>WBZR01001003.1_pt1 | contig 39261 bp, 18 predicted proteins | sample 5204231 | NCBI WGS metagenome assembly WBZR01 (sample SAMN12412403, study PRJNA552823) | activated sludge metagenome | isolation source: activated sludge from anammox sidestream of wastewater treatment plant... | place: USA: Virginia | collected 2017-08 | reverse complement strand
GATTTTGTGACACCCATGTCATTGCTTCCGGCCACGTTGCCTCGCCCGGCAGCGGCATGGTGCCGCGAATCTTTTCGATTCCCGGTGAAGATGTTATTTGAAGGATCGCATCGCGCAGGACGGGCCAGCTTCGATCGCTTTCGGGAATCTGCATGATCGGTTCGTTGATTTTCGCAACGTAATTGACTGTGGGATTCGGCTCGGCCAGCCAGAGATAACCCACATAGGCCGCTCCCGTGCCGACGCCGCCGAGCCCAGTGAGCGCCGTACCCACGATTATTTTCCAGAACATCGATCTACCTCTTTTCTTTCCGCGGCGAATGAGTTTCGCCGTCAGTTCAGGATCACCAAAGCCGTCGCGCAAGACCTCGACGGATTCATCCACACTCATGCCCTGCCCGATGAGCTCGATCAGTCCCTCGCGAAAGTGAGACTCGAGTTCCGCCTGCACGTCGCGCTTCTCAGATGGCCACAGGCGCGTCTTCCGGACGACGCTGCGGATGACTTCACAAAGCGCATCAGGCAGTGACTCAAAGGCGTCACTTTGCATGAATGGGGCCGTATCGCTCATGGCAGGACCACGGACACTCTTCCCTCGGACGTCCCGACTACCAGTTGGCCCATGCCGCGGACGAGCGCTTCCCACTGGGACAGGTCGCGCTCGAGCCGCTGAAGGCCCTTGTCGGTGAGTTTGTAGTACTTACGGTCGCGCGCGCCTTGCGAGGCCTGCCACTCGCTCTCGACCAGGCCCTGGGCCTCGAGGTTGTAGAGCAGGGGGTACAGAGTGCTTTGTCCCAGGGTTAGCACCCCGTCGCTGCGCTGCGTGACTTCGGTCACCAACTCGTAGCCGTACATGCTCCGCCGCTTGAGCAGGCGCATAACCGCCATGGGAAGGACGCCTTTGAGGAGTTCTCGTTCTATTTGCATGATTCATGGCTCCGATACTATGTATCACATAGTATGCGTCGCATATCATGTAAAGTCAACTATCGACTCTGGTTTGAAATACGAAAGCCGTTTGCGGTTACCGCATTGGGGCCTGAAAGTGGTCTCGGCAGGGCCACCCGCTTTTGCCGTAAGTTGTTGTCAATACTGATTGTAATGAGAGTGTGCAACTGGCAGGGAGTGGGCCTAGGAGGGCATTTGCGGAGGGTCCTGGGGGTTTCTCATCCCGGCGAGTTCCTTCAGCTTCTCGATAGTGAGTCGCGAGTAGGCCATGGCCTGGTCGTAGTTTGCTGTCCCCTCGCGGGTGAGCATCAGGGCTTCTCCAAAGCACTCCAGGGCACGGTTGTATGCGCGCTCGGCGTCTTCAAGTCGTCCCGCTCTGGCTGCCTCGTTGCCCAAGTTTCCGTGGCAGACGCCTTGAAACTGCCAGGCCTCGTGATAGTCCGGGGCAAGTCGGGCGGCTTCCTCGGCGAGGGCAAGGGCTTTGGAGTGCCATCCGAGTGACAGCGGCACACCGGCGGCAATCCCCAGATCGAGTGCGCGCTGCGAGGGACTGCCGGTGGTGTCGGCGATCCACTGCGCTGGGTCGAGGTCATTCATTGCGACGGGAGACGCCCGAATAATGGGAACGTGATCCAGGATGCGGCGGACGAAGATGACCGCGTGCCGGTCAAAGTGAACGAGGGCCCAGTTGGTGTAGTCGTCGACAAGTCGCCGCACGAGCAATTGCGTGTCCGATCCGCAGTGCAACAGAACGATGTTAACGTCGTGATCGCTGAAGAATGCGGCATGATCGAGCTGGCCCATCCCGAGTTTGTAGGCGTCGGCGAGCGATGATTCGCGATAGGCAAAGGTATTGGTATCGACGAAGACCTTAAACTTCGGCGGCAGCCACGGCAGCGTGTTGCTCGAAGCGAAGTAATTGACATAGAGGTTGGGCTTGAGCTGATCGGCGTGATCGGCAACCCATTGTGCCGCGCCGATGGCGAACACGCGCTTGTTGTAGCCGGCGCCAAATACGCGATTGATACGGCGCTCCCGGTAATAGAACCGCCCCTCAACAATGCCAAATGTCCACCATGCCGCCGCGCCGATTGTGATGAGAATCGCGACGAAGCGAACGCGACGGGCCGCGATCATCGCCTCAGTCGACCAGGGCTTGAAGCGGCTGAATGCGAGCATCGCCAGCGGCGAGGCGACAAGTGCGAATTGGCAGATGTTTCGCCGCATCTGCGTGGACATGGCAAAGAGCAGAAGCACCGCCAGCGCCGGGCCGGTCTGCCGCTGGGCCAATAGTGCGGCTACGGCCAGGCCCGCGACCGCGAGAAGGCCTAAGTACGCCTGAATGGTTCGGATGTTGATCGGCTGATCGAGGAAAGCAAACGGCGACTTGAATTCGGAAATGGCGGACCATGCGCTCTCGCCGGTCCAGCCCTCGCCGCCCGCCATGACGCTTTCGTTCTTGAGATAGCTCAGTGTCTGAATCGGAAAGAGCGCGCCGCGGTGCAGCCAGGGGTTGATAAAACACGCGGCCATCTGAATGCTCATCGCCACCGCCAGATATTTAAGGGCACTGCGAGCATCTTGATGATCTTTGTCGCTCTTATTCCACAGAACGCGAAACATCGAGCCGCAAAGATAGGCGCCCGAGAGAATGACACCGACGAGAAAGTAACTATGCAGATTGACCCAAAGCACCTGCAGCAGTCCGAGCTTGATCCAGTCCTGACGGCCGCGAAGTCCTCTCGATAAAATCACAAGCTGCACCATCATCAGAGCGTAGCTGAATAACTCCGGTCGCAATGTGAACCGTTCGTAGCCAGCGATGGCGGCGAGCATCCAGGCCCATGCGATCCAGTGCGGTCCGTTCGTTCTGAGGCGCACAACCTGGGCAATGCATCCAAATACAATCAAAAGCAACAATGACCGAAGCGCGATGAGCCCGGCGGCACCGGCCGTGCGTTCGGTAAGGGCGATGAGTACCTGTGAGCCCCAGTTTGCGTTCACGAACGGCCTGGCCACCTCGGGATAAATGAAAGGGTCCACTTCGACGATCTTGCCGGTGTCCAGGAAGTGCCGCCCGTAGGCGAGGTGATAGCCCAGGTCGATGCTGCCGAGCTGAAACCATGAAATCGCGCACACGAACAGCGCCGAAGCGATCAATGCCGCCAGGCCCGTTGCGTCGCGCCGGGTGCTTGAGTGGAGGTCAGGATTTGCGGCGGTGTCGGTCAAACTCTGCACGAAACCGGTCTTTGAAGGGGCGATTGATACGTGAACACGCGCTCACGATTGCGCATATATCGGCAAATAACAAGGGCCGAACGCCCTGCCCATGGAGCGATCGGCCCTTGAAGGTCAATCATACTTGAATGTCGAACAATCCGCTGTCGCAGACGATCAGGGCGCGGAGGACGAAAGCGTCGGAAACGCTTCGGCCTCAGCCTCTTCCTGAATGATGATGGTCGGCTTGATGAGGATGAGAAGTACTTGATCGTCCTTAACGTTTGACGTATTCGAGAAGGCTCGCTTGAGAATCGGGATTCTCGAAAGCACGGGAACACCGGCGTCGACGTCGCGCTCAGCCGAGAGTTTAAGGCCACCGATGAGCAAAGTGCCGCCGTCAGGAACACTGACCGTCGTGCGGATCTGCTGAGTTGTCTGCGTCGCGAGTTCGATGAAGCCCGATCCGACCGTCTGCGAACCGCCGAAGAACACGGTGCGGAAGTCGCCGGTGACGCGGGTGAAGGTTCGCACCGTCATGGTGACGTAGCGCCGATCAGCGGAGACTGTCGCTTGCACGTCGAGCGACCGGCCGGTGAGAGCCGTGGCTACCTGCGGCAGGAAGGCTCCGGCGTTATCACCGATGACGGGCGTCAAAGCGGCGATGTAGTCCTGCTCAATAAACGACTCAAAGGTCGCCCGCTGCCCGTTGAAGAGCACGAGTCGAGGAGCATCGAGGTCGCTCGATCGACGGTCGATCTGCGTTGCTCGAAGGAGGAAGTCAACCTGGATATTGTCAAGAAAACTGCCGAAAATCTGGAACGCCGGCGAGGTGTTGGCCAAGCCGCCAAGCGACCCGGCGATATTGGTGTTTTGCGGCGAGGCCAGATCGAGCGTGTTATTGACGATCGGAATCGGCGTAAGACTTCCTGACGCCGGGCCGACGCTGCCCGTCCCGGGAACGAGACCCGGTTGACCAAATACATGGCCGAACGGCTGCGTTGGTTGCGTAATGCCGATGCCTCCAGGCGCACCGGGCGTGAATCCCAGTCTGGTGAATTCTCTTGGAACGAGAACCGGATTACCGGTTGCCGGATTGAGAATCGTGGTTCTGTCGAACCCGGCGTTACCGTTATTTAGGATGACGTCGAGGTCGACGCCGATTTGTTCCAACCAGTTGCGCGAAATCGTGATGTATCTGGCTTCGACGGCGATCTGCAGCGCACGCGACTGGCGAAGCTGACGTAAGAGATCGCGCAGCTCCTGATGCGCGGTCGAGGTCTGGGTGACGATGATCTGCTGATTGAGCTGCTGGACGGCGCCGACGTTTCCGCCCGCCTCTCGCCAGCTTTCCGGGTCGATCGTCTGCTGAATCAGTTGAATGATCGGCTGAAGAGGATCGGTATCGATTTCTTCTTCATCGTCACCCTGGCCGCCACCTCCGCCGCCGCCGAACAGACCCTGGCCGCCGCCACCACCACCACCACCGCCTCCACCGCCCTGGCCGCCACCCTGGAGGAATCGACCTCCACCGAGGCCACCCTGCTGACTGGAGTTCTGGCCGATCTGGTCCAGGTTGATCGCTCGTCCACGGAAAGTCGGGACGGTGATGATGAGGTCCTGGACGTTATAGACGCGAGTCAGGGTTCGCCGGCTGAGGTCTTCCTTGGTGGAGACACGGATCACGCCTTCGTCGATTTCATAGGCGAGTTCCGTCTCGCCGGCGCCAAGAGCGTCGAGCATGAGCTGAAGGGCTTTTTCAAATGAGACATTCTGGACGCGCAGGCTGACCTCGCTGTCCTTCTCAATCGCGACGGCCTCAAGGGCCGGCCAGTTTGGAATAATGTTGAGGCCGGTCAGGGCGCGAAGCTGTTCGATGACTTCTTCAAACGGCTGGGCGTCGAATTTCAATTCCGGCGCCACGGTGCCAAGCTTCTTGCGAACCTGTCGATTCTGTTCGGGTTCGCTCGCCTCTTCGTTGGAGGGCCGCTTGGCGACGATTTCCGGCCAGTTTTTCGGATAGTTAATGTCGTTGTGCCAGGGGATGGCCGATTCCACGTTCTCGGCAACGAGGTCCTGAACTTCGCGATCCTTGGTGCGAGAGGTGGCTTTGATGCGTCGGACCTGAGCAAGGTCGCTCAAGGTTTCATGCTTCCATGCGGCCTGCTCGTTTTGCGGGTCGATGGCCAGAATTTGATCGAGAACCTGAATCGCTTCATTCAGGCGCTGTTCGCCGACGAGTTCCTCCGCCTGGCTCATGAGCGCATCAACCTGCTTGAGCTTGGTGTTGCGAATCCGCTCCCCGCGGTCCGCTTCGCGCTGCTGAATCTCAAGCTGCTTCTCGCGGATGACGCGTTCGTCGTAATTGCGCTGCTCATCCTGAAGAAATCGCTCCAGCTCGACCGCCTGATCGCGCAATTCTTCGTAGCGAGCAGCCGGCGAAGCGTAACGTCGGTTCAGTTCGATGGTTTCCCGGGCGAAATCAAGCTGGCGCTTGGCCTCGGCGAAATCTTCCTTGAGCACTGAAACCCGGAGCTTGCGGGCCGCCTCTTTATAAGTCTGTACCGCCTGCTGCCACAGCAGCTCGTGCTCGATGGCCAGTTCCTCGACGATTGAAGAGCCGCCTTTTTTGGCGGGCGGCGTTGTCGCGGGGGCCCATGACGCCGTTTGATTCTGAGGTGCGGACGAGGCGGCCTCCGTCATCTTCTCGATCTTGCCATCGGCCGGAGGCGGTGCTGCGTCCTTCGAAGACTTTTTGGAGAATTCATCCAGCTTCTTCGATGCCGTGTCCTTGGCATCCTTCGAAGCGTACTTGTTTTCCGTTACACGAGTGTAGAGCTGGACGGCTTGGTTTTTGTCGTTCGCCTTCTCGGCTGCCTCGGCGGCGGCGAAATCTTTCTTCGCCTCTTCGATGCCGGCCAAGGCCTGCTCGGTCTTGGAGAGGTATCGCTGCAGTTGCAACTGCCCCCCCTCATCCTCAATCTCATCCTCATCAATCCCAATCAGAATCTCATGACTCGCCTCGTACTCACCCGCCTCGCAAAGCCCGATCGCCCGGCTCAGCCGCTCACGCGCACTCTCAACCGGCTCATCAGCGCGAACCTGCCCCATCCCAACAACCATCGTCAGGACCAGCACGCCACACATCAGTGCTCGTCGAATCATGACTCTTCTCCTCGTCACATATGCCCACCCGCACATCCCAATCGGCGTGCGGAGTCCGGCGGCTCTGTACTCTATATCGAGGCTCGCTTCGCCTGGCTGGATACTTCTCTTCGGGCATTCCCTCGTCTTACCCGAACCTGAGCACTGGTGGGGTGCATGCGGCTGGCACGTCTGGGTGCCGGCTCAGGTCTTTATCGCGCAGTCCTACTAGAATTTACGCCGCCCCGCCCCCTATTGCAAGCGCATACCCGGCGAGCTTCCTCCCGCAGACGTCCCTTTTTACACGCCCAACCCCCACCAACGTCCGTTTTCATCGCCGCATCCTCGCCGCACCCCCACTGAGGTCCCCGCCGAGGTCCGTTTTCTCTCACCTGCTCCCCTGCTCTCCTGTCCCCTTTCCCCCGTCCCCTCACCTGCTCTCCTGTCCCCTTTCTCCTCTCTCATCGCCGCAGCGATGTGCTCTCCTCTCCCCTCTCTCCTCTCTGCCCCTGTCCCCTCACCTGCTCCCCTGCTCTCCTCTCACCTCTCTCATCGCCGCAGCGATGTGCTCCCCTGTCCCCTCACCTGCTCCCCTGCTCAACTGCTCACCTTTCCCTTTTCCCTCCCCGCTCTCCGCCGTTAACCTCACCGCCCATGAAGATCCTCATCGCCACCAACAACCCCGCCAAAGTCCGCGAGATTCAAGCCGTCCTCGCCGACGCCGCCCGCTCACCTGCTCCCCTGTCTCCCCTCACCTCTCTCACCGCGTCCCTGCAATGGGCTTCCCTCTCCGACCTGCCCAGCCCCATCCCCGAACCCGAAGAGACCGGCGCCACCTTTCTCGAAAACGCCACCCTCAAAGCAACCTACTACGCCCGCCTCACCGGCCTGTGGGCCCTCGCCGATGACTCCGGCCTCGAAGTCGACGCGCTGGGCGGTGAGCCGGGAGTTCATTCCGCCTACTTCGATCGCAACGCCGCGCACCTTCCCAGAGCGCAGCGTGACGCCGCCAACAACGCCAAACTCGTCGCCGCAATGAGCGGACTTCCCCTCGAGCGCCGAACAGCCCGCTACCACTGCGTCATGGTGCTGGCAAGCCCAAAGAGCTCGCCCACCAGCGTCGACGGCATCCTCGCAACGGCCCACGGCAATGTGCGCGTCCTCGCGTCGGCCCACGGTGTGTTTGAAGGCTTGATCATCGACGAGCCGCGCGGCGCCGGCGGCTTCGGCTACGACCCGTATTTCCTGATCCCCGATTTGCAAATGACCGCCGCCGAACTGCCCGCGGAACACAAGAACAGAATCAGTCACAGAGGTAAGGCCCTGAATGCGATGCGGGAAAAGATTCTGGGGCTGCTCAACTCTGAACCGTAAAGCCGCTTTTATCGCCGGCGCAAAGCTGTTCTCACTGCCGACGGATCATGGTCGCGAAGCCGATCAGCAAGAGAATGCCCGTCGCCGGTTCGGGAATGACCGCGATCCACGCTTCGGTATTCCCCGAGGGGTTGACGCCGCGCCCGACGATCGTGGTCCCATCGGCCGAGATGTCGAGCGCCTCGCTGAGCGTCCATCCCGCCAAGTCGAGGTTCAAGTTACTTACCAGGATCTCCATAAGGCTTCGCATTCCCCCGCCCTGCGTCCAAAGAAATGCTTCATCGCCCAGTGCGGATTTTGAAGTTCCGACCACGACGGAGCCGTCCGCGGAAACGGCCCTGGCGGAACTCTGCATCGCGCCGCCGGGCAAGTCGCCCAGGCCGACAAGGCCGGTGCCCTGGGTCCAGCGGAATGCTTCTTCTCCCTGGTCCGTCATGCCGAAACCGACGATGACTGCGCCGTTGGCGGACAGATCGACGGCCGCGCTAAAATGCGGACCGCCGGCAAGATCGCCCAGCGGCAGCATTCCATCTAACTGTGTCCAAACAAATGCTTCATTGCCGAGGTTGGAGATGCTCTGCCCGACCACAATTGAGCCGTCGTCTGAAACGGCCTGAGCTGCGGAAAATGGGGAATTGCCGGGTAGATCGCCAAGATCGACAAGCCCCATGCCGGCGGTCCATCGAAAGGCCGTGGGCAGAAAAAAGCCTGTCGCGGCGCCGACGATGACCGACCCGTCAGCGGACACACCGTTGGCCATGCTGTCGAAATCGAATCCGGGAAAATCGCCGAGACCGACGAGTCCTTCACTTTGAGTCCATCGAAAGGCCTCGCGGCCTTCGAGAGATGCGCCCGTGCCGACGACGACCGAGCCATCGGCGGAGACGGCCGTCGCGGTGCCTTCGTGGGCGCCGTCCGGCAAATCTCCGAGATTCACCATGCCCGTTGCCGAGGTCCAACGAAAAGCGCTGAAGCCTTCGGTCGTCAATGCCGCGCCCACAACAGTTGAACCATCAGCGGAGATGGCATTGGCAAAATTCGAATTGAGGCCGCCGGGAATGTCGCCCAACCCCATGAAGCTGGGGCCCGCGGAAGCGGGTCCGGGAAGGAATAAGAATAGCGATGTCGTCACGATCGCTGTTTGGAGCAGGAACGGGACTGAAAGACGAGGTATTGGATTCAATGGGCTCCCCTCCAGATAATTTGCCTAACGACTCGGAACGATCCATCGTAGTCGAGAAGGCAGGGAGATTTCCAATCATCGCACGGTCAATTCGGTCCAGTAACTCAGAATCGCGGTAAACAGGCTGCCTCCAACGCAAGAATCCTGCTTTGGGCTCGGTCCCCAAGTAAGGCGGAGAAGGTCAGGGTGTGATATGATCCGGGACCTCTGCCGCGAAGAAAAAGCGACGACAGGGCGGACGATTGATGAAAGTTCTACTTGCCAATCCCAGGGGATTCTGTGCCGGCGTTGATCGAGCGGTAAAGATCGTCGACTTGGCGCTCGAAGTCTTCGGCCCGCCGGTCTATGTGCGCCGAGAAATCGTTCACAACAGCCACGTCGTTTCGGACCTTCGATCCAAAGGCGCGGTCTTCGTACAGGAAGTGGGTGAGGTGCCGACCGGGGCGGTGACGATTCTCAGCGCTCACGGTGTTTCCCCCACGGTGTTCGAAGAATCGAAGCGGCGGCAGTTGCAGGTCATCGACGCGACATGCCCGCTGGTGACGAAGGTGCATCTCGAAGTGCATCGATTCGTCAAGCAGGGCTATCACATTATTCTCATCGGCCACAAGGGTCACGACGAAGTCATCGGCACGCTAGGTCAGTCGGCCGAACATATTACGCTGGTGGAGAATGAGTCCCAGGCGCAGACGGTCACGCTTCCGGCCGGCAAGAAGCTCATGGTGCTGACGCAGACCACGTTGGGAGTTGACGATACCGCCGGAGTGCTTGCGGCGCTGCGCCGGCGATTTCCAAGTCTCGAATTGCCGCCGACGGATGACATCTGTTATGCGACGCAAAACAGGCAGGACGCCGTCAAGGAGATGGCCCGTCGCGGCATGAAGCTGCTCTTGGTCGTCGGATCGCGCAATTCGAGCAACGCGGCAAGGCTTGTTGAAGTCGCTCAGGCGCGCGGCGTACGTGGATTCCTGATCGACGGAGTCGGTGAGATTCAGTTGCAATGGCTGGAAGGTGTCGACGTCGTCGGTGTGACGGCGGGAGCCAGTACTCCTGAGGGAGTCGTACAGGCCGTGGTTGGCAAGCTCCTCGAACAAGGGGCAAAGGAAATTGAGTATTGCACGACGGCGGAGGAGAGTACCGTCTTCCAGATACCGGTTTCGCTGAAGCAGGCGATTGCGGATCGCGGGGCGAGCGATGTCGCGCTCTCCGTGCTGAGGCCGACGGGGGCGTAAGTATGAGCGAACACGGTGAGCCCAGACACACGGTTGGCTCGTTGGCCAGTTCCGCCCTCGATGGCGGTCGGTCGGCCATTGACGCGGCAGCGGCCGGCGCGAAGACGACGGCCAAGCTGGCGGTCGGCACCTTCTTCGCGGGGTGCAACCTGCTGCTCGATCTGGGCGTGAAGGCGGCACGGCGGCTGCCCCTCGACGGCGGCGCGAGATCGATTCATTCCGGCGACGAGGCGGATCCGACAGGCGTTGTTGATGGTGGCACGGCTGGACAAATCGGCTGGTGGCTGCCCGGTGAAAGGGGACCCCAGGCGGGATCAGATGCCATCCATGCGGCACTTTTGAAAGTGTCGGAGCCGTTGCACATTGTTCGTCACCGCGGAGGTCAGGCGGTCGGCGTCGGCGGACGGAGCCTCATCGGAGAGGGTTCGCTGCATGTCGAGCCCTGCCATCCGTTGGTCGCGTTTGCGCCGGCCCTTCATCCTTCACAACTTGGTGACGCGGCGTTTCGAAATGCATACGGACTTAAGTACGCGTACCTGGCCGGCGCCATGGCCAACGGCATCGGTTCAGAGGAAGTCGTCGAGGCGATGAGCCGCGCCGGCATGCTTGGATTCTTCGGCTCGGCCGGTCTGCCGATTGCCCGCGTTGAGCAGGCGATTGATCGACTCCATCGCAATCTCGGCAGTTCGCCATTTGGCATCAATCTCATCCATAGTCCGAACGAGCCGGACTTGGAATCCGGCGTCGTCGATCTTTACCTGCGCCGCGGCGTCAAGCTTGTCGATGCTTCGGCCTATCTCGATTTGACGCTTCCGCTGATTCGATATCGCCTCGCGGGCATTCATCAACGACCGGATGGGCGCGTTGTTTGCCCTAACACGGTGATCGCCAAAGTCTCGCGCGCCGAAGTTGCCCGAAAGTTCATGATGCCGCCGCCCGCGAACCTGCTTGCACAGCTCGTGCAGTCCGGATTCATCACCGAGGCGCAGGCCAAGCTCGCCGAACATGTGCCTGTCGCCCCGGACCTTACCGTCGAGGCGGACTCCGGCGGGCACACCGACAATCGTCCGGCCATTTCGCTTTTGCCATCGATGATTGCCCTGCGAGATGAAGTGCAGGCGAAGTATCAGTACGCCGAGCCGCTGCGTGTCGGCGCGGCAGGCGGTATTTCCACGCCTGCGTCCGCCGTTGCGGCCTTCTCAATGGGGGCGGCCTACGTGATGACCGGTTCAGTCAATCAGGGGTGTCTTGAGGCCGGTACTTCACAGACCGTCCGGGAGATGCTTGCACAGGCGGGTCCGGCCGACATCGCCATGGCCCCCGCCGCGGACATGTTCGAGATGGGAGTGAAAGTACAGGTACTGAAGTGGGGCACGCTCTTCGCTGTCCGCGCTCGCAAGCTGTATGACCTCTACCGCGAATTCGACAGCCTGGAGGCATTGCCGCCTTCGCAACGGTCCCCGCTGGAACGAGACTTCTTCCGCTGCTCGCTTGAACAGGCATGGGACGAGACTCGCCGCTTCTTCGAGGAGCGTGACCCGAGTCAGATCGCCCGCGCCCAGCGCGAGCCGAAGCACAAGATGGCGCTGGTTTTCAGGTCGTATCTCGGTCGCTCGTCGGACTGGGCCAACAAGGGCGAGGCGTCCCGCAAGGCGGATTACCAGATATGGTGCGGCCCGGCGATGGGGGCCTTCAATGAATGGACTCGGGGCACTTTTCTAGCCAAGCCGGAGAACCGAAGCGTGGTTACGGTAGCCATGAACATCCTGCTCGGCGCAGCTGTCCAGTTTCGAGTAAACTGGCTCCGCGGTCAGGGCGTTGAATTGGCTCCCGAGGCGACCGGCTTCCGGCCGATTGAGCGCGACGCGATTTTAAAACTGATATAGACATCCACTCCGCCGCGGCGGATCCAAGTTGATCAACCAAAAAGGCCTGAGATTGAGTACCAAAGGACAAGGCGCGGGTCCGGGGCAGTGTCCCATTGCCATCGTGGGCATGGGATGTGTTTTTCCCGGCGCGGCGAATCTTAAAGAGTTCTGGCGAACCCTTGCCCGAGGTGAGGATGGTATTACCGAAGTACCGCCGACGCACTGGTCGCCAGCGGACTATTTCGACGCCGACCCTAAGCGGCCGGATCATACTTATTGCTCTCGCGGCGGCTATCTTTCGCCGGTACAGTTTGACCCCACCGAATTCGGCATCCCACCGAGTATTCTTGAAGCAACGGACACGACTCAACTACTCGCGCTGCATGTGGCCAAGATGGCCCTCGCCGACGCTGGATACGACGATTCACGCGAGTTTGACCGTGAGCGTGCTGGCGTCATTCTTGGCATCACCGGCACGCAAGAGCTGGTCATTTCCCTCGGCGCGCGGCTCGGTCATCCCCTGTGGCGAAAGTCGCTTGCCGAAGCCGGCGTGGACCCGAAGACCGCCGAGGAAGTCATCCGCCGTATTTCGGAAGGCTATGTCTCCTGGCAGGAAAATTCGTTTCCCGGACTACTCGGCAATGTCGTCGCGGGCCGAATTGCCAACCGGTTGAACCTGCGAGGCACGAACTGCGTCATTGATGCGGCGTGCGCGAGCTCGCTCGGCGCGGTGCATCTCGCCATGATGGAGCTCGCCACTGGCCGGGCCGACATGATCCTGTCCGGTGGAGCGGATACGCTCAACGACATCTTCATGCATATGTGCTTCTCGAAGACGCCCGCCCTGTCGCCAACGGGCGATGCGCGGCCATTCAGCGCCAACGCGGACGGCACGGTTCTCGGCGAAGGCATCGGCATGGTTGTTCTCAAGCGCCTCGCCGATGCCGAGCGAGACGGCGACCGCGTCTATGCCGTGATTCGAGGCATGGGCACTTCGAGCGACGGCCGTTCGCAGAGCATTTATGCACCGCACGCGGCGGGACAGGCGCGCTGCCTTCGTAACGCTTATGAGCTTGCCGGAATCTCGCCGCAAAGCGTTTCACTGCTTGAGGCACACGGAACCGGCACCACCGTCGGCGATGCCACTGAGTTCGATGCCTTGCGCACGGTTTTTAGAGAAGCGCGCGGTGACGGTGCATGGTGCGCATTGGGTTCTGTGAAGTCACAAATTGGCCACACCAAGGCCGCCGCCGGCGCGGCCGGAATGGTCAAAGCGGCCCTTGCGATCTATCACGCAAGTTTCCCGCCGACCCTGAAGATCAGCGAGCCGAATCCCAAAATGGGAATTGGCGACAGTCCGTTCTATTTGAATACCGAACTTCGACCGTGGTTGACCGACCACAGCACGCCGCGTCGCGCCGGGGTCAGTTCATTCGGCTTCGGTGGCAGCAATTTTCATGTGGTCCTCGAAGAACATGGCGTAGCGCAGGAGGTTCCTGCGTGGGACGGCTCCGTGGAGATCATCGCGCTGTCCGCTGATTCACGCGATTCGTTGGTGAGTCAACTCGCCGTGTGGAGTAAGACTGTCGTCGAGCCGGAATTCGATCGCACGCACCTGGCTTGGATGGCATGTGAATCTCGCCGCGATTTCTGTCGCGAAGATACTCACCGTTTGCTCATCATCGTTGAACACGGCGACGATTTGTCTGTTATCCTGGGAAAGGCAACCGATCGTCTGGCAACGGGCGCCGACCGCTGGACGCTACCCAACATTTATTATTCAGCAACGCCCGCCGAAGGAAAGCTGGCGTTTCTTTTCCCCGGCCAGGGCAGCCAATACGTCGGCATGGCCCGAAGAATGGCGTGCGCTTTTCCAGAGTTACGCGCGGCCCTCACAGAGACCGATCAGGGATTTGACGGTCCCGTTCACTCTGTTTCTGACGCCATCTATCCAACCTCGGCTTTTACTGAAGAGGCTCGCCAGGCACAGGAAGATCGACTTCGCCGAACTGACATCGCTCAGCCCGCACTCGCAGCGATTGAGTGGGGCATGTCGAAAGTCCTCGGTCGCTTCGGTGTTCGTCCCGACACCGTTTGCGGCCATAGCTACGGTGAACTTGTCGCGCTTGCCGTCGCCGGCGCTTACGACGAACGGACGCTGATGGGCCTTTCTCGGCTTCGCGGTCGGCTGATGGCGGGTGACGGAGAAGATCGCGGCGCTATGCTTGCTGTGAAGGCTTCGCCGGCCGATCTTGACCATCTCATCGCCGAAAGCCGCCTCGATGTGGTGCTTGCCAATCTCAACTCCCCGAGCCAGTGCGTCCTTTCGGGTTCGCACGAGGCAATTGATCGCGCTGCCGAAGCATGCAAGGCGCTTGGATTCGCCAGCACCAAGTTGCAAGTATCCGGCGCGTTCCACAGCCCGTTGATGGCGGATGCGGCTGAATCAATGGGAAGTGCAATCGAAGCCTCTGCATTCGCCGGTCCGCAAATTCCGGTGATTGCCGGCTCGTCCGCCGCGCCGTATCCGGGCGACCCAGAAGAGGCAAAGTCACTTCTGGCGGGCCAATTGCTTTCTCCCGTCAATTTTGTCGGCCAAATCGAGTCGCTGTATGATTCCGGCGTTCGGACATTCCTGGAGGTGGGGCCCAAGCCAATCCTCACCGGCCTTGTCGGTTCGATCTTAAAAGACAGGCAGCACGCCGCGATCAGCATGGATGCCAGTGCGGGGCGAAAATGCGGAATCTCCGACCTCGGACGATTGGTCGCGCAACTTGCCGCGGCCGGACATGAAGTTGACTTAACTCAATGGGAGGCGGCCGCCAGGGAGCCTCGCAAGCAGAAGATGATGGTGCCGCTCGTCGGCGCGAACTACCGTTCGCCGAAGCCGGCGACAGAGTTGCCGGAAAAAAGCGAAACGACCAAACGATCTCCGCCGGCTTCCGTTCCTGTTCGGCCGGCCAGGATTGAACAAGCTTCAAAGAGTGCGAAAATGTCAGAAACCTCCGATATGCCCCCCGCATCGCCAGGCCCGAGTCGGTCCGAGATAGATCAGTCTGCGAGTGTCCCGTCGGTATCTCCGGTCCTTACTGATGCGCTGCGCGTCATGCAGGAGGGGCTTCGCTCGATGCAGTCCCTGCAACAGCAGACCGCCGCAGCTCACGAGAAGTTTCTCGCGACTCAGGAGCAAGCCCATCGGGCCTTTCAGCAGCTTCTCGAAAGTCAGCATCGACTTATATCGAACTCGTTGAATCGTTCTCAACCTGTTTACCAGCAGTCGCCGTCGCTGCCGCCCGTGGAGGCCGAAAAGCCAATCGCGGTCGCAGCACCGCCGGCCCATCAGATGCCGCCTGTTCGCCAAACTCAGGCCGCGCCGATCGTCGAGTCTCCCAAGCCGAAGGCTCAACCAATCTCTTCCGTTGAGTCCGTGCCCGCGGCCAAGGCGCCCGCTAGTGTTCAGGGTGACGCGCGATCTCGCATAGAACCGATTGTTCAAGAGATCGTGTGCGAAAAGACCGGGTATCCATCGGAGATGATCACCCTGGAAATGGACATCGAGGCCGACTTAGGCATCGATTCCATTAAGCGAGTGGAGATCATCTCGGCCATTGAGGAACGGTTGCCGGGCCTTCCCACCATCAAGCCCGAACATATGGGCAGTTTGCGTACGCTCGGTCATATTGTTGACTTCATGGCCGGCGGCGCGGCGGATATACCGCTGACGCCCTCGCCTCAACCGACAGAATCGCCGAAGCAGCCGATTGCGCCGAGTGCCGGACCCGCGGCCGCGACATCCACTCAGAACGCCGATGCATTCGGTCAAACACTCCTGAGCGTTGTTGCCGAGCGCACGGGATATCCTCCCGACATGCTCAATCTCGACATGGACATGGAAGCGGATCTCGGTATCGACTCGATCAAGCGCGTCGAGATTCTTGCCGGCGTTGAGGCGCAGACGCCTGACCTGCCGCCGGTGAAGCCGGAGTTCATGGGCAGCCTGAGAACGCTCCGGCAGGTTGTCGATTATTACCTTTCGCAGTCACCAGCGGCGCCCGCGATCGCACCATCGCGTGAGCAGGCTTCGAGCGTGTCGGTCGCACCACGGGAAATCAAAGCAGAGCCACAGAATTTGGCATTGCTTAAGCGGGGTGTTCTGATCGCCGTCGAGACGCAGCCGCCGCAGGATCGCCCGCTGAATATCGCCTCGGACGGTGAAATCTGGGTCACCGACGACGGCGAGGGGTTATCCGCCGCGATCATCGATGAATGTATTTCCGCCGGCATCGCCGCGCGATTGGTCAATCTCACTGAAATATCAGGGCGCACGAAGCGCACCGGCATTGTCGGATTGATTATTGTTTCGCCGATTGCCACGTCCGGTGCGATGGCGGGCCGAGAATCGTCCGACGTTTTCCTGCGTGAGGCCTTGATGGCCGCCAGGCTTGTCAGCGCCGATCTCACCGGCGCAGCGAAAACGGGACGCGCCGTATTCGCCACCATTACTCGTCTTGACGGCGCGATGGGTCTTGTCGGGAGCGACTTCGATCCTGTGATCGGTGGGCTCGCCGGCCTGACCAAAACCGCAGCGCTGGAGTGGCCGAACGTGTGCTGTCGCGCGATTGATGTCTCGCCTGATTGGACTGACCTGCCCGCGGCTGCTTCGGCGATACTGCGTGAGTTGGCCGCCGACGGTCCGACGGAAGTTGGCCTGGGGTCCGGGCGACGGCTGGAATTCGAGGTCCAGCAGGAATCCGCGAAGATCGGACAGCCTGCCCTCTGCGCCGATGATGTTGTCGTCGTGACCGGCGGCGCTCGAGGCGTGACGGCCGAGGCGGTGATTGCCCTGGCCCGCCAGTGTGCGCCGAGGCTGATTCTGCTCGGTCGTTCGCCCGTACCCGAGGAGGAGCCGTCCTGGCTTGCTCCGCTGACCAGCGAGTCCGACATTAAGCAGGCGATTCTGAAGCACGCATTCGCAGGCCAGCGACCGACGCCCGCCGAATTGCAGGCTGAGTTCAGTGCGCGAATGGCCGCTCGAGAGATTCGCAAGAACATTGATCGCATCGCCGAGGCCGGCGCAAGCGTCGCTTACGAGGCGGTGGATGTGCGAGATGCCGAGGCGCTTCGCGAGGTAACGCAGCGCATTATTGCGCAGCACGGCCCTGTCCGCGGCCTGATTTACGCCGCCGGGACGCTGGAAGATCGGCTCATCAAGGACAAAACCGCCGAACAGTTTGCGAAAGTCTTTGACACCAAGATCGTCGGCCTTCGAAATCTGCTCGCCGAGCTCGATCTCGACGAATTGCGGCAGGTCGTCCTTTTCTCTTCGGTAAGTGCCCGATACGGCAACGTCGGCCAGAGCGACTATGCCATGTCGAACGAATCTCTGAACAAGATTGCACGGCGAATGAGTCGTGAGCTGTCTCGATGCCGTGTGACATCGATCAACTGGGGCCCGTGGGACGGTGGCATGGTGACGCCGGCATTGCGTCGCGAGTTTGTTCGGCAGGGCGTCGAATTGATTCCGCTTGCCGCCGGCGCGGAAGCGATGGTGACCGAGACGCTCGTCGAGTCGGGCAATGTCGAGGTCGTCGTCGGCGCACCGCTGAGTCGACGAAAAAGCATCCATGTTGAGCCCGTCGCCGCGCCGGCCGCTCCGACCGGGGACCTTTCGATTGCATTTCAACTCGATCTCGATGCAGAGCGGTTTCCGTTTCTCCGATCGCACTTGCTGGCCGGCCGGCCGGTATTGCCTGTTGCGATGATGGTCGAGTGGATGGCCCATGCGGCGCTGCATGCAAATCCGGGCCTCGTTGTGCGTGGTATCGACGACTTGAGAGTCCTCAAGGCCGCGGCTCTTGACCGTGAGGGTACGCTGGGTGTGATGCTTGCGGTATCTCGCTCTCGTCGAGATGGCGACGCCTTCATTGTCGATGCCGAATTGCGATCTGTCCGCAACGATGGTCTGCCGGCCATACACGCCCATTCAAAAATACTCCTGGCGGCTCAAAGGTTGTCTGCTCCTGCCGCGCCCGAGGAACACGCCGTCATCGACCGCGCCTATCCGCGTAATGTCGATTCTGCATATGAGGAAAATCTCTTCCACGGGCCGCACCTGCGCGGCATTCGTGAGATTCGCGGGCTCAGCAGCCGAGGCATCGTCGGTCGAGTCGTGTCCGCAGGCGCTCCGCGCGATTGGATGTCCGAGCCGTTGCGCGGCGCATGGATCGCCGATCCTTTGATTCTCGATGCCGCGTTTCAATTGGCGATCCTATGGTGCTGCGAAGAGCTGGGCGCGCCGTCGCTGCCGACTCACTTCGGACGCCTTCGGTTGTATTGCCCTTCGCTGCCGATGGATGGGGTAACGTGCATTCTCCAGGTTCGCGAGTCCTCGCGGGCGAAGATGACTTCTGACATTGCATTCGTCAGTGCGGCCGGCGCGCTCGTCGCTGAAATCAGCGGTTACGAATGCACGGTAGATCCGCTCCTTTGGGATGCCTTCCGTCCGCCTTCCCGATTGTCCGCCGCCACCTGAAGGTCGCCGCATGAAACGTGATTGTCCGATCGCCATCGTCGGCATGGGCGGCGTCTTCCCCGGCGCGGCTGACCTGCGCGCCTTTTGGAACAACATTGCGCAGGCCCGCGACATGACGCGCGAGGTTCCGCCTGGTCGGTGGATCATTGAACCGCATCGCGCAATCGCCGATGCGCCATCGGCGGACAAAGTCCTTTCTGTCCGCGGGTGCTTTGTTGAGGATTTCCGGCTCGATCCTGCCGGTCTGGAAATCGACAGGCATTTGCTCTCGCAGCTTGATCCGCTCTATCACTTTGTCCTCCATGCTGGGCGTGACGCCTACCGCCATGCCCGGATGGACGGAGTCGATCACGATCGCATAGGTGTGATCCTCGCGGCCATTGCGCTGCCGACCGACGCATCATCGGCCATTACGCGAGAAACATTGGGTGCGGACTTTGAGCGACGGCTCTTTGAGCATGCGGGCATTGTTTCGGCAAGAGAGCGGGAAAAGTCGACGGTCACGCACCAGATGAACGGACGCGTTGTTGGATTGCCGGCTGCTCTGCTGGCACAGGCCCTGGGGTTGGGCGGCGGGACGTACACGCTTGATGCCGCGTGCGCATCTTCTTTATACGCTGTGAAGCTCGCGTGTGATGAGCTACGAAGCGGGCGAGCCGACGCCATGCTCGCCGGTGGTGTTTCGCGTCCGGAGTGTCTTTATACGCAGATGGGGTTCACTCAGCTACGCGCACTCTCCCCAAGCGGCCGATGCGCTCCGTTCGATGCCTCCTGCGATGGACTCGTTGTCGGCGAGGGCGCGGGGGTCATTGTTCTGAAGCGCCTCGATGACGCGGTTGCCGCCGGCGACGAGATCCACGGGGTCATTCGCGGCATCGGTCTATCGAACGACATCGGCGGAAGCCTTCTTGCTCCGGACAGCGAGGGGCAGCTTCGGGCCATGCGCCAAGCCTATGAGGCAGCGGGTTGGACGCCGGACAGCGTCGATCTCATCGAGTGTCATGGTACGGGCACTCCTACCGGCGACGCGGTTGAGATTCAGAGCATGAGGACGCTTTGGGAGGAGATTAGCGCCAGGTCCGGCCAGTGCGCGATCGGATCGGTCAAGTCGATGATCGGCCATCTCCTCACGGGCGCAGGCGCAGCAGGTTTGATCAAGGTACTGCTCGCCATGCGGCATGAGACGCTGCCGCCGTCGGCGAATTATCGAGACCATGGTGGAGCGATTCCTCTGAAGGGCAGCCCGTTTAGAGTGCAGGTCGCCCCGGAGCCATGGGCGCCTCGCGACAGGCAGACACCGCGCCGCGCCGCGATCAGCGCCTTCGGGTTCGGCGGTATCAATGCCCATGTCCTGGTTGAGGAGTACCTGGCGAGTGTGGAGCCTGAGAGGAGCCGCTTACCGTCAACGATCATCATCGCCCCGACAACAGAGGACCCGACTGAACCAATTGCGATCGTCGGCATGGGCGCGCACTTCGGCGATGCCGCTTCGCTTGCCGAGTTCCGGCGGGTCGCGTTCGGCGGTGCGCTCCAGCGAACCGAAATTGATCAGTTGAAGGTCGTTTCGGGGCGATTTCGCATCCCGCCGATGGAACTGCCGGAGATTCTTCCTCAACAGCTTCTCATGTTGGATGTCGTCGCCGAGGCGATGATGGACGCGGGCATGCCTCTACGCGAGCGCCGTCCGAATGTGGGTGTGCTGATCGGCATGTCCCTCGACTTCAACACGACAAACTTCCACCTGCGATGGTGGCTGCCGTCACAAGCCCGCCGATGGGCGCGAAGGCTCGGCATCGAGCTTTCCCCGCAACAGGAGGCTGACTGGGTCACGGCAATGCAGGATGCTATTTGTCCAGCACTCAACGCTACTCGCACGCTCGGGGCCCTGGGCGGGATCATCGCCAGTCGCATTGCTTGTGAGTTTCAACTGGGCGGACCGAGCTTCGCGGTTTCCTGCGAGGAGACATCCGGACTCAAGGGACTTGAAGTCGCCGTTCGGGCTCTGCGGGCGCGGGAGATGGACGCCGTCGTTGTCGGCGCAATCGACCTGGCGACCGACAGCCGTGCTGCAATGACGTCGGCCGGCAATGGCGATCAGCATGTTGGGGATGGCGCGGCTGCGCTGGTCGTCAAGCGATTGTCCGATGCCCTGCGTGATGAAGATAGAATCTACGCCGTAATCCGCGGTCTCGGTCATGCCTCGGGAGATGCTGTCAAGGGGTCGGCCGCGCTGCTTCGAGCCTGCGAGGATGCCGATGTCAAAGCCGCCTCCGTCGGCCTTGTTGAGTTCGCGGGAAGTAGCGAGACTTCGCCGGACATTCAGGCGGCCTTCTCCGAAGTCCCTCAACTCGTCGCGCTTAGCTCGTCCACTCTATGCGTCGGTCATTGTGGGGCTGCCACTGGCATGGCATCGCTTATTCGAGCCGCACTATGCCTCCATCACGCGACATTACCGGGAACGCGGGCGAGCCTATCGCCATTGCACAATCAGTCGGACTCATTCCATTTCCCGGTCGAGCCGCAGTATTGGTTACGCGATCGAGTCGATGGGCCCCGGCGAGCGTTGGTCAGCGCGACGACGAGCGACGGCAACAGCGCTTGCGTGATCCTTGAGGAGCAGGAGCCATTATCCACCCGCTCTCGCGCGCCCGTGCTTGACATGCCGACGGCCACCTTCGCCGTCGAGGCGAGTGACGTCGCCCAGCTTGTTCGAGGTCTCACCGAGCTTCGCGGATTTGCCGAGACGGCCAGTGATGGCCTCGGCAGCCTTGCCGCAAGGTGGTTACGTGAACACTCTGCCGATACCTCGAAACGCCTCGCCGTCGCGATCGTCGCCGACAGTTCAGTTTCGCTCGTACGGTCAATCGACTCTGCCCAAAAGTCGCTACGTGATAAGCCGACCGAGGCCATTCGCGGTCAGGATGGCGTTTTCTTTTTCCCGGATCCACTCGGCGGCAAGGGTGACCTTGCATTCGTTTTCCCCGGTTCCGGCAATCACTACCTCGGCATGGGGCGTGAGCTCGCACTGCACTTCCCGCAGGTGGTCGATGCGCTGGATGCTCAATCGGATCGGCTTGCCGGCCACTTCTCGCCGCAACAACTGATGCCCTGGCGCTGCGATTGGCCCAATGGCTGGCGGCAGGAGGCAATGCACGCGGTCGCTCACGATGTCGAGCGGCTCATATTCGGACAGGTTTCCTTCGGCGTCCTGGCCAGCGATATTCTTCAATTAGCCGGTCTGCGCCCCCGTGCAACGATCGGCTACAGCCTCGGCGAGTCGGTCGGCCTCTTCGCGCTTCGGGCGTGGCCCGATCGCGATGAAATGTTTCGCCGGATGAGCGATTCGCCGCTCTTCAAGTCGCAGCTTGCCGGGCCACGCAACGCGATCTACAGCGCATGGAGATTGCCGCCTGATGCAGCTTCGGAGTGGTGCGCCGCGGTCGTTGCGAAACCTGTCGAAGTTGTGCGACAGGCGCTGGTCGGCCTTCATCACGCCCGACTGTTGATCGTGAATACACCGACAGAATGCGTGGTCGGCGGATTGCGACGCGATGTTCATGAGGCGGCACGGCGTGCCGGCAGTCGCGCCATTACGATCGATGGCGTTCCGACGGTGCACTTCGAGGCTGTGAATGAAGTTGAGCAGGCGTATCGCCAGCTTCATCTTCTCCCAACGAGTCCGCCCGATGGCATTCGCTTCTATAGCGCTGCCGCCGGAAAGGCCTACAACGTCTCTAAGGAGACCGCGGCTGAATCCATCACGGCCCAGGCGATCCATGGTTTTGATTTTCCGGCGGTCATCCGACAGGCGTATGCCGATGGTGTGCGACTGTTTGTCGAGGTCGGCCCGCAGGCGTCGTGTACGCGCATGATCGACCGGATCCTCGAAGGAAGATCGTATTTTGCGGCATCGGCCTCAGGTAGAGCGGATGAGGAACTCCATTCGCTGATGGCACTGCTCGCCGGATTAATCGCCCAGCGCGTGCCGGTGAATCTGGCGGGATTGTATCGAGACGCCCTTGACGATGCGGCTTCGTCGCGGCTCCCGGGGCATGCCGTGATCGAGATATCAACGCGGCTTGAGCAATTACCCCCGCCTTTGCCGACTCCGCAGCGTTCGATGGCTTTAGGGGAGACATTGCCCGCGCGGCCGTCACGGGAAGATTCTGCAGGCGAAGGCATTGATGAATCGGCGGATGTGTTCATGCCATCGGTGCCCGGTGGAGGGGATGAATTCGTCATGCTGAGAGATGCTGTGCTTGCGACCGCGGCGCGAACAACGGCGGCGCATGATGCATATCTGCGATTCAGCGAAAGCGCATCCAGGGAATTGGCATCAGTACTTACGATGCAGGCCGAGTTGTTGGAAAGCGCAGTCGGTAAGGTCGACGGCGCAGCAGTACTTTCGGAAATCGTCAACGACAACGAGATGCCGATATCGCCTCGCCAGTCGGTTCCGCCAGTCTCTCTTCGTCGTGCCGCCGCGCCGGCCTACTCCCGCGAATTGTGTTTGGAGTTTGCCCGTGGAAAGGTGGCCAATGTGCTTGGCCCGAAATTTGAAATCATCGACGGCTATCGCACACGCGTTCGACTGCCTGATGAGCCCTTGATGCTGGTCGATCGAATCATGTCGGTCAATGGGACCAAAGGCGTACTTGGGCCCGGCCGGGTTGTCACCGAGCATGACGTGCTTCCCGGCGCGTGGTACCTGGACTCAGACCGCTGCCCGATCTGTATTACCGTTGAGGCCGGACAGGCCGACTTGTTTCTTTCGGGCTATCTCGGAATTGACTTCGTTGCCAAAGGCGTTCGCTCTTATCGGCTTCTGGATGCCACGGTCACGTTTCATCGCGACCTGCCCCGGCCGGGCGAGACCATTCATTACGACATTCGCATTGACCGATTCGTGCGTCAGGGCGAGACGTACATGTTTTTCTTCGAGTTTGACGGCACGATTGACGGCGAGCCGGTTCTGACCATGCGGAAGGGCTGCGCCGGTTTTTTCACAACGGAAGAGATACGCCAGTCACATGGCCTTGTGCTGCGGCCCGAGGAAACAAGGCCGTCGCCGCGCACATTGCCGGATGGATTTGCCTGGCCCGTTGGGGTTGATACGCCGGGGACAGAATCGTTTGGCGATGACAGGATTGCAGCACTGAGACGGGGCGAACTTGCAGACTGCTTCGGGCAACAGTTTGCCGACCTGGCGCTGGCCAATCCTCCGCGGCTGCCGGGCGGACCGATGAAGCTCATCGACCGGGTGCTGGAGCTAAACGCCAACGGCGGGCGGTACGGACTCGGCATGATTTACGCCGAAGCCGATGTGCATCCCGATGACTGGTATCTGACCTGTCACTTCGTGGACGACATGGTCATGCCCGGCACGCTGATGTACGAATGCACGGTTCACACGCTGCGGGTCTTCCTGCTTCGCATGGGATGGATCGCCGATCAGGACGATTTGATCTACGAGCCGATTCCCGGGATCGCCAGCGCCCTGAGGTGCCGCGGTCCTGTCACGCCGGCGACGAAGAAGGCATCCTACCGTGTCGAAATCAAGGAGGTGGGATATCGACCGGAGCCTTACGTGCTGGCCGACGCCCTGATGTACGCCGACGGCGTACCCATCGTGCAAATGACCAACATGTCGCTACAACTGACCGGCCTCACTCGGGAGCGCATCGAGTCGTTGTGGCGCGGCAAGTCCGAAGTTTCGATGTCCGTGTCTGCGACTCGTCGTGAGCCCATCTTTTCTGGCGAACAGATTCTCGCCTTTGCGGTTGGCAAGCCATCGGATTGTTTTGGCGAACCGTATCGCATCTTCGACGGCGACAGTCGCCGCATCGCCCGTCTGCCGGGGCCACCCTATCAATTTCTCGATCGCGTCACATCCGTGGAGCCACCGCCCTTCGTCCTCAAGGCCGATGGCTGGATCGAGGCGGAATACGACGTGCCGCCCGATGCCTGGTACTTCGCGGCAAACCGCCAAGTGTCAATGCCTTTCGCCGTGCTGCTGGAGATAGCCCTTCAGCCCTGCGGTTTTCTTGCCGCCTACGCAGGATCGGCGCTGACCAGCGAGGATGATCTGTCTTTCCGCAATCTTGGCGGCGAGGCAACGTTGCACGACGAGGTATTCGCGGACGCCGGCACGCTGCGCATCCAAGTGCGAATGACCAACGTCTCGCGGGCGGGCGGCATGATCATCGAACACTTCGACATGCGGGTGCTGCGCGGCGATCTCGTTATCTACGACGGCACGACCTCGTTCGGCTTCTTTTCCAGGGAGGCTCTGGCGCGACAGGTCGGCATCCGCGACGCGGGCCAACGAATGTACATGCCGACAGATACGGAGCGTACCACGGCAAAATCCTTCGACTTGCCGAAGGTCGCTCCGATGACGCCCGATGAAGCGGGCTTAATCGCGTTTGATGGGCAATCCGCCGGGGCAGCCATGCCTGCGCAGGCATTTCGCATGTTGGATCGGGTGGATGTCTTGATTCCCGACGGCGGACCGCACGCCCTGGGCTTCGTGCAGGGCTCGGCCAAAGTGGATCCATCGGCCTGGTTCTTCAAGGCCCACTTCTATCAGGACCCGGTATGGCCCGGCTCCCTCGGTCTGGAGTCCATGCTGCAATTGATGAAGGCCTTCGCCCTCGACCGCTGGCCCCACCTGGCGGCGACACATCGCTTCGAACCGATCGCCGTCGGCATGACCCACGAGTGGTTCTATCGCGGGCAGATCATTCCGACCAACGAGCGTGTCGAGGTGCAGGCAACAATTACTCGTCGCGAAGAGGGCGACCAGCCGCTCTTGGTTGCTGATGGATTCCTGACCGTGGACGGCACCGTCATTTATGAAATGAGAAACTTCGGGCTTCGCATGGTGCCGATGTAACGGCATCAAGCAAGGGCACACAAGAGACTGACCGATTTTCACGGAGCATCAGGTGCCCGTAGAAGTGACGGTTCGATCGCCTCGTCCGTCAGGCTATCCAGAAATGCAATCAAATCATCAATCTCTTGGGCGTCAAGAAACAGCGGCTTGAGCACCGTCTCCGGGTGGTGCCCCATGACCACTGCACCTTCCAATGTCGAATAGTAGTTGAGCACGTCGCGAAGCGACGCGAACTGCCCCTGGTGCATGTACGGAGGTGTGCGCGCGACATTTCGCAGACTCGGCGTCTTGAAAGCGCCCCACGAGTCCGCCGGCTTGGCAAGAAACTCTAGACGCTTCGCCGCAGTACCGTCGCGAGCGTCGCTGAATCGGCCGGCGGCATTGAATGGGCTCGCGCGCAGCAATTCAATACCGCGAAACCGCCCGGCGTCGATCGGCTCTCCCCCGCCGAGCGGAGGCACGCGGATATTGTGAAACTCACCATCGGTAAACATGGGCCCGACGTGGCACTGCCGACAGTCCGCTCGGCCGACGAAAAGCTTGAGGCCGCGCTGGGCGGATGCGGAGATCGCGTCAAGCGGCTCATTTCGTTTGAGTTGGACGACGAACTTGTCGAACGGTGAGTCACGACTGATCAGCCGGGTTTCGTACGCGGCAATTGCCTTCCCGACATTTGCCAGCACTCGACTGACGCTCTCGCGATCATCTTCGCGCATCGACTGCCAGGCGCGATGCCGCGAATCCTGCGGCGAGTGTGGCAGGGGTCGCGCGGCTTCGGGAAACCTGCCCGTATCGGAGATGTTCGGTAGCTTGCCAAACACCTCAGCGTACGCCTCGCGCAGCGTGTCATCCTGCACAATTAGTCGGGCAATCGACACACGATCGCCGTCCATTTCGATCGAGTTCTCCAGCGGACCGGCGACTTGTCCCCAAAGTGTGTCGGCCCGACCATCCCAGAAGAGCCAGCGATGATGAGTGACATTCCAGAGAGCGGGTGTGTGTCGATCGCCAGTAGCTACTCCTTCTGAGAGCGTCCTTCCATCCGCAAACGACTTGGCGGGATCGTGACAGGTAGCGCAGGATGTTTTTCCGTTTCGGCTCAGCCGTGGATCGAAAAATAACCGCTGGCCCAGCCGTGCCGCCCGGTCGTCCATTTGAAATCGATTCGTTGCGTCGATCGGCGGAGGCAAAAGCGGCGAATGCTGAAAGATGCGGTCGCGCTCGAGTTTTTCAAACGTGATCGCGACAGGGCTGTCTGCAAAGGCGCTTGAGATGCTCCCAGGGGACGGCACCACTCCGCCCATCAGAACCGTTGCGACGAGCAGTCTGGTTCGCAATGATATGTGTCGAGTCGGGGTTGTCATTCGAGCATGATTTCAGTCTGCGCACGTTCGGTAATGCCGTTGCGAGTGATGTCAAAGTAAAGTTCCCATCGGCCGACCATGTGAAAGAGCATGCCTTCGGCGTGAATACAGCCGTCGCCGGTCTGCTCGATGCGAGGCTTGGTGTTCATGCCGTGTTGATGCTGCGGCATGGCGGCATCCACGGAAATCACCAGGTTCTCAGCATCAGTCGGGGATCCGGCTTTGGCGGTCACGCACGCTCGTATCTCAAACGGCTCATTGAGCGGGACCTTCGGCGGCACAAGAGTGAAGACAACTTCATAACCGCCGGCATTGCTGGTGATGGGCGAGTTTCCGGATGTCTGCGGAGTGATTGTGCCGCTTGATTGATTACGGACGCCCGATGCCGAGCCGCCCGCACAGGATGTCAAGATAGCGAACAACGGCAGGGCGAAGATCGATGCCCAAACAAACGAGCAGCAGATCCGGCGAGTCGGTAAGTGAAATGTTCCAACGGCAACGGGCATGCCCGCATTTGGCGCAGGCTGATCAGTTAGTCTTGCGTTGTTGCCGGGCCGGCGCGGTAAAGAATCGAGAACCGAAGACATCAATAAACTCCCCGTCAGTGGAAAAATAAGCGCCACGGTGGTTGCCAAAGTCAATGACAATCAGCCGCCCGTTGTGGTCGAGCTGAATTGATGTGGGTCGATACAGCTCGCCGGCACCCAGCCCTGGGCTTCCCCAGTGTCTTAGGAACTGACCTTCGTTGTCGTACTTCAGAATACGATCGGCGCCCATATCCGTGACGTACACGCTGCCGTCATCGTCGACACACATCCCGAACGGCTCAACGACGCCCAGATCGGACCTCGGCCGTAGCGTTCCCGCCGCGGAACCGTCGACATGATACAAAAAGATACATCGTCGATCCGCATCAACGACGCGCAGAGTCTTTGTCGCACGATGATAGACCAGGTCAGTCGGTCTGCCCCATCCTCCGCCCACGCGCCCGAATTGGCCCCAGAATCCTGATAAGTTCCACTCGGCATCGAATTTCAATAGCCTTCGATGAGTCGCGTCAAGAATATAGGTGTTCCCGTTTTCGTCGCGTTCGATGGCGGTCGGCTCGATGTCAGCGACATCCACATGTTCGCGCGAATCTGCGCCGGCACGAGCTCGCTGGCAAAGATCAATCGATGAGGCGAACTTCGCCATCAACGGGTCAAAGCGGATCGCGTCCGCCGGCGGGGGAGAGAGTCGAAAGGTCTGAATACGCCGATTGCCCGCGTCGCAGACGTAAAGCAATGATCGACTGGTATCCAGCTTCACGTCCGTAGGCCGCACAAATTCCCCGTTGCGCCCGCCGTATGTTCCAATCTGTGTGATCCAGATCGGCTCTTTGGCAGAGAGGTCGTACACCAGGACTGAGTGGCTCTCAGGCTCGGTGATGGCCATGAGCCGACCGTCCACGTCGCAGCGCTGTCCATAGTGCGAGACCAGCGTCAGATCGAGCCCTGAATTCGCCAGCGGGTCCTTCGGTGTTTCCGGCGTGACGATGCCGAATAGCTGGCATCGATTCTCAAACCCCTCGCAAACTACGGCCCGAACTCCGTTCGGAGCAATAGCCACAGCGTTGGGATAGTGCAGTCGACCATTGCCCTCGCGCGGCCGGACTGCATGCACGCCGAACCTATAGAGATATCCACCGTCCACGTCGAAGACGTGTACCCGATGGTTGTCACCGTCGGCGACGTACACGCGACCGGATTGAACCTGGATTCCCGAGGGATTCATGATGAAGCCGGGGTAGGGCCCCCACTGGCTCCAGGCCTTGATGAACTTCCCGCTTGCATCGAACCGCTGCACCCGGGCATTGTCGCCGTCGGCGACGTAAACGTTTCCTAAGGGATCGACGGCCACGCCGGTCGGTCGGCGAAACTCGCCATCGCTCTTGCCATAGCGACCGATCGTGAATTGATGGATGGCCTCGCGATCGAAAACCTCAACGCGATGGTTGCCCTCATCGACGACATAGACGCGCCCATCGTTGACCGCCACGCGCGTCGGATTATTAAACTGACCCTTGCCGCGCCCGTATCCGCCCCACGACCGGATGAAGGCCCCATCTGCATCAAAAACCTGCACGCGGTGATTGCCGCTGTCAGCCACAAAAATCTCCCCGTCGCGCGAAATGGCTAGGCCACCGGGTCGATTCAGTTCACCCGGTGCCGTTCCGCGACGCCCCCACGCGGCGACTCGCTGGGAGTCCGAGCCATATATCCTGATTTGATGGCTCTGTTCGTCGGCGATGTAGATGCGACCCTGAGAATCGAACGCCACATCGGTTGGATTTCTCAAATCCGAGATCGTGGACTGATAAGCGCCCAATTCGTGGATGACCTGCTGATCCGGGCGAATATCCGCCAGAGTATGCGGCTCAATCCCCTCGGTCTGAGCTGAACCGGTCTGTGTTACCGCTAGAATCGCGACGAGAACGCAGGCTGCCGTCTTCGAGGATTCGGCTCGCGCATTGCATAATGGAGTGAAGATACGCAGGCTGTAACGGCGACGGGCCAAAGTAAGGGGTCCCCTGTTCATCGGCTTGGTTAAGTCTAAGGTGCGACTGATACCGCGTCCAAATGGCTTCAATACGGCTTGACGCCGCCAAAAGCGGCCATGCGGACAGACAAATCGGCAATCATGCAATAAAATCGGCCGCAGGGCGAATCCGATGGGGACGTATTCCGTTTGAATAGCCTGGGAGAGTGGGTTCCGACGGCACATCTGTCGAGCAGGGTGACAATGGCGGCGAGCGACATCCAATCTGTTGAATCAGGCCCCCCGGCCCATGCCGGACAAGCCGCCGCTCTGGGTCTGCGTCACGCGCCGTGGATTATCACCAACCCCCGGGCCGTCTTCAGCCGAGTCGAGGATGTCGGCCAATACGGCTGGACACTTCTTGTGCTCCTTTGCCTCGTGACGCTGGTTGGAGTCGTCGAGGTCCAGACCGGCCTGATCGATCGCCGGGTGGATCAGCAAACCGAAGAGCAGCTTGCCGTCGTGGAAAAGACTCAGGGAAATCTTGTCGATCGGGTGCAGCTGCGCGAAGTCATGGCCGACGTTCGCAAGCAGGGTGAGTTCATGAAGCTGCTTCGGCGGCTCGGTGCCGTCGTGCTCAAGCCGCTTTACATGCTCACTTCCTTCCTGCTGATTTCATCGTTGCTTTACGCCGCCGTCGCACTTACCGGACGCAAGCCCGAATACCACACGCTGCTGACCATCTGTGTCTATGCCGGCTTCGTCGAGCTGATCGGTTTTTTCTTGCGACTGGCGATGATGTTCGCCTACCGCACGACCCATGTGGACACGACGCTCGCCATTCTCGCGAAGCCCGGGGAGGCCCCGTATCTTGCGGCGATCGATCCTTTTCGTATCTGGTTCTGGGTGCTGGTGGCCTTCGGCCTGATCGTCACCCAGCAGTTGGGCCGTCGCACGGCGATTGTCTGCTGCGCCCTCCTTGGGGTCGTCGCGTCGGTCGGCCACGTCGGCCTTGAATACGCAATGAACTCGTAACGTGGCGGCGATAGTCGCTTCGAAGGTGCCTCGCATGCGAAGAATCGTCAGTATTGTCATCCTCCTTGTGGTCGTCGGAGGCGTATTCGCCCTCGGGAGTCTACGTCGCGGGGCCGATCAGAAACCCATTCTTAACATCGCGGATGAAGTGGCGCTCACCGTCAATGCGATCCTTCCGGCCCGGCAGGAGATCATCCGACTCGTACAAGCACCCGGTGAGACCGAGGCGACGCTTGAGGTCGAGATCAGCTCCGAAATCGTCGCCAAGATTGAGGAAATGCCGGTCGTCGAGGGTTCCAAGGTTCAGCGCGGCGATCTGCTTTGCCGCTTGGATGACGACAATTTGGTCGCGGAGGTCGAGTCCGGCGAGGCGCGTGTGCGTCGGCTTGAGGCGGCGGTCGTGGATGCCGAGGCCGACGTGGAACGCGCCGAGCGCGACTATCGCCGTCAGGTTCGACTGTCCGAAGTGGACGCCACCAGCGACAAGGAGCGACTCGACTACGTCACGGCCCTCAAGAAGGCCAATGCAGTCCTCGAAATGCGAAAGCAGGAAATCATCGAGGCGCAGGCATATCTGCGCCGGGTCAAAGAGGATCTCAAACGAACGGTCATTGAGTCGCCCATCGACGGTGTTGTATCCAAGCTGGACGCCAAGATCGGCGAGGTCGTCGTCACCGGCACCATGAACAACCCCGGCACCGTCATTATGACCATCAGCGACATGTCGAGCATGCAGGTGCGTGCCCGCGTCGATGAAGTCGATATTCCGTTGGTCAAGTCCGGCCAGAAGGCCCGTATCTATCTCCAGTCGGATCAACAGTCGGCGATCCCCGCCAAGGTCATTCGCGTCGCCTCGAAGAGCACCAAGGAATTGGGCCGCGACGTCGTCACGTTTGAGACTCTTCTGGAGGTGATGGACGGTGATCGTCGCATTCTCCCGGGCATGACTGCAAATGTTGAAATCGAGGTCGCGCAGCAAAGCGACGCCATCACGATTCCCGTCGAGGCCGTGGTGCATCGGATGCGAAAGGAGCTGCCCGAGGCTGTGGTTACCGAGTTCGACAAGCGGCAGGAGAACCTGGACCTGTCCGAGCGTGCCAAGGCCGCCCAGTACATCAAGGTCGCTTATGTCATCGAAGACGAGGTCGCACGCGTTCGCCTGATCCAGCCGGGCATCGCGGATACACGACTCGTTCAGATTGAAGACGGCATCGGCATGAACGACACCGTGATCGCCGGACCTTATCGCAGCCTGGATCAGTTGAAGGACGGGCGCAAGGTGACCATGCCCGACGACGAAAAGGCAAAGCTTGCCGAAGCGCGCAAGAAACAGGAACAGAAAGCGGATGAACAATCGCAGGAGCCGAAGGTCGCCGGCGCGGCGAGCGACCCGGCTGACCCGTCCGCAAACGGCTCGCTTTCATCAGCGAGCGGATCGTGACGGGGCGTGGATAACCAAATGGACCCATCACATTCAAAAAGTCTCATCGCCCTGCGCGATCTCGAGAAGATCTATCGCGTCGGCACCGAATTGGTCCACGCCCTGCGCGGAGTCACCCTCGATATTTTCTCCAACGAGTTCGTGGCCATCATGGGCCCCAGCGGCTCGGGCAAGAGCACGCTCATGAACATCCTGGGCTGCCTCGATATTCCCACGCGCGGCAGTTACGAACTCAACGGAACCGATGTTTCAAAGCTCTCCCAGTCCGGCCTCGCGAAGATTCGCGGCCGCCAGATCGGCTTCGTTTTTCAGAACTTCGAGTTGCTGCCACGCACAACAGCGCTCAAAAACGTCCAGCTTCCGCTGATGTACGCCATGGTGCCACGGCGCCGACAACGCGCCATGGCTGCTCTTGAGCGCGTTGGCCTCGCCGATCGGGCAACGCACCGGCCCAACCAGCTCTCCGGCGGGCAGAAGCAGCGCGTCGCCATTGCCCGCGCCCTGGCGCAGGAGCCCGACATCATCCTCGCCGATGAGCCCACCGGTAATCTCGACTCGGCCACCGGTAACGAGATCATGTCCATCTTTGAGGATCTCCACGCCGCTGGACAGACGATCATCATCGTCACGCACGAGCCTGACATTGCCCAACAGTGTCATCGTATTATCACCCTGCGAGACGGAATGATCGCCTCTGACGTGCCCTCAGGCAGGGCCTCCGTCGCGACTCCCCTGGAATTCGAAACTGCGGGAGCGACGTCATGATCGCGGGCCAACAAGGGCAGCTCCGGCGGATGGCCCAACTGTTCTTGGCCGGACTCAGCCGCTCGGCGCAGAACATCCTCACCGCCTTCATTCAGATATGGGCGAATAAGGGCCGTTCCATCCTTACGACGCTCGGCATCATCATCGCCGTCACCGCCATCATCACCGTCGTTTCATTTGTCGAGGGATTCGGCCGCTACATGACCGGAATGCTCCGTGGCTATGGCACCCAGTACATGGTGGTCTGGCCGGACATCAGTTGGGAGCAGGAAGTTACAGGCGTCGGCCGCGTGACCATGACCGAGCGTGACATCGAGGCCGTCCGCACCGAGTGTCCTGACGTTGCCCGCATCACGCCGTTTCTGTTCACGGAAACCCAGGTCGCCTATCGCAAGGGCGCCATCGAGAACATCCCGACGCGCGGCGTGACCGAGGAGTATCAGGTCATCCGCAACTATTACGTGGACAAGGGCCGGTTCTTCGGACCCCTGGACGTGGAAATGGCCGCGCCGGTGGTGGTCGTCGGACGCAGTGTTCTAAAGCTTCTGGAGTGCGACGAGTCCGTACTGGGCGACACGATTCAGATCGCCGACCGTCGCCTGCGTGTCATCGGCATTCTCGAAGAGAAGGGCAGCTTCATGGGCGACGATCAGGACCAGACGGTCATGATCCCCTACACACTCATGATGCAAATGTTCCCCCAGATGCGCGAATCGATGCGATTCCTCGCGGAGGCGAACGGTGAGGAGAAAATCGACGATGCCGAGGCGCAGCTTCGACGGGTCCTGAGGCAGCGTCACAGCCTGGAGATCGGGCAGCCTGACGACTTTGGTATCCAGCGCCAGGACAGAATGCTTCGCGAGTTCCACAAGGTCCGCGCCACCGCTGCCGGCGTCCTGGCCGGCATCGTGAGCATTTCCCTTCTCGTCGGCGGCATCGGAATCATGAACGTCATGTTTGTTTCGGTCAGCGAGCGTACGCGGGAAATCGGCCTGCGAAAGAGTGTCGGCGGCCGAAGGCGCGACATCATGCTCCAATTCCTAACCGAGGCCGTCGTTCTCAGCACCACAGGCGGGGCCATCGGTGTGGCACTTGGCTACGGAGTCACGCACATTGCCGCCCTGCATCCACAGATGGTGGATATCAACGTGCCGATCTGGTCCGTTGCCCTGGCGCTGGGCTTCTCGGCCGGGGCAGGCGTCGTTTTTGGAATCATCCCGGCGTTCAAGGCGGCGATTCTTCACCCCATTGACGCCCTGCGGCACGAGTAGACGGGAGCGCGGCACCATGGCCGATCTGGCCCCGACATCCCATCCTACGGCATCGCTGACCGACGAATCCGCGCGGCCATCATCCCCCCGCTTCCCTTCGCCGCTCGCTGCCGTCGACTATCTTTCCGCCCTTGCGGCCCGGCACTGGCAGAACGTCCTCACCGCCTTGGTTCAGGTCTGGGCCAACAAGGCCCGTTCCCTGCTTACCACCCTCGGCATCATCATCGCCGTCACCTCCACCATCACCGTCGTTTCCTTTGTCCAAGGCTTCGGCAACTACGTCACCGACATGCTCCGCGGTTTCGGCACCAACATGATGTTCGTCTTCCCCTGGACCGGTGACGACCACGGTTTCATGATCGGCCGCATCACCATGGACATCTCCGATGTCCGCGCTGTCGCAGCCCGGTGCGACAAGGTCCGCCGCATCAGTCCCCTCGTCTTCGCTGCCGCCACGATTGAGTTCGGCCGCGAGAAAATCGAAGGCGCCGAGATCCAGGGCGCCACCGAGCAGTTCCAGCCCATCCGAAAGTATTTTGTGGACAAGGGTCGCTTCTTCAGTCCGCTTGAGGTGGACAACGGTTCCTACGTATGCGTTCTTGGCCGTAATGTGCAAAGTCTGCTCGAAGCCTCCGACCAGATCGTCGGCGACTTCGTCTATATCAACGCCACCCGATTCCGCGTGCTTGGAATCCTCGAGGAAAAGGGAAACATGATGGGCGAGAATCAGGACGACCTGATTCTCATCCCTTACACAACAGCCCTCAAGCTCTCGCCGATGTCCCAGTATTTCATGCCCTTCATCGTCGAAGCCACCGACGAGAAGGATATCGAAGAGTGCAGCCTGCAAATCTCCCGCGTCCTTCGCGAGAGTCACGGCCTGGAGCCCGGCACGCCCAACGACTTTCGCATCCTCCGCCAGGACGAATTCCTGCGCGACTTTGATCGCGTCAAGATCATCGCCACCAGTGTCCTGGCGGGCATTGTCGGAATCTCCCTCATCGTCGGCGGCATCGGCGTCATGAATATCATGCTGGTCAGCGTCACCGAGCGCACGCGCGAGATCGGACTCCGCAAGAGCGTCGGCGGCCGTCGACGCGACATCCTCTTCCAGTTTCTCACCGAAGCCGTCGTCCTCAGCACGGTCGGTGGCGGGATCGGCATTGCTTTGGGATTCGCCATCTGTCGCATTGCTTCGCAGCATCCCGCCATGGTGGACATCCCCGTCCCCGCCTGGGCCGTCGCCCTCGGACTGAGCTTTTCCGCCGGCACCGGCGTCCTTTTCGGCATCATTCCCGCCTTCAAGGCCGCGATCCTTCATCCCATCGACGCTCTTCGCCACGAGTAACGTTGACCCTTCCCTCCCTCCTCGGCGATTGACGTATCGCGTCCGATGCCCGAGGTGCCCCTATTTCGACAGGCCGACGTTTCCCAGTTTCCGCGATTCATGGATAATTGCCGCACCGGTCTATTATGAACAAGGCTCTCGTCCGATTACTGGCCCAGCGAGTTACCATAGAGACCCTTTGCGCCTGCGTGGCACTAACTTGTCTGGCTGTTGGGCAGGGACGCGCCGCCTTACAGCCGCCGTCAGTCATACCTGCCACGCAAAATTCCAATGAGCAGGTGTCGATCGACACGCCTTCATCGAGCGATGCGACGGTGGCCTCAAGGCCCCGCGGCATCCTGATCTTGAATTCCTATCGCTCAGATACGCGCTACACTCAGGTGCAGGTTGAGGCAATTCGGCGGGCAATCTACGGCTCCGGCGCCTTTCGCGTCCAATTCTATTACGAATATCTCGATGTCCTCCAGGACAGCGACGAGCGTTTCTTCATATCTCTCACCGCCTGGTACCAGGAACGCTATGAGAACAGAAGCGTTGATCTGATCATCACCACTGATTCACCCGCCTTGAAGTTCGCACTGGTCTATGGCGCCGCCGCTTTCCCAGGTGTCCCCATCGTTTTTTCCGCTGCCTCCAGCGCGGACGTACTTCGCCGGGTTGATCCCCTTCGCGCCACCGGCGTTGTAGAGTCGGTTGATGTTTCCGGAACATTGAAGTTGGCCCTGCAACTTCAGCCGGACCTGCGCCGCGTCATCTTCCTGACGGATCACACGCAACATTCCAAGTTCTTGGAATCTCGCGCTCGGGCGGTAGTGGATCAGTTTGCCGATCGCATCGAATTTCAATGGCAACTGGGGGGCACGTCAGCTGAAATCGTGCAACGACTCTACGGACTGGGAGATGAGACGGCTGTCCTTCTCCTTGCGAATTACCATCTCGCGAACCGCGTTCCAGGAGCGGATCAGACGCAGCTGGAACATCTCTGCGAAACCTCCCCGATTCCGATCTACGCCTTGTTCGACACCTATCTTGAGCACGGAGTGCTCGGCGGCGTCGTTGTCTCCGGAGAGGCCCAGGGCCGGGCCGCGGCACATCTGGCTGTTCGTGTCCTGAAAGGCGAACCTGTCAGTAGCATTCCAATGATTCAAGAAAGCCCCAACGTCGCATTGGTGAACTGGAGCGCGATGCAGCGATGGGGCATCAGGGAATCCCGATTGCCGTCGGGCGCAATCATCAAACGTCGTGTTCCATCCGTTTTTGAGCAATATGGCTGGTACATCGTCGCGGCCGCTGCTTGTTGCCTGCTCGAGGCGGCAATCATCTCCGCACTGCTGTTCAACGTGATCCGTCGCCGGAGAGTGGAGCGCGATCTTGGAGAACAGAGAGCCCTGCTCAATGAAATCATTAACCACGTTCCACACGCGGTCTTCTGGAAAGACCGCAATTCCGTGTACCAGGGAGGCAACCTGCAGTACGCACGGGACGTTGGTTTTCAATCTCCCGCTGAAGTTGTCGGGAAGACGGACTACGACATTCACACAGACGCGGATTTGATCCGTGATTACCGCGAAAGCGATCGGGCGGTCATCGAAAAGCGTCAGCCGATTCTGAATAAATTGCAGCTTAAGCACTTTGCCTCCGGCGCCATCGGTTCCGTGCTCGTCAGCAAGGCGCCGTTGTTCGATGAGCAGGGCGAAGTGCGAGGCATCCTCGGTGTCTATACGGATGTCACGCGCATGAAGCAGGAGGAGGCCCGGCTGTCCCTGCTCAATGACATCGCCGCAAACATCACATCGAGTCTTCCGGTTGAAGACATCATTCGTCAAACCGTTGACAAGGTGGCCCAGGTATTTCCGGGAATTCGAGTCTCCTACTCAACCGTTGATCCTTCGGGCCGACTTGAGGTCGTAATTTCGCGGCAGCCGCGGGATTGGGCCTCCATCAGCGGCATTGTCGCCGACCTGCGACGGGCGCCTCGCTATCTGGCGGCTCTTCGTGCAGGTCAACCGGTCAATCTCTCCGACCTCAAGCATGAGCCACCAGAAACCGACGCCTGCGCCATCTTCGACCTGAACATCACGCGAGCCGTTCTGGACGTGCCGATCCGATGCGTCGACGGACTCGTGGGGATCCTGGGATTCTGCTCGCCGGTTCCCCGCGAGTGGACAGAGGACGAATTGGCGACCCTCATCGGCATCACGACTCATTTCTCCGTTGCCATCCAGGAGTCGAAGGCGCGCGCCAAAATCGTCGACGCCATTTCCTCCCTCCGGGAGAGTGAAGCCAGATTCCATGCCTTCATGGACAATTGCCCGATCATCGCATACGTCAAAGACCTCGATGGGCGCTTGGTCTATGCGAATCCGGCCATGGAGGAGAGGTTTCGCCTCAAGGTCACCGATTGGAAAGGAAAGTCCGACGCCGAACTTTGGCCCCCCGTGACGGCGGCCCAGTTCCGCAAGAACGACCTCGCCGTGCTCGCAAGCGACACGCTGGCCATCGTCGAGGAAGTCACCGAGTTCGACGGTGAAATCCAGCATTGGACGAGCTACAAGTTCGTCATTCGAGACGCATCCAGCCGGCTCTATCTTGCGGGCATGTCAGTGGAGACGACTCATCAGCGTCGTGTCGCACAGTCGTTGAAGGACGCCAATGAGCAGCTCGAACGGCGCGTGCTGGAGCGCACGGCAGAGCTCAAGGAGAGCGAAGAGCGGTTTCAGGAGCTCTCGAATGCCGCGTTCGAGGGAATCGCGATTCACGAAGACGGCAGAATACTCGCGGCCAATCCCGCCCTGGCGGAGATGTTCGGGTACGAGCTATCAGAGATCATCGGATTGACCCGCAAAGAACTCGTCGCGCCACAATCCCTTCAGGAATCGCGTGACGAACGAAGAGTGTCCATCGCCGGCGGCGGCGATGAAGTGCAGGAAAGTATCGGTCTTCGACGCAGCGGCGAGACCTTTCCCATCGAACTTCGTGGAAAATGGGTGCCTTATCTCGGCCGCCTGGTACGCGTTTCCGCCATTCGAGACATCAGCGGTCGAAAGCAGGCGGAGCAGGAGAAATTACGCCACCAGGCCGAATTAGCACACATTCTCCGCCGCGTCACGCTGGACGAACTCGCCTCGGGCCTCGCTCACGAGTTGAATCAACCGCTTGCGGCGATTTCGAACTACACGAGTGCCGCCTTGCGCCGCCTTCGGGACTCGTCCAGCCCCGGCCCCGAGATTGCCGAAGCGATGTCACTCGTCGCCGAGCAAAGCGAGCGCGCTGCTCAGATCATCCGGCGGGTTCGAGCATTTGCCAGGAAGAGCGAGGCCAACCGCACGACTGCTGACCTGAACACCATCGTGAAGAATGCCCTCAGGCTCGTGGAACACGAAATCAACCAGAATGCAATCGACTGTGTCTGCAGTCTCGCCGCCGATCTTCCGCCTGTGATCGTGGATTCTATTCAAATAGAGCAGGTGATCATCAACCTTATTAAGAATGCATGCGATGCGCTGGAAAAGACCCCGGTTGGAAAGGGCCGAATTATCATCTCGACAGGGCATGTCGATGACAAAGTCGAACTAAGCGTCATCGACAACGGGCCGGGCGTCAGCCCGCAGGCGGCGGCTGATCTCTTCAAGCCCTTCTCCACGACAAAGGATCGAGGCGTAGGTCTGGGTCTTTCCATTTCCCGGGGCATCGTCGAGGCGCATGGCGGCCGCCTTCAGTTTAGGTCGTGCCCGGACGGCCGCACTGCATTTGAGTTTCAACTTCCCATCGGAAAGCCGGCGCGGCTTCCTCAGACTGCTCAGTAGATTCGGCTTTTTATCTCTGTGAAATGCCGGCACCTGCAGTCTCAACTTCATAGTCGCTCGGAGCACTGCATGACGAATCGATCTTTCCGGCACGTGTGCCCTGCCACCCATTTGCAAAGGAGACCCCGCAGCCACGTGCCCGGTCTTGTGCAATTCGCACAGCAATTGATCTTTCGCGCGCCTGGCTATTCAATTAGAGCGTTTTGCGCTTTTCTGTAGCGACTCCGCAGTGCGTGAAGTAGCCCAATGCATCTGAGGGGCTGATCGCGGCGATGGCCTTTGCCATTCCGGTGCATAGTTCCTCAAAGTTTCTGGCGGCCG
>WBZR01001002.1_pt1 | contig 39303 bp, 32 predicted proteins | sample 5204231 | NCBI WGS metagenome assembly WBZR01 (sample SAMN12412403, study PRJNA552823) | activated sludge metagenome | isolation source: activated sludge from anammox sidestream of wastewater treatment plant... | place: USA: Virginia | collected 2017-08 | reverse complement strand
CGCGCTGGCCAGCCTCTGGGACGACTCCTCCTTTGCCGCAAGGGGCGCAGCAGCACCAGAGCGACTGTTCCACTACACGACGACCGATGCTGCGGGAGCGATCGCGAAGGAGGGATTGACCCCAGGTCAGAGCGGGCGCGTATTCCTCACGCCGCAGGGCGGACTCAGCCCGCTGCAGGCCCACATCGATCTCGCGTTGCCTCCGAACCGCGCAGCCAACGCGCTGTTGGAGGTGGACGTCGGCGCGATGCGACGGCTTGGGATCGATATCCCAGCACCGACGCCGGTCGGCCGCTCGTACAACATGCCCGGCGGAGGCCTCGAAGTTCCGATCGATCGGGCGATTCCGCCCGAACTGCTCCGCAAGGGCCGGTTCGACGAAATCTTCTTCATTGACCTTCCGGACCTCAAAGAGCGGGTCGAAATCTTCGAGATCCACTTGGAGAAGCGGAAGCGCTCGCCCAAGAAGTACAAAGCTGACAAACTGGCCGAGCTTTCCGACGGGTTCAGTGGGGCCGAGATCGAGCAATTGGTGATCAGCGGGCTCAACCATGCCTTTAGCGACGAACGGGAGCTGCGCTACTCGGACATCGTAGACGAGATCGAGCAGCAGGTGCCGCTCAGCAGGATGATGTCGGAAGAGGTCCAGTCCCTTCGAGAGTGGGCGAGGTTGCGCGCGAGACCGGCCTCCAAGCGCGAAGTTTGACCCTGGCTGGAGTCCTAGCCCGCGGTATAAGTCCTTGCGTGCGCCACTACTTCGTCCGGCACGCCCAGACTCAGTGGAACGCCGAGGGAAGGGCGCAGGGCCACAGCGATACTCCGCTCAGCGACCTTGGGTCGCGCCAGGCCCGCCTACTCTGCGAGCGGATATCGAGTTGGCAACCGGTCTCCATCCTTTCCAGCGATCTGGCGCGGGCTCGCGAGACCGTTGCGGGTCTCGTGAGCGCCGGTTGGAACATCGAGACCGACCCGAGGCTGCGCGAGAGAAACCTGGGAGAGTGGGAAGGGAGGTCCTTCGATTGGATTCAGGAGGAGACGGCAACGAGAGCGGCAGAATGGGGGACTTCCTTCGAGACGGTTCGACCGGAAGGCGGCGAATCACTCGCAGACTTCGCAGACCGGGCGGCGGGCGTGGCCCAATGGATCGCAAGCCTGCCTTCGCCCACGTTGATTGTCTCGCACCGGTTGCTCATGAGCCAAGTCATGGGTGCGCTCCTCGGAGGCGGCGCCCCGCGTTCGTTCCACTTCGAGAACACCGGGGTCACGGAGCTGGCGCTGCACGACGAAGGCTTCTGGCAAGTGCTCCACCATAACGACACGACTCACTTGGGGTTCACGGTTGGTTCTGTCGCACCGCGCTAAGGCTTGGCTCGTTCCCATCGGGTCGGCCGTGATGTTCTCGCTCGCAGTGCCGCCTTTCAACCTCTTGTTCTTGGTCTTCGTCGCCGTCGCGCCCTGGCTGGCTTGGCTTAGACGGCTGGATGCGAAGGGCGCGCGGCGGAGTGGATACCTCTTCGGCTTCACGCTCTTCACGTTCCAGATGTACTGGGTGGGCGCGTTCGTCTCCGAATGGACCGGGTCTTGGCTCCTGGGCTTGTTGCCCTGGGTGGTGAGCGCCTTCTTGGCAGGATGGTACTTCGTGCTCTTGGCTTGGCTCTTGCGAGCGGCGATGAAGGCGCGATGGTTCTGGGCCGTGCCTCTCGTCTGGGCTGGCATCGAAGCCTTCCGCGCATACTTTCCGGTACTTGCCTTTCCCTGGGCCTTGCTGGCCCATCCGCTTTGGGCCGTTCCTGACTTTGTCCAGCACGCGGCATTCGGCACGGTGTTCCTGGTATCGGCTTGGGCGGTGATCCCAAACTTGCTCCTCTCGCTCCACCTTTGGCCCGTCCGGCCCGAGGATCGCGAACCCAGGCTGTCCCTTCGATTCGCCGTGGTCTTCGGGGGATTCCTCCTGCTCTCAGCCTATCGAGCAGCCCAGCCTGTGGCGGGCGACGTGCGCACGGTGACGCTTGGTCAGCCAGGGGTGAACATGGCGTTCAACTCGGACGAAGAGGAAAGGAGGCAGCTGGACGAGTCGGTGGCCCTCCTCCGCGCGAGGATCCTCGAACAAGGCACCGATCTCGTCGTGCTGCCCGAAGGGTTTGCCGCCCCCACGGCAGAGGTTCCACCCCCGACCGTCCTCGGCCCCACGCCCGAGTTCCCCATCGTGTTTGGAGGGAACCGAATATCAGGTGCCGCAACCTACCAGACCGCCTACGCCTTCGACGGGACATGGCAGACCGCGGACAAGACCAGGCTCGTCGTCTTTGGCGAGTTCGTCCCGTTCCGGGGCTTGCCCTTCCTTTCTTCGTTCAAGCTTCCGAGCGGTGACCTGAGTGCGGCGCGGGAGCTCAAACAGCTCAGGATCGGAGACACCTTGGTGGGCCCGCTCCTATGCTTCGAAGGCCTTTTCCCTGACCTTAGCGCAAGGCACACCCAAGCCGGAGCACGGATCTTGGTCCAGATGAGCGTGGACGACTGGTACGAGAACACGCCGGCTTGGGATCAGCTTTGGCAGTCCTCAGTCTGGCGGAGCATCGAGTCGGGAGTGCCGATCGTGCGCGTCGGCAGCCGGGGCCGGTCCCTCACGACGGATCCGCGAGGCAGGGTCACCCTTGCCGTCCCGCGCGGCGTCATGGCAGCGGAGCAAGCCAAAGTGCTCGTGCCCAAGTCCAGCGACGCCTTTCCCCAGAGGTTCCTGTTCGTCTATTCCGCGGGCGGGGTCACGGTTCTCGTCGCGATCCGTGGTCTCGTGCACCGCGCTGAGTGACCCTCGGGTCTCGCCGTTGGAGACTCAAGAACCCGTCAGCCCTCCCACCCTAGAACGACGTCGCCCAGCCTCCAGACCCACCTTATGGTGGGGGCATTGAACGTGTCGAGTGGGAACCTGGCGGAGGGGGTGGGATTCGAACCCACGTAAGGTTGCCCTTAAGCGGTTTTCAAGACCGCCGCATTCGACCACTCTGCCACCCCTCCGAACCGCCGAGTCTACCGGCGAACCCAGCCTAGCCTTGGCCGAAGAGACTCTGCCACGCTTCCGTGACCTCGGCGATGAGCCGCGGCTCGTCCCCAGCGAAGTTCTCGGCTTCCATCAGGGCCTCCCTCGCGGCCTGGGTGGCGCCGATTCCGTGCGCGATGCGTGCGAGGTCAAGGTACTCCCCGACCGCGGCGGTCCTTGCCTCCATCGGAGCGCGGGTGCGTTCGATCTCGGAAGTCCAAGCGCTGGCAGCATCGCTCCAAAGCCGTTGCCTTGCACCTGGGTCACGCTCGGAGATGGCTCTCCGCCCGGTCGTGCGAGGGTCTTCGGGTTCCGGCGCGGAACCGGGAGGGGGGGATGGAACCGCTTCGGACCGCACGTTCGCCGGTGAGGCGGCAGGGACGGACTGCGAGCTGGGCGGGCCCTGTTCGAGAACCCTGACCATGGCGACCACCAGTGCCGCCCCAAAGCCGAGCAGCGCCGCGACCAAGACGGTCGCGATCATCACTCTGGTGAGCAAGACCTTGGTGGCAGGCGACATCAAGGGCGGCTTGGCGGGGCGGTAGTAGTAGGCGCTGTGGGGCATCGGGAGCTGGGCAGGAAGCTGTTGACCGTAGGTCGGCTGAGGGGGAGGCTGGGGAGCGGGGTTATAAGGAACGCCAAACATGGGCCCGCCGGTCGCGGCAGGGTACTGGATTGCCGAAGGATAGGCCGTCGGCGGTGGGACGGGCTGGAGTACGACATCCCCCGAGATCATTTGGGCCCGCACCGACTCCAGTGCAGATTGCATCTCCTTGGCACTCGCGAACCGAAGGTTTGGTGACTTCTGGATCGCCTGGTCCACGACTTGCCAGAGTGGGTAGGTCATCTCCGTTGGTTGCTGAGGCTCGACATTGAGAATCGCGTGACTAATGGAGACGACGCTGTCCCCTGGGAACGCCTTCGCGCCCGCGACCATTTCATAGAGGACAGAGCCGAGGCTGAAGAGGTCGCTCCGGGCGTCAATCTCCCGTCCGTGAATTTGCTCGGGCGACATGTAGCTCGGGGTACCAAAAACTTGACCGTCCATCGTGAGGTTGGGCTCAAAGGTCAAGCGGGCGATGCCGAAGTCGGTGATCTTGATCTGTCCCTCGTCCAAGATCTGGATGTTGTCGGGCTTGATGTCTCGGTGGACTACTCCGTGGGAGTGGGCGAACTCCAAACCCTTGAGGACTTCGATCGCGATCTCGACCGCTTTGAGCGCCTCGATTCTGCCTTTGGTGTCGAGGGCGTTCCGCAGGTTGTGCCCGGTGAGGTACTCCATGGCGAGGAACGTGCGGCCGCCGTCCTGGTCCACGTCGAAGACGGTCACGATGTTCGGGTGGGAGAGCGAACCTGCGGCCTTCGCCTCGCGCATGAACCGCTTCAGCCGATCCTCGCGTTGGGCCTCGGTGCTCCCAGGCGGCACGGCGAGTTCCTTGAGCGCGACGCGCCGGTTCATCGTGGGGTCATAGGCTTCGTAGACGATGTCGTTGGACCGGGCGATCTCTCGGATCACCTGATACTTCCCAAGCGTCTGGGGCGGCGTCTGACTCATTGGAGCGGGCGTGTATCCTTCTTTGGAACGTCGGGCCGGGCGGGTGGGTTCACCAGGTCTTAGAACCCTGCCCCCGCCATGCCTTCGAAGATCGGGAACGGAGGGTCCTTCTCCCCCGCGGCGTCCATGGTCTTCCTTCGGGCCCGGAGGCTCGCGGTGAGCCCCGGCACGTTGTGAGGCGGCACTGCGGGCTTGCGAAAGGCTCGCTCGAAGGTGGGCCAGAAGCGGTCCATCTGGTGGCTGAGGTCGAAGACCATGACCCCCTGCGTGGTCGCACACGCCGCCTGCAGGACGGTCTCCAAGTTCTCCGGGTTGTCCCACATCAGGCTCAACATGATACTTGCGTAGATCCACGTTTGGTCGCGCACGACCCGGTTGCTGACCAACCCGGCCGCCTCCACGGTGAACCCTGGCTTCAGGCCGACCTCCATCGCCTCGAATATGGTTCCGTAGCGGTAGTAGCACCCAGTCATGAGAAAGTCGAGCTCGGAAGCGAACCCCTGCTCTCGATAGGGGCCCGTGAGGAAGGGATATCCGGCGGTGTTGAGGTTCGAGCCGTAGTTCGTTCCAAAGTTGGCGTAATCGCCATAGTTCGAACCGGCGTATACGGCAAACTGTGACCCTGGCCGAGTCTGCTTTACGGTTCGACCGACTCGGTGCACCCAATCTGCCATGGTTTTGGCCCGGAAGGCGAGCCAAGCGTCGTACAAGGGGCCTGGCCGAGTTCCTTGGGTCAAGCGAAGGGAGTATGTGGGGGCATAGACGTCCTCGGGCCATCGCACACCCTTGCCCACCCAAGCCTCGAAGGCCGAGCGTGCTTGCGGGCTGAAGTCCGCGGTGATGTTCGCGAACCGCAAGCGGTCGTCATAGACGAACCCGTCCGCGTCGTACCGTGTCATGACCTCCTTCACAAACGCAAGAGCCCGTGCCTGCACGAGCGGGTGGTAGGGGTTCATCATGAGGGGGATCTGGTCTTGCGACTCTCCGACCGGGACGAGCCGGACCTGGGCCACCACGCGGACGAGGTCGCCAGGCAGTGCCCGGAGCAAGGCTTCCCCGGACTCGCCCAAACCGACCACGAGGAGCGAACCCGCGGGGATCGAAGTGGGGAGACCCTCCATAGATCCGGTCGTCCGGCCCTGGGCATCCAAGACGAGGCAGGAGCACGGCTCCTTTATCGCGGTGGGAACCTTGGTGTAAATCCCGGCTTGGGGCTCGCCTTGCTTGCCCCGCGCGCTTTCGAGCCCTGGGGGATCGAGCGTGCTCTGGAGTGCGATCCGATCCGACCAGGCAGGCCCGGCGAGGACCGGTCTCGACACCATGGCGATGCTTTGCTGGTCTGGGTGGTGGTAGCCGTACCCGGGGTCGCCCAGGCCCTGGGAGGGGTCGTTCTCTGCCCGCTTTGCGAACGAATGGCCCTCGCTGAAGGCGTTCATGGAGAGGTAGACCGCAAGCCGATTCGCCTTGGCGTATCGGACGATGAGGGCGACGGGGTCGTAGCCGGCGGGCATCGTCTGTCCGCGCCAACTGGTCATTTGTCCGGTCAATTGGCTGGGGTACATGGTACGGCCCACGATCGGCTTCACGTCATAGACCACGGCGTTGAACCCGGTCCTTGCCACCTTTTCCATGAGTGCGCGGACCTTCTCCTCGGTGCTCACGCGTTCGATGTTGGCGGTTCCGTCTATCCAGAGGATCCGCGCCTGGGCGCCGTGCTCGCGTGCCAGACCGTTCGCGATGCCGACTTTGGCGGCGTTCCGGTCGAGCTTTGCCCATCGGAGCCCAGGAAGGACGGACGTGGACACGAACCGGTTGGGATCATCGCGCAACTGGCCATGGGCGGCCACGGCAACCACGAAGGAGCAAACGGTCGCGAAGGCTCGCATCGCCCATTTTGTACCTTCCTAGAGCCCGCGGACCGTCTAATCGGTATGCCTAGTCCGCATCCAGCCCTCACACTTCTCGTCATTTTTGTAGGGAGCTTTGCAGGCGGTGCCGTGGTCAGCTCCCAGCGGCCTGTCCTAGCCCAGCAGTCTCCGCCCAACGTCCAGACCAGCGAAGTGCTCCGCGTACCCAACGGCGGACTCTCGATCCGAACCATGGACAATCGCTTGCTCGGCATGTTCTCGGATCAGAACGGGAACGGCCAACTCACACTCTTCGCCAGCAACGGTGCCCCGTCCGTCACGCTCGTCGCAGGTACCGGCGGGTTCTTCGGTTTCCAAGGTTCGAGCGCGGCTCAGCTCCAGGTTCGGGGAGGCTCGAACTCGGTGCGAGTCAGCGCGGGGGGCGAAGGGGCCTTGGTATCGGTGAACGGGAACGGGAACCTCTTTTCCTTGAACCAGGCGTCGAGCCTTACTCTGAGCTCGGGCACCAGCGGGCGGTCCCTGCTCGCGACGGCGGATTCCAACCGCGTCGAGGTGGTGGGCAAGACTTCACGCGAGCTGTTCTCACTCGGTGGCACCGACTCTGCCAAGCTCTCCCTGCAAGACGGTGCGGGCACGGTCGGGTTCCTTGCCAACGGGACGGGTGCGGCGATGGTCAGGTCGGGGAGCAAGGTTCTATGGCAAGTGCCAGAGGGAGGCTAGGCGAGCCTGGCGGCACGGGCTTTCACCACGGCCACCATGTTGCCGAGGCCGAGGGACTTGCCCATGGAGAGCTCCGTTCCGAACAGCCTCAACGCGAGGTCGTCCGGGATCGCGGCAAACTCGCTTGGGGGCCTACCGTCGAGGGCACCGCGCAGAATCATGGCGAGGGCCATTGCGGATACGCCTTGAGGGTTCTCGATCGCAACCTCGAGCCGGACTTCCTCTGAGTTCCCCGTGATCCAGACGAAGGCCTCGCTCTCGCACCCTGGCACACGGTTCTCCTCGGGATAGGGCTTGGGCCGGTCGGGTGGATGGTAGCTGCGCGCGATGCGAACAAGCTCCTCGATCCGCTCCTGGCGGTCGGTGAGAAACTCGAACAGACCGAGGGTCTCGTCGAGGCTCACCTTTCGATCGGGCTCCCGACAAGGTTGCCCCACTCCGTCCACGAGCCGTCATAGTTTCGGACTTGGTCATAGCCAAGGAGGTACTTCAAGACGAACCAGGTGTGGCTGCTCCGCTCGCCGATACGGCAGTAGACCACGACGTCGTCCGTGCTGGAAAGCTCGGCCTCTTCCTCGTAGATCGCCCGAAGCTCGGTGGCCGTCAGAAACTCGCCGGATTGGGGGTTGACGGCCCTTGCCCACGGCACGCTCTTCGCGGTGGGGATGTGCCCTCCGCGCAGTGCCCCTTCGTTGGGAAAGTCCGGCATGTGGAGCCGCTCTCCGGAATACTCCTCCGGGCTTCGGACGTCAATGAGCTTGCCTCGATCTTCGAGGTGCCGAAGCACCCCGTCGCGGAACACTCGCTCGTGCTGATCGTCGCGCACGGGCGCCTCGTAGCGCGTAGCGGGGAACGAGGCGACTTCCGTCGCCATGGGTCTCCCCTCGTTCATCCATCGCAAGCGGCCACCGTCCATGACCGAAGCATTCCGGTGCCCAAAGAGCTGGAACACCCAAAACGCATAGCATGCCCACCAGTTGTTCCGGTCGCCGTAGAACACGACCTGGGTCTCCGGGGTGATCCCGATCCTGCTCGCGAGGCGCTGGAAACCCTCGCGGTCGAGGTAGTCCCGAACGACGGGATCGTTGAGGTCCCGCGTCCAGTCCACTTCCACTGCGGAAGGCAAGTGGCCCGAGGCATAGAGGAGCGGGTCTTCGTTCGACTCGATGATCCGCACCATCGGGTCATCGAGGTGATCGGAGACCCACTGGGTGGAAACAAGTGCCTCGGGCCGCGCGTACCCGCGCTCCTGGATGTCCATGCCACCAGTATAGAGGCAGACGGATCAGACGTTCGAGGCCCTGAGCCGGGCGCACAGGATGCGAGCGAGGTTCTCCATGATCGTCGCCTTGAGGTCGGCGTCTCCCGCCATGAGGCCTCGGAATTCGCTCGCTGGGATCGCAATGGACTTGGACGTGCCCACGCTCACGACGGTCGCCGAGCGGGGTGCGTCGTCAATCAAGGCGATCTCGCCGACCACCGAGCCAGGCCCGAGCCGGGCGATGGAGTCACCGGCGAAGCTCTTGATCTCGACCTCTCCCTCGCTAATGATCAGGAGGTCGCTGTTCCGCTCGAACTGGCGCACCACGACGTCGCCGCCTTGGTGGACGCGCGTCTCCGCCGCACCCAGGAGCACCGTGGCCTGTTCGGGGGTCAGACCCTTGAAAAGCGCGTGGTCGGTGAGGCGGTCGGCTGTGAACATCCTTCCATTATGGATAGATTCGCCCGCATTCGTCCATAGTAGTTCGCAGTGCGACAGGCGACGGGGCACGTCTTGATGGTCCGGCCCGATGGTTTCGGGTTCGACTTCGATACCGCGGAGGACAACGGCTTTCAGTCGCCCGACTCGTCCGACGTGAGCGGAGCCGCCCATCGGGAGTTCGATCGGATGGTCGAGTCGTTGCTCGATGCAGGGATCACGGTCGAAGTGCGCGACGCGCCCCCAGCTTGCCCGAGCGCAGTTTTCCCCAACAATTGGTTCTCGACCCACGAGAACGGAGTGCTGTTCGTCTACCCTTTGCGCGCGAAGTCTCGCCGCCAAGAGCGCTCCGGAGCGACCCTCGCATGGCTGAAGTCCCGCTGGCCCAGCGTCGTGGACCTTTCGGGGTTCGAACTTGATGGCGAATACCTGGAGGGGACGGGCAGCTTGGTCTTGGACCGAACCGGGGGGAACGCCTTCGTCGTACGCTCGCCGCGCAGCCACGAGCGGTTGGTCGAGCTCTGGTGCGAGCAGACAGGGTTCCGGCCGATCGTCTTCGATGCCGCTTCCCCCGATGGCTGGGCGGTGTACCACACGAATGTGGTGCTTGCACTAGGAACAGGATGGGCAGTGGCTTGCCTGGAGGCAGTGCCGGAGGGTCAGCGGTCAACGCTCCGCAAGATCATCGCTGCAACTCACCGGGAGCTTGTGGAGGTCACATGGAACCAACTCGAGGCGATGGCCTGCAACGTCCTCGAGCTGCACGGGGGCCGAGGGCCGGTGATCGTAGGCGGCGAGGCGGCGTTCGCCTCGCTCGACCCCCGGCAGTTGGCGGTACTCGAACTGCACGGGGACTTGTTGCCCGTCTCGATCCCCACGATCGAGCGCGTCGGCGGCGGCGGTGCGAGGTGCGCCATGGCCGAGCTCTTCGATCCCATTGCTGGGTTCGGCGAGGCGTGATAATCTCGTAGGATGGTTCCCGCCCTGCTGAGCACGATGCTCACGCCGGTACCTGGCCGGATCGCAGTGATCGGCGACTATGGGTTTGCGAGTCCTGGCTTGGCCGGGGTCGCGAAGTTGGTGAGCGGCTGGAGGCCCGAGTACATCGTGACTACGGGCGACAACAATTATGACGGCGGCTCTGCCTCGACGATTGATCGCAACATCGGCCAGTACTTCGCGCCGTATATCGGAAACTATCGAGGGCGATACGGTCCAGGCTCCTCGCGGAACCGGTTCTTCCCCGTCTTAGGCAACCACGACTGGGGCGACAAGGGGAACAACCCGCACGGTGCCGACCCATACTTGAGCTACTTCTCGTTGCCTGGGAACGAGCGGTACTACGATGTCGTGCTGGGCAAGGTCCATCTGTTCGTCGTGGACAGCGACCGCAACGAGCCGGATGGAAACTCGGCAAGTTCGATCCAGGCCCGTTGGCTGGAGGGACGTTTGAAGGCATCCAAGGCGCGTTGGAAGGTCGTCGCGTTTCACCACCCACCGTATTCTGGTGGAGAGTCGGGCTCGGCACCGCACATGCGATGGCCGTTTCGAGAGTGGGGGGCAAACCTCGTCTTGAGCGGGCACGACCACACCTATCAGCGAATCGAGTATCAAGGGTTGACCTACATCGTGAACGGTCTAGGAGGGGCCCGGAGATATGCGTTGAAGCGGAAGGTTCCCGGGACGGCGGTCTGGTTCAGCGCGGAGCACGGAGCGATGGTCTTGGAGCCATCGGAGAGGTCGCTCAAGGGTCGGTTCGTCACCTCCGCCGGCAAGGTCGTGGATACGTTCTCAGTAGACTAACCTATCGTCATGCGAACCGCGTCCCAAGCTTGTGCGTTCCTCGCCCATCTCCAAGGGCTGCTTGGCGAACCCCCTTCCGGTGGACCGGCTGAAGTCTTGGCAAGGGCGGGCTGGGCGCGAACGGTCGGGGGAGCCAACCCCTATCTGACCCTGTTCTCCCGCTCCGGTGCGGGCCGAGCGGAAGTGGACCGCGCGCTTGCTGACCATTTGGTGGAGGAGGTGCCCTCGGCCCGTTCGTGCATGTACCTGCTCCCCTCCGACCATGTGTGGATCGGACTTCGTGCCGCGGAGGGGGGCAGTGCCGCCGAACAGCGCCGAGGGCTGAAGGTCGGCGTTACGGCAGCAGAGACCGAGAAACTGTGCGAGGAGGTGCTGGCGGCGCTGAAGGACGGGCCACTCGCACCGAACGAGCTGAGGTCGGCGCTCGGCGAGAAAGTGCGCTCGCTCGGCGAGGCGGGTAAGAAACAGGGCCTCTCCACGAACCTCCCTCTCGCGCTCGGCAGGCTCCAGGAGGAAGGAAACATCGGGCGCGTCCCTTGGGACGGGAGGCTGGACAACGAGCGCTATCGCTATTGCCTCTGGCAGCCGTCGCCCCTCGAGGGGGCCATGGATCGCACACAGGCGCTCCGTCATTTGGCCTCTCTCTACTGGGGCTGGATCGGGCTGGCATCGTTGGCGCACTTTCGTTGGTTCACCGGCCTCGGGGTGCAGGCCTCCAAGAGTGCGATCGAGGGTTTGGGCTTGGTGGAAGTCGGCGACGACGGGCTCTTGGCGACCCCCTCGACGCAGCATGACCTGGCAGCTTTTTCCGCCCCCGGCCAGCCCGACTGTCGGCTCGTCTCCTGCTTGGACTCTCTGTTCCTCCTTCGTAGGGACGTCACATCCTTCATGGGGGAGGAAGCGATTGCCGCTTATGGGAGGGTTTCAGGCAGAGGCATGGCATCGGGTGGCCTTGCGGATCTTGAGTACAACGCGATCCTCGATCGAGGGATGATCGTAGGGTTATGGGAATATGACCCGGCAGAAGGGGAGATCGTCTACGTGGCGTGGGGCGGCGAGCCGACTGCCATCCGGCGGGCTGTCGAGAAGACGGAGGCGTTCGTCCGCAACGACCTAGGCGACTGTCGAAGCTTCTCCTTAGACTCGCCCAAGTCTCGGCAGCCCCGTCTACGCGCCTTGCGGGCGTAGGATCGCTGTGAGCAACGCGGCCTTGTCGGCCTCCGGGAGGAACGCGGCGCGGGCCGAGTCCGCGTTCATCGCGACCAAGTCCTCGGTCCGGAGGTCGAACGCCTCGGCGCATCGAACGTATTCCTCGGTCAGCGTCGTTCCGAACATCGGAGGGTCGTCGCTGTTGATCCCGACTTTCAGCCCCGCTTCCCGGAGCCGAGGCAGAGGGTGCTCCGCAAGCGTCGGGACAACGCCGAGGCACACGTTGCTGGAAGGACACACCTCGAGAAACGTCCCGAGGTCCCGGAGCCTTGCGACCACCTCTGCGTCCTCGGTCGCGCGCACGCCGTGCCCGATCCTATGGGGCCGGCAGACGTCGAGCACCTCGCAGACGGACTCGGCCCCGCAGGTCTCCCCTGCGTGAACCGTGACCGGGACTCCAGCGCGGTGGGCAGCGTCGAAGACCTCGCCGTACTCCCTTGTCCCGCGCCGTTCCTCGCCAGCGAGCCCCAAGGCGCAATCCGCTCCACGGAGGCCGGCTTCCACCCATTCCAACACGCGAAACGCCTCCGACACGCTTTGGCCCCGCACGATGTCGAGGACCAGACCGAGCCTTTCGCCCGAGTCTGCAAGGGCCGACTCGATGGCCTCGCGCTGCCGCACCCAAGGGATCCCGCTGTGGGATTCGAGCGTGGAGGCCGTGTACGTTGCCTCCGTGTAGAGGACGTTCTGGCTCGCCTGACCTTCGAGGAACTCCGAGAAGACGGTGTAGACGTCCTCCTCGTCCTTCACGCACTGGGTCACCGCGACATAGACCTCGACAAAGTGGGGGAAGTCTCGGAAGCGGTAGAACTCGCGCAAGCCGTCGAGGTCTTGGGCGGGGAGCCGAGCACCGTTCTTCTTGGCGAGCCGAAGCACGGTCTCGGGTTGGATCGAGCCCTCGATGTGGACGTGGAGCTCGATCTTGGGTAGGGACTCGATCTGGGCTCGCTCCATGACCCTAGTGTAGATTAGGAGCTTCTCAGGGTGAGCACGGTCACCTCGGGTGGGCTGAAGGTTCGGATGTCCGGGCCGACGGTTCCGATCCCTCGCGTGACGTAGAGGGGCACTTTGGCCTCCGGGTAATAGCCCCTCCAGAAGGTTCGGGCACCGTAGGGCAGCTTGATCGGAGTGCCCCAGGGCGCACAGACTTGGCCACCGTGGCTGTGACCGCTCACCATGAGTGCGATGCGCCCGTCCACCCGGCTGACGAAGTCGGGCTCATGGAAGATCGCGACCACGTTCCGGTCGTGGCTTGGCCGCAGGAAGTCGTGGCGGTCCTTACCGGCGATCCCGTCCTCGATCCCGGCGAAGGTGACGCCGTCCACCTCCCGCACCTCGTTCCTCAGGAGCCGGTTCCCGCCGCTAAGTGCGCCCTGGAGACCTTCAATGATGCGGAAGGGGCGCGGGAGCCAATAGTCGTGGTTGCCGAGGACTGCAACGACGGGTGGGCCGCCGTCCACCTCCTCCCCTATGGCTCGGAAGGCCGCGTCTTGGGCGGCGGTGTCGGGGGTCGAGAGGAAGTCCCCCGCGATCGCGATCGCTTGCGGCTTCGCCTGTCGGGCGAGCTGGATTGCGCGCCGCCCACGTGCGAGCCTGTGCGGGTCGTCCATGTGGAGGTCGCCGAGAACCACGAGCTTGAAGCCGTCAGCGTCCCACCGCGGCAGATGGACCTCATGGTGCTCGACCCGGACATCGTCCTTGCACCAGAGTTGTGCGACTCCGACCGCGCCAGCCCCGGCCAGTGCTCCGGCGAGGACTTGGCGGCGAGTTGGGCGGAGCTTGGCGGGCATCCAAGCCCATTGTAGAACCCCGCCCACCACCGGATCGGCACAGGGCCCGGTCACGTCCTACCGGGACCACGGGGACGGAACGACGCCCTTGCCTAGGCCGTACAATGAGCAGGGATGTCTGGCACCGAGACGATCGTAAGGTACGACAGTCCGTTCCTCCTGGGCTCGGCGTTGGAGCCCAAGGGCGATCAGCCCACGGCGATCGAGAGCCTATTGGACGGCCTGGACTCCGGATATCGGTTCCAAACGCTTCTGGGCGCGACCGGAACGGGGAAGACGTTCACGATGGCAAGCGTCATCGCCCAGGCGCAGCGGCCTGCACTCGTGATCGCTCACAACAAGACCCTCGCCGCCCAGCTTTGCCAGGAGTTCCGCGCCTTCTTCCCGGAGAACGCGGTCCACTACTTCATCAGCTACTACGACTACTACCAGCCCGAGGCCTATGTACCCGGCTCGGATCTATACATCGAGAAGGACTCCCAGGTCAACGAGGAGATCAACCGCCTGAGGCACGCGGCCACCCAAGCCCTGCTCCAGCGACGGGACGTCGTGGTGGTCGCCAGCGTGAGCTGTATCTATGGCCTGGGTTCCCCGGACGTCTACATGGAAGGGGTCGTCACCTTCGAGGTGGGGAAGGAGCTGCCGCTCCACGACGCGATCAACCAATTGGTGAAGATGCAGTTCGTGCGGAACGACTTCCAGCTTGGCCGAGGCACGTTCCGAGTGAAGGGAGACTTGCTGGACATTCAGCCGATGGACGAGGAGATCGTGACCAGGGTGGACTACTTTGGAGACACGATCGAGCGAGTCCAGCTCATGGACCCGCTCACCCAAGAGGTCTTGGACGAGCCGACCCGGTGTAGCGTCTTCCCCGCGACCCACTATGTCACACCCTGGGAGAGGATCGAGACCGTGATCGAGCAGGTCCAAGGGGAGATGGAGACGCAAGTGGCGTACTTCGAGGCACAGAACAAGCTCCTCGAGGCGCAGCGCTTGCGACAACGGACGGAGTTCGACCTCGAAATGATCCGGGAGTTGGGGTTCTGCAGCGGGATCGAGAACTATTCGCGCTACTTCGACGGTCGGGAGGCGGGTACGGCCCCCTACACCCTGCTCGACTTCCTTCCCAAGGACGCGGTGGTCTTCATTGACGAGAGCCACCAGACCTTGCCCCAGATCAAGGCGATGTTCAACGGCGACCAGCAGCGCAAGTCCGTTCTCGTGGACTACGGGTTTCGGCTCCCGAGTGCTCTGGACAACCGCCCGCTCCGGTTCGAGGAGTTCCTAGAACGGGTTCCGCAGGTGGTGTTCGTCAGTGCGACGCCCGGCCCGTTCGAGACCCAAAATGAGAGCAACCGCGCCGAGCAAGTGATCCGACCGACGTACGTCCTCGATCCTGAGGTCGAGGTTCGCCCCACAAAGGGCCAGATTGACGACCTCATCGGTGAGATCACGGCCCGCGTCGCGAAGAGCGAAAGGGCCCTTGTCACAACCTTGACCAAAAGGATGGCGGAGGACCTCACGAGCTACCTCGAGGGTGTGGGGATCAAGGTGAACTACGTACACTCCAATGTACATTCTTTGGAGCGGCCCGAGATCCTCCGCGACCTCCGCTTGGGCGTATACGATGTGATCGTGGGAGTGAACCTCCTGAGGGAAGGCTTGGACCTCCCCGAAGTTACGCTCGTGGCGATCTTGGACGCGGACAAGGAAGGGTTCCTTCGCTCCGAGACCTCGCTCGTGCAGACCATCGGTCGCGCCGCGAGGAACGTGGGTGGGAGGGTGTTGCTCTATGCGGACAATATGACCCGCTCGATGCAGGCGGCCATCGAGGAGACGAACCGGCGCAGGGAAGTCCAGTCTGCCTATAACCGCGAGCACGGCACGGCTCCGCGAACCGTCGTCAAGGAGGTTCGTGAGACGATTCGCATGTACGAGGCCGAAACGGGCACAGGCTCGACCGACCCCAGGATTGGGGCGGACGGTACGCCGGTCGCCATCGAGGACATCCCCCTACTGATCGGCAACCTTGAGGTTCAAATGAAGGAACTTGCCAAAGCGATGGAGTTTGAGCAGGCGGCTATGGTTCGAGATCAGATCGCCGGCCTTCGCAAGCTCTTGGGCGTGAGCGATGGAAGGATCGGGATGGAAAAACGCAAGCTTCCGAGCCGCCGCAGGTAGACTTTTCTAGTCATGGACATCGAGAAGATCATTGGAGAGTACGGAGATGATGTGGATTTGGCGCGGTGGTTCATGTCGCGGCTCGTCACGGAGCAGGGCAGGAACGAACTGTCGGAGCTGAGGCGCCATTCAGAGATGCTCGATCAGATGCACGAATGGCTCTCTCACACGGTGCGCACGGGCATCACCAAAACCGACTATGTCTCGATCTACTCCATGAGCACGATTGCCGACCTCAAGAAACTTTTGCTCGACCCGACGACGGCTGGCTTTCCGGCTGACTCGATCTTTGTTGGCAGCTACTGGCCCGCGCGTTCGGCCGGAGCATTCGAGATTGGCTTCTATGGCATCGGTCAAAACGTGGTTCTGGTGTCCGTGTTTGGCACAGTACCCACGAATTCGACAGAGCTTGGAGACGCGGTCGCGCTCCTCGGAGCGAAGAACGATGTCAATTTTCAAACTGCGGCCAGTGGCGGGAGGACCGACCGTGCTCACGTGCACAACGAAGTCAAGGATCATGCCGATGTCAACCGAGCGGAGGCGGTGAGCGCAACGATATCGATGATGTGCTGGCCGGTGCCGCTCCTGGACAGCTTGGTTCAGAAGAGCTATGAGTACGTGGAGTCAGACCAAGACTTGTCGCACACGACCGACGCGCCTCAGCCTGGCTTGGCACCCCTCGGCCTCCAGAGCAGTTGCCCGCGCCCCATGCTCGGCTTCGTCGCCCAGCTGCCGGTCGGCACGGCTGTGGCACCCGTTTGCGTAGCCTCGCCTTGCCAGAACCAGAACCCTACTCGGTCGCCCAGCGGAACGAGCTCGATCTTCCTCCGTCCGGACCTGATCGTGCTCAAGCTGTACGCAGCATAGTCTCGACCCCTGCCTCCCAACCGGAACCCGCAACGAGCCGGCGGGCGTCCTCGATCTCGCGGGGGTTGGTGCCTCGAAGCCGGGCCAGTTCTTTTCGGGCTATAGCGGACCGCTTCGCATCTATGTCGCGATCGAGCCCGACCAGCGACGTCCATGCGACCGCTTCCATCGCTCGGTCGCCGCACGCATTGAAGCCGCGAGCGGCCTCCGAAAGCATCTGGTGAAGTGAGAGCAAGAGGGCGAGCCGGTGCGCCGTCGCCACGCCGTGGAGGAAGCAGGCCAGGGCCTCGGGGCTTCTGTCCGCCGCCGCGTAGGCTCGTCCGCACGCAAGGTGTACGTAGATCGCGAGCTGGGTTCCGTCCACCGTGAGCCTGGCTCGTTCAGCTCGCTGCACCGCGGCGGGGATGTTCCCTCGGGCCAAGGCGATCTCGGCCCCTACGGCCCAGGCTGTGGCAATGTGCCCCGGCAAGGAGCACTTGACGCTGATCTTGAGCCCTTCCACCACGTGGTGGGCGGCAGTTGCGAGATCGCTCGTTTTCAATCCGCACTCCGCAAGGTCGAAGAGGGCATCGGCGTGGGCGGCGTGGTCCGAGCTTTCGGCGCAGATCCTCGCTCGCTGGCGCCAAGCCGCGATCGCGGCCGAACGATTGCCCTTCCGCATGGCAAGGGCTCCGTCCAGCCCCAGGGCCTCGGCCTGGATCTCGTCACCCAGCAGCTGCCGAGCGGCGGCGGCGAGACTCTCATAGTCCTCCCACATTCCGCAGGTCTGAAGCCCTGAGGCGAGGGAACGGAAGAGCCCCCGCAGCAAGGGCTTGTCGCCCTCGTTCACCGCGAAGGCCGTCGCCGCCCTCAGGTTTCCGGTCTCACTGAGCAAGAGGTAGCGTGCATCGGCGTGCTCGCCTCGCTCGGTGAGCGTCCGCAGGAGCTCGGCACGCTTGCCGTAGTGATGGGCGTGCGCGCTGATGACTTCGTGCGAGGGTGGGCCAGCCTCGAAGATCGCTTCCCGCACAGAGTCGAGAAGGCGGAACCTCTTTCTCCCCCGAGTGCTCAAGGAGAGGAGAAGGGAGTGGTCGCGAAGCCGCTGCACGCAGCGTTCGAGGTTGGCGTGCCACGATCCAAGAACCTCCTCGATGTCAGCGTAGAGCGCGCCACCAGGGAAGGCGGCGAGGTCACGGAGCACGGCGGCCTCCTCGCTACCGAGCAATCTCACCGAGTCCGCCACGATCGTTCGAATGTCCGCGTGGCGCACGGAGGCGTCCCGGTGGAGGCTCGATAGCCTTGCCGCCCCTTGGTGCTCGATTTGCTCGACGAGGTCCGCGATTCCGACATGCCGGAGCCTCGCGGCGGCGATGGTGATCAGCAAAGGTACGCCCTCTAGCAGTTCACAAACTCTACGTATGGCTTGGCGGTTCTCTTTCGTATCCTGGAACTCAGCGTCGGCAAGCTGTGCCATTTCGAGGAAGAGCGCCTCCGCTGTGCCTCGATGGCTGACTTCGTTCTGCAAGGGGAGGGGCTGGAGCGCGACCTCGGCCTCTCGTTCGAGCCCGAGCACGGCTCGGGAGCCGATGACGAGGTCTATCCCTGGAGCTTCGGCGAGAATCCGAGACGGAAGCTCCGCGTGATCCGCCAGGGCCTCGTAACAGTCGAGGGCGAGCAACAGATTTCGAGAGCGTAGGAGGGACAACGCCTCCTCTTCGACACTGCCGACACGGGCGGAGCCACCGAGGCCCTCCACGATCGCCAGAGCCACCTCGGCCTCGGACCCGAGGGATTGGCAGTCCACGAAGAGGCTTCCGTCGGAGTACCTTGCGGTGGCCGCTTCCACGACGGCGCACACGGTCCTCGTCTTCCCGATCCCGCCCGGTCCTGTCACGGTCACCATGGCTTGACCGCGTCCGAGTCTCGAAAGGATCGTCTCCACCTCGGCCTGCCTACCCACGAAGGGCCTGCCGGCGGCTGGCCAGACCCCGGAAACGCGGCGAGGCCCTGAAAGGCGACCTACTTGAGGAAGGTCACGGCCCTGGCCTTTGACCAGCTCGAAGACCTGCATTGCTTCCGCGATTCCCTTGAGGTCCTTATGGCCCGCACTTCGGATCGAAGTCCCTTCGGGGGCCATGCCTTCGAGCAGAGCGTAGGTCGCGAGCGAAAGCACGGCGGTGTCGGGCTCCGCAACGTCTAATAGGCGCGCGACCCGGTTCACCGTGGGCCCGAAGTGGTCGCCTTGGCGCCGGATCGTGGCCCCGCTGTGGAGCGCTGCCTTGATTCGGATCGGAACCGAGGTGGGCCACTTCCACGCCTCCACCGAGGCGAGGATCGCCCGAGCGCAACAGGCTGCCGTGAAGGCTTCTTCGAACACGGCAAGACAACCGTCGCCCGTGGTCTTGAAGATCTCGCCTCCAGCAGACTCGATCTCGTTCCGAATGAGGGCGTCGTGCTCGGTGAGCGCGGTCTGCATCGCCTCCGTCTCGCTCTCCCAGAGCGCGGAACTCCCCACGATATCGGTCGCGAGCAACGTGACAGCCCCCGTCCCGGCTTCGTGAGGATCGTGATGAGTGGACAAGATGCGCAGGCTCCGCCCGGAGTCCTCGGATCGCTAGTCGAGCACGAAGGTGACGCGGAGCCGGACTCGGTACTCCTTGACCTCCGAGTTCTCCACGACCACTTCTTGGTCCTGTACCCAGGCGCCGCTCACGTTGTGCAGGGTCGTACCCGCCTTCTTGATGCCCACCTTGATCGCATCGTCGAAGCTGACGGTCGAAGTGCTCGATATTTCAATGACCTTGGCAACTGCCATGGAACTAGGATACACGCCCTGACAAGCTAGCGTGAGAGAATCTTCGGTGAGATCCTGTCGCGTTTGCCGCCGGGCGGCTGGTGGTCTATCCTCAAGCCCTGGTCACCCCCTAGCTCTGACCAGAAGATCTCGAGTGAATAGGTTCCGGCAGGAAGGAGCACACGGCCGCGTTGGGTAGCCATGGCGTGGGCGCCGTCGTTGTCCACCACGGTCGCGCCGCCGATCCTCAAAAGCGATCCGTCGTCGCTTGTCAACCAAAAGGTGTGGAGCCCGGCTTTCTGGATTGTGATCTTGCCCGTCAAGCGCACAAGGAACTCGTCCTCTCGGCGCAGCGGGATCTTGTTCGGGTCTGGTGCAGTGCCGGAGTAGAAGGGCTGGGTCTTCAGCGGCGTGGCGACCTTTTGATAGGGTTCGGCGAACCACTCCTCTCGCAAGCCGGGCGTCGAGCCTGGGGATTGGGGCGCAGGTGCCTTCAAGACCTCGACCCGTCGAACATCGCCGGTGACCCCGTCGGGCCAGACGAAGGCGAAGGTCAAGACCTTGGGTTTTCCGACCGGGATAGGTCCCGTGTACTTCGGGGCGTCTGGCGTGGGCAAAGTCCCATCGGTCGTGTAGCGGAGCACGCCCGCCGGAGCGTTTGCGTTCTTCACCACCACACGGGCCTCGCCCTGGAGGAAGATCGCGTCGTATTCGACGTCGGGCGTGGAAAGGTGGTACCGGACCCCCATCTCGTTCAAGCGTCGCAGTTGGCTGTTCAACCTTGGCCCAAACTCGTTCCAGTCCCGACCCTTCGGATCGGACCATAGCACCTCGGACATTGCATAGGCTCGCGGGAAGACCATCTCCTCACAGCGCTCCTCGGTCGCGATGTACTCGGTCCAGACGTTCGCCTGGCCCCCGAGGACGAGCTTGCTTTGCGTCGCCGTAAGCTCCTTGGGGACCGGGTCCCACGCATAGACATGCTCGGTCGGGATGTTTTGGTAGGAGTAGTCGAAGTAGCAATGGGTCGTGGGCGACATGACCGTGTTCTTGCCTTGCTTGGCAGCCTCGATACCGCCTGCGTTGCCCCTCCAACTCATCACCGTCGCACCTTCGGCGAGCCCACCTTCGAGGATCTCGTCCCAGCCAATGAGCCTCCGGTCGTGCGAGGCGAGCCACTTGTCGAAGTACCGGACCATGTAGCTCTGGAGCCCGTCCATGTCCTTGGCCCCGATCTGTGCGACCTTGGCCTTGCAGCGCGGGCACTTCTGCCAAAGTCGCTTGTCTAGCTCGTCGGCCCCGATATGAACGAACTTGCTGGGGAAGAGTGCCAGGGTCTCGGTGAGAACGTCCTCTAGGAAACGGTAGCTCGCGTCGAGCCCGGCACAGTATGCGTTTGCGCCAGGCTTGCCTCTCGGCCCTGGGGGAGTCCCTTCGCACCCGAGCTCGGGGTAGGCGGCGATGACCGCGAGACTATGGCCCGGAAGCTCGATCTCCGGTACGACCTCGATATGGCGATCGGCGGCGTAGCGCACGATTTCCTTGATCTCGTCTTGGGTGTAGAAGCCGCCATAGCGCGGCCCATCCTCGGGCGACATGCAGAACCGGATGTTCGCGTAGTTCCAGTCTCCTCCGGGCCACTTGCCCCCGGTGTCAATCCTCCAAGCTCCGATCTCCGTGAGCTTGGGGTACTTCTTGACCTCCATGCGCCAGCCGCCGTCGTCCACCAGGTGCCAGTGGAAGACGTTCATCTTCATCATCGCGATCCAATCTATGTACTCTTTGATGAAGTCCGTGTCAAAGAAGTGCCGCGAGACGTCCAGGTGCATGCCTCGCCATCCGAACCGAGGCTTGTCGCGGATCGTGACGGAGGGGATGCTCCACCGAACTCCGTCGGCGAGGTTGGTGGAGTCAATCCTGCTGGGAAGGAGCTGCCGGATCGTTTGGACCGCGTAAAAGGCACCAGCAGGGTCGGAGTATTTCACGGTGACCCTCGTTGGTGTCGCATGCAGGATATAGGCTTCCTTCCCCAGCGTGGGGCTGGGGGCAGCCTTCTCGAAAACGACCTGATGTCGCGAGCCGGACTCACTGACGACCGAGAGCTTCAGCCCTGGCGCCCTGTGCATTAGATCCTTCAGGTGGCGGGCCGCTCCGAGCCCTTCCGGGGCCACGATCACGGTGGAAGGGTCGAAGACGAACTCGCCGGCTCCCACCGTGAGGTCAAGGGGCTTGGGGATCACGGTCACGGCGGGCGCAAGGCTAGAGACGGTCGCTAGCGAGACGGCGAGGAGCATCGAGAGTCATTCTGGCACTCGCGGGGAGGGGAATGCCAGGCGATAGGTTGGGGGTAGGATCGTGCCCGGATCGTACGCGGGAGAGCGGGAAAGCAAAAACCATGCTCAAAGAGTTCAAAGAGTTTGCCGCCCAAGGAAGCATGCTCGACCTCGCCATCGGTGTCGTCATCGGCGCCGCCTTCGGGAAGATCATTGACTCGCTAGTCAACCATTTGCTCAACCCGTTGATCGGGATGTTCGGGAGTACCGACTTTTCGTTGGCGTTCCTCGTGCTCAAGGGCGACGCAGGAGGCGCGACCACGATTGACGCCGCGCAGAAGAACGGAGCGATCGTCCTTGGGTACGGCGCCTTCCTGTCGGCGGTCTTGAACTTTGTGATCGTAGCCTTCGCACTGTTCATGGTCGTGAAGGGCGTGAACAAGATGCGAAAGCAGCAGGCCGAGGCAACCGCCGCGCCGGAGGCTCCGCCCGCCGACGTCACCCTCCTCACCGAGATTCGCGATCTCCTTCGGAGCCGCGGAGCGTGATCGAGCCAAGATAGGCGGTACCGACTGGTATCCTGGGTTCTTGGCAGACGGGCAGGACATCGTCCACGAGGACGTGGGGCGTGCGTTTACGTTACCGTCCCGGTTCTACACGGACCCTGGCGTCTACGGTCAGATTCTAGAGAAGTGCTTCGCCCGATCTTGGCAGTTCCTGGGAGGGAGGGACCTGGCCAAGCTTCCGGGCCAGATCGAGCCTCTCACCCTGCTCGAGGGGTCGCTGGATGAGCCGATCCTGCTCAGTCGGGATCGTGACGACAAAGCGCACTGCCTCAGCAACGTGTGTACGCACCGGGGCAACCTCGTCGCCGAAGGCTCCGGGAACGCGAACTCTTTGCGGTGCCGCTATCACGGGCGGCGGTTTGGGCTCGACGGCAAGCTCCTTTCCATGCCCGAGTTCGAGGGGGTCGAAGGCTTCCCTTGCGAGAGTGACGATTTGCCACGAGTGCCGTTCGGGGAGTGGCACGGCTTCTGGTTCGCCGGGGTGGACCCCGTGGTTCCTTTGGAGGAGTACTTGGCGGAAGTGGACGAGAGGGTGGGTTGGATGCCCTTCGAGGAGTTCGTGCCCGAGCCGGATCGTGCAAGGACCTATCTCGTGCGAGCCCATTGGGCGCTCTATGTGGACAACTATCTGGAGGGCTTCCACATCCCCTACATCCACGCGGCCCTCAACGCGGCCCTGGACTATGCGTCATACCGGACGATCCTGCTCAGGCATGGAAACCTCCAGTTGGGAACGGCCGCAGAGTCGGAGCCGTGCTTCGAGCTTCCGCCGGGCCACCCGGATCGGGGTGAAAGGGTCGGTGCCTTCTACTTCTGGCTCTTCCCCAACTTGATGCTGAACTTCTACCCCTGGGGGTTGTCTGTGAACGTGGTTCGGCCCCTCGGGGAGTCGCTGACCAAGGTGGACTTCCTTCCGTTCGTCTGGAGGCCGGACCTGCGAGATTCCGGTGCTGGGGCGCAACTTGACCGAGTCGAGCGCGAAGACGAAGCGGTGGTCGAGCTAGTACAGAGGGGCTTGCGGTCTCGGTTCTACGACCGAGGGCGTTATTCGGTCGAGCGCGAGAAGGGGGTCCACCAATTCCATCGGATGCTGGCGGCATGTCTCGGATAGGTCTGGCGCGCGTTTCGGCAGGTACGTTCGCGGCCGCAATCGGGCTCGGGGCGATGGGAGCCCACCTCATGAAGCCTCACTTGGTCGAAGGTGGGGAAGAGCTTTGGCGAACGGGCAGCCTCTATCTTGCGCTCACCGGACTGGGCCTCGGAGTGCTCGCGGCCTGGTCGGGCAGTCTGCTCTCGGATCGGCTTGCGGGTCGGGCCGGATCGGCCGCGTGCGCGGGCTCGGTGCTCTTTGCCGCAACCCTCTACGGTCTTGCGATCGGGGGCCCGCGCTGGCTCGGGGCCATCACGCCCCTGGGTGGAGCGACCATGATCGCCTCATGGATCGTGATCCTCGTTGGGCTCGGGCGAGAAGGACGTTCAGTCTAAGACGAAAGACCCCTCGACTGCGTGGCAGTCGAGGGGAACATGCTTTGAAGAGACTCGCGGTTGAACGTTAGCGCTTGTTTCGTCGCCGAGCGGCGAGAAGGGCAAGGCCGGAACCGAGCGCGATCATCGTCGCCGGCTCGGGAACGGCCGAGGACGTGTAGGCCGCGGTGTAGCTGACCTGGTGGTTGCCCACGTTGGTGGCGTTCGCAAGGCTGAAGGCGAACTGTTCGTCAGTCCAACCGGCGGGAACCTTGGGGCCACCGAAGGTGACGTTGAAACCGGACAGGTCGGAGCTTCCCGAGGTGAACGGGTTCACGAAGAGGCCTCCGTTGAACGACGCCGTGAGAAGCAGAGCGTTCGAGGAGTCGAAGAAGTCAATCTGGCCCGCACCCATCGTGTACACGTTCGTGGTGACAAAGGTCAAGCTGACCGGCGCCATCGAGAACGTCACGTCGTTGTAGGAACCGCCGCCAATCAGACCCGGCGTCTGGAGCGTGAGCCCGGTGCCGGACCAGCCCGCAGTCAGGGTGTTGAGGTTCTGGTCCCAAAGGAACAGCGGCGATGCGCCGTTCGGGGAAGGATCCGAGAACGATGCGACGGTGAAGGAAGCTTGACTAGCGGCTGCCAAGCCCATGAGTGCAACTATGGTTGTGAGGCCTTTCATGATTGTGTCTCCATAAGCCAAATTCAGCTTAGCGCGGTCTGGATATCCAGTCCGACACGAGACAACTCTAGCACACAGCGGGGCTGGTTGCAAGGAAAATGGGCCGTCCCGGAAAGGAATTCATATAGAACCAGCAATTACACCGGGGCCTGTTGCATTTGAGCGATCACCGCCTCCCCAAAGCCGCTCGTGGAGAGCTCGGTAGCTCCTTCCATGTCGCGGGCGAAATCATAGGTGACGGTCTTGGCCTGTATCGCCCTCGCGACCCCTCCCACGACCAGCTCTGCGGCCTCGTTCCAACCGAGGTGACGGAACATCATCTCCCCGCTCAGGATCACCGAGGACGGGTTGACCTTGTTGAGCCCTGCGTACTTGGGGGCCGTCCCGTGCGTCGCCTCGAAGATGGCATGGCCCGTGGCGTAGTTCAGGTTCCCTCCGGGCGCGATCCCGATCCCGCCGACCTGCGCCGCGAGCGCATCGCTGATGTAGTCCCCGTTGAGGTTGCAACAGCAGATGAGGTCGTACTCCCTGGGCCGGAGCAGGATCTGCTGGAGGAAGTTGTCCGCGATCACGTCCTTGATGACGACCTCCTTCCCATTCGCCTCGAACTTGTGCCACGGGCCTCCGTCGAGAGGGGTTGCTCCGACGTGCTTGCGGGCGGTCTCGTACCCCCATTCCGCGAAGGCGCCTTCGGTGAACTTCATGATGTTCCCCTTGTGGACGAGCGTGACGGACGACCTACCGTAGGCGACGGCATAGTCGAGCGCCGCACGCACGAGGCGCTCCGTCCCCTCTTGGGAGACTGGCTTGATCCCGAAGCCTGAGGTCTCCGGGAAGCGAACCTTCTGGGCCCGATCGGGGAACTTGCCCGAGAAGAACTCCCAGAACGCCTTCGTGTCCTCGGTGCCTTCTTGAAACTCGATGCCTGCGTAGATGTCCTCCGTGTTCTCGCGGAAGATCACCATGTTCACGTCCTGGGGCCGCCGGACCGGACTCGGTGTGCCTTCGAAGTAGCGCACCGGCCGGAGGCAGACGTAGAGGTCCAAGGTCAGTCTCAGGGCGACGTTGAGGGAACGAATCCCGCCGCCCACTGGGGTTGTCAAAGGCCCTTTGATGCCTACGAGGTGCTCACGAAAGGCATCGAGTGTCGCTTCCGGGAGCCACTCGCCGGTCTCGTCGAACGCCTTTTGCCCTGCGAGCACCTGCTTCCACTCGATCTTGCGGTCACCGCCGTAGGCCTGGGCGACGGCAGAATCGAGGACCCGTACGGCGGATTGCCATATCTCGGGCCCTGTCCCATCGCCCGCGATGAAGGGGATGATCGGGTTCTCGGGCACTTGGAGCCCCGTAGGGGCCATGGATACGCTTTCTGGCATCGAGTCGAGAGATTACCGCTGGCGGAAGGCAGTTCGCGGCTTTTGGGATCGGGACCACGTCAGGAAGCCAGGGATGGCGCGCTCTCCGAGATTGACCCCTGTGACGCTTTCGGGTCCGTTGGCCGTGCTCACGCTCGGGTTCCTGACCATTTGGTTGGCATCGCGCCCTGGTTTGGGCTGGCTCGCGGTGATCTTTGTTCTGGGCGCGGCGCTCGTCACCGTGTTCGTCTCTCGTGGTTCGCTGGCCGTGGCCCGGAGCCACCAGCGCGAGGCGATCACGGTGAAGATGGAGATGGTGAACCGGCTCGCCCTCGCCGCGGAGTACCAGGACGATGGAAGGAGCGGCCACAACTTTCGGATTCAGAGGGGTTCCGAGCTCGTTGCCCGGCAACTTGGGCTGAGTCCGGAGCGGGCCAGGGTGATCGGTAAGGCCGCCCTGCTCCACGACATTGGTAAGATCGGCGTACCGCACACGATCCTCGCGAAGCCTGGAGCCTTGGATGCGGACGAGCGCGCCGCGGTCGAGGGCCACTCCCTCTACGGTGCCCATCTCTTGGAAGGCAGCGACGATCCGATCCTGCTCACCGGGCACGCGATCTGCCTCACCCATCACGAACGGTGGGACGGCAAGGGCTACCCGAACGGCATGATGGGAGAGGCCATCCCCATCGAGGGGAGGATCGTTGCCGTCGTGGACGTTTTCGACGCCTTGACCAGCCCTAGGCCGTACAAGGAGGCGTGGTCGGTGGAGGAAGCGAGGCAGGCCATCGTGGACGGGAGCGGCGCCCAGTTCGATCCCAAGGTCGTGGACGCCTTCCTCGATGTCCTGCCGGAAGTGGAGGCGCTCCGAGCAGGAACCGCTCAGCCTGCGCTCGCCTAGCCCCCGACCGGTACCGAGACCGCCTTCCCACCCGCGGCAACGATCGCCTTGTTCACTTCGTCCAGCTTGGCTCCTAGGAGGATCTCGCACGTCGCCAACGCAGCCTTGAGTTGGGCGCTGAGATCCTCAAAGACCTCGTAGCTCTGCCGCGTCGGGGCCCATTCGCCGGACTGCACGACCCCCAGGAGCGCCGCCAGCTTGTTGTTCAAGCGGATCGGATAGTTCAAGGGGTCTTGGCTGGAGACCGACTTCGATTGGTAGATCACGTCCGATGCCTTTGCGACCTCCAGCATATAGGTGTCAATCGTGGCTGTGGCCGCGGGTGCGGCCTCACGCTGGGCCTTGAGCATCGCACTCAGATCCTTGAGTTTCACGACCATCCCGTTCGCCAAGTTCACTTGCGCGACGATCTCCATGCTGAGCTGGAACTGGGCCCTGAGGTCGGCGACGCTACTGCCGTAACGCGGATCGCCTTGCAGATCGAGGGGTACGGTGTGCTCTTCGCCGTCCACCGTCAAGGTGGCTTGGTAGGTGCCTGGGGGGGCTTTGATCGGTCTGCTCCCGGCTGCCCAAAAGACCATGCCGGGGAAACCGCGGTAGCCGGGGTAGGAAAGGCGAACGGTCGCGCGTGCTTGTCCAGGCACGGTCTCTGCCCGTGATCTGCCCACCACCGTGCCCGCCCCGTCCGTGACTACGATCTCGGCCTTCTCGGCCTTCTCAAAGAGGACATAGTCGAGAACGATCCCGCTCGGTGGGTTTGCGCCGATTCCTGGCGATACAGGTCCCCATGTGAGCGTCGAGCCCGGCTCTGGCCGGTAGAGATGGGCCTTGCCAGACTTGGCCACGCCCGCAGCCTGGCGCAGCGGGGACAGCCGATCCAGCACGAAGAAGGAGCGGCCGTGCGTCGCCGCGACCAGGTCATTGTCCTTGACCACGAGGTCGTGAACCGGCACGACGGGCATCCCATTGTTCAGCTTCTGCCAGGTGTGCCCAGCATCCAACGAGACGAAGACTCCGACCTCGGTTCCGCAATAGAGGACTCCGGGCGCCTGCGGGTCCTCTCGGACGACACGGACGAACGCTTCCGAAGGCAGGCCCGCGTCCAACCGCCGCCAGGTCTTGCCAAAGTCGGTCGTCTTATAGACGTAGGGCGCGAAGTCGTCCACCTCGTGGCGGTCCACAGCGAGGTAGCAGGTTCCTGCGGCGTGAGGCGACGGCTCGACCATGCTCACCAAGCTCCATTCGCCGAAGCCGGCAGGAGTGACCTCTTCCCAGCGCTTGCCCCCGTCGCGGGTCACGTGAACCCGACCATCGTCCGATCCCGCCCACAAGAGCCCCGGCTGGAGCCTCGATTCCGCCAGGGTGAAGACCGTGGCATAGTACTCGACGCTCGTGTTGTCCTTGGTGATGGGGCCTCCGCTCGAGAGGAGCGTGGAGGGATCGGCCCGAGTGAGGTCGGGGCTGATCCGTTCCCAACTGGCCCCGAGGTTCTTCGATCGCCAGACGTGTTGAGAGCACGAGTAGACGATGTTGGGATCGTGCGGCGAGAAGACGATGGGGAACGTCCATTGGAACCGTTCCTTGTTCTCCCCGGCACCGCTCCCCATGGGGTTGTCGGGCCAAGGGTCAATGCTTCGGCTGACTCCCTTGCCGTGATCGAGCAGGGAGAGGTCGCCGCCATAGTTCCCTCCGAGAACGATGTCGGGGTTGTCCGGTTTCGCAACGACATAGCCGCTCTCGCCCCCGGCGGTGGAGGTCCAATCTTCCTCCCCGATCCTTGCCGAGCGGTTCCGGCTGGCGATCCTGATCGTGGAGTTGTCCTGTTGGGCCCCTAGGATCCGGTATGGGATCGCGGTGTCGGTGGAGACGTGATAGATTTGGCCGGTGGCATAGTCCTGATCCGACCAGTTCCTGCCCCCGTTGATGGAGACACTGGTGCCGCCGTCGTTCGATACCGCGAGGCGCTGGGGATCGGAAGGGTCAACCCAAATGTCGTGATTGTCGGAGTGTCCCGCCATGAAGGGGGTGAACGACTTACCGCCATTCGTGGACTTGTACGCCGCGACGTTCAGGACGTAGACCGTGTCCGCATCCTTGGGGTGCGCATAGATGTGGGTGTAGTAGAAGGCGCGCTGGCGACGGTCGTTGGCGGAGTCCACCTTGGTCCAAGTGGCGCCGGCATCGTCCGAGACGAACACCCCTCCCTCGGCAGCCTCGACGATCGCATAGACTCGGCCCTTCTTGGCCGGGGAGGGGCTCACCCCGATCTTGCCTAGCGTGCCGGTGGGCATGCCTGGGTTCCGGCTCAGATCGCTCCACGTCTCGCCACCGTCCGTGGACTTCCACAGTTTCGAGTTCGGCCCGCCGCTGTTGAGCGACCAGGGAGTTCGCCATCCGTCCCAAGTCGCCGCATAGAGGACGGTGGGGTCGTTGGGGTCGAGGGCGATGTGTACGGCTCCCGCGCGATCGCCGACAAAGAGCGTTCGCTTCCACGTCTTGCCGCCGTCCGTCGTCTTGAAGACGCCCCGTTCCGGGTTGGGGCCGTAGACGTGGCCGAGGACGGCGACCCAGACCGTGTCTGGATCATGGGGATGAACGGCGATGCGCGAGACGTTCTGGGATTCTCGGAGGCCGATGTGCTTCCAGGTCTTCCCGCCGTCGTCGGTGCGATAGACCCCGTCGCCGTGGCTTACGTTGCCTCTCAGGTCGCGCTCGCCTGTCCCGATATAGACCGTTCGGGGTTGGCTGGGGGCCACGGCGATGGCACCCACGGTGCCGGTTCCCAGCCAGCCGTCGCTGATCGGCGTCCAGTCCTCGCCCGCGTTCGTGGTCTTCCATAGCCCACCGCCACAGGTGCCCATGTAGAACTCGTCCGGACTGCCCGGCACGCCGCTACAGGCGAGCGAACGGCCGCCGCGCTCGGGTCCAAGGTTCCTCCACTTCAAGGCACCGTACAGGGCAGGGTCGGTTTGGCCCTGGGACAAGGTCGGACCCAAGGTCATTGCGGCGATCAGCAGAAAAGCGAGTCGCATGAACGTGACCTTGACCGCGACCCCGCCTCCAAAGGGTGCCGAACGGGACCTTTGCCCAAATTGGGTAAGCCCAGGTCGTGGGAACCGTACGTTGGTAGCCTCGCGGTGCATGGTGCCAGCCCTCGATTATCGAACGGTGTGGCGCGCGTTCCTACCCCTCGCTCTCTCCTGGATGCTGATGGCGGCGGACTCCCCGATCTGCACCCGGATCGCCTTCTGGCTTCCGAACGGCGAGGTGAGCTCAGCCGCAATCTTGGCCCTCTTTAGTATCTCGATCTTGATCGAGAGCCCGGTCATAGACCTCCTGAGCACGGGAACCGCGCTCACCAAGAGCCGGGAGGCATATGCGGTCCTTGCCCGGTTCTCTTGGATGCTCATGGCGTTCTCGGGCACACTGCATGCCTTGGTCGCGCTCACTCCACTCTATGACGTGGTCACCATGCAGTGGATCGGTCTCAAGCCCGAGGTGGCAGAGGCCGCGCGCCTTCCTTTGGCGATCATGATCCCGTGGAGCCCGGCGATTGGGTGGCGAAGGTTTCAGCAGGGAGTCTTGATCCGGCAGGGACAGACCCGTGCCGTAGGTCACGGGACCATGGTGAGGCTGGCCACGCTTCTCCTGGTGGGTGCTGGGTTGGCGGCCACGCGCACGGTGTCGGGGGCGCTTGCCTCTGCTGCCGCCCTGAGCCTTTCGGTCGTCGCGGAGTGTGTCGCCGTACACCTTCTCGCCCGAGGGGCCGTGAGATCCCTTCCGGAACACGGAGCGCGGCCGACATTCCGCGACCTTTTCCACTTCCATGTACCGCTCACTGGCGCGACCGTCTTTCAGCTGATGGGGTTTGCGGCCATGGTGCCGGCCCTCTCCAGGATGCAAGATCCAGTGTTCGCGCTCGCCACTTGGCAGGCCTTGGGCGCGGTGTCCTTCTTCAGTCAGACCGTCACCTTTGCCCTGCCCGAAGTCGTGATTGCCTTTGCCGACCGCTCCAATTCCTGGGTTGTGCTGTCCCGGTTCTGCTTGGTCACGGGCGCGGTGCTCACGGGCACGGTCCTCCTGCTTGTGGCTACCGGTGCGAACCACTGGATCTTCCGCAACGTGCTCGATGCGACGCCTCGGGTTGCCGACGCCGCTGCGCTCGGGCTGGCCGTACTCGCGTTCATCCCGCTCCTTCGTTCCGCTGGAAATCTCCTACGCGGTTACTTCACGGCCGCGGGGATCACGGTCGCCCGGCTCGGGGCGACCGTGGCTGGCTCGCTAGTCTTGCTCGCGCTCTTGTTCGTGGGGGTTGCTTCAAAATGGTCCGGGCCTAAGACGGCGGTCGTCGCCGTGCTCGGGTCCACCTTGGCGGAGCTCGTCGCGCTCTCGATCCTTTGGTATCGGAACCGCGAAACCGCGATGGCCTCGGTACAGACAGCGTGAACCTGAAATCCGTTCGAGAAAGCGTACATTTTGGTGTGATTTGGGATACAGTGTCGGCGGAGGGTTCAATACTATGTCATTCCGGCGCGCCTTCACTCTTATCGAACTCCTGGTCGTGATCGCGATCATCGCGATCTTGGCCGCACTCCTCTTCCCAGTGTTCGCGCAGGCAAAGGTCTCGGCGAAGACGGCGGTCTGCGTCATGAACATGCGCCAGATCAACATGGCCCTGTTCCTCTACCGCGATGACCATGACGACACTTGGGCACCCGCCTCGAACGCGACCAACATTGGTGGTGGTGCTCCGCCGCAACATCCTTGGATCGGGTTCGACAACTCGAACACGGGTCTGAGCGGGGGCTGGTGGGGAAACCCGATTTACCCCGCGCGCACCAAGCCGAGGCAAGGCATGATTGACCCCTACTTGAAGAACTGGGACGTTCGCGTCTGTCCCATGAAGCCGGCGTCATGGCAGCTCGCCGTGGCCTATTCTTGGTTCAACGGGGCCTACGGCTCGTCGTACTATTCCGTGAATCCCAAGGCCAGGGGCAACGAGTATGGCCCCGGTGTGAAGACCAACACGTACGGAAGCCGCGGGTTCTTCGAGGCCACGGGGATCAACGACTCCGAGATGGACGAGCCCGCCGAGACCCTCGTCGCCTGGGAGCACGGCGGACGTGCACCCGTGTGCAACTTCTTGCAACCGGACAACTGGTTCGACTCCCCACCGAGGAACCAGAGCCTGATTGACCACTTCCACTTCCTTCACCGCGAAGGTGCGGTGACGATCTGGGGCGATGGCCACACCAAGCGCGTGACCTATAGCCAGCTGAAGCGACCGTGGTTTTCCGTGCGCAAGGACATCTACCAGTAGACCGCCACGTCCAAAGACGGGGAAGAAGGTCGCGGATAGGCCGTTCGTCGGGGGAATGGTAAAGTCCTTCTCCCATGCGGTCTGCGCTGATAGCGATAGGGCTCTGTGCAACCGCCGTGGCATCCTCGGCCCCCGAGCTCGAGGTGTTCGTCCAGCGTAGGCCTAGCGCGGACGAGGTTGCCGCGAACTTCACGGGTGCGATCCACGAGCCTGCGTATGGGTGCTTCCTTGGTGCGTTCATTGACCAGGATTCGACCCTCGGTGATCCGATCAAGGACGGGACCGGCAGAATGCGCCGCCTCCCGGCCGCGTTCGAGAAGACGGTCGGAAAGCCGCACGCGAGCTACTTCTTCTACATGGGATACCGTTCGCGCTTGCCCAGGGACTGGATCGAGCGGCTCCACGGCCAAGGCAAGATGGTCCACATCGCCCTGGAGCCCAATCTTGGCCTAGACACCGTCCGCGACGACGTATATTTGGAGACGCTCGCCCGCGACCTTCGGGCGACGGGCGCGCGCATCTTCCTCCGGTTCGCCTCGGAGATGAACGGTCCGTGGGTGGAGTACAGCGGCGACCCTGCCGCCTACCGCGAGAAGTTCCGGCTCGTCGCAAGGAAGATGCACGCCCTGGCCCCAAACGTGGCGATGGTGTGGTGCCCCTATGCGATGCCCAGGCAGAACATCAGGAGCTACTATCCTGGCGACGAGTACGTGGACTGGGTGGGCGTGAACTTCTACAGCGTCACGTATTACAACCAAGACCGCAGGACGCCGGGCAAATGGACACATCCGGCGGACTTGCTCGAGAGCGTCTACACGGCGTATGCGGACAAGAAGCCGATCATGATCGGCGAATATGGCGCGACCCACCACTCGAACCTCGAGAGCAAGAGCGTCGCCGCGTTTGCCACGGGGTGCTTGAGCGCGCTCTACTCGTCCTTGCCGCGCTTCTATCCTCGCGTGAAGGCGATCTTCTACTTCGATGGGAACAACATGGAGATCGAGGAGAAGCAGAACAACAACTACGCCGTTACCCAGGAACCGAGCGTGCTCGAGGCCTATAGTCGCGCCGTGTCCCCCCCCTACTTTTTGGAGCGTTGGCCTGAGCCCGTGGCGATCGAGGTGGAAGGCTTCCGCCTTCCCGTTGAGCCCGTGGATGCAAACTTCTCGAACGAGGCCCCACCAGAGTCGCCGATGGCCATCCGGAAGGGTGAGGTCCTCCGGGGCCGGGTCCAGCTCAGCGCTTGGATCAAGGACCACCTGGACAAGTACACGCTGAGGATCCTCGTGGCCGGAGAAGGCGTCCTATTCAACACCGTATCCGAAGGTTGGGAAGGGGAGCTGGACACTTCGAAGCTGCCCGAGGGACCGAGCGAGATCATCGTCGAGGCCTGGGAGCGCGGCCGCGTCCGGCTCAGGAAGCGTGTCGCTATCGTCATTGCCCGCTGAGGCACTGTACTGGCCTCGCGGAGGCGAACCCGGTATAAACAGACCCTTCCATGGCAAAGGATCTTGGCGTAACTCCGCGGGGGGAGAACTACGCGGAATGGTATAGCGATATCGTCAAGCGAGCCGACCTCGCCGAGAACTCCGTCGTGCGCGGATGCATGGTGGTCAAACCTGCGGGCTACGCGATCTGGGAGCTGATGCAAAAGGGCCTGGACGGAATGTTCAAGGAAACGGGCCACAGGAACGCGGCCTTCCCCATGCTCATCCCGAAGTCCTTCTTCGAGCGAGAGGCCGAGCACGTGGACGGGTTCGCCAAGGAGTGCGCCGTCGTAACGCACCACCGGCTGAAGGCCCGTGACGACGGGAAGGGCCTCGACGTGGACCCGGAGGCCAAGCTCGAAGAGCCCTACATCATCCGGCCGACGAGCGAGACGATCATTTGGAACAGCTATAAGGGATGGATCCAGAGCTGGCGGGATCTGCCGATCCTCTTGAACCAATGGTGTAGCGTGATGCGGTGGGAGCTACGGCCGCGCCTGTTTCTGCGGACCTCGGAGTTCTTCTGGCAGGAAGGGCACACCGCACACGCGAGCCAGGAGGAGGCGGAGGCCGAGGCTCGGTTGATCCTTGGGCTCTACACACGCTTTCTCACCGAGTTCTTGGCCGTACCGGTCGTGAACGGCGTCAAGTCGGACAACGAGAAGTTCGCCGGGGCCGATCACACCTACACGGTCGAGGCCCTGACGCAGGACCGCCGAGCGATCCAGGCGGCGACCTCGCACAACCTGGGTCAGAACTTTGCCAAGGCGTTCGACGTGAAGTACCAGTCGAAGGAGGGGGGGCTGGAACACGTCTGGGCCACGAGCTGGGGAGCCTCTTCCCGATTGATCGGTACCGTGATCATGGCCCACTCCGATGACCGCGGATTCGTCTGCCCCCCGAGGGTGGCACCCAACCAAGTGGTGATTGTGCCCATCGGTCGCGGAGACGATCTCGAAAGGGTCACCGAAGTTGCGGACAGGCTTGCGCTCGGCCTCCGTGAAGTGCGCTGGAACGGGGAGACGCTAAGGGTGTTCGTGGATCGCCGCGACCACCTCAGCCCCGGTTTCAAGTTCAACGACTGGGAGCTCAAGGGCGCCTGCGTCCGCCTGGAGCTCGGACCGCGCGATATCGAGGCCGGTCAGTGCGTGCTCGCCCGGCGGGACCAGACGGAGAAGACACCGGTCTCCTTCGACCATTTGGAGGATGCCGTGACCGCCTCCCTCACCGGGCTGCAGGAGGGCCTCTACGAGGCAGCCTTGAGGTTCCGAAGCGAGAACACGAGAAGGGTAGAGACGTGGGCAGAGTTTGAGACCGCCTTCCAGGGCGAGGGTGGAGGTGGATTCGTACTTGCGCACTGGGACGGCACCACCGAGACCGAGCAAAGGATCACCGAGATCACGAAGGCAACGATACGTTGCATCCCGCTCGAACCCCTCGACCCGTCCGACGACGAGCCCGGACCCTGCGTCCTGACCGGTGCCCCCAGTCAGCGCCGGGTGGTCTTCGCCAAGGCTTATTGACCGCGAAGGTAGACCCAGACGAACCCGTTGTACTCGGGTTGCCCAAGGAGCGTGTAGTACGTGTTGTACGACGTAAGGTTGCTCGCCGTGATCTGACCATAGGCGTCCGTTTCCTGAAGCATCGCGTAGTACTCCCGGTCGACTTTCGTGCGGAGTTTGGCGGAAAGGTCGTTCCACCCTGTGGCGCCGTTCTCCTTGGCGAAGTCCGAGACAAGCTTCGTCGAGAGGGCCCCCAGTTGCATCTCCACTTGGTTGATCCGTGCGATGTGCCGGGTCAGGAGGTCTTGCTCAGAGGCCCCCAGCTGCTTGCGCACCGGCATCTGGTACGTGAAGTCGCCCACCAAAAGGTCAAGGTCGCCGTCCCCGTCCCAGTCGGTGGCGAGGGGCTTGGCCCGGTTCCTCGATCGGTCACGATCAATCCTCGTCTTGCCTTCGTCGAGGAACGTCGTGGGAGCGAACCCGACCGAGTTACGGATCGGTAGGACGAGGTAGTCCATCCCTGTGAAAGTGAGCCCAGTCTTGGAAGAGTTTGTGAAGAGCCTCACTCCTCCGTCCTCGCATCCGAGCAGAAGGTCGAGGTCGCCATCCTTGTCCCAGTCCGCTAGCTCTGGCCCGGCGTCGGTCGCGAGGATTGGCTGGCCCTGAACCTCCAGTGCCTTCCCCGGCCCAAACCGCCCCTTTCCGTCGTTCAGATAGAGCGCGACGGGCCCGGAGATCTGGCCTGCGACCATGTCGGGGAATCCGTCATCGTTCACGTCTCCCAGGGCGATCGAGGAACCGGCTCCTGGCCGCAGTGGCTTCGACTCAAGGTCAAGGAGCGGCTTTGCCGCGGAAAACTCGGTACCCTCGCCCTTCTCAAAGACCTGGACGGTGCCCTCCAGGCACCCGGTCACCATTTCGATCTTCCCGTCACTGTCAAGGTCCGCGAACTGCGGGCCCGCAGCAACGCATCACCCAGCGTCAATCTTGATCTCGGCACCCGCCGCTTTCAAGTACTCGAACCCTTCAAACTTTGGGGAACCCTTCTCTGCGTGGTTTTTATAGAAACGAACGAGACCGTCCTTGAACTGGCCCACGATCATGTCCTTGGCTCCATCCCCGTCGAGGTCGTACATAGCGAGGTCGGCGTGTCCCTCGGTGACCGAGAGCAGCTTCCCTTGATCAAGAAGGAGCGACGGAGCACCAAGCCCATCAGGGCCAGAAGGGCTTGCGACGAACGCGAGGAGCGCCGAGATCATGATCCCATTGTACCGGGGTGCGACAGATAGCCTCCTCCGGGAAAACTACCGGGAACCTGAGGCGAGGCGTTGTCCACCGCGTTGGAACTTGCGTGTGGACAACCGCGTGGAGAATCGTGAACAAAGATGAGGTTGGGGTATTGCATTCGAAATCAGGCCGGGATACCATTCCCTCACAGCCGAACGGAGCCAAGAGCCGCGAAAGCGGAGGGCGGCTAAAGAGAGGCTGGGGCAGATCGGAACCTCGGACGCCGCAAGGCGACTGGAGACGAACTGTTCGGAGCCACGGATCGCAGGTTGCAAAGCATGCGCACACGGGTTCCAAACTTGGGTAGCCACGGGTTCGCTTGGCAGTGATGCCGAGCACCGTAGCCTCCCGGGAGTGCGCATTCCGCCACCGAAAGGTACGGGTGCCGCACCGGTCACGGCGACGCGACGGACGCTTCGGTGTCCCAGCTCAATGCCTGACCTACAGAGCGGGCGGACGCGCAGACTGCCCGTAACGGGGCTGCTGGCTCAGGCCAGTGGCCCCGGACTGCTTTCGGGGAACGAAGATTCCTCCGGGCACGAGGAGGGGGCTCGACCTACCAGCTACCGCCCCCGCCCCCGCCAAAGCCGCCCCCGCTGAAGCCGCCCCCGCCCGAGAAGCCACTGGAGCCGCCCGAGGACGAGGTTCGGGGTGGCGTGTATGCCGCCGACCCCATGGTCTGGCCCAGGTGGCTCAAATCGTTGGCGAAGTACCGCGGGCTGAACGTGTCGTAGGAGCCGAGGTACCAAGCAGGTGCGGTCGTGAGGACTTCCTTGAAGGTGTCGGACCACTGCTCCACGAGCCCGAACGCCATCGCATACGGCAGGAACTCTTCAAACTTCGCGCTGGCGATCTCTTTGGTGGCCACCCATTCCATGTAGTGCTTTCGCCCACGGATCGCCTCTTCGAGCCCGGCCACCTCAGATCTCACCCTCGCCCCTTCGCGCGTTCGGCGGGACATGAGGAAGGAGAACACCCCAGCGATGGGGACGGACAGGGCACCGCCTACGATCCATCCCAGAGGATCGGCACCGGTGCCGAAGATCGCCACCCCGCCGAATGCAAGGAGCGCGATGAGCGCGAGTCCGCCGAAGCAACTGCACCCTTGGGCCTGCATCGGGCTTTGCGTGTACAGGCCCTTTGCGATCAAGGACTTGAACATCTTGTCGCGCAGGCTGGAAATCTGGGTACCGACGTGAGTCGTCAAGTCCGCCTCCGTCACGACGTCACCACCCTTCTTCATCAACTCCAGGAGCTCGGTCTCAAAGGAACCGAGCTTGCTGGCGTCCCCCCCGCCGGTGAACCGGATCTCGGCCTTCGTCCCTCCGAAAAGTCCCGCCTTGACGGGCGTGATCGTGATGAATCCCGCCACCGCGAGGGACAGCATCCCCGCTGCAAGGTCGCGCGGGTCGAGCGAGTTGTCGAGCAAGGCGCCACACTCCGAGGCAGTCATGCCGCTCGGTGACTCGAAGCGCACACTCACTGTAGGCGATGGCGGATCTTTTCCGTGCTTGCGCCAGACAAGGAAGAAGACGGCAAAGACGACGAATGGGATCCCGAAGCCGAGGTTGGCGGAGAGGAACCAGGCCGCTTGCTGGGCCGTCGAGGGCTTCTGGACCAAGGCTTCGGGCAATTGGAGCACGAACGTCGCCCCTGATCCAGGCGGCATGGGCTTCGAGAGAAGGAACTGCGTCGAGGTGGAACCCATCGTCATCACGGTGCCGTGGCTCGCGCCCACGATCCCGGTCCCAAACTTGGTGATCTCGTCGAAGTTGCTTGCTCCGCTTGGGCCCACGAAAAGCCTGGCCCTGGCCTGCCCGTCCTCTACGGTCGGGTAGTTGACATTGATCCTGACGGATTGGAACCATGCGTCCCAGCGGTCACCAGTGGCGTTCCAATAGATTTCGGCCGCTGCTCCCCACCCCGCGGTGTCGTCGAACCAGTTCACCGCATTGTCCACGGTGTAACGGATGACGTACGTGACCTGGGTTCCGGGAGGGAGGGTTATGTCCGCATCCCCAATCCTAATCCGGACGTAGGCACCTTCCGTTGTCACCTTGGTCGTCAGGTTCCTGCCACTCGCGTCCGTGACCTGGATGTTGCTGATCCGGGTCCGGCGAGTCACGCCCTTACCAGTGTCAAAGTCAAAGGGGATCTCGCGGTAAATCCCGCGACGGGGCTGTTGAAAGAGGACGTCGAGCTGTTCCTGAACTTCCAACCTGGAGCTCGGCATGACCGTGACCGTGATGTCTGCCGCCTTGACGACGAAGGCGTCCGAGTCCCATGGTTCTGCGACGGCGAGGCGGACGGCCAGAACGACGGCCACGAAGACCAACCCTCGTGACAAAAGGCCGCGTAGGAAAGGTGCCAAGTCCCTACTGTACCGGTGCGACGGTGGCGTAGGTTGCAATCGCCTCAGGCCTCAGGTTGGTCTCCGCCAAGCCCCAGCAGTTGCAAGATCGTCGTGATCTGTCCTTGGTGATAGGCCATGTTCCAAACATGGTAATGGATATTGTCCACGAGTAGGAACTCTCCGGGGAAGGGCATCTGGGTTTCTGCACCCAGTTCCGACTCGGGTAGCCCTTGAATGAACTCGATGAGCCGGGCACTGATCCCTCGAAGCCTCGCTTCGAGGTCGGCGATCGAACGCACCTGGCCGCGGGAGGTCATGTAGGCGGTCCAGCGCTCCATGTCCCATGTCATCGCGCGCTTCTCGTAGATCTCCCAGAACTCCTCCAAGATCGTGGCGACCTCTTGGGCCTGGTCGCGGGCCGATCTCGTGCCCTCGCCTGGGATCCAGTCGAGTTTGTCCTCGGGCACCTTCTTGAGGGTTTCGAGGAAAGAGTCCTGCTGACGTTCGATGAGTCGGACGAGAACCTCGGTCGCGGTCATGGGGTGGGAGGTTACCGGTATCCAGTGGGCGACCGAAGGGCTTTTCCGAAATGTCAGATCACAGAGGCA
>WBZR01000997.1_pt1 | contig 39385 bp, 37 predicted proteins | sample 5204231 | NCBI WGS metagenome assembly WBZR01 (sample SAMN12412403, study PRJNA552823) | activated sludge metagenome | isolation source: activated sludge from anammox sidestream of wastewater treatment plant... | place: USA: Virginia | collected 2017-08 | reverse complement strand
CACCTTGCCCTTCACGAACAGGTGGCCCCGCCCCCGGCCGGCGGCGATCCCCAGGTCGGCCTCACGTGCCTCGCCCGGCCCGTTCACCACGCAGCCCATCACCGCGACCTGGAGGGGGATGTTGCGGTCCTCGAGCGCGGCCTGGGCGGCGCTCGCCACCCGGATCACGTCGACCTCGGCCCGCCCGCAGCTCGGGCACGCGATCAGGTCGAGGCCCTTTCGCTCCCGCAGGCCGAGCGCCTCGAGCAGGGTGCGACCGGCCCGGGCCTCCTCGACCGGGTCGGCGGTGAGCGAGAAGCGGATCGTGTCGCCGATCCCCTCGGCCAGGAGCGTCCCGATGCCGGCCACCGACTTGATCAGCCCGGCGGGGGGCGGCCCGGCCTCGGTCACGCCGAGGTGAAGCGGATGGTCGACGGTCTCGGAGAGGAGGCGGTACGAGTCGATCATGAGCGGCACCGACGACGCCTTGACCGAGATCTTCACCGCGTCGAAGCCGACCTCGCCGAAGAGCTCCAGCTCGTGACGCGCCGACGCCACCAGCGCCTCGGGGGTGATGCCGCCGTGGCGGCGCGCCATCTCGGGATCGAGGCTGCCGGCGTTCACGCCGATGCGGATCGGCAGGCCCCGGTCACGGGCCTCGGCGGCGACGGCCTTGATGTGGGCCGGCTTGCGGATGTTGCCGGGGTTGAGCCGCAGACCCTGGACCCCCGCCTCCATGGCGGCGAGGGCGAGGGTGTGCTGGAAGTGGATGTCGGCGATGACCGGGACGGGCGAGCGGGGGACGATGTGGGCCAGGCCCTCCGCCGCCTCCTCGTCGTTGCAGGTGCAGCGCACGATGTCGCAGCCGGCCCCGGCCAGCGCGTAGATCTGGGCCAGGGTGCCCTCGACGTCGGCGGTCTTCGTGGTGGTCATCGACTGGACCGAGACCGGGGCTCCACCGCCGACCGCCACCGGCCCCACGTGCAGGCCACGGGTCGGGCGTCGTTCGTCCATCAGGGTCCAGACTACGGCCGCTCCCGTCCGCCGAACGCCCCGGACGCCCTAGGAACCTGTGAAGATCGTGCGGATATCGAGGTACATGGTGGAGAGCCCGAGCATCAGCAAGGCCGCGAACACCACCGCCGTCACGGGCATCAGCTTGCGGTAGTCGACGGTGACCCTCCGGCCCCGCACCTTCGACGCCACCGCCTCGTAGGCCGCGACCGCCGCGTGACCGCCGTCGAACGGCAACAGCGGGATCAGGTTGAAGAGGGCCAGGAAGAGGTTTATCGCCCCCATCAACGCGAAGAACATCCACGGGTTGCCGGAGACCAACTGGTTGCCGATGTCGACGATGCCGATGACCGACACCGGACGCTCGTCGGGCGCGAGCGCCGTCGAGCTGCCGGGATCGGCGACGGTGCCGCCGATCTCGCGGATGCCCGAGGGCGACACGAAGTGCCCGAGCACCCGGACGGTCTCCACGGTGCCCTGCCACATCGCCTGCGCCGAGCGGGGCACGGCCTCGAGGACCCCGACGGGCCGGTAGTCGCCGGTGACCGAGATGCCGATCCGCCCGGTGGCGTCGGACTTGCTCACCCGCTCGGGGACGACGGGGACCCTCAGCACCTCCCCGTCGCGCCGCAGCGTCAGGACGATCCGCTCGCCGGCGTGGGGCTTGATGAGGGGCGCGACGTCGCCGAAGGTACCGACCTCCTGGCCGTTGACGGCGAGGATCCGGTCGCCGTCGCGGAGACCGGCCTGCCGGGCCGGCGTGCCGGCGCCGACATCGGCGACCCGGGCGATCGAGTCGGTGGGCATCCCCTGGCCGAGGAGCGTGACGGCGATGCAGAGGTACGCGAGGACGAGGTTCACCGAGATGCCGGCGAGCACGACCACCAGGCGCTTGCCGTAGGGGGCCTGGCGGTAGGTGCGGGGCTCGTCGGCGGGATCGACCTCCTCGACCCCGGTCATGCCGATGATCTTCACGTAGCCGCCGGCCGGGATCGCCTTGACGCCGTACTCGGTCTCGCCCCGGCGGAACGACCAGAGCCGGGGCCCGAACCCGACGAAGTACTCGGTCACCTTCATGCCCGCCCACTTGGCGGTGAGGAAGTGCCCGAACTCGTGGGCCATGACCACCACCACGAGGCCCACGACGATCGCCACCGCCGCGAAGACGCTGGGCTTGAGCACCACCAGCATCACCACGGCGACGAGCGCCGCGACCAGCCCCGCGGTGCCGGCCCGGGACGTGGCGGGCCGCGCGGCCCCGTCCGGAGCGCCGCCGGCGGCGTCAGGCCCCCGGCGACCGGCGGACGGATCGGGGTCGCCACCCGGCGGGGTCTCCGCCGGTTCGGGTCGACTCATACGGCTCTCCTCCGGAGACGGGACACGGCGACCTCCGCCGCGGCGCGCGCGACCCGGTCGACCTCGAGAACGTCGGAGACGTCATCGACGTTCCCGGCCTCCGACTGGAGCACGCCGGCCACGATATCGGGGATCGCGGCCCATCCGATCCGGCCGTCGAGGAAGGCGGCCACCGCCACCTCGTTGGCGCCGTTGAGCGCCGCGGGCGCACCCCCGCCGGCCCGCCCCGCCGCATACGCCAGGCCCAGCGCCGGGAACGCCTCCAGGTCGGGAGCCTCGAAGGTGAGTGACGACAGGCGGGTCCAGTCGATCGCACCGTAGGGGGTGTCGATCCGGTCGGGGGCGGCCAGGGCCAGGCCGATCGGGAGGCGCATGTCGGGCCGGGAGAGCTGGGCGATGGTCGCCCCGTCGGTGAACTCCACCATCCCGTGGACGATCGACTGCGGGTGCACGACGACGTCGATCCGGTCGTAGTCGACACCGAACAGCTCGTGGGCCTCGATCACCTCCAGGCCCTTGTTCATGAGGGTCGACGAGTCGATCGTGATCTTGGCCCCCATCGTCCAGGTGGGGTGGGCGAGGGCGTCCTCGACGGTCACGTGGGCGAGGTCGGCGCGGCTCCGGCCGCGGAACGGCCCGCCGCTGGCCGTCAGCACGATGCGCCCCACCTCGCGGGCCGCGCCCGAGCGCAGCGCCTGGTACACGGCGGAGTGCTCGGAGTCGACGGGCACGATCTCCCCTCCACCCCGGAGCCGGGCCCGGGCGACCACCGGCCCGCCGGCGATCAGGCTCTCCTTGTTGGCGAGGGCGAGGCGCGTGCCCGACTCCAGGGCCGCCAGCGTCGCGGGCAGCCCGGCGAAGCCGACCACGCCGTTGAGGACGACGTCGGCGTCGGGGTGGGCGGCCATCGCCGCCAACGCCCCGGGATCGGAGCCGCACGCCCGCGCCCATCGGTCGGGGACGCCGAACTCCGCGGCCTGCGCGGCCAGGAGCGCCTCGTTGCGCCCCGCCGCGAGCCCGACGACGCGGTACCGGCCCGGCTGGGCCCGGATCACGTCGAGCGCCTGCGTCCCGATCGAACCCGTCGAGCCGAGGACGACGACCCGGCGCGGCCGCTCGGACCCGTCGCCCATCCGGCTACCCGAAGAGGTGCCGGGCCAGGTAGTAGGCGGCGGGCAGGCAGAACAGGATGGCGTCGAAGCGGTCGAGGACCCCTCCGTGCCCGGGCAGGATGGCGCCGAGGTCCTTGACCCGCAGATCCCGCTTGATCATCGATTCGCACAGGTCGCCGAGCGGCGCCATCACCGCCACCACCGCGCCGAGGGCGAGCCCACGACCGATGCTGGGCGACCACGGGTGCAGGCCGATCACCGAGCTCGTGACCACACCCAGCACGACGGCCGCGCACATCCCGCCGATCAGGCCCTCCACCGTCTTGTTGGGCGAGACGGTGGGGGCGAGCCGGGTGCGGCCGAACTGCGAGCCGATCAGGAACCCGAACACGTCGTAGCCGACGGCGCTGATCGCGAGCCCGAGGATGATCCCCACGCCGTCGGGAAGCGCCAGGATCAGCCCGGCGAAGCCGCCGAGCACACCCACGTAGCCGAAACCGATCAGCGTGGCCCCGACGTTGACGGTCGGCCGGGCCCGGACCACCTCGATCAGGTACCAGAGGAGCGTGAACACCACGACCAGGCTCGTGATCAGGGGGAACGCCGCGTCGCCACGCTCGTAGGCGGCGAAGACGAGGCCGACGGAGCCGAGCATCCCGAGGATGGCGGCGGGCCGGAAGGTGGCCCGCCGCAGCCCCTCGTAGATCTCGAACGAGGCCACGCCCACAATCACGGCCGCCAGGACGGTGGTGGCGCCGGCACCCAGCTTCAAGCAGATGAGGGCGACCACGGCCACCGCGATCCCGGTCACGACGCGGGTGGCGAGGTCGGCGCCGTCAGGCGCCGGTTCGGGCGCGAGATCGGTCGGTTGCGGCCGCCGGGCGCCGACGCGGGGCCCGCCCGACCGCCGCGGCGGCTCAGGGGGCTCCGGTGGGGTCGACGACCCGTCGCGCCGCGCACCGGCGGCGCCCTGGGGCACCGGCTCCTCGGCGGCGTGGTCGGGGACCTCGACGTGGACGTCGTCGCTAGCGGGAGCCTCGGTCGGGGGCCGCTCCGCCCGGGCGCCCGGCGGCACCGACCCGGCGGGCGCCGTCATCTCGGCCCGGGCCGCCGAACGGCTGCGGATCCGGCGGCGGCGCGCCACCTGCTCGGCGAAGGCGGAGTCGTCGTCGGGGGGCCCGGGCTCGCTGAGGGCACCGAGGTCCTCGGCGTCGTCGTCGGATCCGGGGCCCAGGGCGTCGACGAGGGCGGCCTCGTCGTCGTCCCAGTCGCCGGCCCGGCTGCGAAAGCGCGGCTCGCCACCGGCCAGCGCGGCCCACGCGGCGAAGTCCTCTTCGTCGGTCATGTCGACCGGCTCCGCCTCGGGGAGGATCCGGGGGACCTCTCCGGTGGGCGGCTCGGTCCAGTGCGGGAGGGGCATCGGCGCCGACTGCTCTGCGCTCACGTCGTCGGCCGCCGCCGCGTCGCGCCCGGCGGGGGCGGGATCGGCCCCCGAGGCGCCGGCCCCGCCGGGCTCTCCGTCGCCGTGGAGCACTATCTCGAGCGAGTCGTCGGAGATCAGGTCGTCGGGGGACTCGATCTCGAGCGCCGCTTCGTCGGGCGCGCCGCCGGGATCAGCCCCGACCTCCGTCTCGGGCGGGTCGAAGAGGGCACCGGTAGGCGACTCCGAGCCGGGGCCGCGCTCGGCGCCGGCGGCCGACGGCGGACCCGGCGGGCGGTCCGCCCCAGGGGAGGGAGGCGGTACCGCCGAGGGCGAGGCCACCCTCGGCACCACCGGGCGGGCCGCGGTGTCGTCGCCGGCGCGGGCCGGCACCGCGGGCGACGGGAACCGGGCGGCCGGGCGGACCGAGGGGTCGGGACGCGGAGGAACGTCGCCGAAGCGCATCTCGCTCTCGGACTTGCGGGGGCTGGCGTGGCCGGTGTCGATCGCCGCCTGGGCCTCCTCGGCCCCGATGATCCTGACGCCCTCGGGCATCGACGGCGGCGACGAAGCCGCTCGCGGGGGACCCTCGGGCTCGTCGATCCCCGGATCGTGCTCCGGGTCGTGATCCGGGTCGTCGCGCCAGCGGTCGGCCGGGACGTCGGTGTCGTGTCCGTCGGTCACTTGGTCCTCCCCGGTGGCGTCATACCTCGAGCAGCTCGTGCTCTTTGTTGGCGAGGAGCTGGTCGATCTCGGCCACCGCCTCGTGGGTCGCCTTCTCGAGGTCCTTCTCGCTGCGGTCCAGCTCCTCCTGGGAGATCTCCTTGGCCCGCTCGAGGTCCTCCAGGTCGCGACGGGCCTGGCGGCGGATGTTGCGGACCGCGACGCGGCCCTCCTCGGCGAGGTGCTTCACCACCTTCACGAGCTCCTTGCGACGATCCTCGGTGAGCACCGGGAACGCGAGGCGGATCACCTGCCCGTCGTTGGACGGGTTGATCCCGAGGTCGCTGCCCTGGATCGCCTTCTCGATGGCCCCGATCGCGCCCTTGTCGTACGGGGCGACCACCAGCACGCGGGGCTCGGGCACGCTGAAGCCCGCGAGCTGCTGGAGTGGCACCTCGGTCCCGTAGTAGTCGACGCGGAGCTTCTCGACCAGCCCCGGCGCGGCTCGCCCGGTCCGGACCCCGCCGAAGCCCTCCTGGAGGTGGACCACCGCCTTCGCCATCTTCTCGCGGCACCCGGCCAGGACTTCGTCGATCATGAGGCCTCCTCCGATCGGACGAGCGTACCGATCCGATCCCCGACCAGGGCGCGGTGGATGTTCCCCGGCGCGGTCACGTCGAAGACGATGATGGGCAGGTCGTTGTCCATGCAGAAGGTAATGGCCGTGGAGTCCATCACCTTGAGACCGCGGTTCAGGACCTCGAAGTGGCTGACCTCGGCGAGCTTCACCGCCTCGGGATCGAGGCGCGGGTCGGCGCTGTAGACGCCGTCGACGCCGGAGTGGGTGCCCTTCAGGATCGCCTCGGCCCCGATCTCGGCCGCCCGCAGCGCGGCAGTGGTGTCGGTGGTGAAGTACGGGTTGCCCGTCCCGGCCGCGAAGACCACCACCCGCCCCTTGTCGAGGTGGCGCAGCGCCCGCAACGGGATGTACGGCTCCGCCACCTGCGACATGTGGATCGCGGTCTGGACCCGCGTCGGTTGGCCCAGGGCCTCGAGGGCGTCCTGGAGGGCGAGGGCGTTGATCACGGTGGCGAGCATGCCCATGTAGTCGGCGCGGGCGCGGTCCATTCCCCGGGTGGCGCCGCTCATGCCGCGGAAGATGTTCCCGCCGCCCACCACGACGGCTATCTCGACCCCGAGCCCGGCGCGGGCGTCGGCGACCTCCTGGGCGATGCGGCCCACGACCGCGCTGTCGATCCCGAAGTTCAGCGTGGCGTCGGCGAACGCCTCTCCCGAGAGCTTCAGCACCACACGGCGGTACCGGCTCTCGCCCATCGGCGCCCCTTCCGTGGTCAGGCCTCGCCGACCTTCACCCGGGCGAAGCGCCGGATCTCGGCGCCCTTGCCGAGGCTCTCGACCAGCGACGCGACGGTCGTCTTCGGGTCGCGCACGAACCCCTGCTCGAGCAGGACGTTGTCCTTGTAGAAGCCCTTCAGCCGGCCCTCGACGATCTTGGGGACCTGGGCTTCGGGCTTGCCCTCGTTGCGGGTGAGCTCCTCGAGCAGGGCCCGTTCCTTGTCGAGGGCGTCGGCCGGGACGTCGTCGCGGGCGAGGAAGCGCGGGGCCGCGCTGGCGATGTGCAGGGCGATGTCGTGGACGACCTCCACGGCGCGGGGATCGGCGGGGTCGATCCCACCGATCTCGACCAGCACACCGATCGTGCCCCGGCCGTTCTGGACGTGCCGGTAGCCGTCGACGAGGCCGTCGGTGGTCTCGAAGCACTCGACGCGCCCCAGCTCGATCCGTTCGCCGAGCTTGGCGGCGAGCGCCTCGACGGCCTCGCCGACGGTGGTGCCCTCGAAGGCCTGGGCGGCGACGTCGGCGGCTCCCTGGCGCGATACCTGGGCCGCCAGGGCGTCGAGGAAGCCGGCGAAGTCGGGGCCCTTGGCCACGAAGTCGGTCTCGCAGGTCATCTCGACCAGCACGCCGACCCCGCCGTCGACGACCACCGCGACGGCGCCGTCGGCCGCGGTGCGGGTGGCCCGCTTCGCCGCGCCGGCGAGGCCCTTCTTGCGCAGCCAGTCCTTGGCGGCCTCCATGTCGCCGGCGGTCTCCTGGAGCGCCTTCTTGCAGTCCATCATGCCCGCGCCCGTCGCCTTGCGCAGCGCCGCGACGTCCTGGGCTCCGAAATCGGCCATCGTCGGTTCAGTCCTCGGTCGGGGCAGTCGCGTCGGCGGGGACCGCCGTGGCGTCGGCGGGTTCGGGCTCGGCACCGGCCTCGGCCTCGGCCTCGGCCTCGGGTGCCGCTGCGGGCTCGGCGGCCTTGGTGCGCTTCGACTCGGCGAGGCGCTCCTCCCGGGCCCGCTGGGCCATCGCGGCCTCGGCCCGGGCCCGGGCCTGCTGCTCGGCGTGGCGCCGCGCCGTCTCGGGGTCGGGGGGCGGCTTCGGGGCGACCTCGGCCTCCTGGGTGCCCGCGCGGGCGTTCTTCTTGCGGGCGAGGAAGCGGCCCTCCTCGCAGGCGTCGGCCACGACCCGGCACATCAACGCCGCCGACCGGATGGCGTCGTCGTTCCCGGGGATCACGTAGTCGATGAGGTCGGGGTCGCAGTTCGTGTCGACGACCGCGACGACCGGGATCCCGAGCCGGTTGGCCTCGGTCACCGCGATGTGCTCCTTCTTCGTGTCGACGACGAACACGGCCGACGGCACCTTCTCGAGGTTGCGGATGCCACCCAGGTTCCGCTCGAGCTTGGCGAGGTCGCGCTGGACCCGCAGCCCCTCCTTCTTGGGCATCTGCTCGACCTCGCCGCTCTTGACGATGCGCTCGAGCTCCCGCAGCTTGGCGACGCGCGCGTGCACGGTCTGGAAGTTCGTGAGCATCCCCCCGAGCCAGCGGAAGTTCACGTAGGGCTGGCCGGACCGCTGGGCGTTCGACTCCACGGCCTCCTGGGCCTGGCGCTTCGTACCGACGAAGAGGACCGAGCCGCCGTCCTCCACCGTCCGGCGCAGGAACCGGTACGCGGTGTCGATCCGCTGGAGCGTCTGCTCGAGATCGATGATGTAGATCCCGTTGCGCTCCCCGAAGATGAACCTCCGCATCTTCGGGTCCCAGCGGCGGGTCTGGTGCCCGAAGTGGACCCCGGCCTCCAGGAGCTGCTTCATGGTGACGACAGCCACTTGTTGATCTCCCTCGGTTGAGTACTTCCGCCCGTGCGCGCGCCTCTCGGAGGCGACCTCGGGTGACGGGCGTGCAGGATGACGACACGTGTCGGCACCGGCTGGGCCGGCCCGGCGAGTGTACCGCCCGACCCGGCCGGCCCGCCCAACGCCTGACGCCCCGGAACGGGCCCCGCACCCGGCCGCGGCAACCGGTCGGATCACCGCAGCGGCCGGGAATCCACCCGAGCCGGATCGACCCAGCGCCAGCCCGCCACGAAGCTCCGACCGGACCGGGCCGGCCCCACCGCCACGCCCCGGGGGAGCACCTCGACGACCCGCCCGCCCGTCGCGCTCACGACCACGAGCGTCGACGCCGCCAGCGGCACCACGATCTCCGTGGCCCCGACCACCGGAGACCCGAGGACCGCGACGTCGGCGGAGGCGAGGCGGCTCTCCCACCGGCGCCGGCCGGTGGAGGGGTCGACGAGCGCCACCGTGCCCGTCTCCCCCGCCACGACCACGCCGGCCGGACCGACACCGGGCGCGGCCGACTCCTGGACCGGCGAGGCGACCGGGACCCCCCACGCGACCTCGCCGTCGCCGGCGTGGTACGCCCGCAGCGCCGCACGCCCCGCCGCCCACTCGACCACGAACACGAGGTCGCCGGCGGTCGCGGGCCGGCTGCGCCGGGGCCCGGGGCGCTCCCAGAGCACCGAGCCGTCGGAGGGGTCGACGGCACGAAGCACCGAACCGGAGGGATCGGACGGGACCCGGCTCCAGACGCCGACGGCGACCCGGCCGCCGTCGGCGGCCACGAGCGGCCCGACGGGACGCCCGGCAAAGGACGCGGCCCAGCGGGCCTCGCCGGTCGAGGCTTCGAGGCCCACGAGCCGGCCGGATCCCGTGGAGACCGAGAACGCGGTGACCAGGGCGGCACCGCGGCCCGCCGGTCGGCCCGGGGCCGGCGGCGCCAGGGGCGCCGGTAGAACGGCCGGATGGACGATCTCACCTCCCGGGCGGGACTCCCAGAGCACCCGCCCGTCGGAGCGGTCGAGAGCCACCAGGCGCCGACCGCCGGCGACGATCACGAGCGTGTCCGGCCCGAGCGCCACGGCCTCGGGGTCGTGCATCGGGTCGCGGTGCACCCAGCGCTCCGAGCCCGACGACGGGTCGAGGTGGGTCACGCCGTCGAAGAGGGCCACGGCCACCCCTCGAGCGTCGGCGACGACCCCGAGCGGCCAGTCGCGGACGGTCGCCGACCACCGGACCGGCCGCGGGCGGCGGCGCGGCGCCGACCCGGCGTGGGCACCGCGGCTTCGGGAGCCCCGCGACTCCCGGCGGGGAGCCGCGCAGCCGACGGACACCGCGGCGGTCGCGACCGCGACGACGGCGAGCACCCACCGTCGTGCGGGGACCCGGCACGGGCAAGGACTCGGGCGGTGCGGACCGGGGGCGGCGGAGCGCATGCGGGTCCTCCTCTCGGGAACGACGACCGGGGCGGTGACGGGTACGGCGACGGGTACGGCGACGGGGAGAGAGCGGTGGAGGGGGGAGTCGGAGCCGGGCACGAGCGTCACCGGGGCACGAGCCTCCGGGCTCCGGCGGCCGTCGCGTCGGCCACGGCGCCGGCCGCCTGGCCGACCCGGCCGAGGGTGTGCTCCACGCGGGTGATGACCACCGGCTCGACGGCCTGGCGGATCCCCGCGACCAGCCCCACGCACGGCGGCGGTCGCCCCTCGAGAGCGAGCCGGGCGGCGGCGAGCGACCGGTGGTCGCGGGTGATGTTGGAGTGGTCGTTGAAGCCCGCCGGGTCGACGGTGACGTTCGTGCCGCCCGGGAACGCCGTCGCGGTGGCCGGCACGACGACGTCGTCGGGGGCGGCGATCGACGTGACGTCGAGGTGCTCGGGGAGCTCCGCCGCCGCGAGCGCCCGCATGGCCGGCGATCGCTCCGAGAGGTCGGCGACCGCCGCGCTCGACGGGTCGGGGAGGCCGCCGGCCCGGCGGCTCAGGACCTCCAGCGCGGCGCGGCCGCTCGCCGTGGACCGGATCCGGTCGATCGCGGTGGCGAGGGGGGCGCCCCGGTGCGGCGAGGCGAGGGTCACGACGGTCCCGATCGGCGGGTAGGTCGGATCGGCGGCGGAGTAGACCCGGGCGAGGAAGAGGTCGACGACGACCCCGCCCTGGCTGTGGGCGATCAGGTCCACCTCGCGACCGGGCTCGGCCGCCTGGCGGGCCCGGAGCTGCTCACCGAGGGCGATCGCGGCGCGCACCAGGTCCCGCCCGGTGTCGTCGGGGGTGTAGCTGCCGCCGTCGGCGGCGTAGGAGTACCAGTGGACCTCGTCGGACCGATATCCGAGGAGCTCCGGGTCGAGGTCGACGGTCCGCCCGTCGGGCCCGGTCCGGCTCCCGATGCCGGCCACCACCATCGCCGTGTGCCCCGATCCGCCGGTGCCGTCGAGAGGGGGCGGGCGCAGCGTGCAGTTCCCCCGGCTCCGGGCCCAGGCCACGAGCCGCTGCCCGACCGTGAGGAGGTCGGCGGTGACGGCGGCCAGGGCGGACGCGTCCCACGCCCGGCGGCCGAGCGCGGCGGCGCGCGCCACGAAGGCCCCGGCGTCGGCGGCGAGGCGGCGGCCGAGGCCGGCCAGGTCGCCCGACACCGCCCCCGCCAGCGCGATCGCCCCGTCGCGCAGGGCCGAGAGGGTGCCGGTGGCGGCGCCGAGAGCCGTTCCGGCCGCGCGGGTGGCGGCCCCGGCACCCCCGGCGAGGGCGCGGCCGGCGCCGGCGATGAGGCCCAGACCCCGCGCGAGGGCATGGCGCTCGGCCCCCGCCGACGGCGGCCGCGCGGTACCGGCACCCCGCACGGGCGCGAGGTGGACGAGGGCGGCCAGGTCGGGGGGACCGAAGAGGGCAGCCGGATCGACGTAGCGCTCCCCCACCCGCAGGCCGAGGTGCAGCACCCCGGGGATGTGGCCGGGCCCCGCCGCTCCGCCGGCCCGGCCGACCACCGCGCCCATGCCCACTGGATCGCCCCGCCGGACCGACACCGCCGAGAGGAAGGAGTACGAGGTCCGTAGCCCGCCGGGGTGGGCGACGACCACGTGGAGCGTGCCCGCCACCGACCCCGCGAAGGTGACCCGGCCGGCACCCGCGGCGACGACCGCCTCCCCGGGCCGGGCCGCGAGGTCGGCACCCCGGTGCCCGGCCCCGAACGGGCCGTTCGGAGCCCGGAAGGGTTCGGTGACCGGGCCGGGCACGGGCCTGACCCAGCGCCCTCGGGGGCCGTCGGGCGCGTGGTCACGCCCGGCGGGCGACGCGAGCGCGTGGAGAGGCGCCGGCGCCACGAGAGCCGGGCCGCCGGCCGCGGCGACCGCCGCCGCGAGGAGGGCTGACGCCACGCGTGGGAAGCGGGCCAAGGGGCGCGCGCGGTGGCGACGCGTGGAGCGGTGGACGGAACGACCCATGGGCTCCCCCTGTGGTCGGAGACGGCACGACGGAGGGGGAAGACGGGGAAGGGCCCGGACAGTAGCGCGCGGTCACGACGTCGGCCACCGGCCGGGGCTCAACGGGCCGACGGGCCGGGCGGACGGGCCGGGCGGACGGGCTAGGCGGACGGGCCGGTGCCGGCCGCCCGGTCTACGAGGGAGGTTCGGCCAGGCGGCTTCGGAGCTGGAGGATCGCCTTGGTGTGGATCTGGCAGATGCGGCTCTCGGTCACCCCGAGGACGTCGCCGATCTCGGCCAGGGTCAGACCCTCGTAGTAGTAGAGCGTGAGGACCAGGCGCTCGCGGTCCGACATCCGGTTGATGGCGTCGGCGAGGAGGCGCTTCATCTCGTCGACCTCGAACGCCGCCGCCGGGTCGAACGCGCCGTCGCTGATCGTGTCGCCGACGGTGGTGCCGGAACCGTCGTCGCCGCCGGCCACGACGTCGTCGAGCGCGACGAGGCCGACGAAGGAGATCTGGCCGAGGGTGGACGACAGCTCGTCTTCGGTCATGCCGAGCTCGGCCGCCACCTCGGCGTCGTCGGGGCTGCGCCGCAGCTCGTGCTCCAGCTTCCCGTAGGCGCGCTCGATCGCCCGGGCCTTGGCCCGTACCGAGCGGGGAACCCAGTCGATGGAGCGCAGCTCGTCGATGATCGCTCCCTTGATGCGGGAGATCGCGTAGGTCTCGAACTTGAAGCCCCGCTCGGGGTCGTACTTCTCGATGGCGTCGATGAGGCCGAAGATCCCGTAGCTGACGAGGTCGGACTGCTCGATGCTCTGCGGGAGGCCGGCGGCCACCCGTCCGGCGACGAACTTGACGAGCGGCGAGTAGTGCAGGATCAGGCGCTCACGGGCCTCCCCCGCGGCCGACGCCTTGTAGTCGCGCCAGAGGTCGGCGACGGCGTCGCGTTCCGGGTCGAGTCCGGCGGCGGCCGCCGAGGGCTCAGGCACGGGGGTGGGTGGAGTCGTAGACGGCACGGAGACGCTCACTGGTCACGTGGGTGTAGATCTGCGTGGTGGCCAGGTCGGTGTGGCCGAGGAGCTCCTGCACGGCTCGGAGGTCGGCTCCGCCCTCGAGGAGGTGCGTGGCGTACGCGTGGCGGAACGCGTGGGGGTGCAGGACCTGCCCGTCGGCCAGCGGGTGGCGCGACACGATCCGGCGCGCGTCGCGCGGGGTCAGCGCCCGGCCGCGGGCGTTCACGAACACGACCCCGGAGGCGTCGGGGCCGGCGAGCTCGGGCCGGGCCTCGTCGAGGTACAGGCGCAGCGCGTCGAGCGCCGAACCCCCCACCGGGACCCTACGCACCTTGGCGCCCTTGCCCGTGACGGTCAGCGAGCCTCGGGCCAGGTCGCAGTCGGCGACACGCAGCGCGCAGCACTCGGCCACCCGCAGGCCGGCGCCGTAGAGCACCTCGAGCACGGCGGCGTCGCGCCGGGCCGTGGCCAGCCGGCGGCGTTCACGGGCATCCTGGACCCGGCCCGGCGTCGCCTCCCTCGACGGGCTTCCGTCCTCTGGGTCGGCGTCGGCCGCGAGCGCGGCCGAGTCGAGGAGCCGGGCCACCTCGTGGCTCCGGGGCACGCGGGGTAGACGGGCCGGGCCCTTGGGGGCCCGCAACGTGCGGCCCGGGTCGGCGTCGAGGTGCCCGTGGCGGTGCAGGAAGCGGGAGAAGGCACGCACGGCGGCGGCCTTCCGGGCGATCGAGCGCCGCGCGAACCCCCGCGTGGTGAGGTACCCGAGGTAGCGGCGGAGCACCAGGCGGTCGAGCGCCCCGGTCGAGGGGCATCCGCCGCGGTCGGCCCACCTCGCGAACTGCGCGACGTCGCGGCGGTACGCGTCGCGGGTGTGGGGGCTGCATCCCGTCAGCGAGGCGGTGAACTCGCCGACCAGCGACCCGAACACCCCCGCGGGCGCCTCGCCGGACGCCTCGCCGGGCACCCCCTCGGTTCCGGCCACGGGGCGTCCGCCGCCCCGCCCGTCGTGGTCAGCCATCCGGTCGGATACCACCTCGCCAGCCTCTGGTCGTCGGCACCGGGCCGGGGTCGCCCCGCCGGGACGGCCCGACCGCGGCACCGCAAGCACCCCTCGCAAGCCCGGGTCGGCGGCGACTCCGCACGCCCGCTCGCACATCAGCTCGTAGGTCCGCTCTCACGTCCGCTCGTACACCTGCTCGCAGTTCCGCTCGGCGGGCCGCCGGGAACGACGGGCCCGGACGCCGCCCGAAACGTGGTGCACGACCCGAACCGACCCGTTGCGGGTCCGACGACCCTACCGCGCTCGGTGGCCGAAGTGGTGCAAGCCACCCGGCCGGGGCGGCTCGTTCCTCCGGCGCCGGCGCCGCGGGCGGTAGGTGTCGCAGGGACAGGTTATGGTGCGCCCACCGTCGAGGCGCCGCGGTCACGGCCCTCCTGCCCATCCCAACGGTCAGGAGGTCACCCGGTGCTCGCGTCGGTCCCCAGCGCCACCCTCCTCGGAATCGACGGCCAGCTCGTCGAGGTCGAGGTCCACATCTCCAACGGGCTCCCCTCGTACACCGTCGTCGGCCTCCCCGATGCCGCGGTCCGCGAGTCACGGGAACGCGTGCGCGCCGCGCTGATCTCGTCGGAGATCGAGTTCCCGAAGCGGCGGATCACGGTGAACCTGGCCCCGGCCGGGGTGCGCAAGTCGGGCGCCGGCCTGGAGCTGGCGGTGGCCGCCGGCCTGATGATCGTCGGGGGCGACCTCCCGTCGGGCTGCCTCGACGGCGTCGGCCTGATCGGGGAGCTCGGCCTCGACGGCACGGTCCGCCGCGTCCCGGGTGTCCTGGCCCTCGTCGACACGCTGGCCCGGGCCGGGGTCGGAACCGTCGTCGTCCCGGCCGGCAACGCCCACGAGGCCGCACTCGTCGACGGGGTCGAGGTGCGCCCGACCCGCAGCCTCGGTGAGCTCCGGTGCTGCCTGAAGGGCGAGATGCCGTGGCCGCCTCCCCCCGACCCTCCCCCCGGGCGACCCGACCCAGGGGGCGCCGACGCGATGGGCGACCTCTCCGACGTCCGGGGCCTGGCCGTCGCCCGCACCGCCCTGGCGGCCGCGGCGGCGGGCGGCCACCACCTGCTCCTCGCCGGCCCACCCGGCGTCGGCAAGACGATGCTGGCGCAGCGGCTGCCGTCGATCATGGAGCCGCTCGGTCGGGCCGAGGCCCTCGAGGTCACCCGGGTCCACTCGGCGACCGGCCAGGTCCACGACGGCCGCCTGATCGAGCGACCGCCGTTCCGGGCCCCGCACCACACCGCGTCCCCTCCGGCCCTGGTGGGGGGTGGCAGCGGGCGCCCCCACCCCGGCGAGGTCACCCTCGCGCACCGTGGGGTGTTGTTCCTCGACGAGCTCGGCGAGTTCCCGCCCCGGGCGCTCGACGCGCTCCGCCAACCGCTCGAGGAGAGGGTGGTCCGGATCTCCCGGGTGCCCACCAGCCTCGAGCTCCCCGCCGACTTCCTCCTCGTCGCGTGCACCAACCCGTGCCCGTGCGGCCGGGGCGCCCCGAGTTGCACCTGCACCGACGCGCAACAGGACCGGTACCGGCGGCGCCTGTCGGCACCCCTCCTCGACCGCTTCGACCTCCGGGTCTCGGTGTCGGCGCCGGGCCCCGACGACGGACCCGGCGAGGCCTCGGCGGCGGTGGCGTCCCGGGTGTCGGCCGCGATCGCCCGCCAGGAGGCCCGCCTCGCCGACTGGCCGTGGCGGCGCAACGCCCACGTACCGGCCGGGGCGCTCGAACGACTCGTGCCGCTCGGGCCCGACTCCGACGCCGCGTGGCGCGACGCGATCCGGCTCAACGGCCTGAGCGGGCGGGGCGCGGCCCGCATCCGCCGGGTGGCGCGGACCCTCGCCGACCTGGCCGACCGAACCGACGTCGACCCCCCCACCGTGATGCTGGCCGCCTCCCTGCGCGAGGACGTCCCGTGACCGACGCCGCGCGGGTCACCCCCGGCCTGGACCTCCCCGCGACTCGCCCGACGGTCGCCGCGGCCACGCTCGTGCAGCTACCACGGATGAGGCCCGACCGCCTCCGCGCCCTCGCCGACCGCTGGCCCGACCCCGTCACGGCCCTGCGGGCCGTGTGCCGCGGGCAGGCGGCCGCGGCGCTGGTCCACGCCGCCGGGCCGCGCTCCGATGCGGGGCGCCGGCGCCTGGCCGCCGAGTGGGCGGCCGCCGCCGACCCGGACGCGACCGCCCGGGCCCTGGCCCGCCGATCGACACGCGTCCTCCTCGAGGGCCGGCCCGGATACCCGATCAAGGACCCCCTCCCCGACCGCCCGCCGTACCTGCTGTCCGAGGGCGACGGCCTCGAGGCCCTCCAGCGGCCCCGCGTCGCGGTCGTCGGGACCCGCGCCGCCACCCCGCACGGCCTCGCCGACGCCCGCCGCCTGGGCGAGGCCCTCGCCGAGGCCGGCGCCACCGTCGTCAGCGGCCTGGCCATCGGGATCGACGCCGCCGCCCACGAGGGGGCCCTCGCGGCGGGCGGGCTCGTGGTGGGCGTGGTGGCCACCGGCCCCGACGTCGTGTACCCCCGGCGCCACGTCCGCCTGTTCGACCAGGTCCGCTCGTCGGGCCTCCTGCTCAGCGAGGCGGGCTTCGGCACGCCGCCCGAACCGTTCCGCTTCCCGATCCGCAACCGGATCATCGCCGCCCTCGCCGACGTCGTCGTGGTGGTGGAGGCCAAGGTCACCGGCGGGACCCGTAGCACGGCCGGGCACGCCCTCGACTACGGGCGTGACATCTGGGCGCAGCCCGGATCCGTCCGCAACCCTGCGGCCGAGGGGTGCAACCGCCTCGTGGCGGAAGGCGCGCTGCCCCTCCTGGACCACGCCGAGCTGATCGAGTCGCTCGACCTGACGCCCCGCGGGCGGCGCGACCCGGCCCGGCCGCCGGTACCGGCCGGGGCGCCCCGGGCCGTCCTGGCCGCCTGCGGCGGTGAGGCCACCACCACCGACCAGCTCGTCAGCCGGACGGGCCTGTCCCCCACCGAGGTGGCGACGGCGGCCGCCATCCTCCAGAAAGGTGGTCACCTCATCCGCTCGCGAGGAACGTGGTGGCCGACCTGAGACCTCCCGAACGCGTTTCAGGACCGGGGCCGGGCTGCCGATACCGCGGGGGTGAACCTGGAACGGTGTCCTTACGACGGGTCGGCGGTCGAGGTCGACAGCTACTCCGGCGGGTCCTTCATGCTGACCTGCCGCACCTGCGGCGCCGCGTGGGAGGTCCACAACGTCCTCAGCCGGCGGGTGACCGAGCCTGACTGGGACGCGGCCCGCCGCCACCGGGCCCGCGCCGCGGTCGACGCCGAGCGCGATCCGGTCCCCCCCGACCTCTCGATGCCGTAGCCGCCGCGCCCGCGACCCCGCGCCCCGCCCGGTGCACCGTACCGGCGGACCGCGGGCCCTCACGGCTCCACGGCACCGACGCGGCGCCGGGTGGGAGCGGGCTACGACCTAGCGGTCGACGCCGGTGGCGTCAGCGCCCGGTGAAGCGCGGCTCTCGTTTCTGCACGAACGCCATCATCGCCTCGGCGGTGTCGGCCGACGAGAAGTTCACCGTCTGGGCGACACCCTCGAGCTCCACGGCCTGGGGCAGCGTCAGGCCCATCGACTGGTTGAGAGCCATCTTCATCATCGACAGCGGGATCGGCGGCAGCGCCGCGAGCCGGCCCGCGAGCTCGGCCACGGCCGTCCCGAGGTCATCGGGGGGAACAACCCGGTTGACGATCCCGATCTCGGCCGCCTTCTCCGCGGAGATGATCTCGCCGAGGAACGCGAGCTCCTTCGCCTTGTGGAGGCCGACCAGCCGGGGAAGGATCCAGCTACCGCCGAAGTCGAGGGTCAACGACCGCTGGACGAAGATCTGGCTGAAGCGCGCCGACTCCGACGCCACGATGAGGTCGCATCCGAGCGCCAGGTTGCAGCCGGCCCCGGCCGCGACCCCGTTGACGGCGGCGATGGTCGGCTTCGGGAGCTCGTGGAGCCGGATCGCCGCCTGCCCGACCACCCGCATCCGGGCCAGCGCCCCCCCGACGCCCCTCGTCAGGTTCTCGGAGTTGTCCTCGTCGGTGAGGTCGGCGCCGGAGCAGAAGCCGTCGCCGGCCCCGGTGACGACGAGGACCCGGTCGTCGGGGTCGTGAGCCACCTCGTCGAACACCTGGCTCAGCTCCGACCACATCGCCCCGTTGATCGCGTTCTTCTTCGCCGGCCGGTTGAGGGTGACCGTCACCACCCCGTCGGCGCGTTCGACGACCAACGTCTCCATGCGGTGCTCCCTCCTGCGCGCCGCCGGACCGGGCGCGACCGGCGCACCGTAGCGGCCTCCGACCCCGGCCCGCCGGTCCCGGGCCCACCGGTCCCGCCGGTTGCCCCCAGCCCCGCGCACCGCCGAGCGGCGGCGGGACCGTGGATAGCGTGGAACGCATGGCCTACCACCACCGGCCCGGCGACGAAGGCGAGGTGCAGGTCCGCCACGTGCAGCCGTACCAGGCGGTGAAGACCTACCGCTGCCCGGGTTGCGACCACGAGATCCGCCCCGGAGAAGGTCACGAGGTGGTGGTCCCCGTCGCCGCTCCCGACCTGCGACGCCACTGGCACTCGGGCTGTTGGAGCCGGGCGGTCAGGCGCCGGGGAGACCGCCGCTCCTGAGACCGCCCCGGGCCGCGGCCGGGTTCCCCGCTCCCACCGGCTCCGCCCCACCGGCTCCGCCCCCCCGACGGCTTGCGCAGGCGCGCGGGCTCAGAACGCGCCCTGGAGCACCTCGATCTCGAGGTCCTGACCCGGCCGGGCCATCACCGACGCGATGTCGAAGCGGACCTCGCGCACCACGGCCCCCGACTCGTCGAGCCAGCGGGCCGCCAGGAGGCGCAGGCGGCGGCGCTTCTCGTGGGTGATCGCCTCGACGGGAGCCCCGAAGCGGTCGCCGCTGCGGGTCTTGACCTCGCAGAACACGACCACCCGGTCACGCCCGACGACCAGGTCGAGCTCGCCGTCGCGCCGGCGCCAGTTGCGGTCGAGGATCTCGAACCCTTCGTCCTGGTACCAGCGGGCGACGGCCTCCTCGCCCCGTGCTCCCAGCGCCCGGCGGGTGTCCCGGCCGGGCGGACGTGAAGATGCCGGCAAGCGTCAGAACTCCTTGCCCGCCAGTTCCTCTACGTTCACGTCCTTGAAGGTGACGACGTGCACCTTGGCCACGAAGCGGGCGGGCCGGTACATGTCCCAGACCCAGGCGTCGCTCAGGAACAGCTCGACGTACTCGCGCCCGTGGTCGTCGTGGACCTCCATGCGCACGTCGTTGGTGAGGTAGAAGCGCCGCTCGGTCTCGACGACGTACGAGAACATCGGCAGGACGTCGCGGTACTCCTTGTAGAGCTGGAGCTCGATCTCCGTCTCGTACCGCTCGAGGTCCTCGGCGCTCACCTGCTTCCCCTCTCGATCGGGCCAGTGTAGGCCGACCGCCGGCCGGTCAGGCGCGCTTCTCCTTGATCTTGGCGGCCTTACCGACCCGGCCCCGCAGGTAGTAGAGCTTGGCCCGGCGGACGTCGCCACGGGTGATCACCTCGATGCGGACGATCACCGGGGAGTGGACGGGGAACGTCCGCTCGACGCCGACCCCGAAGCTGACCTTGCGCACGGTGAAGGTCTCCCGGGCCCCGCTCCCCTGCCGGCGGATCACGGCGCCCTGGAACGGCTGCACCCGCTCCCGATTGCCCTCCACCACCCGCACGTGGACCTTGACCGTGTCGCCGGGACCGAACTCGGGCACGTCGTCGCGCAGGTACGCGCGGTCGATGAGATCGGTGGTGTTCATGGCGCGGTCCTCACGATCGAGACGGTCGAGACACGGGTGGGAACGGGCCGGCGCGGGCGAGGCCGCGCCCATGGCGACCGGCGATCCTAGCGGAGCCGGACCCGTCTCACCCCTCCGAGCCGGCGACCGGGCCCGGCCCGGAACCGGGGGCGCCGCCGCCGGCCTCGGCCACGAGGCGCTCCTCCTCGGGCGTGAGCGGGCGGTCGAGGAGGTCGGGGCGGCGCTCGACGGTCCGGCGCAGGGCCCACCCCCGGCGCCACCTCCGGATCCGCTCGTGGTCACCCGAGAGGAGGACCTCGGGAACGGCCCACCCCCTGAACTCGCGAGGCCGGGTGTACTGGGGATACTCCAGCAGCCCGTCGGCGAACGACTCGTCGACGGCGGACTCCACGTTGCCCATCACCCCGGCCAGGAGGCGGGTGACGGCCTCGATCACCACCAGCGCCGCGGCCTCGCCACCGGCGAGCACGAAGTCGCCGACCGAGACCTCACCGTCGCAGAGGTGGTCGGCGACGCGCTGGTCGACGCCCTCGTAGCGGCCGCACACCAGCGAGAAGCCCGGTCCGCCGGCCAGGTCGCGGGCGTAGGCCTGGTCGAACCGCCGTCCGGCCGCGCCGAGCAGGAGGAGCGGCCGGGACGGCGAGACGGCCTCCACCGCGGCGAAGAGCGGCTCCGGGCGCATGACCATCCCGGCGCCACCACCGAACGGGGCGTCGTCGACGCTGCGGTGCCGGTCGGTGGTGTGGTCGCGGGGGTCGTGGAGGCGGACCTCGACCAGCCCCTCGCCGCGGGCCCGACCGAGCAGCGACGCCTCGAGGGGCGCCGCGAGGTACTCCGGGAAGATGGTGAAGACGTCGACGCGCACGGCGCTACCCGTCGCTCCGGGGAGGCCGGTCGCGAGCACTGCGTGCCGTGGCCTCGACCAGGCCGTCGGGGAGGTCGACGACGACCCGGCCCTCGTGCACCTCGACCACGAAGACCATCGGCACCAGCAGCGAGTCGTCGACCACCAGGAGGTCGTGGGCCGGGTTGGCCTCGATCGCCGTCACCCGACCCATCACCTCACCGGCCGCGTCGGACACGGTCGAGCCCACCAGCTCGTGGAGCCAGAGCTCACCGGCCCCGAGGGCGCCGAGCGGCTCGGCCTCCAGGGTCGCCCCGGTCAACTCGGCCGCGGCGTCCCGGTCGGTGACGCCCTCGAAGCGGACCAGCCAGTGGCGGCCGTCGGGGCGAGCGTCGGCGACCCGGAGGAGGCGTTCGCCCGCGAAGAGGACGGCGCCGCGCTCCAGCCTCTCCGTGCGGTTGGTGGTGAGAGCCACGCGGACCTCGCCGCGCAGCCCGTGGGCCCGGCCGATCCGGCCGACCGCGAGGCGGGCCGGCCCGCCCGACGCGGACCCCGGCACGACGCTCAGTCCATCACGTCGATGCCGGCCCGGACCCCCTCGGAGGAGCCGGCCGCGCGCACCACCTGCCGGATCGCCTGGATCACGCGACCCCTCCGCCCGATCAGGCGGCCCATGTCGTCGGGGGCGGCGCGCACCAGCAGCATGACCTCACCGCGCTGCTCGCTGACCTCGATCTCCACGGCGTCGGCGTCCTCGACCACGTTCCGCACGACGTGCTCGGCCACGGCCATCGCCCGGGCCCCGACCACGCGGTTGCCCTCCGCCGCCACCTCGTCGACGTCGAGGTCGTCGTCGTCGTCGTCGTCGTCGTCGTAGCCGTCGTCGAGGTCGTCGTCGTCGATGTCGTCGAAGTCGTCGGCTCCGCCCGGGCCGTCGGGGGTCATCACTCCTCACCTGCCGAGGAGTCGTCGGCGTCGGCGGCGGGCTCCGCGGCCGGGGCCTCGGCCGCCGGGGCCGCCTCCGCGGGGGCGGGCTTCGGGGCCGCCCGGCGCGGCGCGGGGGGCTTGCGGCCCCTCTCGGTGTGGAATCGCTCCCACACGCCGGCCTGGTCGAGCAGGCGGCGGACCTGATCGGTGGGCTGGGCCCCCTGGCGCAACCAGGCCAGCGCGCGCTCGTCGTCGAGCGTGACGGCCGCGGGCTCCTGGCGCGGTCCGTAGGTGCCGATGATCTCGATGTAGCGACCGTTACGAGGCGAACGGGAGTCGGCGACCACCACCCGGTAGGTCGGCTGCTTCTTCTTCCCCATCCGCATCAGGCGGATCTTCACGGCCACGTTGCGTCCTCTCGTAGTGCGATCTCGCGGTGCATCGGCCCGTCGCCGCGCCGGCCCCGGCGCGGTCGGTGCTCGTCGTGTTGCCCGTCCCGGCGCGCGACCCACGGGACGCGACAGCCCGTAGAGGTTAGCCCGTGGCGCCCCGGGGCCCGGCAGCCGGGAGGCCGCCCGGGACCGGACCGCACCGGGGTCCGGTGGTCACATGCCCGGCACCGGTAGCCGGGGCTTCTTGCCCTTGGCGACGGAACGCATCATCTGCTGGACCATCTTGAACTGCTTGAGGAGCGCGTTGACGTCGGCGGTGGTGGTGCCGCTGCCCCGGGCGATGCGCAGGCGCCGCGACCCGTTGATCAGCGAGGGCTCCCGGCGCTCCCGGGGGGTCATCGAGCAGATGATCGCCTCCACCCGGGCCAGCTCCGACTCGTCGACCTGCGCCGACTTCAGCTCCTTGGGGAGCCCGGGCATCATCTTCACCAGGTTCTGGAGCGGACCCATCTTGCGCACCTGCCGCATCTGGTCGAGGAAGTCGTCGAGGGTGAACTGCCCCTTGCGGAGGCGCTGCTCGGTCTCCCGCACCTGCTCCTCGTCGAACGCCGACTCCGCCTTCTCGATCAGCGTGAGGACGTCGCCCATCCCGAGGATCCGGCCGGCCATGCGGTCGGGGTGGAACGGCTCGAAGTCCTCGGGCTTCTCGCCGGTGCCGACGAACAGGATCGGCCGGCCGACGACCTCCTTGACGGACAGCGCGGCGCCACCCCGGGCGTCGCCGTCGATCTTGGTGAGGATCACGCCGTCGAGGGAGACCGCCTCGTCGAAGGCGACGGCCACGTTCACGGCCTCCTGGCCCGTCATCGCGTCGACGACGAGCAGGGTGTTGTGGGGCGCCAGGACCTCGCGGACCTGGCGCAGCTCGTCCATCAGGTCGGCGTCGACCTGGAGGCGCCCCGCGGTGTCGACGACCACCACGTTGCGGCCCAGCCGGGCCGCCTCCTCCCGGGCCGCGGCCGCGACGTCGACGGCGCGCCAGCGGGCGCCCTCCGGGGCGCTGAAGACCGGGACGTCGAGCCGCCGGCCCAGGACGCGCAGCTGCTCGACCGCGGCCGGCCGTTGGAGGTCGGCGGCCACGAGCAGGACGCCGAGGCCCTGGCTCTTGAGGTGACGGGCCAGCTTGCCGGCCGCGGTCGTCTTCCCGGAACCCTGGAGGCCGGCGAGCATCACGACCGTGGGGGGCTGGGAGCTCATGGTGAGCTTGCCGGTGACCCCGCCGAGGGTGGCGACCAGCTCCTCGTTGACGATCTTGACGACCTGCTGGGCCGGCGAGAGGCTGGCGCTGACCTCGGCGCCCGAGGCTCGGTCCTTCACCCGCCCGACCAGGTCCTTGACGACCCGGACGTTGACGTCGGCCTCGAGCAGGGCGAGACGGATCTCGCGGGTCACCTCGGCGACGTCGCGCTCGCTCAGGCGGCCGCGGCTGCGCAGCCGGCTGAAGATGCCCTCGAACCGTTCGGACAGCGCGTCGAACAACGGTCTCCCGCCTGTGCTCAGGGCCGATGGTAACGGCCTCGGGTCGGTGGTCGGCTCCGCCCCCTAGGCGAAGATCGCCTCCACGAACTCCTCGGGGTCGAACGGTACGAGGTCGTCGACGCCCTCGCCGACGCCCACCCACTTGACGGGGATCCCGAGCTCGCGGTGGATCGCCAGCACGATCCCGCCCTTGGCGGTGCCGTCGAGCTTGGTGAGCACCACGCCGGTCACGTCGACGGCGTCGGTGAACTCCCGGGCCTGGTTGAGGCCGTTCTGACCGGTCGAGGCGTCGATGACCAGCAGCACCTCGCGCAGCGCGCCGGGGGTCCGCTCCACGATGCGGCGGAGCTTCTTCAGCTCCTCCATCAGGTTGACGTTGGTGTGCAGCCGCCCCGCGGTGTCGACCAGCACCAGGTCGGCGCTCCGGTTCCCGGCCGCGGCCATGGCGTCGAAGACGACCGAACCCGGGTCGGCGCCGTCCTGGCCGCGGACGAGGTGGGCACCGACCCGGTCGGCCCAGTGGGCGAGCTGCTCGGCCGCGGCGGCGCGGAACGTGTCGGCGGCGGCCAGCACCACCCGGCGGCCCGCGGCCTCCTCCTTCTGGGCGAACTTCGCGATCGTGGTCGTCTTGCCGACCCCGTTCACACCCACGAACATCCACACGTTCGGGCGCCCGGGTTCGAAGCCGAGGGACCGGTCGGCGACGCCCAGCACACCGACGAGCTCCTCCTTGAGCCGGGCCAGCAGGGTGTCGCCGTCGGTGATCCGCTGCTCCTTGGCCGTGGTGCGCAGGTCGTCGAGGATGGCGGCGGTGGTGCCTCCGCCGACGTCGGCGAGGATCAGCGCCTCCTCGAGCTCGTCCCAGGTCTCGTCGTCGATGCCCGCCCGCCCGCGCAGGCCGCCGAACGCGCCCGAGAACGCGGCCCTCGTGCGACCCAGCCGGTCGCGGAGCCGGGGCCGCTCCCGCACCGGGGCGGGGGCCGTCCCGGACCGGTCCGGACCATCATCGGCCTCGGCGACCTCGGGAACCGCGGTGGTCTCGGGGAGCGCCACCCCGCCCCCGGGCGCCTCACCCGGGAGCGCCTCGACGGGGGCCACGACCTCGGGCGGGGGCTCCCCGACCGCGACGGGCGGAGCCGGCGCCGGTGGGGCCTCACCCGGGAGCGCCCGGTGGTCGCGCCGACGGGTCGCCGCGACCGTGCCCGCCACGAGCGCGACCACGACGACGAGCACGGCAACGGCGATCAGCACGGCGGACATGGTCCGTCGATGCTACCGGTCGCCGGTTTCGCCTCCCGAAGACGACGAGCCGCCCGATCCGGCCCCGGAGGCCGTCCCCGGCGGGCCGCCCGTCGGGCGTCCGGGCCGGGGCGCGCCGGCGGCCGGGTAGGCCGGCCGCGGCCACGGGACCTCGATCCCCGCCTCGTCGAAGGCGGCCTTGATGCGCGCCCGCAGCTCGCGGGCGACGCGCCACTGCTCCAGCGGGCGCGTCTTCACGACCAGGCGGATGACCACCCGGTCGGCGTCGAGGCTCTCCACCCCCCAGACCTCGGGCTCCGAGAGGACGGCCCCGCTGAACCGTTCGTCGCGGGTGACCTCCCCGGCGCTGCGCTCGATCACCTCGATGGCCGTGTCGATGTCGGTGTCGTAGGCGACGGGGACGTCGAGGAGCGCCCGCGACCACTGCTGCGACATGTTGGCGACCCGGTGGATCTCGCCGTTGGGGATGTGCCACACGACGCCCTGGACGTCGCGCAGACGGGTGGTGCGGAGGCTCACCCCCTCCACGGTCCCCGACGCGAAGCCGGCGTCGATCACGTCGCCCACGCCGAACTGGTCCTCGACGAGCATGAAGAAGCCGGCCAGGAAGTCGCGGACCAGGCTCTGGGCCCCGAAGCCGAGGGCGACCCCGAGCACGCCCGCGCTCGCGAGCAGCGGGCCGAAGTTGACGTCGAGCGAGTCGAGGATCATCACGAAGGCGGTGAACCAGATGATCAGGGCGACGATGCTGCGCAGCACCGACCCCATGGTGCGGGCCCGCTGCTGGCGCCGGATCGTGGGGACGGGGCCGGTGTCGAGGAGCGACAGGCCGGTGCGGCGGCGGAAGCGGCCCAGGGCGTCGATGGCCGCCTCCCCCTCCATGCGGGCGGTGACGCGCCGGACGACCAGCCGAGACAGCCGGACGAGCAGGTACGCGACGAGGACGATCACGAGGATCCGGACCAGGTCCTCGACGCGGTCGAAGCCCTGGGCCAGGCCGACGTTGTGGGTGAGGTCGTAGACCGTCGAGCACAGCCAGCCCTGCTGCTCGACGGGTCCGCAAGCCTCGACCCGACCCGGCGAGGAAGCCGCCGCCGGCGCACCCAGCGCGACGATCGCGCCCCAGACCTGCATCCTGATCACGCTACCGGCCACGACCGCGCCACCGGCTCCATCGGCGCGGCGACGCCTCGATGGCCGTCAGCCGTCGAGGACCAGCTCCTCCTCCATCCGCTGGCTCACCACCCGGCTCGAACCGCCCGGGGGCATCGACACGCCGTAGAGGCAGTCGGCGGCCTCCATCGTCCGCTTCTGGTGCGACACCACCAGGAGCTGCGCTTCACCGCGGAACTCGTGCAGCAGGTCGAGGAAGCGGTGGAGGTTGACGTCGTCGAGCGCCGCCTCCACCTCGTCGAGGAGGTAGAAGGGCGACGGCCGGGCCCGGAACACCGCGAACAGGAAGGCCAGCGCGACGAGCGAGCGTTCGCCACCGGAGAGCAGCGAGAGCCGCCGGGTGTTCTTGCCCGACGGTCGGGCCTCGATCTCGATCCCGCTGCCGAGCAGGTCGTCGGGGTCGGTCAGGTAGACCCGACCCGAACCGCCCGGGAAGAGGGTGGCGAACAGGTTGTCGAAGTGGGCCTGGGCGTCGGCGAACGCCGCGCCGAAGATGCTCTCGATCTCCGCGTCGACGGCCCTGATCACGCGGCTGAGCTCCCGCCGGGTGGACTTGACGTCGTCGAGCTGGGCCCGGAGGAACTCGTGGCGCTCCTGCAGCGCGTCGTACTCCTCGAGGGCCAGCGGGTTGACGGGGCCCATGATGCGCAGCTCCCGCTCCAGCTCCCGCGCGTGCCCGGCGACGGTGGTGCCCGCCGGCACCTCCGGGGCCGGGGCGTCGAGGGCCGCGGCGGGCTCGCAGTCGTGCTCGGCCCGGATCTTCTCGACGGCCGCCTCGAGGCGGACCCGGTTCTCGGCCTCGTCGAGCTGGGCCCGGCCCGCGAGCTCCCGCACCTCCGTCAGCCGCCGCTCGCACGCCGCCCGGTCGGCGCGCAGGGCGTCGAGACCCCGACCGACCGACGCGATGGCCTCCGACTGCCGGCGGCGGCGCTCGTGGATGCGGCCGTGGAGGTCGCCGACCTCGCGCCGCAGCCCGTCGAGACGGTCGGCCACCTCGGAGTACGCACCGGCCCGGGCGAGGAGCGCGGCGCGGCGGGCCTCGGCGTCGCGCTGGCGCTGGGGGTGACGGGCCAGGCGGCCCTCGACGGCGGACAGGCGACCCGACAGCACGCGGCGGCGCTCGTCGAGGGCGGCCTGCCGGGCGGCGAGGTCGCGGGCCCTCTCCGCCAGCTCGCCCGACCGGGCGGCCAGCTCGGCCCGGGCGGCCGTGAGCCGGGCGGCCCGGGCGGCCGCCTCCAGGGCGGCGGACTCGAGCTCCGGCAGCTCGGCCTCGAGCTCCGCGACCCGACGCTCGTCGTCGAGGTCGCGCTGCGCCCGTTCGGCCCGGTCGGCGGTCAGCACCTCGACGTCGTGCTCGATCTCACCGCGACGCGCGGCGAGGCGGGACCCCGCCTCCTCCCCGGCACGGCGTTCGGCCTCGGCCAGGCGGCGGGCGTCGGCGGCGGCGTCGCGCCGGACGCGGGCGGCGTCGGCGTCGGCCGCCCGCTCGGACCACCGCGACGCCGCGGCGTCGGCGGCGGCCCGGGCCTCGCGGGCCCGGTCGCGGGCTTCGTCGAGCGTCGCGGCCGTCACCGCCGCGGCCGCGGCCCGGCCGAGACGCCACGGTTGCGACCCGCCGACGCGATCTCCCGCGCGCGTGACCACCACGGGTTCGACCGGGCGGGACGGATGCGGGACCGGGAGCGCGCCCGGGGCGGTGAGCGCACCGAGCGTCGCGACCGCCTCGGCCCACCCGCCGTCGACGAGAACGGCCGCACCGAGCAGCCGGTCGACGAGGTCGCCCAGGCGGGGATCGGCGACGGACACGCAATCCCGCAGGTGGCGAGCGCCGGCGAGTGAGGGGGGCAGGGAAGGTGCGGGACGGTAGGAGCCGGCTCCCCCGATCCCGGCGGCGCCGGACACGCCCGCCGGGTCGAGGACCAGCAGCAGCGCGCCCGCGTCGCCGGCGGAGAGCCGGTCCAGCGCTCCCGCCACGGCGGAGCGCTCCACCACCACCGCGCCGAGCGCGGCGTCGAGGACCACCGCCACCGCCTGCTCGGCCCCGGGCTCGATCACCAGGTGGTCGACGAGCGGGCCGGCCACGCCGGCGAGCCCGGCGAGGGTCGACGCCCCGGCGTCGGTCCGGGCCGCTTCGAGCGCGGCGGCCACCGCCTCGGCCCGGGCCTCCCAGCGGTGAGCCTCGGCGTCGGCCTCGCGGCGGCGCCGGTCGGCCTGCTCGGCCTCGCGGACGGCCCCGGCGAGCGCGTCGTCGGCCGCCGACAGCTCGCCGGCGAGCCGTTCCTCCGCTTCGGTGGACTCGGCCGCCCGGCGCCGCCGGTCGGCCTGCTCGGCCTCGATCCGGGCCAGCGCCTCCCGGGCGCGGGCCAGGCGCGCGTCGAGGCGCTCGGCGTCGGTGGCCGACCGCTCGAGCGAGCGGCGGCGGGCCTCCAGCTCCCGGCGGGCCTCCTGTGCACCGAGCGGCGCGGCCGCGCCCCCGGCCTCGGCCTCCGGTGCTCCGACGGCGGCGGGGCCGGCGGCGAGGGCCGCCTCCTCGCCGGCGAGCCGGGCCCGGTCGGCGTCGAGCTCGTTCGCCTCGCGCTCCCGGTCGGCCTCGGGGCCCTCGAGCTCCGACAGCTCGCCGCGCAGCGCGACGGCGTCGGCGACGAGGGTCTCGACCACCCCCTCGTCGGCGATGGCCACCAGGTCGCGCTCCAGGCCCCGGTGCTTCTCGGCCACGAGGGCCGCCAGGCCCCGGGCCCGCTCACGCAGGGCCTCGGCCCGGGCCAGGGCGTCGGAGAGCTCGGTGTCGCCGGCGTCGCGGAGCCGGCCCTCGGCGTCGAGCACCTCGGCGTCGAGCGAGGCCAGCCGGCCCCGCAGGCCCGACTCCTCGCCGTCGAGCTCCGCCCGACGGTCGCGGATGCGCTCGGCGCGGGTCTGGAGGCCGGCGAGCTCGTGGCCCGCGAGGTGGAGGCGGGCCGCGGCGAGCTCGGCGACCAGGCCGTCGTGGCGGCGGGCGGCGTCGGCCTGGCGGGCGAGCGGGCCGAGCCCGCGGCGAACCTCGCGCAGGAGGTCGTTGAGGCGCAGCAGCGTCCCCTCGGTGGACTCGAGGCGTCGCTCGGCCTTCTCCCGCCTCTTGCGGTACTTGAGGATCCCGGCCGCCTCCTCGATCACGGCCCGGCGCTCCTCGGGCCGGGCGTTGAGCACGGTGTCGAGCTGGCCCTGCCCGACGATCACGTGCTGCTGGCGGCCGATGCCGGAATCGGAGAGCAGCTCCTGGATGTCGAGCAGGCGGCACGGCGCGCCGTTGATCTGGTACTCGGAGTCGCCGCTGCGGAAGAGGGTGCGCGTGATGGTGACCTCGGAGAAGTCGATCGGGAGCAGGCCGGCGGTGTTGTCGATCGACAGCGACACCTCGGCCCGGCCCAGTGCGGCCCGCTCGGGCGTGCCGGCGAAGATGACGTCGTCCATCTTCGACCCCCGCACCGTTCGGGGTCCCTGCGCGCCGAGCACCCACGCCACGGCGTCGACGAGGTTCGACTTGCCCGAGCCGTTCGGCCCCACCACCACCGAGACCCCGGGCTCGAAGTCGAGGACGGTCTTGTCGGCGAACGACTTGAAACCACGCAGGGTGAGCTGCTTCAAGAACACGCGAGGGCCCCTTTCGGCGTAGGGGCGAGAGTAGCGAGGCGGTCCCGGCGGTCCGCGGATGGAACGGCCGGGTCGGACGGCCGGGTGGGACGGCACGCGGGAGCGCCGAGGGACGGAGGCCGGGCCCCGAGACGGGGGTGGCGCCCCCGGCCCGCCGACCCGGCCCGGGAACCGGGGTGGCGGCACGGGGCGGGGAGCCCGATCCGCCGACGCGGTCCGGGCGAGCCGGGTCAGGCCACCCGGAAGCCGCGCTCGCCGACCGGCGACTCGACCGAGACGTCGACCGCGTCCACCCGGGCCCCGGAGGGCCCGCTCCGGCACCACCGCACGACCCGCTCCACCGCCGCGGGCGGGCCCTCGAGCACGGCCTCCACCGTGCCGTCGGAGGCGTTGCGCACCCAACCCGCGACGCCGACCGCCACGGCTTCCCGCCGGCACGACTCGCGGAACCACACGCCCTGCACGCGACCCGTCACCACCACGCGGCGCCGGACGGGTGCGGTCAGATCTGGCACGTCTCGCAGAAGTAGGTGGAGCGGCCCGACACCTTGCGACGCACGATCGGGCGCCGGCAGCGGCGGCACGCCTCTCCCTCGCGGGCGTACACCTGGTGGTGCTCCTGGTACCCGCCCGGGTTGCCGAACAGGTCGACGTAGGCCTCGTCGGCGAGGGTCGAGCCCCGGTGCTTGACGGCGTCCTGGAGGATCTCCGACAGCGACCGGTAGAGGCGCCGCACCTCCTCCTGGGTGAGGCTGTCGCTCATGCGGTCCCAGCGCAGGCCGGCCGCGAAGAGGATCTCGTCGCTGTAGATGTTGCCGATCCCGGCCAGGAACGTCTGGTCCATCAGCGCGTTCTTCAACTTCATCCGGCGCGACGCGACCAGGCGCCCGAACGCGTCCCACGACATGGCCGTCTCGAGGGGGTCGAGGCCGAGGTGGGCGATCTCCTCGACCCGATCCTCGAGGCCGTCGAGCTCCGTCACGAACATCTCCCCGAAGGTGCGAGGGTCGACGAAGCGGAGCTGACCGCCCTGGGTGAAGGTGATGACGACGTGGGTGTGGCGCTCCAGGGGCTCCTTGGCGCTCTTGGTGCGGACGAGGCGCCCCGACATGCCCAGGTGCACCACCAGCACCTGGCCGCCGTCGAGGCGGCACAGGAGGTACTTGCCCCGCCGCGAGACGGATCCGACCTTGCGGCCCTCGAGCGCGGCGACGAACTCCTTGCGCTGGCGATGCCGGCGCACCGAGCGGGCCCCGTGGACCTCCACCGCCTTGACCTTCTTGCCGCCGATCTCGCGATCGAGGTCGCGCCGGATGACCTCCACCTCGGGCAGCTCGGGCATGCCCCCCTCCACTTCCTTGGTCGCGGCTGCCATCAGTCCTCATCCTCCTGGGCCAGGAGCCACGACCAGGCCGCTCGCGCCGCGGCCTGCTCGGCGTGCTTCTTGGAGCGTCCCTCCCCCGAGCCCCGTACGGCGCCGTCGAGCTTCACGTCGGCGAAGAACCGCTTCGCGTGGTCGGGGCCGTCGGAGGTGACGACGTAGCGCGGGGGGCGACGGAAGTGCCGCGCCGAGAGCTCCTGGAGCCGGGTCTTGAAGTCGTCGCCGCCGGGGCCGAGCGCCGAATCGCGGACCCGGTCGGAGAAGAGCCGCTCGATGAGGCCCTCCGCCGCCGGCATCCCGCCGTCGAGGTAGACCGCGGCGATCACGGCCTCCATGGCGTCGGCGAGGATCGACGTCTTGGACCGCCCTCCGGTCGACTCCTCCCCCTTGCCCAGGCGCAGCGCCGCGCCGAGCCCGACGCCGGCCGCGACCTCGGCCAAGGTCGCCGTGTTGACCACCGAGGAACGCAGCTTCGCCAGCTCACCCTCGGGGAGCTCGGGGAACCGCCGGTAGACGGCGTCGGTGACGATCAGCCCGAGCACCGCGTCGCCGAGGAACTCGAGGCGCTCGTTCGACTCGACGCCCCCGTTCTCGGAGCAGTAGGAGCGGTGCGACAGCGCGCACGCCAGCAGCTCGGCATCGGCGAAGCGGTGACCCAGCGCACCGGCCAGCGCCTCCGCCGGGTCGTCGCCGGCCGGTGCGGTGGCGGTCACGCCTCCACCGCCCCGAGCCGGGCGGCCACGTAGTCGGCCAGGTCCCCGACCGTTCGCAGCTCGGCCAGGTCGGCGTCGTCGAGGGAGAAGCCGACCATCCGCTCGCCCAGGTCCTCCTCCACGAGCGCGGCGATCTCGTAGACGGCCGGGTCGCCGGCGCCCAGATCGCCGCCGAGCTCGGCACCGGGCGGGATCGGGGTGTCGTCGGGGAGGCCGAGCACCTCGGCGATCGCGGCCCGGACCACGGCGAGCACCTCGTCGGGCCCGATCGGTCCCCGCACGACGTTGGTCTCAGCCGGCATCGCCCACCGCCTCCGCGACCCGATCGACGGCCCGTTCCCTGACGCACTCGACCGCGACCCCCACCGCGTTGACGATCGCCCGGGCCGACGACGAGCCGTGGGAGATGATGCACACGCCCCGGACGCCCAGCAGCAGGGCGCCTCCGGTGGTGTCGGGGTCGAGGTCGGAGGCGGCGCCGAGCAGCAGAGGAGTGACCGTGCGGCCGGCGTCGCCGGCTTCGTCGGAGCCGAGCACCCCGAACACGAGGCCGGCCACGGCCCGAACCGATCCCTCGATCGTCTTGAGGACCACGTTGCCCGTGAAGCCGTCGGTGACCACCACGTCGACGCGATCGCTCACGACGTCGCGGCCCTCGATGTTGCCGATGAACCCCGGTACGCCCTCGAGCAGGCCGTGAGCCTTCTTGCGCAGGTCGTCGCCCTTGCCGGGCTCCTCACCGTTGGAGAGCAGCCCCACGCGGGGCTCGTCGACGCCGAGGCGGATCCGGGCGTACTCACGGCCCATGCGCGCGAACTGCTCGAGCCACTCGGGCGCGCAGTCGACGGTCGCTCCGGCGTCGAGGAGGATCTGCGGGCGCCCGCCGGGGACCGGCACGGGCACCGCGATGGCGGGACGGGCCACGCCCGGCAGCCGCCCGAAGCGGAACAGGGCGGCCGCCATGGCCGCGCCCGTGTTCCCGGCGCTGACCATGGCGTGGGCGTGGCCGTCGCGGACGGCCTCGGCGGCCCGTACGACGGACGAGTCCTTGCGGGTCCGCACCGCGGCAGCCGGGTCGTCGGCCATGCCGACGACCTCGGACGCGGCCAGCAGCTCGACGCCGTCGGGGACCCCGCCGGCGGGCAGGAGCGGTTCGATCTCGTCGGGGCGCCCGACCAGCAGCACCCCCACCCCGAGCTCGTCGGCGGCCCGGAGCCCGCCGGCCACCAGCTCACCGGGCGCCCGGTCGCCGCCCATGGCGTCGACGGCGACGGTGAGCCGTTGGGGCGAGGCGGTCACGACCGCGTCCTAGTCGACGGCGACGGCCGGCCGGCCCTTGTACCAACCGCAGTTGGCGCAGACCACGTGGGGCACCTTCGAGTCGCCGCAGTTGGAGCAGACCGAGTGCGCCGGCGTTCCGACCCGGCGGTTGGCGGAACGGCGGCTGTGGGTCTTGCTCCGGGGGGTCTTCCTCTTGGGGACGGCCATGGACGGCTCCTGTCTCGGGATCCGGACTTCTCAGAGGTGCAGCTCGCGCAGGGCGTCCCAGCGCGGGTCGGGCTCGTCGGGGTCGCATGAGCACGACGCCACGTTCAGGTCCGCGCCGCATCGGGGGCAGAGGCCCCGGCAGTCGTCGCGGCAGTGCGGTGCCGCGGGCAGCTCCACGAGGAGGTTGTCGCGCACGGCGGGCTCGAGGTCGATGTGGTCGCCCTCGACGGCGTAGGTCTCGCCCTCGACCGGGTGCTCCTCGAAGAGCTCGTCGACGCGGACGGAGATCGCCCGTTCGACGGGCCCCAGGCAGCGGCTGCATGCGGCACGCCAGCAACCCGACACCGTTCCCCGCGCCACTATCCCCTCCCCGACGCGCTCGAGGGAGAAGTCGATCCGAAGGTCGGCACCGGGGGCCATCTGCACCGGGCCGGCGGCCAGGTTCCCGGCAAGCTCGCCGGTCGGGGCCGAGAGATGGACCTCGCGGCGACCGCCCCCGTGGCGGAGGAGGTCGGCGACGTCGACGCGCAGGGTGCTGGATGTGGTCACGATCATCGGATTCCGTACGAAGTGCCGCACGGTGGGCGGTGGGCGGTGCGCGATCCCGCACCGCGGGCGGGCCCCGGACCCGGTCCGGTGCCGGGCCGGCCCGACGGGGCTGGTGGAGGGCGCTGGTGGACGTTGCCGGGGCACGGTGCCGGTTGCCGGACCCGCGCGGCATAGTAGCAGGTCACGGCCGTTTCCCAGCTACTGGCAGGGCACGCGGTCGGGCCCACCTCCACCCGCGATGCCGTCCCGCCGACCCCAAGGGGGTCGGGACGTCAGACGGAGTCCTGGTCGAAGAAGGTGCTCTCCGCGCCGATCCGCTCCTCGCCGGGCGGGGACTCCTCGGGGGGAAGCTCGATGACCACCTGTAGCCGCTCCCGCCCCTTCTGGACCTGCTGCATGACCCGGTCGAGGACCACCTCGAACGCCGCGAGCTTCTGGTCGATGTAGTCCTCGGCCTCGTGCCGCAGCGCCCGGGCCTGGGCCTCGGCGTCGGACGTCACCTTCTCGGCCCGGCGGCGGGCTTCGCGCATCATCTCCGTCCGCTCGACCATGCGCTGGACCTGGATCCGCCCCGACTCGACGATCTCCTCCGCGTCGCGGCGGGCCTGGCCGAGGAACTCCTCGCGCTCCTTGAGCAGCCAGCGCGCCCGGCGCAGCTCCTCGGGCAGGCCGTCGAGGGTCATCTCGAGCAGGTCGAGGACGTCGTCGCGATTGACCAGGACCGACGACGACATCGGCATCGAGCGGCTCGACTCCACGATGTCGCGCAGCCTCAAGAGCATGGCCTCGGTGTCGGGACGGTCGTCGTGGTGGATGTGTCCACCGGCGTCGTCGGCGCCGTCGGCGTCGTGGAGGTCGAGGTCGTCGCCGCTCACGGGTTCGCCCCCTCGGGACCGTAACGGGTCTCCAGCCGCTTCGCGACCGCGGGCGGGACCATGCTCGACACGTCGCCCCCGAAGCGGGCGACCTCCTTGACGAGGCTCGACGACAGGAAGGAGTGCTGGGGGCTCGTCGACACGAAGAACGTGTCGACCCCGCTGAGGCGCTGGTTCATCTGGGCCATCTGGAGCTCGTAGTCGAAGTCGGAGATGGCGCGGAGGCCCTTGACGATCACCTCCGCGCCGCAGTCCCTCGCGAAGTCGACGAGCAGGCCCTTGAAGAAGCGGATCGACACGTTGGGCAGGTGCGCGGTGACCTCGTGCAGGAGCTCCTGGCGCTCCTCCAGCCCGAAGAGAGCCTGTGCCTTCTGGGGGTTTCGGATCACGGCGACCACGACGTTCTCGAAGTGGCGCGCGGTGCGCTCGATGATGTCGATGTGGCCGTAGGTGACCGGGTCGAACGACCCCGGGCAGATCGCGGTGGGCACGGGCTGGGCTCCCCGGTGCTCGGTCGGGTCAGGATCGGGTGCTGACGGTCGAACGGGTCGGACGCCGCCCGTCACGCGGAGGGGGCGACGACCCGCACGAGCGTATCCCCGTAGGTGCGCTCCCACGCGATTCCCCAGCCGGCGGGGACCCAGCCCGCGGCGGCCGGACCCCGGTGCCCGGGAGCGGTGGCGGCCCGGAGCTCCATCATCACCCGCGCGTCCGCCTCCACCCACCCGGGGCGGGCCAGGCCGGCCAGGACGGGCTCCAGGTCCTGCTCGGCCTGCTCGTAGGGCGGATCGAGGAACACGAGGCCGAACGGGGCCTCGGGCGGCGGCGACGAGAGGAAGGACCGGATCGGCCGCACCACCACCCGGGCCCGGTCCGCCAACCCCATCCGGGAGAGGTTGGCCCGTGCCACCTCGGCGGCCCGGCGATCGCGCTCCACGAGCACGGCGCGGCTCGCCCCGCGCGACAGCGCTTCGACCGCGAGGGAGCCGCTGCCGGCGTACACGTCGAGGACCGACATCCCCTCGACCCGGTCCGGCCCGAGCGCCGCGAAGAGCGCCTCCTTCACGCGGTCGGTGGTCGGCCGGGTGCGCATCCCGTGCGGCGCGGCCAGCCGCCGCCCGCCCAGCTCACCGCCGACGACCCTGGGGCCGCGGCCGCGCCTCGGTTCCGGCCCGCTCATGCGCCCATCGTGACCGCCGGCGACGCGGCGGTCAGATCGCGCCGGGACCGGCCCGGGACGGCGACGCGCTCAGAGCACCCCGGCCTGCTGCATGCGGGCCTCGACCACGTCGGCCATCCCCTGCTCACCGGCGGCGTTGGGATGGACGGGTGCGGCGTCGGTGAGCGGCACGATGGGCTCGACCCACCGGGTGCCGGGCGCCCGGCAGGCGTCGTGCCCGATGCTCGGCGCGTAGGTGTCGACGAACTCCGCCCCGTGGGCCGCGGCCGTCGCGGCCAGCATCGCGTTCAGCGCCTTCTCGACGCCGCGCAGGTAGTCGATGTCGTCCCAGGCCAGCGGCAGGACGGGCCAGCAGCCGTGGCCGTCCTCGGGCAGGATCGCGGGGTAGCCGACGACGAAGACGCGTGCGTTCGGGGCCCGGTCACGGATGCCGTCGAGCACGGAGGCCACCTTCGGGGCCGTGGCGGCGATGCGCTCCGCCAGGACGTCGTGACCACCCCCGGTGTAGAGGTCGGTGCACGGAGACCCGAACGGCAGCAGCGCGACGCAGTCCTCGATGATGCCGCTGAAGCCGATGTCGTTGCCGCCGATCCCGAGGGTGACGATCGCGGTGGACGCGTCGAGGGCGTCGAACTGCGGGGCGTTCGGGCCCGGCGTGACGCCCTGGGGCTCGGTCATGTCGTCGGTGGTCGCGCCGCTGCAGCTCACGTCACGGAGCTCCATGCCCGTCGCCGGCGCGACCAGGTGCGGGTAGTTGCGCCCGGAGCGCAGGCAACCCAGCGGGTCGAGCGACTGCGGCAGGATCAGCGGGCCGGCGGTGTAGGAGTCGCCGAGCGCCACGTAGTTGGGCGGGTTGACGGGCGGGTCGACGGTGCCGCAGGCCGCCCCCAGGGCCACGAGGGCCACCGCCGCGAGCAGGGCCGCCGGGCGCCGGGCGCGGCGGCTCCCCACCACGGTCGCCGCACGAGCCGCGGGCCGGTCGGGAAGGCCCGACCGCTCGGCGCCCGCTCCGCCGGATGTCGTTGTGTCGGGCATGGTCCCCCGTCCCCCCTGTGACCTCCGTGACCGGTACGGCCTCTTCCGGCCCCGGCCTCCGTCTCCCCCGTCTCCACGGTCCGTCTCCACGGTCCGTCTCCACGGTCCGTCTCCACGGTCGCCGCGGCCACCGGCGCCCCGAGAGGCACCGGGTCCGGCCGTCGACGGGCGCCGGGATCGGTGCATCATGCCCTTGAGCTTCCCAACCGGTCAAGCATCCCGGAGCGGGACAACACGGTTCAGCTCTTGAACAGGAACTCCACGTCGTCGCCCAGCAGGTCCTCGACCTCCTCGGCGAGCGCCCGGTGGCGGGCGAGCGAGGGATCCGTGTCGAGGATGCCCTCGGCGGTGCTCCGGGCGAACTCCACGTAGCGTGCGTCGCGCGGAAGGCGACCGAGTTTGAGGTCGCCCATACCGGCCTGGCGCTCGCCGAACACCTCGCCCGCCCCGCGGATCTCGAGGTCGCGCTCGGCGAGGAGGAAGCCGTCGCCGGACTCGGCCATCGCCTCCATGCGGGCCTCGGAACCCGGCGTGGTGGAGTCGGCCACGAGGAAGCACCAGGAGGACCCCCCTCCGCGCCCCACGCGACCGCGAAGCTGGTGGAGCTGCGACAGGCCGAAGCGGTGGGCGTCCTCGACGACCATCACCGTGGCGTTCGGCACGTCGACGCCCACCTCGATCACGGTCGTGGCCACGAGCACGTCGACGGTCCCGGCCCGGAACTCGGCCATGGCCCGCTCCTTGTCGGCGGCCGGCATCTGGCCGTGCAGGAGTCCCACCCGCAGCCCGGACAGCTCCTCGGCGCCGAGACGTTCGTACTCCTCGACGGCGGCCCGGGCCTCGACCCGTTCGCTGCCCTCGACCAGCGGGCAGACCACGTACGCCTGGTGCCCCGCCCCGACCTCGGCGCGCAGCCGCTCGTAGGCCCCGGCGCGGCCCCGGTCGTCGGCGGTGACCACCCGGGTCGTCACGGGTGTGCGCCCCGGGGGCATCTCCCGCAGCTCGGACCGGTCGAGGTCGCCGTAGACGAGCATGGCCGCGGTGCGCGGGATGGGCGTGGCCGTCATCACCAGGACGTCGGGGATCCCACCGGCCCCGCCTCCGTCCCCGTCCCGGGTGCCGTCGCCGGCCGCCTCCCCCCCGGCCACGGGGGCGGCACTGCCCCGCAGCAGCGCCCGCTGCTCGACCCCGAAGCGATGCTGCTCGTCGATGACCGCGATCCCGAGGTCGCGGAAGGGTGCGTCGCCGTAGAGGAGCGCGTGGGTACCCACGACGACGTCGACCGTCCCGTCGCGGAGGCCCTCGGCCAGGCGGCGGCGCTCGGCCGCCGGGGTGCGGTTGGTCAGCAGGGCCACCGCGAGCGGACGCTCCCCGGTCAGGGTGTCGGCGCTGGCCACGGTGAGGTCACCGAGCAGCTCGCGGGCCACGCCGTGGATCTGCTCGGCGAGGACCTCGGTGGGGGCCATCAACGCGCCCTGGTGGCCGCCCTGGACCGCGATCAGCAGCGCGGCCAGCGCGACGAGGGTCTTCCCCGACCCCACCTCGCCCTGGAGCAGGCGGTGCATCGGCACGGAACGCGCCATGTCGGCGGAGACGGCGTCGACGGCGCGGCGCTGGTCGCCGGTCAGGTCGAAGGGCAGGGAGGCGAGGAAGCGCGCCACGAGCGGTCCGTCGACGTCGTGGGCGATGCCTCCTCCCGCGGCCTCCACGGCGCGCTTGCCGGCCACCAGACCGATCTGCATGCGGAGGAACTCGTCGAAGCGCAGGCGGCGGCGGGCCCGGCGGGCGTCGTCGGGCGCGGCCGGACGGTGGACGTCGTGGTAGGCCGCGGTCCGCCCGACCAGCTTGAGCTCCCCGAGGACCGCCGCCGGGAGCGGCTCGACCAGCGGACCGGCCCACTCCAGCGCCGCGGCGACCACCGGTTGGATCTCCCAGGTGGAGACGTCGGCCTTGCCCGACTGGGGGTAGATGGGCACGACCACGCCGGTGCGGGCCTGACCGGCTCGGCCCAGCACGTCGACGACGGGGTTGGTGAAGCGCAGCCGCCCCCGGAAGAGGTCGACCTTGCCGAACAGCGCCACCTCGGTGCCCTCGGGGAGCTGCTTCTCCCGCCAGGCCTGGTTGAAGAAGGCCACATCGACCGCGGCGGCATCCTCCCCCACGACGGCCTCGACCAGGAACCGCCGGTTGCGGGTGCGGCGCCCCGCGATCCGGCGGACCTCCCCTACCACCGTGACCTCGTCGCCGGGCTGCAACGACGCGATCTCGGCCGAGCGGGTCCGGTCGTGGTAGCGCCGCGGATAGTGCTGGAGGACGTCGAGCACGGTGGCGAGGCCCATCGCCTCGAGGCGGGGCCGCAGCTTCGGAGCGACACCGACCTCCGCGATCGGGACCG
>WBZR01000586.1_pt2 | contig 39431 bp, 36 predicted proteins | sample 5204231 | NCBI WGS metagenome assembly WBZR01 (sample SAMN12412403, study PRJNA552823) | activated sludge metagenome | isolation source: activated sludge from anammox sidestream of wastewater treatment plant... | place: USA: Virginia | collected 2017-08 | reverse complement strand
AGGTTCTCCGGGTATCCAGGTTGCCAGTCATTCAAGTAATCGGCGAGCGTTGCTGCCGAAAGGACGCTGGAAACAGATGTCTTGAGAACCGCCGCAGGGACAGTCTGCTTCGCAAGGTGAACGGTCAAGGCTTCCCACTTGATTCTTGACGATTCCGCGGCGGTCAGCAAGCTCGAATCCTCACCCTCTCTGCTCAGGATGCCACCGAAGGCGAAGGTTCGGACGGATGCCTGAATGTCCTTGGGGAGCACAGCGTATTTCCATTTTCCGCCACCAGAGGCGATGCGAAGGAGCTCGCCGAGAAGACGGTAGTCGTGCGGCATTGCAACTCTCGATCGTGCTGGGAGCCCTTCGCGAACGAGGCACGTTTCCCACCAGTTTGCCTCGGCGGTTCCAAGCGTGGATAAGCCGATACCCGCGAAGTACCGACCGAGGTCGTCGGCCCCGTAGGCGTGCTGTTCCCTGGCATTGGAAACGAAGCGGCGGCTTGCCCTGGCGGAGCCCGCATCCCAAGGACCGAGCGTTCCGTTCCTCGGGCGAAGAATTAGCCCCCCCTCAGTCTTGGCTTGCCTGAGTCCGAAGTAGCCCTTTCCGAGCAAGTCAAGCGCGTCGTGCAAGGTCATCTTTGCCTTGAGGCGATTGGAGATCTGTGCCTCGAAGCCGATAGGGAGGAGGGCGAGGACAGGCTCCTCTCGAACGATGCTGAGCGTGGAGACAATGTCCGATGTGCCAAGGGCCTCGGGTATGGAGATCTTGGCGAGATCTCCTTTGGTGCCGGGCTCTCCGGTAGAGAGTGCAGGATAACGAGTAATCGTATCGGGCCGCCAATGCACAAGGTTCTGATCCGAGGGAGGCGGCAATAAGACGGTTGCAAGGTCAGAACTACCATGGTCAAGTGGAACCCGCTCCATGAACCCGTCTGGCCGAGGAAGGCCCCGGTCAATGACCACCGCTGCCCACAATTCGTCACCCCAAGGCTTCACGGTCAGCGAGAGCCCGGTCACAGGTAGCCAGCTAGCAGTGGAACCGAAGAGCCAGTTCATCCCGTTGACGCCGGCAAGCTCTCCGGACTGCGCCGATGCAGCAAGGCGGTTCGCAACTTCGATCGAGGCACGCTCGAACGCCTTTGCGTGCGGCCCTGAGTTCTTTAGGTCTCTCACACCAGGCAAGGACAAGGTCGAGTATGTGACCGAGTCTCCGATCGGAATCCCTGCCAACTCGGAAGCGCCAAGGTCCAGAAGGAGCTCGACCGCTAGGGTCCGCATGGGATGGTCCTCAACGGTAGGCGTAGAAGAGTTCGGCCCTACGGGTATTCGACCTTCTTTTGAACTACGGACGTAGTCCTCCACCGCTTCCAAATAGTGCTGCGCTACGAGTTTCTCGTCGGAAGCTTGGTACGAAGATATGGATTTCGCAATGGTGGCTAATGCCGACTCGACAACTTTGTTTCGGGTTTCGTCCGCAGTCCTCCGATCGTCTGCCGCCTGATTTTCATCACGAGTAAGCCGGTATGCCCCGTTGGCCTCCCGCCACTCGGCACGGCATGCCACTTCGACGGCATCCACAAGTCTAGAAGGATCCCACTTCCCGGTTACGACGACGCGGGCTTCTGCGAGCGTCCCCGTCGCAACGTATTTCTGACCAACCTCTTGGCTGATCTCTGCGAGCAGGTCGGCTAGGCGGAGCGCACGGGCAGGCGTATCCTGTGCGTGCGCTCCTAGCAGAACCACGACGAGCGAGGCAAAGGCGGTCAATGCCCTACTAGTCTAGCCCCCACCGCCGGGCGGCGTGTTCGGGGGTTGGCATCCGCAAATCCCAGTATCTGGGTTCTTGGCGCATACCCAGCCTGTCGAGACACAGTGACCGACCAGCACGCATCTTTGCTCCGTCGTGCTCCAGGAACAGTAGCCCGGTGGCGGAGGGGGCGGGAGGTACGCGGTGGCGGCGACGACGGCGAGGGCCACCGATCCGAGGAGGGCGGTCCGTGCGAGCATGGTACTCAGCTTCATGGCTACTGTCCTTGGGCGAGCCTGGCGCGGATCTGAGTGGCGTAATCTTTCGGCGGGTCGCTCGTGCAACCTTCGGCCAGCGATCCTACCGCGAGCCTCCTCACGCCCGGTGCCACAGCCGTAACCGCCAAAGTAAGGGTCAGGATCGCGAGGTAGCTCCAAGCCCCCCACTTGCCGTTCCAGCCGTCTGCCAGGTTCCTGCGAAGGCTGCCCATGCGGCCATTCTCTCTCTCTCTATGAGTCGAACGTCCCGGTTTGAACCTAAGTCTAGCCCTTGGCGAAGTGCCGGCCGGCGGGGAGGTGGGCGCGGCGGCCCTGCCAGGCTAGTTCGAACGACACGGGCGACTCGACCTCCAGCCCTCGCCCGCTCAGCTCGACCCGCAGGTCGCCCGCAGGGTGCGCGACCGTCGCCTGGAAACGCTGAAGCCTGCCGGGCCGAGGCGCGACCTGTGCCCGCGCCCAACCGGGTGCGACGCTCGACACTCCGGCGACGGTCTGGAGCAGCCCGAGCACCGGGTGGGCGCTCCATGCGTGGCAGTCGCTTCGCGTGGGCTCGGCGGTCTCGGCGAAGGTGCTCAGCCCCCGCTCGAGCATCGCCCGCCACGGGCCGAGCAGCGAAAGGTAGTCCGCCCCAGTCTGCGCAAGGTGGCTGTAGTAGAGGAAGTAGGGCGTACACCGGGGCGCCAATTCAGGCCAAGACGCTGGCCAAGGATCCTCCCGCAGGCCGCGCCCCCGGCAGACCAGCGCACGGAGCGCCTTCGCGTGCTCGGACGGCGCGTCCGCGTGGCCGGGGTCTGAATGCGAGGGGGGGCGGCCCTCCAAGGCCGCTAGCGCGTCGCGGGCGAGCTCGAGCAGCAGCTCGTGCTCCGGCGAGTCCAGCATGGCGTCTGGGCGGCCCGCGCCCCACTCCGGGCACCAGTCCATGAACGGCCACTGCTGCATGCCCTCCGGCTGCTCCCGAAGCCGCACAAATCCCTCGACAGCCCGGCGCGCGCCTGCGACCCACTCTTGAGGGGGGGGCTTCGAGTCGTGCATCAGCCGGTCGGCGAGCATCACGACCCACCAGAGCGAGAACCCTGGGATCACCTGGCGAACGCGGGCCGGATGGCAACTCGCCACCATCCCGGTCTCGTCCTGGCTCCAGAGGTACTGTTCCGCCGCCTGGCGGGCGAGCCGTCGGTCTCGGGAGAGATAAGCGTGGCACAGAGCTTGGATCCGGGTGTCTCCCACATACTGGAGCTGTTCGTAGTAGGGGCAGTCGAAGTACGTTTCGCCCGCGCAGAGGCGAAGCGTGCTCACCCCGGCTTCCCAGATCTTCGCAACCGTTTCGTCGTTACACTCGAAGCTGGACTCGACCTTGTAGTCATAGCCGACGGTCTCCGCACGAAGCGAGACCAACTGGCAAGGCTGGTCGCAGTTCAGTTCGACATATCTCCATGTCCGATGCCAAAGTGGTGAATAGGCCCGGTTCGTGCCGTCCAGGACAAACACGTCCTGGTAGCCAGCGACACGGCCGTGTTGGATGTCGTCCCTTTGCAACTTGCCACTGTCGGACCATGGGCCTTCCGCATAAGTCGCGCGAACCTGGGTTCCCTCGGGCCCTTGAAGCCCGACCGCGATCGTGCCGTGAACGAGCCGACCCATATCGAGGACGATCGGCTGGCCGGGCGCGAGCGACCAAGGTGGCCCTGGCGAGTCGGCGCGGAACCCTCGCGGGCCGGTGAGGGCGCGCACATGGCGCTCGGGGGTGCGGGCGAGGGCCGGGATCGGGCGAGGCACGAGCCACCACGGGCTGTTGCCGTTCCATTCCCCGCGTTCGAGCGCGGCCCCGATGGTGTTCGGCACCCTCCACTCGGTTGGGTCGAGATGCCCCCCCTCGATACATTCCCCAGGCCCTACGTCTATGTAGAACGGCCCGAGCCCGTCGTGCATCATTTCGAACTTTCGGCCGGGTACGTGACCGACCTCCCAGCCCTCTGGAGTGTCCAGGCCCTCTCCCTCGAAGAGGAACGCAAGCCGTGCCGTCTGGTGCGCCGCGGGCGCGTAGCGACCTAGCCACCAGACCGTCGCCTCTATCAAGTTCCCCCCCTTAGAAAGCCATGGTGAAAGTTCGTAGCTCTCGTATCGCCAGTGCAAGAGATCCCCTACTGCCGGGCCCTCCCCTACCCGCTCCCCGTTGACCCTCAGGCAGTACCGCTGATCCGCGGAGACGCGCACGGACAGACTCTCCGGCACCGATTCCAGGTGTAGATTGCGGCGGAAGACGAAAGCACCGAACTCGCCCTCGGGATGCTGGCTCCACCCACACCATTCGGCCTTCCAAGGCACGGCTCAGGACCCCCCGAGCATACGAGCAATGAACACGCCCGTCATCACGACACCATAAACGACCACGATGGTCCGGAGTATTCCCGAATGAACCTTCTGAGTAATCCTTGCAGAGGCGTAACCGCCAAGGATCGCACCCAGCATCATCGAAAGACAAGGCCCCAGCGCGATCAACCCCTTTCCGAGGAAGATCCCCATGGCGGCAAGGTTGATCAGCACCGCGAGCCAGTTCTTCACCGCGTTCATCTCGTTGAGGTCGGCGTCCATGAAGAGCACCATCGCACCGAGCATCATGATCCCCATCCCTGCCCCGAAGTAGCCGCCATAGACACTGATCAGAGTTTGGATCACGGCCCCGCTCGCCGGGTGCCGGCCGTGGCCTGTGCGCTCGGACCAAGCCTTCACCTTGTCTTGGAGCGCAAGGAGTACCGTTGCAGAGAGGATGAGCCAAGGGACCGCAGCTTTGAACGTGCTGCTGGGTGTGGCAACAAGCAGTAACGAACCCGCGAGCGCCCCGACGAGGGTGGGGGCGACGAGCCGGAAGAGCACCGGTCGCACCCTCGGTAGGCTCTCTCGGTAGCCGAGCGCGCTCGATAGCGAACCTGGCCAGAGCCCGACCGAGTTCGTCGCGTTGGCATGGAGCTCGGGCATCCCTGCGAAGACGAGCAGGGGGAACGAGACTAAGGTGCCGCCCCCTGCAAACGCGTTCACCGCAGCCGCAAGGACACCTCCAAGGAAGGCGAGGACCAGCCCGGTCGGAGTCTCATAGAGCGGCACACCCAGGGTTTACCCGGCCCGGTAGGATAGTGGCATGTGTGGCCGGTACGCTTTCTTCCAGGAACACGAGGAGCTCGAGCGATTGCTGGGCCGATTGGAACCGCTCGACTACCCGCGCCGATACAACATCTCGCCGACCCAGTTGGGCCTTGTCGCCTTGCAAGACGGCAAGCGCCACTTGGCGGTCATGCCCTGGGGCCTCCAGCCAGCGTGGGCGACCAAAGGGGGGGCGATGATCAACGCACGATGGGAGAGCGCCGCTGAAAAGCCTTACTTTCGGTCGGCATGGAAGTCGCGCCGGTGTGCCGTGCCCGCCAGCGGATGGTTCGAATGGAAGGAGGAAGGGGGGGCAAAGCAGCCCTACTTCGCAAGGTTGCATGACCGGGCGCCGATGCTCTTCGCAGGGCTTTGGGAGGAGGGCTCCGGCTATGCGATCCTCACGAAGGACGCCGAGCAGGGCCTTCGGGAGGTTCACGATCGAATGCCCGTGATCCTTGGGGAGGAGGAAGTGGGAGCTTGGCTCGACGTCGAGTCTCCTCGCGACGCCTTGCCTGGGCTTGTGCGCGATTGGGCGGAGTCGCTCGAGGTCTATCCTGTGGACCGTAGGGTGGGCCGTCCTGCCTTCGACGTTCCGGAGGCGTGCGAGGCTATTCGGACGTAACCGTGGAGCCTGTTTCGAGGGCGCTCGTCAAGGCATGCCACGCGAGGGTTGCGCACTTGACCCGGTTTGCGTAGTTGCGGACACCGAGGAGGCACTCGAGCTCGCCTAGACCTTCGGGCGTCTCGTCGGTGGTAAGCGCGGCCCGGAACCGCTGCGAGAGCGCGACCGCCAGGGCCGTGGTCGTTCCCTTGACCTCGGTGGTGAGCAGACTCGCGCTCGCCTGGCTGATCGCGCACCCGCAACCCTCGAACGCAACGTCCTCGATTCTTTCGCCCTCGACCCGGAGCTCGAGGACGAGACGGTCGCCACAGAGTGGGTTGTAGCCCTCCGCTCTGTGGGTGGCGTTGGGCAACTTGCGGTGGTTCCTCGGCTTGCGCCCGTGGTCGAGGATCGTCTCCTGGTAAAGATCGTCTAGCAACGCTTCGAGTCTACTCGCGAACGCCCACAGGTAAAGTCAAGAGGGAGGCCCAGGAGTGACGACACTGACGAAGATCGGTTGCATCGGTGTGCCGATCGCGTGTGTTGTGGCCGTGTACGTCGTTGGATGCCAGACTGGGATCGGTCCGTACGACTTGCCTCCGATGGCGAGGAAGGCGGACGCCGTCTACGCTGAGGCGAAGCGTATCGGCCTCCCAACTACGTCGGCCGAGGTCCTCGTCCCGATCCCTGGGGAAGACGCGCGGGCGGAGGTATTGAGCGCGAGCAGGGCTCTCTCCGAAGCCCTCGCGGGTGCGAACGGCAGCACGCCGGACGAGCGGCTCCGCCTTGTCGCTCAGGAGCGTTCGGGCGTTCTGGACAAGGTTGTTGCTGCGTTGGAGACGAAGCCCGGTTGGGAGCCCGCGCTGAATTGGGACAAGGGCGTCTTCCTCCTGTTTCCAGAGTACGCCCAGTTCAAGGGAACTGCAAAGTTGCTCGCGCGAAGAGCGGAGATACGGGCTAAGCAGGGCGAGCCTGCGAGTGCGGTCCGCGACCTGAAGGCGATCCGTACCCTCTCCGGACGGCTTTGCACCGAGTCCACGTTGATCAGCGCGCTCGTTGGGATCGCCCTCGACCAGATTGGCCTGCGGGCTGCGGAACGGTGCGCGACCGAGCTCGACGGAGACGCGGAAGGACTGGAGTTGCTCCGGTCCGAGGTCGCCCGACCGCACGATGCCATCGGCATCGAAGCTTCGGTACGAGGGGAGTTCTACCTGTACCTGTTCTCCTTCCGAAATCTGAGCACGATTGGTGGTGTCGGGGCGCGGGCAGGCGCCGCCACGGGGACTCCCCCTCCACCCAGTGCTCTGGTTCGGGACGGCGTGCCGAGCGGGATGTTCGAACGGGCCAGCTTTGCCGATATCGGCCAACGATTCATAGAGGCAGCCAAGGCGATCCGAGCGAAGCCTGGCGACCTTCAATGGGCGCGTGACCTCGCCGATGTAGGGCCGCCCACAGCAAGCAATATGTACGCCCAAGACATGTTGGAGGTCTACCGGCAAGCGGCTGACCAAGTCGGGCGCGTCCGAGCTCAGCGGCGGGTCTGCGAGGCAGGGATCGGGGTGCTCGAGTTTCGGGCTCGAACCGGTAAAACGCCCGCGACGCTCGCAGAGGCCAAGGCCGACTTCGAGGACCCGCTTCGAGTAGGTGAAAAGATGAAGGCGATCCTTGAGAAGGACCGCATCGTCGTGTGGAGCGTCGGGTTGAACGGAGAGGACGAGAAGGGTGGAACAGTCCGCGACCCCGCCAAGCGTCCCGACGATCTCGCCTTCTTCTACCCGTCGAAGAGCCGTCCCTAGGGGCGGCTCACTGCTCCACGATCTCGCAAGAGGGCGCCATGTCGCGCAACGCCTCACGGTGGCCCGCGGTCACGCCGTGGAACCTGAGCACGATCCCCTTGCTACCCTCCCATCGCGCGACCGTCTCCTTCACATAATCACGATCCTCGGTGGACATCAGCTCGGTGCCGCAATCGGTGACCACGTCCAACTCGACCGGGGACTTCCAGTGCGGGGCGCGCGAGTCAATCTTTCGGACGAGTACCGCGAGGTTCGTGCCTTTCGTGTTCGCCGTGTGGCTAACCAAGGGCTTGAGCAGGGTTCCCGCGTCGGCCCCGTCCAAAACACCTTTGCCGTCATAGACCTCGATGATCGAGACGTCGAAGCGGAACACGGCGAGGTGAGTGCCTCGACCGGTCTCCTCAACGAGCCTTCGGGCACGCGGGTAGAGCCGCTCCCACTCGCCCTTGGCGGACTCGGAGACGTCCACGGCCACCACGCGGGTTCCGATCGCGGGCCGTCCGCCCGCCGCGGCCCCGGCCGTGCCAGTGCTACAGCCGCCGGCCGCGAGGCAGCTCAAGGCTGCGCCCGCGCTAAGCCATCGAGGCGCCTTCATCTTCCTCCTGGTTCCGCTCCCGGTTCTCGACCCACGGCACCTTCGTGGAGGAGCTGTGCCCGTCTGTTCGTCTCTGCTCGTCCGGGAGGATAGCTGCGAGGCCGTGGAGCGCGACCTCCCGCTCCTCGATCTCCTGGGTCAGGACGCCGATCTGCGAGATCAGGGCCTGAAGGCACCGGAAGTCGGGGTTGCCCTTGAGCGACTCCCACTCGGCCTCACTTTCCAAGTCCGCTCGGCGGGCAAGCTGGAGCGCGTCGGTGTGCGCCTGGGCCTTGTCGCCGTAGACGGTCTCGGCGTGCTTCCCTAAGGAGTCGCGGTGCTCGACGGCCAACTGGTGGTTCTCGTCGTGGATCAGGGCTGCCTTTCGCTCCCGCTCGTGCCGCAGCGCTTCGATCCTCTCACGCTCGTTGGGCTCGTGCCTCCCTAGCACAAAGGAGCGCGCGCCGGTCGCGACGAGCAACGGGCACGTGACGGCGAGGGCGAGCGCGAGAAGCTGGAAGTACGGCGGTACGCTCGCCTCTGTGAGTTCCCGAGCGCGGATGTACTCCCGCATCGCCAAAGCTCCGAGATGGGCGTCCAACAGGCATCCGCCCAAGGTGACTGCTACGGCTGCCCATGGTCGGTGTGACTGCTCTCGCGGCAGGGCCGACTCGCGTCCGGCGTGCTTCCAGACCGTCGAGATCAGGATCTTGAGGGCGCCCAGGACGCACACACCGAGGATCGCTCCCGCATAGAGCACCCAGGTGTCGCGTCGCCAGCTGAATCCGACGAGCGTCATCAGGCCAAGACCGATCAGGGCCCCGATCACGACGGTGAACGCCCAGAGCATGACGTCCGGCCACTTCGACGGCGGGTCGCTTGGCCCCTGGTGCTCGGGTACGTCCTGCGGCACAACCGCCAACGGCGGGAGCGGTGCAGGGCGGGCCACCGGCTCGATGGGGCTCGGCTCGGTGGCCTCGCGCCGCACGATCCGGATGAAGTTGTTGTCGGCGACCGAATACTGGAGGCCGATACGCCCAGCGGTGTCGCTCGCGCCCATCCTCAATTCGAGGCGCTTCGAGGTCATTCGCTCGATCTCCTCCTGGATCGCCTTTCGGGCGTTGCGGGCTTCCTCTGCTCGGGCTTGCCGGCTACGGTGGGTCGCATCGCGGTGCTGCGTAGGGTCGGGAGTCTCGTCTAGATTGGGAACGGTGCTCATCTTCGGCTGGGAGTACTAAGTACGGGATCGCAGACGCGCGCGTTGCAACTTCAATAGGTGCGTTCGGCTACATGGCTCAAGAAGCCTCAAGATGATCGGATCTAAGGGGCCGGAACGGCCTGTGGCCACTTGAGAGCGGCGAACCGGAAAGCAAGATCAGGCGAAGCAAATGGAAGGTTGGTGCCGCGGTACGCCCCTTTGCTCCGCCTCTTCGTAGCTCGACGAGGCGCATCGGCTGTGTTGTGGCCGCTCAGCCGAAGATGCGATGCGCCGCCGCGACGCCGGCCAGGAGCGCGTCCACGTCGCCTTCATTGTTGTAGCAGGCGAACGAGGCGCGAACCGTGGCCGGGACGGCAAGCCGCTCCATGAGCGGCATACAACAGTGGTGCCCGACCCGCACGGCCACTCCGTGCTGATCGAGGACGGTCCCGAGATCGTGCGGGTGGGCCCAGTCTGCGACGAAGCTGACGATCCCTACCTTCACTTTGGACTTCCCCACAATTCGGACACCGGGGATCTCTCCCAAGCCGGCCGTCGCCAGCGTAGCGAGCCTCCGTTCATGCTTGTCGGCCTCTTCGACACCGATCCCGCCCAACCAGTCGAGGGCCTTGGCGAATCCGACCGCCCCCGCCACGTGCGGCGTCCCCGGCTCCAGGCGGTTGGGGAGATCGGCATAGGTGCTTTTCTCGAAGCGGACGGATCGGATCATGTCGCCCCCCCCTTGATACGGGGGTAGCGCATCAAGTAGCTCGAACCGCCCGTACAGCGCACCGATCCCCATGGGGCCATATGCCTTGTGTGCGCTCATCGTGCAGAAGTCGGTACCGATTTCATGAACATCCATGGCCAGGTGGGCGAGGGCTTGGGCACAATCGAGCAACACCAGCGCATCGTGCTCGTGGGCGAGTCGTACTGCTTCGGCCACGGGTTGGACCGTGCCGAGCGCATTGCATACATGCTTGAGGCCGAGGAGCCGAACACTCCCCTCAATCAAGTGACGTCTAAGGTCCTCTAGGTCGAGCAGGCCATCCTCGTCCACGGCGACGGGCTGAACCTGCGCCCCGGTCGCATCCGCCGCCATCTGCCATGGGACGATGTTTGCGTGGTGCTCGGCGTGGGAGAGCAGAACGACGTCACCCTTACCGAGGTTCCTCCGTCCCCACGTGGCGGCGACGAGGTTGACCGCCTCGGTGCAGCCCTTGGTGAAGACGATCTCCTCTGGCGCCGCTGCCCCGATCCATCGCCCCACCGTGGCGCGCGAAGCTTCGTAAGCTACCGTCGCAGCCTGACCGAGCGTGTGTACACCTCGGTTCACGTTTGCGTTCGCCGAGCGGTAATAGTCGCTCACGGCCGCGATCACGGCCTCAGGTTTTTGGGTGGTGGCGGCGTTGTCGAGGTAGGCAAGCGGATGCCCGTTCATCGTCTGGGCGAGGGCGGGGAACTGGGAGCGAACCCCTGCAAGCCAGACACGGTCCAACGCCCTATCCTCTATCATGGGTCACCCGGTCGGCTCAGCCAGGGCGTCCTCGCCCATGATGAGCTTGACGACCTTGTTCTGGTTGATCTTGTAGTTGCGGGCGCGAGGGGGAACATAGTTGCACTCGATCGGCTCCGAAATATCGATGACCGGCCCGTTGGGAGCCCACGTCGCCTTCGTGGTCTTGAGCCAGTTCTCGTCGTCCCGATCGGGGGTGTCGAGCTTAAAGTGGGCGCCGCGGGACTCGTTGCGGGCGATCGCTCCGGCCACGATGGCCTTGCTCATCTCGATCATGTCTTGGAGCGAACGGACGAAGGGGACGGCTTGGTTGGTCCACGTGGAGTCGTCGAGCAGGCCGCACTGGTGCGAACGTGCCGCGAGCTCGTCGAGCTTGCCTTGAGTGGCGATCAGGTCCTTCTGTAGGCGCCAGATGCCGCAGTTGTCCCACATTGCCTCCTGGAGCTCCGCGAGCAAGCCATAGGGGTTCTCAGTGCCCTCGGCCTTTGCCAAACCTTGATAGCGTGACTGCTGCTCCCGTGTTGCCTCTTCCGCGACGCTGGTCGGGAGGCTCTCCCAACCCCCCCCCTCAGGAAGGTTCCTCAGGTATGCCTCCACGCCGAGGGACGCGAGTTCGCCTCCCGTGAGGCACGAGAGCAACGAGTTGGCCCCCAGGCGATTGGCGCCGTGATATTGGTACTCGCACTCCCCTGCAGCAAAGAGCCCCGCCATCGAGGTCTGTTGGTTGCGCGGGCTCGCGGTGTCCAGCGTCTCCCCGTTGTGGCCCTTCTCATAGTCCACCCAAAGTCCGCCCATGGTGTAGTGGACCGCAGGATAGATCCGCATCGGGTTGTCTATCGGGTCCTCGCGCATGAACTTCTCATAAATCTCGAGCACCCCGCCGAGTTTGTCGTTGATCAGGTCGCGGCTCCAGCCGAGCTCACGGTGCAGGTGGCCAATGTCCAGATAGACTTGCTTTCGCCTTCCGACCCCCTTGTCCATCCGGCAGACGCAGTAGATCGCAAAGCTCACCAGGTCCCGGCTCAAGAGGTTGCCGTACTTCGGGTCGAGTTCCTCGCAGAAGTACCAGCGGTCGCTCTCCGGTATGTCGAGCGGCTTGCGCCCGTCCATTGGGTCGCGTGGGGTCCAGAGTCGCCCTCCCTCTCCTCGGACGCTCTCGCTGATGAGCCGGCACTTGTCCTCGCCGGGGATCGCGGTCGGGTGAATCTGCACCATCTCGGGGTTGCCGTAGACCGCGCCTTGTTGATAGCAGATGCTCACCGGTTCCCCTGAGTTGATGACCGAGTTCGTGCTCTTGCCAAAGATGACCCCGTTGCCCCCGCTTGCGATCACGGTGGCGTCCGCGGGGAATGACCTCACCTCCATGGTTCTCAGGTCTTGCGCGGTGATGCCACGGCAGCGCTCGTTCCCGTCTTTGATCAACCCGACCATGGTCCAGCCTTCGTATTTCTCGACCTGGCCGGAGACCTCGAACCGTCGCACTTGCTCGTCCAGGGCATAGAGCAACTGTTGGCCGGTCGTGGCACCCGCATAGGCGGTGCGGTGCTTCAGCGTGCCGCCGAATCGTCGGAAACTCAGCATCCCTTCGCTCGTGCGGTTGAAGGGCACCCCCATCCGGTCGAGGAGGTAGATCATGGCCGGTGCCCGCTCGGCCATTCGCATGACCGGTGGCTGGTGGTTGAGGAAATCCCCGCCGGTGACCGTGTCCTCGAAGTGGAGGTAGGGGCTGTCGTCCTCCCCGCGGAGGTTCACGGCACCATTGATCCCGCCCTGAGCGCACACGCTATGGCTCCTCTTCACCGGAACGATGCTAAAGAGTTGGACCTTGTGACCGGCCTCCGCCAGCTTCATGGTGGTCATCAGGCCGGCAAGGCCCCCTCCGACAACGGCGACGCATCGTTCCTTCATGGTTGCTGGAACCTACGGTACCTGAGGACGCCACCGGGGTCCAGCCCCAGGGCCGGGCTCGGCCCGTGACTAGTCCGGCGTGTCTACAATCACACTGACTGGGCTGTGGTCGCTCGTCCTGGCGGCCTGGGGCAAGGAAGCGTTCGAGAGGGCGTGAACCTCGTGCTCCACCTTGCCGGCCCCTGGCCCGATTCGCCAAGGGCACGATCCGTTCGTGAGCGACTGCGTGAACAAAATGTGATCGAGAAGGATCGGTTTGGGCTCGGTCTCGTTCACCACGAAGTCGGCGAACTTCGCCGTCCAGCGAAGATCTTGCGGAAAGTCGAACAGGGCATGGAAGAGGTAGCGCCCGGAAAAGAATACGTCGCCTTGGATGTTGCTGATCAGATCGAAGAAGAGAAAGCGATCCTCGAACCATTCTTTGCCAGGGCCATCGTTGAAGTCCCCCATGACGAAGATAGCGGGGTTGGGCGTTTGGTCGAACCGCGCGTCCACATAGTCGCGAACGTTGGTCGCCTCGCGGGCCATTTTCATACGCGCCTCGACGGCCTTTCTCATGAAAGCGGGAGGGTCGCTCTGCCACAAGGATTTCCCCATATTGATGAACTTGCTCTTGAGGTGGAGGCCGATCAACTCGATCCGGTTCCCGCTCACATCGAGCACCAACGTTTGTGGGTGTCGGTAGTGGCTATGGGTGCTCGGAGTGGTCTCGCCCCAGCGGTAAACCTCAAAGCTCTTCTCCGTAAAGTCGTCCCAAACCTCGGGGGCGAGAAGCGAGGCAGATTGCGCCAAATGGGGCCTCACGAGCCACCACACCCACTGTTGCCCCTGCTGCGCGTATCGTTGGGCCTCGGTCGCCGAACCAGGTGGGAGCTTGACCGGCACATAATCCCCGGCAAGGAGACCGTTGGCCACCTCGTCTATCGCAGACTCACCCTTGGGGCCCTCCAACAGGCACCAGATGTCAGGATCGAGCCTACGCACCTCTTCCACGACCGCATCGCGCCGCCGGGACGAGTTTGTCGAGAGATTGGGCTGGATCAAGCGCTCCATGTGCGCAACGTTCCAACTCACGATCTTGAGTTTTCCCATACAAGAAAGTGTACAGGGACGGGGCTCGACTTTGGGATGAGGCTACACGATGCGGTGGGAACTCGGCGGACGGCTAGAGGTTGGCTTGTCGAGCACACTCGGAAGCACCCTAGCTGGCCTCGGCGAGCGCCTTGAGACGGTTCAGTGCCTCGCCCCATGCGTTCCGCAGCCCGTCGGCCTCGCCGCGAGTCTGGATTCGGGAGGGCATGACGTTCATCATGCACTTGCCTTTGTTCTCTTGGAACATTACGTCCACGGTCATCGGGGCAGAGCAGCCTGGGTGTTCCCAGGTGAATCGAAGGTCTTTGTCCGGGCGGACCCGCGTGAAGGTCGCGCGGCACCCGCCGCCGCACGCGAGCTTTCCGCCCTCGGTGACTTCCTGGGTCGCGTCGTCGCCGAAGACCTCGCGGAAGCGTGCAAGGTCCGTCCAAAGGGCGTAGACGCTCTGCACCGGTGCCGCGATGTTCTTCGTGCAGCAAATCGAGTAACCCTCGGCCAGCCCGTCCTTCTTCTTCACGCCATGGTGGGCCTCGTACTCCACATAGATCGTCGTAGGCCACCAGGCGTCCTTCGTGCCGATCGTGTCGTAGAGGTGGCTCGTCGAGTCGCGGCGGCCCTTCTCAAGACCGCCGATCTCATCGAGGACGAGGAACCATTCGGCGAACGACTTGCCGGTGGCGGCCTTGCAAGCCTCGTCGGTCACGGGGTGGTCAGGAGTGTTGGATACTTTCATCTTGATGCTCTGTAGGTTCAGGTAACGGCCGAGGGGAACTCCATTCAGTACCCTCGGCCAGGAGTCGGTCGTAGTGCGAGCGGAGCTGCGCAACGGCAGAATCGAACGGATCCAAGTTGCGGTAAGTCTTGGCGAGCATCACAGCGCCCTCCATCACCGTGAGGGTGAAAAGCGCGAGCGCCCTAGGGTCGGTATCGAGCGGCAACCGGTCCTGCGCGGCAACAACGTTCGCCTCTATGGCGGCTAGCCAGTTCTCGAAGTTCTCCCGGATCAAGGTTCGCGCAGCCGGGTGCGAATTGCTGAGCTCTAAAGCGAGGTTGCCAATGGGACAACCGTACTCAAACTCAAGTATGAGAAGGAGCTGACGGTAGCCGTCCAACACACCGAAAACACGTTCGATAGGATCGTCAATACGGGCGTAGACGGGCTGCAGGAGTCCTTCATCAATATTGTCGCGATACCATGTAAGGACGGCGAGCAGTAGATCCTCCTTCGTCGGGAAGAAGTGGTAGAGGCTGCCACTGTTCGCCCCTGAGGTCTTGAGAATCTGTGCGATTCCGGTAGCGTGGTATCCGTTTAGCAAGAAGAGGTCGCGGGCTGCCTCGACGAGTCGCTCCCGGGTCTGTGCCACCGGTGCCACCTTATCGCTTTGTCCTTCGTGTTGCTCGAACCGTCAATTCGGTGGGGGCGACGGCTTGGGCGAGCTTTCCTTCGAACTCGACGTTCCAGCCAGTTGGCACTTGGATCCCGTTCAGGTTCTTAAAGCCAGTGAAGACGAGCTTGCGCGCGCCGTAGGCCCCGCTCGGTCCCCTGCCGCGAGACTCGATCGCTCGCACTTCGCCCGTCTTTGGATCGGTCCAGATCCGAACCGACGTTCCACTTCGGTAGAGCTCGAACGAGCCGTCCTCCTTACCCACGAGGGTTCGATCCTTGTGTAGGCCGTTGATCAAGGAAGGAAGGAGGGTGTGATCGCGAATCCTAACCAGTTCACGAGCTTGGGCGGAATAGAAGGGTTCACGCTTGCCGCTCGGCGACTCGAAGTATCCGGAATCGCCCTGCGCGACAGTTCTGAACACGTCTTTGCCATAGGTCAGGACTTGCTCGTACTCGTTTGGATAGACGAATCGGAGCGTCTCCTCCACCGGGAAGTCCTTGCCTCCTTGGCGGTATGTGCTCCGAACGGATTCTTCGTACGTGGACACGTCGAGGAGCGCTTCCTTGCCGCCCATCCATTGGACCACGCGGTCAAAGCAACGTTGCCCTTCCAGCGCTTCTTCCGGCGATCCGACTGGTTTCGCGTCATCGCGCTCGATTCGCGGTTCAGGGTCGGCCAAGAAACTGCTCCGGCAGCCGTCCGAGGCGAAGAGATAGAGCTTCCCGCCGGAGACGGCGTAGCGCTCGATGGAACCCCGTCCTCCGAGGGATCCCATCTTGCCGCACCCGCCTCCGAGCTGAATCTCGTACTTGCTGGTGGCTTCGAATCGCGCCTTGTTGGGCTCGCTGGTGAACAGATAGCGGTAGCCCTCCTTGTCCACCCAAATGCTCGGGTCGCCAGGGACATCCCTGCCGTGATCAATGAGCTCGACAGGATCGGACTTGAACGTTCCAAGCGGAGCGTCCTGTGTGTGATGAAAGGCTGCGGTGAGTAGGGAGAGAATCACTTGGGAGCTCCTGAGTTGATCGTTCAACTAGGATCATGGCACACGCTGGATTGCCCAGTCAAGCCCTGGAGCAACCATTGTCCGCGTGCGGCTCCCCAGCCTTGTTGGCCATGACCCCGGCGTGGTGCCTCGATTGAGCCTTGGCACCTCGCTCACGATCGCGTCGCGTCGCCGTGTCAAGGCCGTGGACAGGTAGGGCTGGATCAGGCGTCGCATGTGTGCGACGTTCCAACTCTCGACCCTGAGCTTTCCCATAGGAGAGGACGTACAAGGGCTCTGCACGCATCTGTCGGTTCTTCCTCGGGTTCTCGAGTTCGTCGTCGAGGACCCTGGGGGAACGATGCGCACAGGGTTCGGCTAGGTTGTCCTTCCATGCGCGGGCCTCGGCTTACCCGAGGCTCAAGGCCGACGGAACGCCCGATTGATCGCGACTGCAGGGCCCAGCAGCCCGCGCCTCTGGAGCTTGCCTGCGATCGCTTGCACGCGGATGAGGCGCACGAGGCCAAAGAGCACGAGCCCTACTGTGAAGGCTCGCAAGGCAATCATGGACGCCTCTTGCCAACGGGTGCCCGTGGCCAGCAACACCACTAAGATGAACGCGATCGGAAGCCAAAACGCTGGATGGAAGAGCTCGCGAAGCGTTGTCAGGAACGGATGGCTGGACTTTGCCTTGGGCGGGCGAGCCGGGCCGAGGCTCTTCAGCCGTTCCAAGCCACGGTTGCGGCGACTCCAGAATCCTGCGGTCACGGTGCCGGTGAGCAGCGCGGAGGCTGCGATGAACGCGGCCAGCACAATGGGCAAGGCGGGTGCTTCCAGACCAAGGCGCGCGGAGATCCATCGGATCGTGATATCGTAGGCCTTGAACAGGTCGTTGCCCACGAGCAGCCACTGAAGAAGGATTCCTTGGCCCGAGGACCAAGCCCCGATCAACACCCCGCCCAGGAACACAGAGAACCGACTCCAGCCCAAGAACCGGATCGCGGCCGAGTACAGGATCCCCTGAACGGAGATCGCCAGCATGGGGCGCAGGCGGCTCCCCGCCGGGCTCAGTGCCTTGAGGCCTGCGGCAACCAGGGCGACCCACGCTACGCGCTCCCGGTTCGCCAGGCCTTCCGCGGCAGAGGTCATCACGAGGGCTTGGAGGGTCGAGAGGAATTGTCCTCGGAGCGGTACCTTGGCGCCATGAAGCGCGCTTCCCAAGCTCGCTTCGAGGGCTCCCGCACCGGCCCCGTAGACCCCGACCGCCTCCCAATCTCGCGCACCGACGCACAGAGCCTCAAGTCGCTGCGCCGAATGCGGCTCGCGCACGTCCACGACTAGATCGAACGGCCGACCTAACCGATCTCCGACGGCAGGCAGTTGATCCTCGCGCACCGCCATGAGGACGATCGTCGGGTTCGCCTCCACGATGGCGGGCCAAAATCTGAAGTGGCCCGCACCTGTGGCTTCCCACGGCCCGAACTCGTCCAAGGCAACGATCTCAGCACCCGCGAACGCCAGCTCGAGTGCAGGCTCGGAGAACACGTAGCGCGGACGGCGCGTCTCGTCTCGAACTGCAAAGGGAAACCGCTCGCCTGCCGGGATCAGTACGAGGTCGTATGACTCTGCCCCTCGATGCCCCTCAATCCTGGGACCAGCGGGTTGGAGGAAACCGGCAACCGACTTTCCTCGGGCGAGCAATCGCTCCGAAACCTCGTTGAGCAAGCTAGTCTTCCCGCTCCCAACCGGGCCGGTGACGACGATGAGGAGCATTACAGCCAGAACATGGATCGGATCGAGCGTCGGCCGGGTGCGTCCCTAACCGCCCTTCCGTCGGCGGTCACATTGTTGGCACCCTTGCGGTGTAGGGTCGGGTTTGTCCCCTTTCGATCCTGCAGTACCATGGTGAAGCTCGGTTGTACGATCTCGCCCGCTTGGATCGCTCGACCGGGGCTGCCGCCCTGGGTTTGCTCCCTGCGCGTGTCAGCGAAGATATAGGCATTCTGCTCGTAGTTCGTGTTCGGGGATGCGTCGGGATAGGACCTTGCGCTGCTCGGACAGAACCCGAGGTCGAAGATCTTGACATAGGGTTGCATCAGGTGCAGAAGCGGACCTGCGTCCCAGCGATTCGTCGGCGGATACGTTTGCAGCGGGCGGCCTTGGGAGAAGCGTGCTCGGAAGTGTGCCGCAGACTACGGTGCGGAAGTACTCCTTTCGTGGCGCCGAGTCCTCGCCCCACTGTGGATGCCCGCGGGAACACCCTCGAGCGAAGCCCGAGTCGTTTACGATGTAACGAATCCGTTTCTTGCGCAGATTTGTGGACCCTTCGGAGACGGAGGATTGGCACGTGACGTTGAGGCCATCCTCAGACGGATTGACTGGCATTCGCAGGTCACGGTCAACTTCGTAGAGGGTGATGGCACTGCGGGGTGGAACCGATCCAGCCGGACCGTAACGGTTCATAGTGCTTACATCCTAAGGTTCTTCGATCAAGGTCGGCGGAACCACCTAGGCGGGGGCTAACGTCCGGAATCGAGCAAGGCTCGATTACTGTCTGCGATCGCCTGGCGGCGTAGGTGGGGCCACGAGGACGCCCGGCCTACTCCTGTAATTCGGTCTCATCCTGCGGCGTAGGGCCCTGTTTCGCCTCAACCTCGTCAGAAGCCGGTTGCGGCGAACCGCCTTCGTTCTCCCAGCGCTCCAACGCCCGGTCGCGAAGGGCCTCGCATGCCTGGTTGCCCACCGCTCGTCCGTTCTCTTCTTGCCTTGGCTTGGTTTCGCACCGGTCCGAGTTCGCCGAACTAGCACCAGGAGGAGTGCGATCCCCGGCAGAGGTTGCGCTCATTCGACTTCGGGGGCAGGAGCCTTCTCCCAAGTGAGCGCACCACTGGGGCACTTTTCGACTTGGGCGATGATTTGCTCGGTGGTTGCCGCTAGAGGATCAATCCAAGGGCGTCGCTGCGGATTGAAAACCTCTCCGAGCCCCCGAGCACAAATACCCGAGTGGGCGCACAGGCTCGGTTTCCAGAGGACGACGATCTCGTCGTTCGAGTAGCGAAGGGTCGCTGTCTTCCTTTCGTTGCTCATGAGGTTACTCACGATTATACAAGGATCGGCAGAGAGGTGAACCCGGCGGCGAGGGCGATGGCGCTGGCCCTACGGGAAGTGGCCGTGTCGAGGACGGTCAAGGATCTGTCCGCCAGGTCAAACGTGACCTCGGCAGACTTGGACACTTACGAGCGAAAGGATCGGCTCGGCGAGTGGAAGGTCAACCAGGTAGCCCAGCCGAATGGCGTGCGCTCAGCTTCCGGCATTTCTGGGACGACCACGATCAGCCGGTTCCGTGGAGGCGCGCCCAAGTCGGGCCACGAAGAGATCGGAGTTCCTCGCAGGAGTTCCGCTCTTTCACGATCGGAACGAAGGGGATGCCGATCGGCGTGGCCGTCTCGCAAGTTTGCCATGCTTGCACCCCGTCCCTCATTGGGTGAGCCACCAAGTTGCCTACGGCATAGCGGGCTTCTGCAATGAAAGCGATGTCCTCCTAAACGATAAGGATTTTGAGATGCATCACGCTTTGCCGACACTGCTCCTAGTCGCGGTTCCGCGCAGAGGCGCGGACGACGTAGCTGGGTGTAAGAACCCTTTCGAGCACCAGCCGGTCGCCTTCATCGAGCCCAAGCCGCGAGACTCGGTATTCGAGTACGCAGAGGTCTCGCTCGTCACCCGATCCCAGGATTGCGGTAGGCATGACCTTTCGCAACGAACGAAGGGAGGCACGGCGCAAGCGCGGGGTATGCGAGATCATCTTCTCAATGCCAGACCGCTAGCCGGGGCCCTCAGACCAAACGGTGCGGCTTTGGCCATCGGCCCCGCTCACAACTTGTGGAGCACGTAGGCACCTAGGAGCCATCCTCCGAAACTTTCTCCGGATAAGCCAGTCTTGGTGGAGATGATGGGATTCGAACCCACGACCTCTGCAGTGCGATGTCTCTATCAACACACAAATTCGCCAAAAACGGTCGTTTTTGAACTTAATCGACCTCTGCAGTTGTACGTTGCAGTGGTCGCAGGCGTGATGCCTCGTTATAGGGCAACGATTCGACGCTACAGTTTTGTGCTCCGTAGCCTCAGCGCATTGCCAATCACGGACACAGAACTTAAGCTCATTGCCAATGCCGCGATCATCGGACTCAGTAGAAGACCAGTGAACGGATAAAGAACGCCCGCAGCAATTGGAACTCCCGCGACGTTGTAGACGAAAGCGAAAAAGAGGTTCTGGCGGATGTTGCTCATTGTCGCACGGCTGAGTCTTCTCGCCCGAACCAGTCCCGTTAGATCGCCGTTGAGGAGGGTGATGCCAGCGCTTTCCATTGCCACGTCGGTGCCAGTTCCCATCGCGATTCCAACCTGAGCTTGAGCAAGAGCAGGGGCGTCGTTGATCCCGTCACCGGCCATCGCAACGAACCGCCCCTCCGATTGGAGTCGCTTGATGATCTCAATCTTGCCTTCGGGCAAAACGTCGGCATGGACTTCGTCAATGCCGAGTCCTGTCGCAACCGCCTGCGCCGTGGTCTTGCTGTCGCCCGTGACCATGACGACGCGAATCTTCTCGTCGTGCAAAGCGACCAATGCTTCAGATGCTGTTGTCTTGATCGGGTCCGCAACGCCGATCAGACCCACAACCTTTGTCCCCTTAGCGACGAACATGACGGTCTGGCCTTCGGCTCGCATCGCCTCGGCTTTCGTCGCGGCGTCCCCCGGGGTCACGCCAACAGACTCCATCAAGGCGAAGTTTCCGAGCGCGACGTCGTCGTTGCCGATCTTGCCACGCACGCCTTTGCCGGTGAGCGAATCAAAATCCTGCACCTTGCTCGGCTCGATGCTACGTTCCTTGAGGCCAGCGAGAATCGCGGCCGCCAGGGGATGTTCGCTGCCTTGCTCGAGCCCTCCCGCCACCTCAAGAACCTCGGTATCCGAGAGTTCTGCCAGAGGAACGACGGCAACCACCCGTGGCTTGCCCTCGGTGAGCGTGCCCGTCTTGTCAACCACCAGAGTGTCAACTTTCTCGAACGCCTCCAGCGCCTCCGCGCTCTTAATGAGCACCCCCGCCTGTGCGCCTTTTCCCGTACCGACCATGATCGACATCGGCGTTGCTAACCCCAACGCACAGGGGCAGGCGATGATCAGCACCGCCACCGCGTTGATCACGGCGTATGCCATTGCGGGCGCAGGACCAAACATCGCCCAGACGATAAAGGAAATGATCGCGATGACCACAACGATGGGCACGAAAATGCCGGAAACCGTGTCGGCCAACTTTTGAATGGGAGCCCGCGAGCGCTGCGCCTCGCTCACCATCTTCACGATCTGGGCAAGTAGGGTTTCGCTTCCCACCCGCTCGGCCCGCATGACAAAGCTCCCCGTTCCGTTCACCGTCGCACCCGTCACTCTATCGCCTTCCGTCTTCTGCACCGGCATCGGTTCGCCCGTGATCATGGATTCATCGACCGAACTGCGCCCCTCGATCACGACCCCATCTACCGGAATCTTCTCCCCTGGCCGCACTCGCAACGCGTCACCGATATGGACATGATCTAGAGGGATGTCCTCTTCCATTCCATCTCGGACCACCCGTGCCTGCTTGGGCGCAAGATCGAGTAAGGCGCGAATCGCGCTGCTCGTGGCGCTCCGAGCGCGTAGCTCCAAAACCTGACCAAGCAAAACAAGCGTGGTGATCACCGCCGCCGCCTCAAAGTAGAGATCGACGCCGCCCATCGTGTTGCGGAAGGAGGTCGGGAAGACCTGGGGCGCGAGCACGCCTACCACGCTGTAAAGCCATGCCACTCCCGTCCCCAGCGCGATCAAGGTGAACATGTTGGGACTGCGATGGATGACTGACGCCCAGCCTCGCTGGAAGAACGGCCACCCTCCCCAAAGCACTACTGGCGTAGCAAGGGCGAATTGGGTCCAGCCCAGCACTCCATGCGGGACCCATTCACCGATATCGAATCCGAACAGGTGCGGCATCACCGCCAAAAGGAGCGGAATCGAGAGGACGGTTGAGATCCAGAACCGGCGCGTCATGTCCAGCAGCTCCGGATTCTCGTCGTCGAGGGTGACCTCCATGGGTTCGAGCGCCATGCCGCAAATGGGGCAACTCCCCGGCTTGTCCTGCACGATCTGCGGATGCATCGGGCAAGTCCATTGCGTCCTTTTAGCCGACGCGACGGGATGACGCGGCTCCAACGCCATGCCGCACTTTGGGCAACTGCCCGGGCCGTTCTGCACGATCTCAGGATGCATCGGGCAGGTGTATTCGGCCATCCATTCCTGCGGCTTCTCCGCTTCGGCGGTCTTTGGGGCCAGGAACTTATCAGGGTTCGCCTTGAACTTCTCCAGACAGCTCTTACTGCAGAAGTAGTACGTCGCCCCCGAATGCTCAAACGACCCTGCCGAGTCGGAGGAATCAACCGTCATTCCGCAGACGGGATCAATGTGATTGTCCTTAAAGCTTTCCATTAGAAACTAACCGAGTAGCCGATGGCAAGGCGGAACGGCCTTCGTTCCGCGCCCTTGGTCGAAAAGAGGTCGGACGTGACGCCGATGTCGAACACGGATTGCGGACTGACTTGACGGCGCAGGCCGAGACCGACCGATCCCACGTAGCCTTCGCCTTGATTCTTGCTCTGCTGCACGGCGAAATCGGCCACCAGAGTGTGCTCGAAACGGCGGGGGTAGCCCAGCGGTGTGGAGTAGCCCAGCACGGCTCCCACGGTGTGACGGCGTTCGCCAGGGCCGGGGCTCGTGCTCATGTTGAGATTAAGATTGAGGTGAACCTTGTCGAATTGCCCCAGGGCCTTGGTCGCGATGCCGCGGAAGCGCAAATCGAGCCCCTTCGCATCCCGGCCGGTCGGCAGACCGATGTCCACCCGGTAGGCAAGCGCTGGAGCGTCGTCAATCTCGCGGCGAAGTCCGTTGAAATAGCCAATCTCAACATTCCCCAGATCGCCCCTTCGCTCAGAACTTGAATATGTGGGTTCAAAGGCCACCGAGATGTCTTGGTTCTTCGCGAAGCCGTACTTGAATTCGGTTTTGTTCCCGTAGCTGGGTCCGCGCCGACGAAACGTGTCTAGCGTTAAGCCGAACTCAAAGGCGCGCTCGCGAAAAGCGATTGAGTAAGCGTCGTCGAAACGAAGGGGGCGTCCCGCTTCTATGTTGTTGTGGTCGCTGGCGAGTACCAGCGAACTTAATACAAGCCCGGCGCCGATGAAGAGCCCTTTCATTGACCGCCTCCATTTGAGGGAGGAGGTCCGGGTTTATGAGGATTGGGCCTGTTGATCTTCCGGTAGGTATCGGGCGTTGCGTGATTCAAAGCGGCCCACTCGGCCAAGGTGAGCGGTTTCGTATCCTTGTACTCCGAGTTTTCCGCTACATATTTCTCAAGGGCCGCAAGCGTCGTGAACGCGCGGGACCAGCCAGAGCATTCGGGGTGCTCGCCATACTTTTCCAGGAATATGATGCCGTCGATGTTGGAAGTCCAGTTGCCTTCTTCATCCGAGATGAGCACAAGCAAACGGTTCGGGTCGTTGGTTGCGGCTCGAATGATTGCGCGGCCCGGCGTCTCACCCGCCATGTCGCGGGCGCACATGAGGCATCGCACCATCATCGTCCACCCTTCGGCGGAAACGGTCGCGCCCCAAGGGTTGCCTTCGGGCATGGGAATCGAACAGTGCGAGCATGCGCTCATATCCATCCAACCCATGCCGGACATCCACATGATGTCGTCCTCGCTGCCCTTCATCCAGCCCATTCCTGGCATGCTCGGCGGGTGGCGATGGTCGTGGAGTGAGTTCTCTTTACCTTCGTTTTCACCCGGCGTTTCGCCCTTATGAGTGGTGGCGAGGACGCGGTAGATCGCGATCTTCACTTGCTCCTGCTTCTGAGCTTCGGCGAGTTGCGGTTGGGCAAGGATATCGTTCACGTTGTCGTGAAGCATGTGGAGATTATCGAAAGCATTCGCGATCTGGGGAAATCGCTTTGCGAATCGAGGGCTCATTTCGGCCGTCATCGGCATGAAATCGCGGTCCGTCTTGTACAGTTCAGTTTCGTGATATCTCGCGCCAAGCACTTCGTATTGAGGAGCCTGATCCTTGACCGGAACGCGGTAGAGCATGTCGTAGTTGACCGTCTGCAGCCAGTGATAACCCCAGAAGAGGCCGTTCACTTTTGGGTAGTCGGTTCGGAATTTCGTCGAGTACGAGAAGCTGTCGAGGTAATCCATGTTCATGGGCAACCCCGTGATCGCGTACGGCTGAGCTTCGTAGAACGCCCAGAGCCGCTCGATCTCCTTCTCCTTTTGGTCGTCGGTCCATCCTGGATGGGCGAAGACATCGATCGTCTGGAAGTGGAGCGTATGCGCCCAGTCGAAAACCTTTTCCAGATAGCCGTACTTGCGCAGGAATGTTGGCGAAATCGCGCCCTCGTCCACCGGATTGGCTGGCTGATGCTTGAGGACCCAGTTGATCGTGTCGAAGGTCTTAGTTTCGAGCGTTGGAGCCTCACCTCGCACGAGAGCTTCGTAGGCCATGGCGTGACCAACTCCCGTCGCGTACATGTCCTTCGCGAACTTGGGAATGCGGTTGATCGCCCAGTTGTAGGGCGCTGCTTTATAGAAGAGGTGGTCTGCGCCGGGAGCAGCAAGCCATGCGGGCATGTCCCTCGGCATGACTGGAAGCTCAGTCTGCTTCTTCATTCCGGCCATTTGATGACCGGAATGATCTTGCGCCAAGCCGAGCGAGGCTATGGCCGTGATGCCAAGTAGGGTGATGGCTTTCATAGTTTTCACTTGGCTGGCTTGGTTACCGCTTCTGCGAACTCGGCAAACGTAAGCGCCTTTGCGCCTTCGACTTTATGCTTCGCAACATAGGCATCAAAGGCGGCCCTGCTCGAAAACGCTCGGGACAACGCGGCGCAATCGGCGTGCAGCTTGAAGGTGTTGAGGAAGACCGCGCCTTCGGGAGAGGCCCACTTGCCGCCAGTGCGCTTGAGGACGACCGGCTCGCCTACCTTCTCGCTCGGAGCGTAAACGACGAGATCGCCCTTGTATCGGCCCTGGTCCTTGATGACGCAGTACATGCACCTATACTCGATGCGCTTGTTGCCCATTTTCAGAACAACTTCGTTGTCCTGTTCTTTGGTGTTTTGGACCAGCTTCATCTTGCAGTAAGGGCAGTCGCCTTCGTGCGCCGAAGCGATCGGAGCGAGGCCGAGTGTGCCGATAACGGCGAACAGGGCGAGGGATTTCGAGATTGTGTTGATGATGTTCATAGTTCTGTTTCCTTAAGGAGTCACTTGACGACGACCTTGCCGTCGTACATGTCCATGCCGCAGGTGAATGGGATCTCACCGGCCTTGTCTGGTGTAAAGGCGAAAGTCACGGACTTGCCGGATTCGACCTCCTTGGATTGGTTGAGGGATTTGAAGACGACCGTGCCTCCGCAGCCAAGCTCTTGGCCGCCCTTGAATGTCAGTTCCACGGGCTTGCCATGTTCGACAGTGATGAGGTTCGGTGTGTACTTGCCTCCATCGATGGTGATGGTTGCGCGCTGGACGCCTTCGGTTGTTGAGGCGGCAACCGGTTCGGATTTGCAACCGACCACGACAGCGGTGACAAGGGCTGCAAGTAGAGAGGCTTGCTGGGCTCTCATGGTTGCACCTTGCCTTGGCATGCTTTCCCGGAGCCGCATCCGCAGTCGGGCTTGCCATTCGGTTGACCAACGCCTAAGCGACGCAAAACCAACCATGCGTAAACGCCGACGCCGGCCGCGATGAATGCGATTGATCCGAGGGTCTGCATCACTTCACCTCGATGGCGAAGCCGAGCGTTCGCACCGCGCCGCGCCAATCGAACTGGGCATAGACCTTGTAGAGTCCAGGCTTGGGGAATCGGCCCGTGAAGTGGATCATGCCTTGCTTCACCTGAGCTTCACTCTCCTCGTCTTCGGCAGGGTGGCTGTGCACGACCGTCTGCCCGTCTTGGTGGAAGATCATCATGTGACCTGCCGCACCGAGCCACTTGACGGTATCCCCAGCAGCTTGGCCGGTCTTCTCGTCAGTGAGCTTGACCATCAAGGTGGTCCTGCGACCGACCTGAATGTCGCGAGTCACAAGCTCGCCCTTAAGGCCGCCGTCGGCTGCAGTGGTCGTGAGATTCAACCTGGTATCCCACGTCGGCTTGTTACCGTGGACGCTGACCTTCGCGATGAGCACCCGCGATCCTTTGCCGCTTGGAGCTACATCGCCGTACACCCAGTAATCCCCTCCAGCGGGAAACGTGATCGGAATTGACCACGTGCCATCCTTTGCCATTTCAGGGTGTTCGTGAAGGAACCAGTTGAGGTCTTTGCTGGCAAGCAGCAGGTGGAACTGCTTTTCATGAGCAACGTCGAAGGCGCTCTGAACCTTTCCGGTCTTCGTCTCGACGACCTGCAACTTTAGGTTGCTCGGTTGGCCAGCCATTGCATGAACGGGCCAATCGACAACTTTGAGTTGAAATGGCTGTGGCTTGGCGACGTTGGCTGGACGCTCGTCTTTCACGTCCACTAGAAACGCGATGTCATGTTTGCCTTGGCCCGGAATGTTCAGCGTCAGGGCAATCTTGTAATCTCCGCCGTGGGGAAAGAACAGAACGACGCCGTAGTCGCCGGGTACGCCTTCACGGTGCACTTCGGGCTTGGCTTCGGGCATCCCCGCCATGCTCGGCATCGTCATGACGGCGGTCGCTTCGATCGCCCCCACTCCCTTGAACCCTTCTTCCACTGGGTCCTTGGCTGTCGTATCGACGACGCGGAACTCCACATCGATTTCTTCCTGAGCGTAGAGACCTTCCTCGGGAACACGAAGCACTGCCTCGTATTTGCCGAACTTCACCTTGGTGACGACCTTGACGTCAGATGTCGCAGGATGATTTGAAGGGTCGTGCTTGATCGCCTTTGCGACTTGAATATTCTTCTCGATTCCCGCGAAGAGATATTTCTTGGGGTCCTTCTCGAAAGGCCCGCCGCATCCGGCGCAACACATGTACCAACGCACCCCGTCGTGGTCAACGTAGTCGCTTGCCTTGGAATAGGAAGGGACGGCCTCCTTGCCAACCGGGCAATAGAGAGCCTCCTTCGCGGGCACGGCGGCGAACTTCTTGGGGTTTGCCAAGAATGCCGCCTTGTTCTCTTCCGACTGGAAGGGATAGCGGACCGAATCAAAGTCGGCCGTTGCCTTGGCTTTGTCCGCATCCAGCCGCAATCGGCTGACCGGATCGAACAGAAAGACTCCAACCGTGTTCTTTGCAGATCGCTGAGTCTTCAGAAACGCTTCCGGAGACTTGGCGAAGTTGGCGTCACAGCCTGTGCAGCAGAACTGGAAGCGTGAACCGTTGTATTCGACAATGGGCGAGTTGGCCGCGACGGCACTGCCCATGACCGGGCATTTGAGTGCCGAGCCTTGACCGAGTGCCACCGCCGCGAGGGCGATGATGGTGTTTAACATTGAATTTCCTGTGCTGTGAGTTGGGGACTTGCGTCAACGACGAACCCTGCATGCCGATCGTGCAGGCAGGCTGTTACGCAAGGAGCACAGGAGGAGCGCGGCCAAGGGAGACGTAATTGGGCCTGGAAGCTGGCGGACCCGAATCGGTGCCGAAGATTCCTGGCTCTGATTCTCGTTCGGATGCATCAACAATGACTTGCTTCTCAGCAGGAATGTCCGCAATGACCTGATGAATTTGCAGGCCGGAAGCTGCCGGTGCCGCCACGTCAGATCGCGGCGTGGTCGGAGCCGAACCGATGCTGCATTTGCAGTCGTCGGACTGCCGTTCTTGAACTGATGCTGCCGGTTTTGACTTGTGTCCTTTGTCCGCCTCGCATCCATTGAGGCAGACAGGATCGGCCATTTTATGCGTCGGCTTCCCAACGCAACAGGTCATTTTGCAACTAGAAGCGAACAGCGAAGCGACCCCGCTCGTGGGGACAAAGCCCATCAAGAGCGCGAGCATGGCGACCATGTTTATCCAGGTCTTATGCGTTCGCATCACGCTAATTATAACGTCGGACGGGGCTCGCGCGTTCCGGTCTGGAATTCCGGGCCCAGTGCTGAAACTGGAAATTGGCCCCGTTTGGTTTAGGAACCAATTGTAGGAACCACATCAAGTTCATTTGAATCTGGTGGAGATGATGGGATTCGAACCCACGACCTCTGCAGTGCGATTGCAGCGCTCTCCCAGCTGAGCTACATCCCCACGTCGAAGCGCGAGTCTACCTGGCCAAGATCGGGGGTCTCATGGCACCGCGACGGTCGGGCCCCATTGCCAGTGAAGTTCTCCGCAGCCAATCCCAGCGACGGAGGCAAACTCGGCCAGCGCCTCCTCCTCTCGAGGGCCGATCCGGTACGAGACCGCCTCCTGGAGATAGCGGGAAGCAGACGGGCCCAGCTGTCCTTCGGCCCTCGCTAGAGTCCGGAGCCCAGCCTCGGTCGCACCTTCACCATCGCTGCCCAGCCCAGTGTGGTCACGAGCGTCCAGCAGAAGGCCAGCCAATCGCTCGTCCAGCCCGTCACCCCCCACCCAGAGCGCCCAGACGAACGGCAAGCCCTTCCATTCCGTCCACGCGGCGCCCAGGTCGAGCACGTTCAGACCGGATCCATCGGCGATCATGCCAGGATCCCCGATCAGCACGGCGGCGTCATGGCCAGCGAGCATCGAGGTCAGGTCAGGAGCGCAAGCCTCGCCGAAGGGATCGGTGCCATAGCGGCCCCGCAAGATCGCCAGGGCCAAGGCGTTGCTGGTCATGGAGCTGTGGTCGAGGGCTAGGCTGCGGACCTCTGGAAACGGCACCTTGGAGAAGAGCCGAACGCTCCACACCTCTGCCTGAGAGCCGATGCAGACTCCACGGACTGCTTTGAGACTCGGGTTTGCCAAGAAGTACCAACTGGAGACGAGGACAGCCGCGGCCGTCCCCTGACCCAGCATTTCCGGCAATCGCGAGGGCACGTCGTAAGCCGTTTCGACCCCAAGGCCAGGATCGTCCTCGAAAAGGGCGACGAGCGGGAGGGCGTTCACGTAAGGGACGCAGCCGAGCCTTGTCATCGAGCGGACCCTGCCTCGACAAAGCCTTCGTCCACGGGCAAGTCGCTTTGGTTTGCCCACTCGACCGACTTCGAGTCGCACTGCTCGTTCTCGGGATGGCCGGAGTGGCCCCGCACCCATTCGTAAGCGACGTCGCGGGCCTCGGAGAGCTCCAGGAGCTGGGACCAGAGGTCGGAGTTCATGGCACGGTCGGTCGGCGTTCGCATCCAACCCTTCGACCTCCACTTCTTCGCCCAGCCTTGGCGCATCCCGTCCACGACGTACTTCGAGTCGCTGAAGACCGTGACCGATACCCCTTGTTTCACCTTTCTCAAGGCGGCGATGACGGCGGTGAGCTCCATTCGGTTGTTCGTGGTTCGACGGAACCCTCCCCCGACCTCTGTCCGCTTGTCCCCGAAGACGAGAAGCGCGGCATAGCCGCCCGGCCCTGGGTTGCCAAGGCAAGCCCCGTCCGTATAGATCATGACGCGGTGCGCGTCGTCGCTAGCCACGTTCGCGACCTTACCCCTCGCCCCTGTCCGGGCCCGTGCTTCTCCGTTCGCACCGCTCCGAAGCCTACGATCCGTCAAGGCCGCGTGATTCCGGTCGCACGGCGACTGCGATGATGCTCGAGCCCCAGGGAAGAGGTACGAGCCGCGAAAGCCTTGCCTCCATCATCATGAGGCGAATCAGTAGCCCATTGATCGGATCTCCGACGTTGGGCATCCTCACCCGTGCCGCGCCCCGGCGCAACTTGTCGGCCATGCGCACGGCGAGGACGGCAGGAAACACGAAGAAGACGCTATAACTAAGATGGCGAACCTCGAGGCCCGCCCCCGTCAAGAGCCGCCTCACTTCCTTCGCCGTGTACCTGCGCCGATGGTGCAACGCGACGTCGTGGGGGCCCCACAGCCAGGTGAACGCGGGCACGTTGACAACGAAAACCCCGCCAGGTCGAAGGAGCCGTGCAACCTCGCTCGCCGCCGCGCGGTCGTCCGCGATGTGTTCGATGGTGTCGAGCGAGACCACGCACCCAAAAGAGGAGTCCCGGAAAGGGGCGCGGGACCCGTCCGCGAGGACCAACCGGCTGAGCCCACGACCCCGACAGCACTCGATCGCCTCTGGGCTGAAGTCCAATCCCACGGCCCCGTGCCCGTGCTCGGCAAGGAACGCACCGGTACCGCACCCCAGGTCGAGCAAAGGGCAACCGGGAGCCCCGTTCGCGACCACCAAGGACCGGGCGAGGCCCCTGCGGGAGACATACCACCAGTAACGGTCTTCCAAAGACCGCATCCGCGCATATTCCTCAGTCTGCACGAAGCTCGATGCGGCGCCGTTTCCCGCACAGCCGGAGTCGGACGAGGTCGGCGAGCATCCTCGGCCCGTCGCGAGCGAGGACGACCTTGGAGCCGTCTTGGTGACTCCAGCGGACGGGCACCTCGCGGATTCGATATCCGAGGTCTCGGCAGATCATCAAAGCTTCGAAGTCGAAGCCGAACCCTTCGAGCTTGCACCTCGAGAAGACGTCGTGAGCGACCTCCTTTCGGAACAGCTTGAACCCGCACTGGGTGTCTTGGATGCCAGGGACGGCCATTAGTTGTACGGCGAGGTTGAAGGCTCGGCCCAGCATCTCGCGGTGCCAGGGTTGACGAATCTCGAGGCGGCTCTCCTTGAGCGGCCGACTGCCGATCGCGACCTCGGCGTCCTCGATCGCTGCAAAGAGCTTGTCCACCTCCTCGATGGGCGAGGCCAGGTCGGCATCCGAGAGGAGGAGGAAGTCGGCTTGAGTCTCCAGCATCCCCTTTCTCACGGCATAGCCCTTTCCATGGTTGGGGGCGTAGCTCAGAAGACGGATGCCAGGCGCCGTGGCGGCGAACTCGCGGACGATTTCTGCCGTTTCGTCGGTGCTGCCGTCGTCCACCACGGTGACCGTCCATCCGCCCTCCCTAGTCGAAAGGTACTCGCCGATTCGAGCCAGGCTGGGCCCGATACGGGCCGCTTCGTTGTACGCAGGGATCACGACCCCGAGGTGCGGACTCGGCACGGAGCCATCAGTCTACCAGGGAGGGCACGGCAGGAAGCACCTCGGTAGAGCCACTCTCGAACAACGATGGCAGTTGTCTAGCGCTATTGTGTAAGGTCGCGCCATGGGTCGAGCCATGTCCATGCCGCCAAGCCCGAGCCATCCCTTCCGGGGATCAAAACTGTACAAAAAGATAAGGATTTACCCGTCGGGTCGTTCTGCCTAGGCGTCACAAAGGAAACAGCCCTGGTGTTCTCCTGCGCCTTGACATCGGTGCGCTCAAAAGGGCAGGATGGTGAGGAGAGATGGCGGCGCGCACCTCGAACCTGCAACCCCAGGGCTCGGCGTGCGTCGGCCTCGGGCGTTGGACCGTCGCCCTGCTCATCTACTGCGTCGCGGTTATCGTCTTCGGCGGATTCGTCAGTTCCTCGCTCTCGGGTGACGGTTGCGGGATGCATTGGCCGAGCTGCCACGGATCGTTGCTTCCGGACGGTACCCTGAAGTCGGCGATCGAGATCTCGCACCGCTATTCCAGTGCCTTGTTGCTCTTCTTCGTGCTGGGAGTTCTTTACGCGGCCAGAACCGTCCTGCCGAAGGGCCATGCTGCACGAAAGTGGCTGGCCTGGGCCGTGGCCTTCTGTATCACGGAGGCGCTCGTGGGAGCGGTGCTGGTCAAGACGGGCTGGGTCGCCAAGGACACCTCTTCGGGGCGGGTGGGGCTCTCCATGTTCCACCTGCTCAACACGTTCTGCCTGATCGGTTTCCTGGCCTTGGCCGTGGACGCGGTACGGGATCCGAGGCCCGTCGCCCGCGGTTCCTCCCCGACGAGGTGGGCGTTGATCGCTGGCGCTCTGGCGCTGCTCGCGCTCGGGGCGACGGGGGCAGTCGCTTCGCTCGGGGATCAAATCTTCCCGGCGTCCTCCCTTGCCGCCGGGTTGCGCGACGATCTCAATCCCGCGTCCCATTTCTTGGTCCGGCTTCGAGGGATCCATCCCTTCGTAGCGGTCTCCGGAGCGCTCTACGTCCTGGCGATGGTCGGGCTCGTAGGTAAGTGGTGCCCTGAACCGGTGACGAGGCGACGCGGCCTGTGGCTGCTGGGCCTTGTCGGATTGCAGATCGTGCTCGGTGTGGTGAACCTAGCCCTCCTGGCTCCCTTGCCGCTCCAGTCGGCCCACCTCTTGCTGACGGACGCGATCTGGATCGCATTCGTGCTCTTCGCGGCCTCGGCCTATCGTGCAGAGGTGCCCGTGCCCGGTGAGGCCGAGCCCTCAGGACATCCGGCCACGGTTCGCGACTATGTCGCTCTCACCAAGCCGAGGGTAATCTCGCTCCTCCTCTTCACGACGTTTGCGGCCATGTTCGTCGGCAAGCAAGGGTCGCCATCCTGGGGACTCATCGTTGCCGTGATGATCGGGGGGTACCTCATGGCGGGCGCGGCGAACACGATCAATATGATCTTGGAGCGCGACCTGGACGACGCGATGGGGCGCACGAGTACGCGGCCTACCGTCACCGGGCGCGTCTCCCCACGGTCGGCGGCTTGGTTCGCGACGTACTCGGTCGCGGTCTCTCTCGGCTTGCTCGGCTTCGGGGCGAACTGGTTGACTGCGGGGCTCGCCTTTGCCGGGCTGCTCTGCTACGTGCTGGTCTACACGATCTGGCTCAAGCGCCGGTCTTGGTCGAACATCGTGATCGGTGGCGCTGCCGGGGCTTTCCCGCCTCTTGTAGGATATGCCGCGGTGACCGGGCAACTCTCGCCGCTCGCCTGGTATCTTTTCTCCGTCATCTTCCTATGGACCCCTGTGCACTTCTGGGCGCTCGCCTTGCTCCTCCGCGACGACTACGCCCGAGCCGGGGTGCCCATGCTCCCTGTCGTCAAAGGCGAGCACGCGACCGTGGTGCAGATCGCTTTTTATTGCGTCCTGACTTCGGTGGTCTCCATCCTGCCATTCCTCCAGCGGGAGGTTGGCTGGTTCTACCTGGCGACGACGGCCGTCCTCAACCTGTGGCTACTTGCCGGGTGCGTTCGCTTGCTCCTCAAGCCCGAGAAGCCCCAGGCGCGATTCGTGTTCAAGGCCTCGATGGTCTACCTCGCCCTCTTCTTCATCGCCGTCGCGGTGGATCGTACCGCCTGGCCCTTGTGACCCTCGCCTAACCCTATGCCGCAGACCTTCAAGCCCGCAGCCAACACGATCGCAACGGTGAGCCTTTTCGCTGGGGCGGCGGTTCCGTTCATCGCGTTCCTCACCGGGAGCACGATGACGAACTCTCCCTACAACACGAAGCAGTTCGTCCCGATAGACCAGCCGGCACCGTTCAGCCACAAGCACCACGCCTACGAGCTCGGGATCGATTGCCGGTTCTGCCATGCCACCGTGGAGGAAGGCGCGGTCGCAGGTGTGCCGGCCACCGAGGTTTGCATGACTTGCCACTCGCAGATCTGGACGAACAGCCCGAACCTTGAAGCGGTTCGCAAGAGTTGGGAGACCGGCACTTCGCTCCAGTGGAACAAGGTGAACCACGTCCCTGACTTTGTCTATTTCAACCATTCGATCCACGTGAACCGCGGCATCAGCTGCAACAACTGTCATGGTGCCGTGAACAAGATGGAGCTGACCTGGAAGGGCCAGTCCTTCAAGATGTCGTGGTGCCTTCAGTGCCACGAGGATCCGTCTAAGTACCTTTTCGAGACCGAGGCGGTCAAGTCCGGCACGATCTCGCCCAGGGAGCAGGTCTTCGACCTCTATCGAAAGCTCAGTTCGGGCAAAAAGCTGACCGAAGTCGAGTACCAGCTCGCGGAGGGCCTGCCCCAGGTCGTGCCTTCCGACGACGTTCATGCCGGCGTCGCTGCGATGAAGGAGCGCGGCATCAATGTCACGCAGCTCAAGGACTGCTACGTTTGCCACCACTAAGACCATGAGCCGGAAGAAGCAAGGAAACGCCTACTACCGAGGCTGGGAGCAGTTCGAGAACCCCGAGGCGTTCGACCGTGTACGAGCCGACGAGTTCCCAGCGCGCGAGACCTTGCCGGGCATTGACCGTCGAAGCCTGCTCAAGCTAGCAGGAGGTGCGGCCGCCCTCGCGACGCTCGGCTCGGGATGCAGGTTCCAGCCCCAAAGGAAGATCGTCCCCTTCGTACACGCGCCGGACTCGTACGTGCCGGGCAAGGACAAGTACTTCGCATCGGCGGCCACGCTCGACGGCTACGCGACCGGAATCCTCGTGCGCTCCTATGAAGGGCGACCCGTAAAGATCGAAGGCAACCCCCACCACCCTTCCAGTCTAGGAGCGTGCAACCACAGGACGATGGCGGAGACCGCCGTCATGTACGATCCCGAGCGGCTTCAGGCGCCCTCGCTTCAGGGCAGCTTTGGCACGTGGGGGCAGTTCTTCACCGAGGCCCTCGCGGGCGGGAAGCTTGCCCTACTCACCGGGAACGTGTCCTCACCGGCCTTGCACGGTCAGATCCAGGCCTTTCTCCAGCGCTTTCCAGGCTCGCGCTGGTTTCAATACGACGCCGCGAACCGCGACTCCGCCCGAGAGGGCGCCGTACTCGCCTTCGGGAGGACGGTTGAGACGATCTACGACTTCGAACGGGCCGACGTCGTGCTCGGGTTGGACGCGGACCTGTTCATCGAGGGGCCGGGCACGGTGGCCTATGGCCGGGCAATCGTTGGGAGGCGCGACCCCGAAGGGGAGATGAACCGCCTCTATGCAGTCGAGAGCGCTCCCACGACCTTTGGGGCCACGGCAGACCACCGATACCCTGCAAAGCCCTCCGAGGTGCTTTCGACGGCCAAGGCCATCGCAGCCGCATTGGGCGTGCCCGGCAGCGTTGGTGCCAAGGGCCCTGACTCCGTGCCCGTCATGGAGATCGTGGCCGACCTCAAGGCTGCCGGATCCAGAGCCGTGGTCGTGCCAGGGGAGTTTGCAAGCGCGGCGGTTCACGCGTGCTGCCACGCGATCAACCATGCGCTCGGGGCGGTCGGCACGACCGTGCGCTACACCGAGCCCGTCCTTGCAGACTGGCAGAACAACAGCAACCAGCTCAGGCAACTCGCCTCGATGCTCGAAGCGGGCGAGGTGCAGTCCGTCCTGATCTTCGGAGGGAACCCGGTCTACGCCGCGCCCGGAGACGTGAAGTTCGCGGAGGCGCTCGCTAAGGCGCCGTTCTCCGCACATCTCACACTCGCCGACAATGAGACCTCGGCGGTGTGTCGCTGGGCGTTGCCTGCGTCCCACTTCCTCGAAGCATGGGGCGATGGCAAGGGGCATGACGGCTCGCTCGCGGTGGTCCAGCCGCTCATCGAGCCCATGTACGACTCGAAATCGGAGATCGAGGTGCTGGAGACTTTGCTCGAAGGGTCTCGATCTGGCGAGCGGATCGTCGCCCAAGGATGGGGGCTGAGCCCAAAGGGCTGGAAGGAGATGCTCGCTCGCGGGGTCTCGGCCCCGAAAGGTGCTCCGAGCCCAAACGTCTCGCCCATTCCGAACCTGCTCGCCGGGCTACCGGACGGTGGGTCGGGCACCGAGGTCCGCTTCCTTCCCGATCCCAACGTTCACGACGGCCGGTACAGCAACGTCGCCTGGCTCCAAGAACTTCCAAAACCCGTCACGAACCTGACCTGGGACAACTCGATCCAGGTGAGCCCGGCGACGGCGAAGAAGCTCGGCGCGGGCCAACAGACCAAGATCATGGGGGTCATCCCATTCTATGGGGCTCACGACATCGTCCGGCTCACCGTGGGCGAGTCGAGTGTGGAGGGCCCGATCTTCGTGAACCCAGGGATGGCGGACGACACCGTTGTCGTCCACATGGGCTATGGCAGGACGAGGGGAGGCGCGTTTGGCACCGTAGGCAACCCCGAGACCCACGGCGGTGGCTTCGATGTCATGAAACTGCGGGGCACGGACTCGCCGTGGCTGGCCTCGGGCACTTTGATCAAGGCCAAGGGCTCCTACCCGCTCGCGAACACCCAGTTCCACAACACGCTCGACGTCCATCCGGAGGACTCGGGGCGCGACATCATTCGTGAGGTCACGCTCGCCGCCTACCGCGAGCACCCCGACGCCCTCGCCCACCCGAGCGGCGAGGAGGGAGGCGCGCACCACGAGGATCCGCACTTGCCCAAGCTCCTCTACAACAACGAGAAGGAGTTCTTCGACCCGACGACGAACTACCAGTGGGCGATGACGGTGGACCTCAACCTCTGCACGGGGTGCAACGCTTGCGTCACCGCCTGCCAGGCCGAGAACAACATCCCGACGGTCCAAAAGGAGCAAGTCATGAACGGCCGGGAGATGCACTGGATCCGCGTTGACCGCTACTATCGCGCCAACGGCGAAGAGTTCGACGAGGCGAACCCCAGGATCACGTTCCAACCGGTCGCCTGCCAGCAGTGCGACGCCGCTCCGTGCGAGCCCGTGTGCCCCGTCGCGGCAACCGTCCACAGTCACGAGGGACTGAACCAGATGGTCTACAACCGCTGTGTCGGCACGCGATATTGCAGCAACAACTGCCCATACAAGGTCCGCAGGTTCAACTTCCTGCACTTCACGAAGCGGTTCGAAGACGTCTCAGTACTTCACCTAATGCAGAACCCCGACGTCTCCGTCCGCGGAAGAGGGGTCATGGAGAAGTGTACGTACTGCGTCCACCGGATCAACCACGCGCGCATCGAGGCGAAGAAGGAGGAACGGGAGATCCGTGACGGCGAAGTGGTCACCGCGTGCCAGCAAGCCTGCCCCACCGGGGCAATCGTCTTTGGAGACATGCGACGGGAGTCCAACGCGGTGGCAAAGACCAGGGCTAGCCGACGAAACTACATGTTGCTGGAGGAGACGAATTCTCGTCCGCGCACGACCTATCTGGGCAAGGTGAGGAACCCGAACCCCGCCTTGGAGGCTTGACAATGGCAGAGACACCCTTGAACGAAAAACTGGTCGAAGGGACCTGGACCGAGCGCCAAGTTGACGAGCGGATCGCGGACATTATCCTCGACCCGTCGCGACACACCGAAGCCCAGATCAAGGTCCCCAAGTTCCTCGACAAGCTCCTGCCCGCCCAGGCGAAGAGCCCGTGGACGATGATGGTCGGTATCGGGTTCCTCTTGGTGAACGTGCTCCTCGTCGCCATCACGTACCTGGTCCTCACCGGGATCGGGATCTGGGGCAACAACCAGCCCACGGGCTGGGGCTTCGACATCATCAACTTCGTCTGGTGGATCGGCATCGGGCATGCCGGTACCCTGATCTCTGCGATCCTCTTGCTCTTGCGTCAGCGCTGGCGCAACTCCATCAACCGCTTTGCCGAGGCGATGACCATCTTCGCGGTCATGTGCGCGGGCATGTACCCGCTCTTGCACACCGGCCGACCGTGGGTGGCGTATTGGCTCATGCCCTACCCCAACATCATGGGGCTGTGGCCTCAGTTCCGGTCGCCGCTGATCTGGGACGTCTTCGCAGTCTCGACGTACTTCACAGTCTCGCTGCTCTTTTGGTACGTCGGTATGGTGCCGGACTTCGCGACCCTTCGCGACCGTGCCAAGCCAGGGTTTGCGCGCATTGCGTTCGGGCTCCTCTCCATGGGCTGGCGCGGTTCCGCCAAACACTGGCACCGCTACGAGCACGCCTCCATCATCCTGGCCGGGATCTCGACCCCGCTCGTCCTGTCGGTCCACAGCATCGTCTCCTTCGACTTCGCAATGTCCATCGTCCCTGGCTGGAACGCGACGATCTTCCCGCCCTATTTCGTGGCAGGTGCGGTCTTCGCAGGATTCGCGATGGTGATCCTGCTCGCAATCCCGGTCCGCAAGTGGTACCGGCTCGAAGAGCTGATCACGATGAAGCACTTCGATTGGATGGCCAAGGTCATGCTGGCCACCGGCCTCGTCGTGGCGTACGGGTACTGCATGGAGCTCTTCTATATGTGGTACAGCGGCTCGCCCTTCGAGACCTCTTTGCTGAGGAACCGGGTCGGGCTCGCCTCGGGGCCCTATAGCTGGTCGTTCTGGTGCCTGATCCTCTTCAATATCGTGGCCCCGTTCCCGCTGTGGTTCCCCAAGGTACGGAAGAACCTCACCGCGCTCTTCGTGATCAGCATCGCGATCAGCATCGGGATGTGGTTTGAGAGGTTCGTCATCATCCCGATGTCATTGACCCGCGACTACCTGCCGAGCGCGTTCGGATACTACACGCCGACGTTCTGGGACTTCGCGATGTTCTTCGGCACGATCGGGTTCTTCGTCTTCATGATGTTCCTGTTCGTCCGGTTCCTGCCCAGCATCAACATGTTCGAGATCAAGGAGCTGCTCCACCAGGAGAAGCACGACAGCGATCATCAACCCGCGACCGCGGAGGCACACTAACCATGTCCCACGGTAGAGACACCGCCCCCAAGCCGTTTGGCGTCGTAGCCGAGTTCCTGGACGCGGAGTCGTTGCTCGAAGCGACGAGAAAGACCCGTGAGGCGGGCTACCGGGCCATTGACGCCTTCAGCCCCGTGCCGGTCCATGGCCTCACCGACGCCATTGGGTTCGACGACAGCCGACTCTCTTGGCAGGTCTTCGGGGCAGGGCTCACGGGGGCGCTCGCCGGACTCGGGCTCCAAGTCTGGACCTCGACTGCCGTCTACCGGCACCTCGTCGGCGGCAAGCCCTTCATCAGCCTTCCCATGTTCTTCCCGGTGCTCTATGAATGCACGATCCTTTTCTCGGCCGGAGCTGCGACGGTGCTGATGTTCAAGCTCAATGGCCTGCCCAAGCCGCACCACCCCGTTTTCAATGCCAAAGCCATGGATCGGGCCAGTAGCGATCGGTACATCCTTTGCGTCGAGGCCGAAGACCCCAACTATGACGAGGAGGCCCTCACCAGCTTCTTCCACGGAATGGGTGCTGAGTCCGTCGAGAGCGTACGGACCTCGGAGGGGTACTAAGGTGAGAAGCAGGGCACTTTGGCTCGCGAGCCTGGCCGCACTCTTTGCCGGCCTGGGCTGTCACCAGGACATGTGGCTCCAGCCCAAGGCCCTGAGCCAGACGAAGACTCCCGTTTTCGCCAATGCAGCCGCGTCCCGAGCCTCGGTGCG
>WBZR01000992.1_pt1 | contig 39453 bp, 28 predicted proteins | sample 5204231 | NCBI WGS metagenome assembly WBZR01 (sample SAMN12412403, study PRJNA552823) | activated sludge metagenome | isolation source: activated sludge from anammox sidestream of wastewater treatment plant... | place: USA: Virginia | collected 2017-08 | reverse complement strand
GGTTTAGTCTGGCCACAGCGCTTTGATCGAGCAGAAATCACAGTCGAAGAAGGTTTACCGGTTAGCAAGAGCCTGGATTGGGTTGACCTGAAATTTGAAAAAGAAATTGATGTGCCGGGAGATGCAATCATTGACTGGGATGCTGCTAATCAAAAATTTATTTCAGCGGATGAAAAACTTGTTTTGGATGAAGAAGCCGCAAAAGCAGCAGTTACCTCAGCAGAAGAAGCTGTGTCTTTAGCTGAAACTGCGGTGACAGAGGCTCAGACTGCAGTAGATGAATTAGCAGCAGATGCAACAGACGAAGCCAAAGATGCAGCTAATACGGCATTAACTGAGGCGAAAACTGCATTAGAAGATGCAAACAAAGCATTACTTGAAGCACAAAAAACAGCTGAGGAAGCTGCAGCCAGAGAGTTTTATACTGCAAAAGTGAAGAGTGTCGTCTACTATCCGGCTGACCTGTTTGACACTGTAAAATGGCATGATGGCTCGAACTTGAGTCTGGCTGACTTTATCTATTCCTGGATCATTTCCTTGGACATTGGTAAAGAGGGTTCCGCCATCTATGATGAATCTCAAGCTCCGAACGCTGAAGCTGTTCTGGCTAACTTCAAAGGTTTCAAAATTCTCTCTGAGAATCCACTGACCATTGAAGCCTACAGCGATTCCTATCAGACTGACGCAGAGCTGAATATTACTACCATGTGGCCAGCCTTCAGTTATGGCGAAGCTCCATGGCATGTTTTAGCTGCCGCAGCTCGAGCTGATGAAGCTGGTGAATTAGCCTTCTCAGCGGATAAAGCCGATGCTACATCTACTGACACAAAAACTGTGGAATGGTTCAGTCAGGTTGGAGGCCCAAGTTTGGATATCTTATCTAATTGGTTGGATAAGAGCATTGAAGAATCCTATGTTCCATATGCTAATGCAATGTCAGCTTACCTTACTCCTGAAGAGGCCGTTGCTCGCTATCAAAATGCGAAAGCTTTCTTTGGAAAATACAGCCACTATAATATTGGAACGGGCCCATATATTTTGGATGAAGTTTACTTAACAGAAAAGGTAGCTGTTCTAACCTATTTCCCTGATTTTCCAGATGCAACCGATAAATGGTCTCGCTATGGCGATCCTAAAGTTGCTGAAGTTGAAGTAGATGGAGAGGACACTATAATTCTAGGTGGAGAATTCTCTTTCGATGTTAACGTTACGTTCAAAGGCTCACCATACCCGGCTGATGAGATCAAAGAAGTGAAGGGCTTACTCTATGATGCCACCGGACAAATCGTGAAAGTGATCGATGGCGTGATGGTAGAAGATGGTCATTACACCATTACAGTCCCGGCTGATGTAGCAGCAGCTATGGAAGCTGGCGCCAGCAAGCTTGAGGCCGTGGTAGTGTCCAATGTTGTGGCCATTCCTTCCTTCTCAGCATTTGAGTTTGTCACTGTCAAGTAAGCCGGTGCTTAATTCAGATATTCATTAATTGAGTAAATAAAGAAAGGGGCAAGGTGAAGACTCCTTGCCCCTTTTTATCCAATAATAGGAGGTGTGATCCTATGGGGACGGAAGTAGGCGTTATCGAAACCAAACCTGAAAAAAAGAAACTTGAGTTTTTGTCCACTTTTAACAGAGTATTGAAATATTCTGGTGTGAGATTGATCTCTCTCTTTATTACCGTTGTGATCGGTATCTATTTAACTATTATGATTGCGAATATGGGCGGATATGTGGACCAGATGATGAAGGCTGAGATTCAAGAGCGTGTTACCATGCAGATTAAGTCAAATCCAGCTTTTAAAACCATGGATCCCGCCACGAGAAACCAACTGACACAGGAAAAAATTAAGACGGAAATTGACCGATTAAACCTGGATCAACCCCTCGTTTTAAGAAGTATGCGTTTCTTAAAAAATGCTTTAACCTTGAATTTAGGGCGAGCGTTATTTCTTTCCAGTGACAGTGGTTCAAGGAACGTTAAAACAATTATTTTGGAACGAATTCCATACACCTTATTGTTGATGGGAACCGCGGAGTTAATCCTATTCTTCAGCACGCTGTTCTTAGCTTTAGCCTTATCCAGAAAGTATGGTAGTTTTATTGATAAATTGGTGATAACTTTATCGCCTACATCCTCAGTACCACCCTGGTTTTATGGTATTTTCTTAATATTATTTTTTGCAGCAGTATTAAAAGTTCTTCCGTTTGGAGGAGTCATTGACGCACCGGTACCAGAAGATTTTCTGGGCAGAGCGTTAAGTGTTGGCAAGCACTTAATCTTGCCTGCCAGTTCATTGATCTTAGCTTCATTTTTCTTAAGCATTTACAACTGGCGTACTTTTTTCCTGATTTATTCCAGTGAAGATTACGTGGAAACAGCCAAGGCAAAAGGCTTGCCATCCCGCGATATTGAACGACGTTATATTTTACGCCCAACTTTGCCGACTATTATTACATCCTTCGCCTTATTGTTGATTGGCGTTTGGACCGGTGCCATTATCACTGAAACCGTGTTCCAATGGCCAGGTTTAGGTCGAATTACCTATAAAGCAATTGGATTGTACGATACCCCCGTGATTGTGGGTACTACGATTATTTACGCTTATTTATTAGCCATTACCGTGTTTTTGCTTGATTTTGTTTATGCGCTGGTTGACCCCAGAGTTAAAATCGGCAGCGGCGGAGGTGGATGATGAAACAATTCATGAACAACATGCGAGAAGTTCTAAAATACCCCTCTGCGATTTTCGGCTCTATTATTGTTTTAGCTTTGATTGTGTCAGCGGTTATTGTGATGGTGAAAATCCCTTACAATCAGGCGATTGCAACCTGGCGTGGCGGCGAAGAAGTTGTCGGTAAACAACCAAAGACTGTGCCGCCCAAATGGGTTAACTGGTTTAGAAAAGACAAATTAGTTGAATCCTTGGATCTTAAAGAAGGAGACGAAGGCGTAACCGTAGAAGAAACGGTAACTGAAGGCGGAACACCGATTAAGACCACAACTTTTACGATCGATTATGACTATAAAGGGTTCCCATCAGAATTAGTGCTTTACTTTAAATCTTCATTTGATTCAAAACAGCCATTTGCAACGGTTAAATGGATTACACCGGATGGTACTGAAATAAAAATCAATAACTTTGCCATTGAGCGTACGAAAACCTATCCGATTAACCAGGAAGAAAAATTAAAGAAAAAATTAGGGAGTAATGCTCCCAATGAAGGTTTGTTTTTAGATCCAAACCCTGAATCTGAATCGAAGCTTCCTGTTCAGGGGACTTACCAACTGGTAGTCGAAACGATTACTTTTGAAGAGAACTCCACAGTAGATGTGGAATTTGTCATGCTTGGTCAGGTATTTGGATGGGCAGGGACTGATAATCTGCGCCGGGACCTATTATTGCCGATCCTCTGGGGAATCCCGATTGCGCTGGCATTTGGATTAATTGCGGCATTGGGAACCTCTGTGTTGACCATGATCATTGCTGCCATCGGCACCTGGTACGGTGGCATTGTGGATGGTGTCATTCAACGTATTACTGAAATTAACCTGGTTCTGCCGTTTTTGTCTATCCTGATCATGATCGGTACTTTTTATTCCCGCAGTATCTGGACGATTTTAGGCGCTACGGTGGCATTGAGCATTTTCACCGGCGGCATTAAATCCTACCGGGCTATTTTCATGCAGATCAAGGAATCGACTTACATTGAAGCTGCCAGGGCCTATGGAGCCAGCGATACCAGGATTATTTACCGCTATCTCATCCCGAGAATTATCCCTCTGCTTTTACCCGCCCTGGTTTCTGCAGTGCCCTCATTTGTGTTTCTGGAAGCTTCCCTTGCCCTTTTGGGTTTGGGTGATCCGGTATTGCCCACCTGGGGGAAGACGATTAACGAAGCTTATTCCAATGCGGCTCTATATCGAGGCTGGTATTATTGGATTGTTCAGCCGGCGGTTTTGTTGATGATCACTGGTCTTGGGTTTGCCTCCTTAGGTTTCGCGCTTGACCGAGTCTTTAACCCCCGTCTGCGAGGTATGTAAGATGGAAAATAACAATACATTATTGCAAGTGGAAAATCTAAAACTTTACTTCAAAGCCTCAAAAGGTGTTGTTCAGGCTGTTGACGGAGTTGATTTTAAATTGCCCACCAATCGGGCTGTTGTGGTGATTGGTGAATCCGGATGTGGAAAAAGTTCCATGGCAAAAGCCCTGCTGCGGCTTTTACCAAAAAATGTTGCTCAATATTCCGGAAAAATTTTGTTAAATGGTGTTGATACCATGACCATGAGCGATGAAAAGTATCGTACAGACGTGCGCTGGGTGCGAATGTCTATGGTTCCTCAGGCAGCTATGAACTCGCTTAACCCGGTATTAAGGGTGGGTGATCAGGTTGCTGAACCGATCATCGTTCACCATGGTGTGGAAAAAGAAGCTGCATTAGAACAGGCAAAAACGATGTTCCAGCGGGTGGGCGTGCCGGTTGATTTTGTTAATCGCTACGCTTTTGAGTTAAGTGGTGGAATGCGCCAACGTGTGGCAATTGCCATGTCTCTGGTTACCGTACCCGACCTGGTTGTTTTGGATGAACCCACCTCCGCCCTGGATGTGTTAACCCAGGCAAACATTATGAACCTGTTGAAACGAATTAAGAAAGAAATTGCGACCAGTTTTATTTTAATTACACATGATATTTCTACTTCCAGTGAATTAGCGGATGATGTGGTGGTAATGTATGCTGGCCAAATTGTGGAAGTAAGCGATAACCGCCGTTTCTTCACCGCGCCGTTGCACCCATATTCTGAGAAATTAATGTCCTCTGTGCCACGGTTACGAGGAACAACCCAACCGGATTTTATCACCGGACAACCTCCCAGCTTAATTAATCCTCCAACCAGTTGCCGCTTCTATGAAAGATGTCACAAACGTTTTTCAAAATGTGTGGAGGAGCCACCTACCTTTAATGTGGATGGTGTGCTGGTGAAGTGCTGGTTATACGAATAAGACAGGGAGAAAAATAAAGAATGGCAGTGAAAACTGATAAAAATGTTGAAAAGCAATTTCGTCCGGTTAGCCCGGATACATTGCTTTCCGTGCAGGACCTGCATGTCTGGTTCGAGTTGCGGAAATTTGGATTTGGACATGCCGGCTATGTGCGGGCTGTTGATAATGTTAGCTTTGACCTCAAACGCAAAGAGACAATTGCCCTGGTGGGTGAAAGTGGTTGCGGTAAATCAAGTTTGATGAAAACAATTCTGGGCATTAATATCCCGACCAAAGGTGATGTTTTATTCGAGGGACGCCCCATGACCAGTTTCTCTAAAAAAGAATTAACCTGGTATCGATCTCAGGTTGGTTATGTTCAGCAGGATCCTTATGGGGCACTGGCGCCTTTCATGAATATTCAAAGAATTATGGAAGAGCCCTTGATTGTGCATGGTGTCAAAGATAAAAAGGAACGGCTGGAGCGGATACATAAAGCCTTCGAGGAAGTGAAATTAACCCCGGTGGATGAATTCTTACCGAAATTCCCGCACATGCTCAGTGGTGGTCAACAGCAACGTGTGGTGATTGCCCGGGCGATGATTTTGAATCCAAAATTGCTGGTGGCAGATGAACCGGTTTCCATGCTGGATGCCTCGGTGCGGGTTGAAATCCTTAAGCTTTTACGCAGTTTGCAGGAAGCACATGATCTGGCTGTGATTTATATTACCCATGATCTTTCCACCGTTCGTTATTTCTCGGAACGGATTTTTGTGATGTACGCCGGGCAGGTGATTGAAAAAGCAAACGTGCTGGATCTCGTCATGGATGCCAAACATCCATACACCCATGCGTTACTATCAGCTACCTCCGATCCGGATGCAAAGAATGTTGATGAATACCAGGATGTACCTCCGGGAGAACCACCCAGTTTGGTAAATCCGCCGGTTGGGTGTCGTTTCCATCCGCGCTGTCCAAAAATGATGCCGGGCATTTGTGACGTCAAAGAACCGCCGGAATTTGAACCTGTTAATGGTCACTTTGTCAACTGTTGGCTTTACGATAAATGGCATTTAACTTCACCCGATTAATTCTGATCGCTTTTTTATTGCTCTTGTTGGGCGTTGTTCTGCCGTTCTTAATGATTATGAAGGTCTTAGAATCAACTTTCTTCTTGAATCTTATTGCCTTTCTTTGTTCGTTGGCAGGTGTAACCATCGGAGTGATTGCTTCTGCGTATTATGTGCGGATTAATCGGAAAGACCGGTAAGTATAAATAGTTTTTAAATGAAAAACATTCCAGATAACCTGGGATGTTTTTTTCTTCAATCCTGGCTTCGGTTACCATAGCATCTGCTATAATAAATAATAATTTGTTGGATAAAGAATAGATCCGGCAGGATAGAAAGAGACAGCAATTATGTCAAATAAAAAAATAATCATCATTGACGATTCATTCGAAATTATTCGAGTTTTAAAATCGGCAATTTTTACTATTGATCCAGAAATTGAAGTTTTTGCGACTCCTTCTGCCGAAGAAGCCATGTTAGAAATTACCAAGGGTGATATGGATTTGATTATCACAGATATCCATTTGCCCGGTATTTCTGGTCTGGAATTGCTCCGAAAAATCCGGGCTAAACACCCAACCGTAAAAATTATTGTCATATCCGGCATGCCGGATAGCGATATAGCGGATAAAGTTCGTGAGGCTGGCGGGAATATCTTCTTGCGAAAACCGATTGAAATGGCTTTGTTTCTGGATACGACCAACATTATGTTGGGTTTAAAGGTGGTCAGTAAAAAACAAACAGCGCCTTTGGTAGCAGGATTAAATATTTTGGTCTCTGAAGATCACGATAAAAATCTGGCCACTTCTTTGTTCAATTTAATGAAGGAAGTTTCGGCACAGCATGTCTGGCTGTTGAGCGAGTCTGGCCGGATCACGGCTCAATCGGGAGTGGATACAATCACCGATTTCGAGGAAAATTGGGCGCCATTTATCATGCCTATCATGTCTGCGGCTGATACTTTCAGTCAAAAAATTGAAGGAAAACATCCGGAAAGAGCAGTATTGAGTTTTGGAATTGAAAATCACAATCTTTTTTTGGTTCCGGTGCATGATTATTCTTTGATTGTTCTAACCACAGCCAGCCGTGGATCGTTGCGAATTCCACTGGTGGTGGATGTTCTTTTGGAATATCAGCAGGAAATTATCGGGCTTTTAAATCGGATTGGTGTAGTGCCATCTGAACCTTCCCTGGAAATGGAAAAACCTGAACGAATGAATTTGGTACATGAATTACCAGAAAACAATCAAAATGATAAAAAATTTAAAAAAATCTTCGAGAAGAAAACAGAATTGCCAGCCATTGATAAATTCTGGAATGAAATTGATATTGCGAAAACATATGATTTGAACAACCCTGAAATCTTATCGTTTGATCAGGCAGCAAAACTCGGTTTGGCGCCTGAATCAGATGACGAGGAATGACAACTCGGGGGAATTCTGGTTGTAGAATCATTAAAGATGTGTTAGAATTTTTCCTTGCATGACAGCACTGGGGCGTGGTGCAATGGCAGCACACCAGACTTTGGATCTGTGGATCCTGGTTCGATCCCGGGCGCCCCAGCCTTATTTTTTTGAAAGAAAGCAATGCGTTCTAAACGAAAAAAACCTAAAAGTACGACCGATATTTCAGGTGAACCTTCGAAGCCTTGTAAATCTAGCTTGCAAGGTTCTTTTAATTTAAAGGGAAAGACGATCTCTGGGGGTGGATACGTACGATTGTTAACCGGGAGTTTCCATCAATGAAATTAGCTTCCATTATTTTAGCCGCCGGCAAAGGCACGCGCATGAAATCGCATCTGCCTAAGGTTCTCCACCAGGTATGTGGCCAACCCATGATCCATTATGCTGTCACTGCGATCAAAGCCTGTGGCTCCAGCGATATTGTTGTAGTGATTGGACATGGATCGGAACAGGTACAGGCGTATCTGGGCGACCAGGCGCACTATGCCGTTCAGGAACAACAATTGGGAACCGGGCATGCTGTCCTGGCTGCCATGCCTGCAATTCCTGCGGATGTCGATCTGGTACTGGTTACATATGGTGATATGCCGCTCTTAACCGCCGGCACCTTGACTGCGCTCGTCGCCCGGCAAAAAAGCAATCCTGGACCTTTTACGCTGGTGACCATGATCTCGGATGAGCCTTTAGGCTTTGGGCGGATTGTTCGTAAGGAAGATCAATCGGTAGAGGCAATCGTTGAAGAGGTGCAGTGTACTCCCGAGCAATTAGCTATTCAGGAGTTGAACGTTGGGGCTTATTGCTTTGATGCTCACTGGTTACAGCAAGCGTTGAAAGAAATCCCCCTATCTTCCAAAGGAGAATATTATCTGACCGATGTGGTGAGCATCGCTGTGCAAAAAGGTCAGCGAGTAGAAGCCCTGACCATTACGGATCCTCAGGAAGCACTGGGGATAAACACCCGTGTTCATCTGGCGAACGCCGAAGGGATGATGCGCCGCAGGATCCTCGAAAGGCTGATGCTGGCAGGGGTTACCATTATTGATCCGGCCAGTACGTATATTGAAGATAGCGTGAAAATTGGGATGGATACGGTCATTCAACCCAATACCTTCATTCGTGGAAACACTGTCATTGGTGAAAGCAGTGTGATCGGTCCGAATTCGATTATCACCGATTGCCAGATTGGAAATTATTGTTCAATTCTGGCGGTAGTGATGGAAAAAGCCATTGTGGAAGACCGGGTCGATATGGGACCATTTGCCCGCCTGAGAAAGGGAGCCCACCTAGGTCCGGGCGTGCATATGGGCAATTTCGGTGAGGTGAAAGATTCTTACCTGGGCGCCGGCACCAAGATGGGGCATTTTTCCTATATTGGTAATGCTACCATTGGGAAAGATGTTAACATCGGGGCAGGTACGATTACCTGTAATTATGATGGTGAGAAAAAGCATCCGACCGTGATTGGTGATCGGGTGTTTGTTGGGAGTGACACCATGTTGGTCGCTCCAGTTAATCTTGCTGAAGATGCCAGAACAGGCGCTGGAGCGGTAGTCACTCACGACGTACCATCCGGTGAAATTGTGGTTGGCGTTCCGGCAAAACCTTTGAGAAAGACGAAAGTTAGTGAATAGTATTTTGGGGATTGTTTTTGTTGTTCTTTTAGGGGTAGACCTTTTATTCCTGATTGTGCGATCGAGTTTGTTAAACAGCCGTTCGGTACAGTTAATTGGTATGCGGGATTCGAACCCGAAAGCCGTTGATTACGCATTAGCTGTGCTGGAAAAAAAACATCTGCGGGTCTCATTACGCATCAGTATGATTATCATGCACTTTGTTCTCAGCGTATTGATCTACCTGAATGTGATGCAAATTTGGCCGCAATTGTCCATTGGACTGTCAATCGTCATCATTATTTTATCCGCATTTATTGTATTATTGGTGGAATTTGCGATTGATGGGCTGGTATTGCATGCGCCTGAGGAATGGGCACTGCGGATCGCCTGGCTCGGAAATGTCATCAGACTCCTCTTTTTCCCCTTCGCTGCGATATTGATGTTGATCCTGGGGTCAACCGAATCCTTGCAACATCGCTTTGGTCCGGTCACGGAAGAAGAAATCCGCACCTGGGTGAACACCGATCAGGGAGAAAATGGGCTGGAAAAAGATGAAAGAGAAATGATCTATTCCATTTTCCAGTTTGGAGAGACACTCTCCCGTGAAATTATGGTTCCCAGAATTGATATTACTGGTCTGGATGTCAATGCCACCGTTCAGGAAGCAATCCAGGTTTTTGGTAAATCAGGGCATTCCCGTGTGCCGGTTTATGAGGAAACCATCGACGATATTATTGGCCTTTTGTATGCCAAAGATCTTTTGCGGACAGACCTCACCGAAAAAGAAAAGACAGAAGTGAGACCCTTCTTAAGAAAGGCATATTTCATCCCGGAATCAAAAAATGTGGATGAACTGTTACGGGAAATGCAGGCTCAGGGCGTGCATATGGCGATTGTGGTGGATGAATATGGCGGCACGGCTGGTCTGGTCACCCTGGAAGACATTGTCGAAGAAATTGTGGGTGAAATTCGGGATGAATACGATCAGGCAGAAGAACTCGAATACCAACAGGTTTCAGATGATGAGGTGATTTTCTCCGGCCGGATTGATCTGGATGATGTTTATGATATCCTGGGGGTTGATCTGACCGATGATATGGCCGATACCCTGGGTGGGTTCATTTACGGCCAGATCGGGCGGGTGCCGGTTGGTGGAGAACAAATAAAGGTGGATGGCTGGCTTTTGACGGTTTCCCAGGTGAGCGGGCGTCGTATTCGCAAAGTGATGGCAAAACGTGTTGGCCATGCCAAAGAAACTGAGACTTCCGATGAACATAAATGATGAACAAAAAGACACATTGATTCAGGCAGCCATGGCTGTCAGACATTGGGCTTATGTCCCTTATTCTCATTATCCAGTTGGTGCCGCTGTTTTGAGCAGTTCCGGAAAAATTTATGATGGCGTCAATGTCGAAAGTGCAGCTTATCCAACAACCATGTGTGCGGAACGTGTGGCTATTTTTAAAGCAGTATCCGAAGGCGAAAGAGAGTTTGTGGCCATTGCAGTGGTAACCGATAATGCAGGCAGTTCCTGTGGAGGGTGCCGGCAGGTGATGGCAGAGTTTGGACTGGATACAATTGTTCTGTTCGCCGATGCCGAGGGAAATGTACGGTTTGAAACAACAGTTTCGGATTTATTGCCAGGCGCTTTCACTCCAAAAGACCTGCCCGCAGTGTAAAGGGAATCGATGACCGCAGCAGAACGCAGTCGCCGGGTGGATGCCATTATCCTGCGCCACCATCGCTACGGAGAGGCAGACCGGCTGTTGACCATCTTCACCCGGGAACATGGAAAAATCCGGATCATTGCCAAGGGAGCCCGAAAGACTACCTCGCGCAAAGCCGGGCATTTAGAACCCTTTATGCGTTCCACCCTGCAACTAGCCCAGGGAAGAGATTTGTGGATTGTTACTCAGGCAGAAACAATCAATGCCTTTTTACCGCTGCGAGAGAATCTGGAGCGTATGGGGCTGGCTTCGTATGTAATTGAATTACTCGATCAGTTCACATATGAAGACGGCGCCAACCCCCAGTTGTACCGGTTGGCAGTGGAAACTTTGGAACGTTTGTGTACGGATGACCCCATTTTTGTGGTCTTACGTTATTATGAAATGCGATTGATGGATTTAATGGGGTATCGCCCACAACTATTTGCCTGCATTAGCTGCCAGGAAGAGATCAAAGCTGAAGATCAATACTTTTCTGCATTGGTTGGAGGTGTTATTTGCCCGCGCTGCAGCCATAAATATGAGGATATTCGAAAAATTAGCATGCCAGCTTTAAAGTACCTGCGCCATTTTCAACGCAGCACCTATCGAGAAGCTTTGGCAGCTGCGCCACTTGAAAATATTATGGGTGAAGTTGAACGCATTATGCACTGGTATATTACCTATATACTGGAGCGGGGCATTAAATCCCAGGATTTTTTACAGCAAATTCGCAAAGATGCGCACAATTCTTAATACCTTCAGTTTGCAGAACCCATACTACCTGCTGATCTGCGTCCGATCAATGCAGCGATGATTTTAAAATAAATTCAGCCAGTCAATTGATTGGTATAATTGCAGAACAAGAAACACCCAATTAATGATAGGGATGGCGAAAAAGATACCGTAACCGAGCACGTTGGAGGAAAGAATGAGCCTGGATTTTCAATCAATCATCTTAAAATTGCAGCAATTCTGGAATGACCAGGGTTGTCTGATCTGGCAGCCTTACTACACTCAAGTAGGCGCCGGCACGATGAATCCAGCTACTGCTCTAAGAGTATTAGGCCCAGAGCCATGGAATGTGGCTTATGTGGAACCCTCTGTTCGCCCGGATGATGGCCGTTATGGTGAAAACCCCAATCGCCTGCAGATGCACACCCAATTTCAGGTGATCTTAAAACCAGATCCGGGAAATCCGCAGGAGATTTACTTAAAATCATTACAGGCGTTAGGAATTGACCCGGCTCAACATGATATTCGTTTTGTGGAAGACAACTGGGAATCTCCGGCGTTGGGGGCCTGGGGATTAGGTTGGGAAGTCTGGCTGGATGGCCAGGAAATTACCCAATTCACCTATTTCCAACAGGCTGGCGGTATGCCGATGGACCCGGTGGCAGTGGAAATAACCTACGGTCTGGAACGAATTGCCATGGCTCTGCAGAATGTGAGCAACTTTAAGGATATTCAATGGAGCCCGCAGCGCACTTATGGAGATGTTCACCTGAAAGGGGAGCAGGAACACAGCCGCTATTATTTTGATATTGCCGATGTACAGCGCTTACGCCAGATGTTTGATTTGTTTGAGGCTGAAGCAAATTCAGCTTTAAGCCATGGACTGGTCTTGCCGGCGCATGATAATGTTTTAAAATGTTCGCATATCTTTAATATCCTTGATACGCGTGGGGCGATCGGTGTTACTGAAAGACAGGCTTTATTTTCCCGAATGCGGGAAATTTCACGCAAAGTGGCTGAAGCTTATTACCAGCAACGGGAAGAAATGGGTTTCCCCTGGAAGGCAGCTAAACCTGAAGAACCGGTTAATGAAACACACCCGGAAATCGAAAAAACCTCTGAATCCCAAAGCGATAAAACAGCTCCATTTCTTTTTGAAATTGGTTGTGAAGAATTGCCGGTTGGTGATCTGAAATCGGCTTTGAATCAATTGGAGGAACGGGTATCCATATTGCTGGAGGAAATCCGTTTGCCACACAAGGAAATAAAGATCTACGGCACCCCCCGACGTTTGGTTGTTTATGTGGACGGATTAACCTTGCGGCAGGAAGATTGGGTGCAGGTCGTGAAAGGGCCACCCGCAGAACGTGCCTTTAACCCGGATGGCTCAGCAACCAAAGCCGCTGAAGGTTTTGCCCGTGGGAAAGGGGTGGAGGTATCTACTTTGCAAGTGGCTGAAATTGATGGTGGGCGTTATGTTACCGCTCAAATTCAGCAGAAAGGCAAGGCAGCCGCGGAGCTTCTGGCGGAAAATTTGCCTGGCTTAATTTCAAACCTGAGATTCGAAAAATCAATGCGCTGGAACGCTTCTCAAGCTGCCTTTTCCCGACCAATCCGCTGGCTGCTGGTTCTGTTGGGCTCTCAGATCATTCCATTCCAATACGCCGGAATCAGTTCTCAGAAGTACACCCATGGCTTGCGATTTAAAGAACCGGAAATGATCGCGGTGAAAGATCCGGCAGATTATTTCAATACCCTAAAAAAACAAGATATCGTAGTGGATGTAGCCCAGAGAAAAAGTTTGATTGAAGAGCAAGTCAAAGAAAAAATTAAGGAATGTAACGGATCCGATAATCAAATAGATCAGGATTTGCTGGAAGAAGTGACACTAATGGTGGAAGCGCCGACCGCTTTTATTGGCAGTTTTGAAAATGAGTTTTTATCCCTGCCTTCAGAAGTGCTCATCTCCGTAATGAAAAAACATCAACGCTATTTTCCGGTGTTTGATTTTAATAACAACGTCATGAAATTTTTTATCGGCGTTCGGAACGGCAATGCTGAACATCTTGAGACGGTCGTACACGGAAATGAACAGGTGGTACGCGCTCGTTTTGCCGATGCAGCTTTCTTCATAAAAGAAGATTTAAAGAAGAGCCTGATTGATGCTCGTCAGTCTTTATCGGGGTTGATATTCCAGCATCAATTAGGCTCTTTACTGGATAAGACGGAGCGAATTGAAAAAACTGTTCCGCAATTGGCTCAATTTTTTAAATTTGCAGAAAGCGAAACCAGAATTGCCCGGCGGGCCGCCCACCTATGTAAAGCTGATTTAGCGACTCACATGGTGGTTGAAATGACCTCATTACAGGGCGTTATGGGGCGCTACTATGCCACCCAATCCGGCGAAGCGGAGGATGTCGGCAAAGCAATCTATGAACACTATTTACCAAGAAATTCGGGTGATCAGGTGCCTGGTTCACGGCCTGGAATGGTGGTCGGTCTGGCAGATCGCCTGGATACGCTGGCAGGGTTATTTGCAGCCGGGATTGCACCCAGCGGAACAAAGGATCCCTTTGCACAACGCCGGGCAGCTCTGGGATTGGTGCAGATCTTGATTGCCTGGGACCTCGATTTTGATTTGCGCGCAGGACTTAATTTGGCAGCCTCAGTCTTGCCGATCGCAATGCAGGATAAAGAAGCTACCACCTGCCTGGATTTCATTATTGGGCGCTTACAAAACAGCCTGCTCGAACAGGGATATCGCTATGACATTGTTGCGGCTATAATAGCTGCTCAAGGGCACAATCCGGCTGCTTCGGTGCGTGCCATTAAAGTTCTTACAGATTGGATCAGCCGACCGGATTGGGGTCAAATACTGCCCACTTATTCGCGCTGCGTGCGCATCACCCGCGATTACAAAACCCTTTTCCCGGTGAGCCCTACCTTATTAAAGGAAGACTCAGAACGGGAATTATATGCCGGTCTCGTTTCGATTGCGAAGGTGGAACGCCGCCCGGGATCGTTGGCTGACTTCTTCCAGGTTTTTATGCCCTTGATGCACGTGATTATTCAGTTTTTTGATGAGGTGCTGGTGATGGATGAAGATCTGACGATTCGTGAGAATCGCCTGGGTATGCTGCAAAGAATAGCGCTATTGGCGCAGGGTGTGGCAGATTTTTCCTTGCTGGAGGGCCTTTAATCCAGGGAGCGAGCGTGATTTATGAAAAAAGCATCCCTGGTTTGGTAAATGGTTTGATTTTTTCAGATAGAATCAAACAGAGGTAAGTATGTCAACAATTGACGAAATCAAGAACCGGATTGATATATTGGATTTAGTATCCGAATCGGTTAAATTACGACGTTCCGGAAGGAATTATCTTGGTTTTTGTCCATTTCATGATAACAAACGCACTCCTGCTTTTGTCGTCTTTCCGGATTCAGGCACCTGGCGTTGTTTTGGACAGTGTAATGAGGGTGGTGATGTCTTCAAGTTCGTGATGAAAAAAGAAGGCTGGGATTTTGCCGAGACATTGCGCTTTCTGGCAGCCAAAGCCGGGGTCGAATTACAACCGCAAACTGAAGAGCAGAAAGAACATGAAGATCAATATGACCGCTACCGGCAATTGTTGGACGAAGCGGCAACTTTTTACCAGCATCAGTTAATCCATACACCAGAAGGCAAGTTCGCCCTCAACTATTTATCGCAGCGTGGCGTGTCTCGTGAAACGATTGAAACTTTTGGCATGGGGTTTGCACCTGCATCCTGGGATATGACACAACAATATTTTTATGGAAAAGGATACTCTGAGCACGACTTAAAGGAAGCCGGCCTGGTCACCCAGCGTGATGGCGGCGGTGTATATGACCGCTTTCGAAATCGTCTCATGTTTTCCATTCGGGATATGGGTGGGAAAATGGCTGGTTTTGGCGCCCGGATCCTGGACCCGAATGATGTTCCGAAATATTTGAATTCTCCGCAAACACCTTTGTTTGATAAAGGACGCTTATTGTATGGATTGCACCTGGCCCGCAAGCCGATCCGGGCTGAAGATCAGGTTGTGATTGTTGAAGGCTATATGGATGTGATTGTTCCTTATCAGGCTGGTTTTACGAATATGGTTTCACCGATGGGCACTGCCCTGACCGAAGATCAGTTGCGGCTTTTAAAACGTTTCACTCGCCGCATCATCCTGGCGTTGGATGCTGATGCTGCCGGTGAAAAGGCGACCTTGCGCGGGCTGGAGATTGCCAGACAGGCTTTAGATCGCAGCGAAGAGATCAGTTTCAACCCCCGCGGACTTCTGCGTTACGAAGCTCGTCTGGAGGCTGACGTTCGTGTTACGACTATTCCGGAAGGGAAAGACCCGGATGAAATTGTGATGCGTGATCCGGAAGAATGGCGGGCAATTGTTCAGGCTGCCAAACCGATCGTAATCCATGTGATGGAAACCTTGGCCAGTCAGAAAAACCTGGATGACCCTAAAGTAAAACAGGAAATTGCTAACCAGGTGCTACCTTTAATTGAGGATATCCCCAATTCGGTGGAACGGGAAGCATATCGGCAGAGACTGGCTCGCCTTCTGAAAGTGGATGAACGCGCCTTGGTGGGGGGTGGGCAAACAGTAAGAATCTCACCAGCAGTTCGTAAGAAATTAAAAGAACAACGGGCTGTGGAGCCAACCTCTCGCCCGGTGGCGAGGACATCTGAAGAATTAGCCAAATCTCTGGAAGAACATTGTTTGAGTTTGCTTTTCCAGGACCCGGAATGGTTACAACCCTTAAACCGGGTGCTCCAGAAAAATGAGTTAAGCCGTCTGGACGTGACCGATTTTGAATATACCGATCATCAGATGCTGGCACGCCTGGTTATTCAATCGCTTGAGCAGGATCGGCAGGAACCTCTCCAATATCTGGAACAGCAAATCCCGGAAAATTTGCAACAAATGACTGAAAAAATTCGCAACAGTCCTTTCTCAGAAAGTAAAAATCCGCAAAAGTTAATTGAGGACTTAATCCGCAGTGTTATGAATTTACGATTGGTGCGGGTGAATGAAGGATTAAAACAGATGCGTTTTTTGATGGAAGAAATCCAGGAAGCAGGTGCAACTGAAATTAATCCTTATCAACAAAATATGCTGTATTATGCAACCATGCGTTCCCATCTTGATTTAGCTTTGGGACGCCCGATTCAACTTGATTAAAAATTAATTATGGTATAAATATCCTATGGCAAAAAAGAAAACATCCGAGAACAAGGCTGATCAAAATACAAATACCTCACCAGATCTTGAGGATGAATATACACTTGAAGATTTGGAAATTGATTCAGATCTGGATGATAAGAAAGCCAGTAAAAAATCATCAAAATCTGTGCGCGGTTTTAATACAAAAAAGGGAAAAGAACGCTCTGAAGTTGATGAGTCTACTGTGTGGAAAGAAGATGAAGGGGCTGATCCTGACTCAACAAATGAAGAAGAGGAAGACCTGGCCGAAGATCCCATCGGAATTCTGGAAGCTGCCGCTGCCGGAGATCTCTCGGAAGACCCTGTACGCCTTTATTTAAAAGAAATCGGACGCATTGAACTATTGGATGCAGACAGTGAGTTTCGCCTGGCTGCCAGGATTGAGGCCGAGCGTCTGATTGATCACATCGTAGCAGAAACCAAAGTGGAACTGGAAACTCCTGGTTACTTTATTGCTATCTTTAATACGGTCGTGGATAATTTATATGAATCCTGGAAAGCTTTTATTAATGAATTAGATGCGCATGGGAAAGTGGATTCACCGGACATTGATTTGATTTTGCTCGAATCACAGCTTTTACGAAAAACCTGGCAGGCAGATGAGCCTTCCTACCTGCGCTCTTATCTGGACAACGGATTATGGGGAAAAGATGAAAATTGGGACGGTCTGGTTCAGCATGCGTTTAAAGGATTCTTATGTCTTTACCTCTTACCGCAGGAAACCTCCAGCAAGTTAATTAAATACTTACAGGAAAAAAAGAAATTGCCCCGGCGGGGTTCCTTTGAAAAGTTTTTCCCTAGTGAAAGGGATTTAGCGATCGAACTGGACCAGATCCGCTGGTTGGCTGAAGAAGCAAATCAGAGCCTGATTCGGGCGAATTTACGATTGGTTGTCAGTATTGCCAAACGTTATTTAGGTCGTGGAATTTCATTTTTGGATCTGATTCAGGAAGGAAACCTGGGCTTATTACGGGCAGTGGCAAAATTTGATCCTACCCGCGGGTTTAAGTTCAGCACCTACGCCACCTGGTGGATTCGCCAATCGATCAGCCGGTATATTGCTGAGCAAGCCCGAACGATAAGAATTCCAGTCCATCTGTTTGAAGCGATTACCCGATTGATGCGGGTGCAACGCGCGCTGGTGCAAAAATTAGGGCGTGAACCCGGGCTGGAAGAGTTGGCTTTGGAATCAGACTTTTTGTCCGCTGAGGATGTGGCAGAAATTCGGCATTGCAAAAAAATGAACATCCCATTGGATTTAGAAATTCAAAATAAATGGAATATGGCTACGGCCAAGGTGCAACGGGTGTTACAATCGGCTGAAGAACCTGTTTCTCTGGAACGTCCGGTGGGGGATGAAGACAGCAGCCAATTAGGCGATTTTATTGAAGATGATGATGCTCTGGAACCAATGGATGCTGCTGCCCGTGAGATGCTAAGAGAACAGGTGCAAAATGCTTTGGGGGCGCTTTCAGAACGGGAACGGCAGGTGTTGGAGTTGCGTTTCGGTTTGATTGATGGCAAGGATCATACTCTGGAAGAAGTGAGCCGTTATTTTAATGTCACCCGTGAGCGCATCCGCCAAATCGAAGCGAAAGCCCTGCGCAAGTTGCGGCATCCCACCCGCAGCCGGCATCTGCGTGAATACTTAACTTAAGCGAATCCTGAAATTTAAATCTCAATTTGATTTACAATAACCCTGATGATTCTGTCCTACTCGTTATCAGATCAATTGCTCTTTCTGCTAGCTGCACTGCAGGTGCTGGTGGTGCCCGGGGCTATTTGGACGCTGGCTTTCAAAGATAGTCAGCGTGATATTCCTGAAAAAATAGCAGACAGTATCGCTGTAAGCATTGCTGGTTTAGGGGTTGCAGCCATGCTGCTCTTCTATTTAAACTGGCACGTTAACACCATTGTTCTTGCTCCTGTTTTTATCCTTCTGGATATTGTTCTTTTTTATTTGATCAGTAAAAAAATAAAAAACTTCAGTCTCCGAAGTTTCTTGTGGTTAGGGCTCACCGGACTTGTTTTGATGGGGGTCATCGCTTTTCGTTTTTATCAGGCCAGAGACCTGGTTTACCCGGCCTGGGTTGATTCGGTTCACCATGTTTTAATCACCCAAAAGTTCCTGGATACAGGCGGAATTCCACAAACGCTGGCACCAGAATTGGATGTACCGCTCTATTATCATTATGGTTTCCACCTGGTAGCGGCGCTCTTCAGTTGGATCAGTCGTCTGGCACCGATCCGAGCAGTGCTCTGGTTAGGGCAGGTGCTGAACGCGCTGGTAATCCTTGGAATTTATCGCTTAAGCAAAGCCATCTGGAAGCGGACGCTTCCAGCGCTCCTGGCGGCCTTGTTGGTGGGCTTCGCATTTCAAATGCCGGCTTATTATGTTACCTGGGGGCGTTACACCTTACTGGCGGGTTTGCTGGTAATGTTGCCGGCTATGGAGAATGCCTATGAATTTGCCCTGGAAGGTTTTACCTGGGAACGCGCCAGCCGTTTGCTGGTGTTAACCGCCGGATTAATTCTGGTTCATGATCTGGCCTTATATTATTATGCAGTTTTTCTGTTGAGCCTGTTGATCGAAAGGGGGGTTAGCGGTTACCGAAACGATGATCCTAACGAACGAAGAACCATTCTGATCAAAACAGGAAAGATGTCTCTGGCAGTCCTGGCTGGAATTTTGTTGGCATCACCCTGGTTGATTCGAATTTTGACCTCTCACTCTGCCCAGCTAACGGTCAAATTGGTGGTGCCAAATTCAGAGAATCAAAATTCTTACCAATACATTTTGTTTTTACTGGGACCATTCCACAATTATTTCTTAATGGGTGCAGCTTTAATCGGATTGGCAGCAGCCTGGGTCCAAAAAAAGACCCGCGCGCTCGCTTTGTGGAGCAGCCTGTTGGTGTTATTATCCCTGCCATGGGGATTAAAGTTTGGCCCATTTCGGCCAGACCACATGGCGATTATCCTTTTTATTCCCGCTGCACTGCTATTATCGGCTGGCTGGGTACAATTATGTGATTGGATCGCAAAGAAAACTCGTCCAAATCTCGCCAATGGTGTGCTCGTTGTTGGGGCGCTTGCTGTTTTGGGATGGGGGTTCTGGCAAACAAGAACCGTCGTAAACCCGGTGACAGTGCTGGCAGATCAGGCAGATTGGAATGGCCTGGAATGGATCGATCAACACACGCCAGCGGATGCGCGGTTTTTGACCAATACGACCATCTGGCAATTTCAGACGTATCGCGGATTGGATGGCGGTTACTGGATCATTCCTCAAACGGGTCGGTTTGCTTTGGCTTTACCGGGCTTGTATGGTTATGGCAGCCCGGATGAAAAAAACCAGTGGATCAGTTGGATGCAACAAGCCGCTGTTGTGCATGCCTGTGATGACGGCTTCTGGAGGTTGGTAAAAGACGCTAAATTAAGCTATGTCTACCTGCGGGATGGAAAAGGTTCCTTAAGACCGGAAGCGCTGGTTGATTGCCCGGATGTGGATGTAGTTTACCAGCAAGATGGTGTTTGGATTTATAACATTCATATCAAATAAGAGGTAAAAGATACTATCTTGATAATCATTTAAAATGGTCGAATGTCATGGGTTTATATGACCAAAAAGGTCGAAATTCTGACAATTTAATCCCAGTTTTTGCTTGAACCCAGGGGAAATTTAATGTAAACTATAGAACGGTTAATAAACACCCAAACTCAGGATGATGAAAAGTTCAGGAAATTGCGAGAATTTTTCAATATTTTCTTTAGAGAATAAAACCAGGAGAATCTCCCAATTCAGGGGTACTGCGTAACGAGTACCAAATTATGAAAATGTCTATAAAAATTTTAATATTGCTTTGTGAAAATTGCCACCAGACTATTCGTGTGTTATACTGGAGCGATCAAAATTCCGACTTCATTGATAAGGATTGCTTATGTTAATGGACTACCTCCCCTTACTTATCATTTTGCTTTTAGCAGTTTTTATTGGCTTTTTTGTGGTTGTTTTAGGCCACACTTTTGGTCCGAAACGCCCCAATCAAAGAAAAAGCGCCCCGTATGAATCAGGGATGGTGCCTTATGGGCCAGCGAACCGGCGAGTGCCAGTTCGCTACTACCTGATTGCGGTGCTGTTTATTTTGTTTGATATTGAGGTTGTCTTTCTGGTTCCCTGGGCGGTAGTGATCCGCCAGATAGGGGTGCCCGGATTGGTGTTTATGATTATTTTTGTGCTGGTTTTAGAAGTTGCACATATTTATGCCTGGAAGAAAGGTGCACTGGAATGGGATTAGAACAAAAAACAGGAAATTTAGGCATTGTAACCACCCAATTAGAAAAAGCGGTTAACTGGTCACGCACAAATGCAATGTGGCCAATGCTATTTGGTCTGGCTTGCTGTGCCATTGAGATGATGGCAGCTCAGGCATCCGATTTCGATATGAGCCGATTTGGAATGGAGTTAATGCGTGCCAGCCCACGGCAATCGGATTTGATGATTGTAGCAGGCCGCGTTTCCCGAAAAATGGCGCCGGTCGTTCGGCAGTTGTACGATCAAATGCCGGCTCCCAAATGGGTGATTGCTATGGGAGATTGTGCCAGTTCTGGCGGTATCTTCAATAATTATGCTGTTTTGCAAGGGGTAGATGAGATTGTGCCGGTTGACATTTATGTGGCCGGTTGCCCTCCGCGACCAGAAGGATTGATCCATGGTGTCTTAACTTTGCATGAAAAAGTAAGAAAAGAAACATTTAAGGATTGGGCGTAATATGAGTGATCATCTTCAAAATACCATTACCGCTCTTCAGCAGCTGTATCAGGTTCAGGTGGAAGAATTTCGCGGCGAATTCACATTGTTTGTTGAACCGGAAGATGTTCATGCCATCATGACTGCTTTGAGAGATCATTTTGAGTTTACTATGTGTATGGATGTTACAGCGGTAGATTATTATCCAAATGAATCCCCGCGCTTTCACGTTATTTATCAACTTTATTCCATGCCGCAGAATGATCGCCTGCAATTGAGAACTCGTTTAAATGGTAACCACCCACAACTGGATAGCGTCCAGGATATTTTTGCAGGCGCAAATTGGCGTGAACGGGAAGTTTATGACTTGTTCGGGATCGAATTTCTGGGGCACCCAGATTTGCGCCGGATGATGATGCCAGAGGATTGGGTTGGTCATCCGTTGCGGAAAGATTATCCGTTAGGTTATGAAGAAGTTCAATTTAGCTTCAATTTCGACGATATCATGGTCAATAAACCAAAACCAAAAGATTAAAGGGTGAGGGAAAACAGATGACAAATTTACGAGAAGTATCAGTAGATGAGTTAAGACATCTGGTTTCAGGCCGGGCGATGACCGGTGAAACGATGTTACTCAATATGGGACCTCAACATCCTAGCACCCATGGCGTCTTGCGTTTATTGCTGGAACTGGATGGCGAGCTTGTCGTTAATGTGATCCCCGATATTGGGTTTTTACATACCGGCGTAGAAAAAACAGTTGAATCGAAAATGTATCTTAAGGCCGAAACGATGACCGATCGTCTGGATTACCTTAATCCAATTGGGAACAACCTCGTCTTTTGTCTGGCAATTGAAAAATTGGCGGAACTGGATGTTCCTCCGCGCGCGCAGGCGATTCGGGTGATTCTGACTGAATTGCAGCGCATCGCTTCCCATTTAATCTGGCTGGGTACTTCAGCTTTGGATTTGGGAGCGATGTCTATGTTCCTGTATTGTTTCCGCGAACGTGAAATCATTCTGAATATTTTTGAACTGGTTTCCGGTCAAAGAATGATGACCACCTATGTCCGCCCCGGTGGTATCTGGCGGGATGTGCCGGTGGAGTTTGAAGCCGCCGTTCGTAATTTCCTGAAGATCATGCCAGGCCGAATCAAAGAATATGATGACTTATTGGAAACAAACGAAATTTTCCTGGATCGTACCAAGGGAATCGGACTTATAACGGCAGAGCAATGTTTCCAATATGGACTGACTGGCCCGGTACTACGCGGTTCTGGGGTAGCGCATGATCTTCGGAAAAAAGAACCCTATATGGGTTATGAGCAATATGATTTTGATATTCCTGTGCATCCAGAAGGGGATGTGTATGCACGTTATCGTGTGCGGGTGGAGGAAATGACCCAATCTTTACGGATCATTGAACAGGCTTTAAACAAATTGCCGTATGGTCCAGTTATGAGTAATAATCGGAAATTTGTTCCTCCGCCTCGTTCTGAAATTGGTGTGAGCATGGAAGCGCTTATCCACCATTTTAAATATTGGACCGAAGGATTCAAACCACCAGTGGGACATGTCTATATGCCGGTTGAATCACCGCGTGGTGAATTAGGCGTTTATATGGAAAGCGACGGATCCGCAAAAGCGTACCGCTGTCATTTTGTCACACCTACATTTGCGAATTTACAGGCTATCCCGACGATGAGTAGAAATTACTACATTGCAGACCTGATTGGTATTGTTGGATCCATTGACATTGTTTTGGGAGATGCAGACCGGTGAACGAACTTTATCTAAAATACGAAAAAGAAATTCAAGGAATTTTGGCTCGTTACCCGGCAGAAGCAAAAGGCTCTGCTGTCATGCCATTATTATTTTTAGCCCAGCGGGAAAAAGGATTTATTTCTCCTGAGGCAGTAAAAGATATCGCTGAAATTACCGGTACTTCTGTGACCGATGTTTCATCAATTATTGGGTTTTACACACTGTTTCACCCCGAACAGGCTGGCAGATACCGTATTCAAATATGTACTGATTTGCCCTGTGCCCTGCGTGGCTCGGAAAGCTATTTAGACCAGGTCTGTGAAAAATTAGGGATTAAAGAAGGCGAAACAACAGCCGATGGATTATTTACGGTTGAAGCAGTCAAATGCCTGGCGGCCTGTCATCGCGCTCCGATGTTCCAGTTACAGGGTGATGGTGAAATTAAATATTATGAAGATCAAAATTTAGACATCACCATGCAAATTGTTGAAGGAATTCGACAAAAAGTTGCCATGGAAAAGGAGGGCTAAGATGGATAAACATGTACTCTTACGCCACCGGGATGTGCCAGAAATCGCTGATTTGAATGTTTACAAAGAAAACGATGGTTTTGTGGCTTATGAAAAAGCTTTGAAAACCATGACAGTAGCCGATGTGATGCAAGTGGTGAAAAATTCCGGGTTACGTGGCCGCGGTGGCGCTGGCTTCCCGACCGGAATTAAATGGAGTTTTTTACCGAATAATATCTGGCCGCATTATGTGGTGGCCAATGCAGATGAATCGGAACCCGGAACTTTTAAAGATCGCGAGATCATGGAAAGTAATCCATTCCAATTTTTGGAAGGCTTAATGCTGTCCTGTTTCGCCGTTCAGGCAAACGCTGGCTACATTTATTTGCGTGGCGAATTCTGGCAGTTGGCAGCTTTTCTGGATCAGAAAATTAAAGAATTAGAAGAAGCCGGTTATCTGGGAGAAAAAATTCTGGGTACCGATTATTCTTTACACCTTCACACCCATCTGGGAGCTGGCGCATATATTTGCGGCGAAGAAACCGCATTGCTGGAGTCCTTGGAAGGGAAATTGGGACAACCGCGGTTGCGCCCTCCATTCCCGGCTGTGGCAGGTCTGTTTGGGAAACCTACGGTGATCAATAACGTCGAAACGCTTGCCAATGTCCCTATGATTCTCCATCATGGTGCAGATTGGTATCGGGGGTTTGGGACTCCGCAGAGCCCAGGGGTTAAGATCTTTTCTCTGTCTGGATGTGTCAATAAACCCGGCAACTATGAATTGCCTCTGGGTGTGACCTATGAAGAATTGATCTACACTCATGGTGGTGGCATTGTTAATGACAATAAAATCAAAGCAGTTATGTCTGCCGGCGCATCATCCGATATTGTGGTTGCTGATGAGGTGGCTATGCAGACGCCTCTGGCTTATGAAACCTGTCTGGAACGGCTGAAGGCGCCTTTAGGGTCAGCTTCGGTGATTATTCTGGATGAAACGGTGAATATGGCCTGGCTGGTTAGCAAGACTGTTAATTTCTTTAAACATGAATCCTGTGGTAAATGCACACCTTGCCGGGATGGCACATTTTGGATGAATACCATCACGCAACATATGATGGCCAATGAGTCTAAACATGAAGATATTGATTTGTTGAAAGATGTTGCTCATCAAATGCAAGGTCGTTGTTTGTGTGCATTGGGAGAATTTTCGACCATGGCTGTTGTCTCAGCGGTTGACCGGTTCCGCCCCGATTTTGAAGTACAGGTAAGGAGTTAATCCCATGGCTGATATGGTGACATTGAAAATTGACCAACAAACGGTAACAGTACCAGCCGGAACTATCATTGTGGATGCTGCCAGAAAAGCGGGAATTAATATCCCGGTATTTTGTTATCATCCCAAAATGGAACCCGTGGGCATGTGCCGCATGTGTTTGGTAGAAGTGGGTTTACCGCAACGCGATCGGGAAACCGGCGAATATCTGAGAAATGAAGACGGCTCCATCAAAGTTGCCTTTGGTCCCAAGCTGGACACCGGTTGTACAGTACCGGTGGTGGAAGGCATGGAAGTACGCACCACCTCGGAGAAGGTTAAAGATAGCGAAAGAGGAATGCTTGAGTTTCTTTTGACCTCTCACCCGCTCGATTGCCCGGTGTGTGATAAAGGCGGTGAATGTGCCTTACAGGAATTGACCATGAAGCATGGCGCCGGGACAAGCCGGTTTTATCTGGGTGATAAACATCACGGTGCCAAAAACTTACCCCTGGGAGAATTAATTATCCTAGATCGGGAACGGTGTATTCAATGTGGATTGTGTGTACGCTTCCAGCATGAATTAGCTGATGATCCAGTACTTCAATTTTATAGCCGCGGTCGCGATGCTGAAATTCGCAGCTATTCAGAACCAGGCTTTGATTCAATTTTCTCCGGAAATACCACCGATATTTGCCCGGTGGGTGCATTAACCACCGTGGATTTCCATTTTGGCGCCCGCCCATGGGAAATGAATAAAGTATCCTCTATCTGTTCGCATTGCCCGGTTGGTTGTAACATGATCTACAATGTTCGCCGGGAAGTGAAGACTGATGGAAAAACCGTGATCAAACGAGCCATGCCCCGCCAGAATGAAGAAGTAAATGAAATCTGGATCTGCGACAAAGGCCGTTTGGGTTACCATTTCGCTGAGTCGGAAGAACGGCTTACTCAGCCCTTGATGCGGAAAGATAATCAATTGGTTCCGGTAAGCTGGGAAGAAGCCTATCAACGCGTGGAAGATAAATTGCGCGCTGACCAGGTACGTTTGGTGACTCTGGTTGGGGGACGGTTAACCAATGAAGATCTGTTTAACTTGCAGCAATTAAACCAATCTCAGAACGGGAAAGCGGTTCTATACAGTCAGATGGCGGGTGGTGACCTGGTATCCCAGATCGGGTTGGGTCAGGGTTCGAATTTCCTGCAGATGGGTAAAGACACCGCCATCCTGGTAGTAGCCAGCGATTTGCATGAAGAAGCCCCACTCTGGTGGTTAAGAGTTAAAGAAGCAGCCAAGCGTGGCGCGAAATTAATCGTGGTGAACGGCCGCGAAACCCGCCTGGATCCTTACGCCAGCGCAAATATCCGCTATGAATATGGGCAGGAAGCTGCAACAATGAACGCTTTCCTGGACGATACAGCCAATGATGAAATTCAACGTGCGGCTAAATTGTTCGCGGTAGCTGAAAATGGTGTGGTGATTTACGGCAGTGATGGCCTGGGGCTGGTTGGAAGCGAACAACTGGCCAAAGCTTGTGCAAAATTACTGGTGCAGCACGGCTATTATGGCAAACCAAATAACGGTTTACTGGCTGTCTGGGATAAGCCCAATACACAGGGTGCCTGGGATCAGGGTTTTCGCCCGGATCGTAACCTGAAAGGCACTTTACGAGAAGCCGATGTGGTTCTGATTGCTGGCGCCGACCCGGCGGGTGATAACCCCGTTTTGTCACAGGCATTGGCAGAAACCGATTTTGTGGTCAGCTTTGAATTGTTTATGACCGAAACAGCCAAAATGGCGGATGTGGTCTTCCCGGTGCAGGCACAGGTTGAGCGTGAAGGCTCATATACTTCCGGTGAACGCAGGGTACAACGCTTCAGCGTCGTTTTACCACCGCAGGATAGCCTCAGACCGGATTATCGCATCGCCGCGCAATTGGGTCGCTTATTGGGGCTATCTACTGAAGATCGTTCCCCGGTATTGGTTATGAACCGAATTGCCGAAAAAACCAAAGGATATGAGGGTGTTACGTACAGCCGGCTGGCTGAAACCAAAGAACAATGGCCTAAGATCAGCTATAAAGACTCCTATTACGCCGGTACAGCCTTTGAAAATGAAACTGGGCTGGGAGTCCAACTGCCAACCGCGGCTGATCGGGGCGAAGAATTGTCTTTAGGCTCCCTAATGATGGTTGAACCTCAAGAAGAAATTGCCACAGGTGTAAAAATTGTCCCGATTACCGCTTTATATGATCGTGGACAACTCCTGCAAAAAACTCATCTGCTGGATCAACGTTTGGCGCCCCAGGCGGTTATGATGCACCCTGAAATGGCGAAAAAGTACCATTTGCAGGACGGCGATCGCATTAAAGTAACAGTTGTTGGTGAAGAAATTGTGACTTCCGTAAAACTCAATGAAAAGGCTCCCCAGAATGCAGCCCTGGTTGCCCGCAGCAACGGTCTTCCGGTTTCTTCACCGGTATTTGTTCAAATTCAGCGACTGGTTTCAGAACCAGAAGCGTAAAGTAGAGGTTATTTCATGATAGATGCTGCCTTAATTTGGGAATGGATCATAAAATCCTTGATATTGATTCTCTTTTTGACTGTGGGATTCATGTATGTAACCGTTTATGAACGCCGATTTTTGGCTCGAATTCAATCCAGAATTGGGCCGAATCGAGCTGGACCATTTGGATTATTACAACCTGCTGCGGATGGTCTGAAATTAATCTTTAAAGAGGAGTTAATTCCAGCAAATGCCGATAAATTCCTCTTCATCATTGCCCCGGTGATCACTGTGATCCCGGCTTTGATTGTGTTGGCAGTGGTTCCATGGGGCGAATCATTACATATCTTTGGGCGCCAGGTGAATTTGTTCGTTTCCGACATCAATGTGGCAGTTGTTTACATCATGGCTGTTACTTCCATTTCCGTTTACGGGATTACGCTGGCGGGCTGGTCATCTGATAACAAATACGCGTTATTGGGTGGGCTGCGCTCGGTAGCTCAAATGATCAGTTATGAATTATCACTGGGACTTTCATTCATGGGACCGGTGGTGTTAGCTGGATCCCTGAGTATGATGGATATTGTCCATGCCCAGCAAACCGGGGTCTGGAATATTCTCTTACAGCCGGTTGCTTTTCTGATCTATTTCTTTGCCAGTATTGCTGAAATTAATCGTGCTCCCTTTGACATGCCGGAAGCGGAGCAGGAACTAACCGCTGGATACCATGCTGAGTATTCAGGTATGAAATTCGCTTTATTCTTCATGGCGGAATATATCAAAATGGTGGCCATTTCGGTCATTGGTGCGACTTTATTCTTCGGTGGTTTTGATGGACCTTTTGTGGGACAACACCCGTGGTTAGGCCCGATCTATCTCCTGGCGAAGACCGTTATCTACCTGGGTGTGATTATCTGGGTGCGTGCCTCCTGGCCAAGAATTCGCTATGACCGGCTGATGCAATTGGGCTGGAAAATTCTCTTTCCGCTGGCTTTATTAAATGTTGTGATCACAGCGATTGTTGTGGCTCTGGTAAATTAGGAGATAAGAACAATGCTAAAAGGATTATTTACCACTTTCAAAGAAGCGCTGGCAAAACCAGTTACTGTACAATACCCTGAACATAAAAAACCAGTTAAAACACGTTTTAAGGGCAGACATGTTCTTAAGCGCTATGATAATGGCTTGGAAAAATGTATTGGCTGCGCTTTGTGTGCCGCGGCTTGTCCGGCGGATGCTATTTTTGTGGAAGCTTCCGAAAACACGGATGAAGAACGTTATTCCCCTGGTGATCGCTATGCGTCCACCTATGAAATCAATATGCTGCGCTGTATCTTCTGTGGATATTGTCAGGATGCCTGCCCGACCGAGGCGATTATTTTAACAGACCAATATGAAATTTCTTTCAATGATCGAAATTCAGCCATTTACACAAAAGACTTTTTATTGGACGCAGTCACTGGAGATGTTCAAACGACTCCCCAGAAAACCGAACCTGGGAAGTTCAACCGATCCATCCCTGAGATGAAAGATCCGCAGGATTAGGGAGAGTTTTTATGCCAGTTATTGGAACAATTTTCTACGTTTTTCTTGCCGTCGTTGCCATTGGCTCGGCTTTGGGGATGTTGCTCAATCGCAGTCCGATTTATTCAGCCTTGTTTCTGGTACTTAATTTTGCCACCGTAGCGGTATTGTATCTGGCTTTAGGTGCCCCATTCATTGCCCTGACACAAATTACAGTTTATGCCGGCGCAATTATGGTGTTATTCCTTTTTGTGATTACTTTACTGGGAGCTGAAAAATTGCCTGGCTACGATCCGATTAAAGGACATCGGCAGACAGCCTTGGTTTTCGCTTTAATTTTTGTGGTGGAAGTAGTCCTTTTCTTTGTTTTTCGAAATCAAACCGTTGGCCCCGTTCCCTTGATCGGGCCTGATTTTGGCGGACCAAAGAACCTGGGTGTAACGATGTTTACTGAATACCTGTTGCCCATAGAGGTCGTCGCTTTTATTTTATTATCCGCAACTGTTGGCGCGATTATGTTAACCAAGCCTGAACGCAAAGTGTCCACCAGATTATCGCAACAAAAGGATTAAGAGGGAGGGTTCATGCCACTCAGTTATTTCTTGGGTTTATCAGCAATCATGTTCACCATTGGGGTCTTGGGTGTTATTTTGCGGCGGAATGCATTGGTCATATTTATGTCTTTGGAATTAATGTTTAATGCCGCTAATCTTATTTTTGTTACTTATGCCAGCTACTATCAGGTTCTGACCGGACAAATTTTTGTCTTCTTTATTATGGCGGTAGCTGCAGCAGAAGTGGCCGTCGGTCTGGCTTTGATGGTAGCAATCTTCAGAACCAAGCGTAGTGTGGATATTGATCAAGTCAGCAGCCTGAAAGGCTAACAGGAGCGTGCCGATGTTATTGCAAGAAACATTTACAAATCCAACTTTTTCAATGGCACCTCTGGTTGTTTTTCTGCCAGTTTTAGGCATTGTGTTGAACTGGATATTTGGTAAGTACCTGGGGGAAAAAGGAATTGGGAGTATTGCCAGCCTGGCAACCGGCGGTTCTTTTGTGGTCTCGGTCTTGTTGGCTGTGGCTCTTTTACAAAGCCATGCTGGCGTTCAGGTCCCATTATTTACCTGGATCTCGATCGGAAGCTTCAACCTGAGCTGGGTATTTCGGGTGGATACACTCTCCGTTACCATGATGTTGGTCGTGAGCGGAGTGGGCACCCTCATTCACATTTATTCAATCGGATATATGCATGAAGACGTCCGGCATCAAGGCGCACCAGAACGTTTTAGACGATTTTTCATTTTCTTAAATTTATTTATTGTCGCCATGATGATCCTGGTTTCGGCGGATAATTTCCTGATGTTGTTCGTTGGCTGGGAAGGTGTGGGTCTTTGTTCGTACTTATTGATCGGTTTCTGGTTTGAAAAAGGCGCCGGACAAATTGCGAATGCCAAAGCTGCCAAGAAAGCGTTTATTACCAACCGAATCGGCGACTTTGGTTTCTTAATTGCTATTTTTACGATTTTCTGGACTTTTGGAACCTTAAATTTTGCTGAAGTGTTTGCCAAGGTGCCGGAAGTAGCTCAAACTCAGCCAGCCAGTTTATTACTCATCACCTTATTCATGCTGCTGGGTGTCACCGGTAAATCGGCTCAGATTCCGCTGTATGTCTGGCTGCCGGATGCCATGGCGGGCCCCACCCCAGTTTCTGCATTAATCCATGCAGCGACTATGGTGACTGCTGGCGTCTATTTGATGGTACGCTCGCAGGCTCTTTATATGGCCGTTCCGGGGGCACAGCAGGTGGTTGCCTGGGTGGGCACTATCACAGCTTTATTTGCAGGCTTGATCGCTGTTGCTCAATTTGATATCAAGAAAGTACTGGCTTATTCAACTATCAGTCAGTTAGGCTTCATGGTGGCTGCAGTGGGATTGGGCGCTGAAGTAGCAGCAATTTTCCATCTGGCCACGCATGCATTTTTTAAAGCGTTGCTCTTCCTTTCTGCTGGATCCGTAATTTTAGGAATGGAACATGGGTTGACAGCCGGAAATCATGGTCATGGGGAACACCATGATGATCCCCAGGATATGCGCAATATGGGCGCTCTGCGGAAAAAGATGCCCACTACTTTTGTAGTGTACCTCATTGGCGCTCTGGCCTTGGCTGGTATTGCTCCTTTGGCTGGTTTCTTCTCGAAAGATGAGATCCTGGTGGCTGCCAGTCAAGGAAATATGGCCATCTTTGTAATTTTGGCGTTTGCCGCCTTCCTGACCGCTTTTTATATGGGGCGCCAGGTTCTGATGGTTTTCTTTGGTGAAGCCCGCAGCGATGCTGCCAGGCATGCCAAAGAAAGCAGCCCGTTGGTGACCATTCCGCTGGTTGCTCTGGCGATTCTCTCGGTGCTGGGCGGTGGTTTGAATTTCCCGGGTGTGCATACCCTGGAACACTGGTTAGAAAACACGCTGAAGATCTCGCATGCTGCTGAATTTATCATCCCGGTTGCTGCCGGTTCGTTTGGCGTGGCAATCCTTGGAATCATTCTGGCGTATCTGGTTTACGGTCGCCAGGCTTTTCCGGATGCAAAGGCAAAGGACCCGTTGTCTAAATCGCTGGGCACGTTTTTCCGCTGGATGAACCAGAAGTTCCTGGTGGATGAGCTCTACCAGGCCATTGTGATCGGCCCTTATTATAAGCTGGCAGATATCTTTGCGCATCCGGTGGATCAGGGCTTCATCGATGGCATTGCAAATGGCATCGGAAAATTAACAACAGGATTGGCAGGCGTTTTGCGGAAATTCCAAACCGGATTTGCGCGCACGTATGCCCTTTCTTTTTTGGTCGGTATTGTGTTAATTCTGGCGTTTTTATTATCCCGGATTTAAAGGTTGGTAACACCCAGATGGTTATGATTTTTTATCCAATTTTTGAAGAATGATAGAGGACAGGTTATGGAATTTGGGATCAATCCCTTAGTGCTGATGACCTTTTTCCCGCTGGTGGGGGTGCTGGTTCTGGTTTTGTTAGCACCACAACAAAAAAATGCCATGCGCTGGACGGCTCTGCTGACATCGCTGGTGACATTTGGCCTTTCGTTGTGGGTTCTGTTTTTATTCAATCCGAATAAAGCAGATAACTTGCAAATTCAGTTGCCCTGGTTTCGATTAGCGGGAGTACCCATTCAATTTATGATGGGTGTGGATGGATTAAGCATCTTAATGGTGCTGCTGACAACATTTCTGACCCCCCTTGCGATCTTATCGACCTGGAAAGCAGTGGAGGAACAGGTAAAGGGTTATATGATCTTTTTCCTTTTGCTGGAAATGGGGATGTTGGGTGTATTTGTTGCGCTCGACCTGGTGTTATTTTACATCTTCTGGGAGTTTACGCTCATCCCAATGTATTTCCTGATTGGAATTTGGGGCGGCAAGAACCGGGTTTATGCGGCTGTGAAATTCTTCCTGTTTACCATGGCTGGTTCCGTGCTAATGTTGCTGGCAATTTTATACCTGGGATTACAAGCCGGTACCTTTGCCCAACCAGAACTGGTTGCCAACCGCGGAATTTTTGCCGGCGTGCAAATGCTGCTTTTTGTTGCTTTTGCGCTCTCGTTTGCCATTAAAGTCCCTGTGTTCCCGCTGCACACCTGGTTGCCGGATGCCCACGTAGAAGCGCCCACTGCCGGGTCTGTCATTCTGGCAGGAGTTTTGCTGAAGATGGGTGTTTATGGGTTCATCCGCTTTAATTTACCTTTATTCCCGCAGGCTAGCGTTCAGGCAGCGCCCGTGATTGCCATTCTGGCAATTATCGGCATTTTATATGGGGCGGCTGTTTCTTTTGCTCAAAAAGATGCCAAGAAACTGGTGGCATATTCTTCCGTAGCCCATCTGGGATTTGTGATGCTGGGAGTGTTTGCCTTAAACCCTGAAGGCCTCTCGGGTGGAATTTTACAGATGGTCAATCATGGTTTGAGCACCGGAGCGCTCTTCTTAATGATTGGCATGATCTACGAACGCCGGCACACGCGCGAAATGAGTGAATTCGGTGGGCTTTGGAAGGTGATGCCAATTTTTGGTGGAATGTTCTTTTACGTGATTCTTTCTTCGGTAGGTTTACCCGGACTTAATGGGTTCGTAGGTGAATTTACGATTTTATTGGGAGCTTACGGCTCCAAAGTTTTGGGCAGCCCCTGGTTTGGTGGCATTGCTACATTGGGCGTTATCCTGGCGGCAGTATATCTTTTGAAACTGTTTGAAAAACTTTGTTTGGGCGCTGTAACCAAAGAAGAAAACAAGAGTCTGAAAGATTTGAGCGCACGTGAGGTGATTACCATGATCCCGATTTTAGTCATGATTTTGTGGATTGGAATTTACCCTCAGCCATTTTTCAACCTGATCAACCCGGCAGTAGAACAACTGGTTCAGCTTGTTCAATCTGCCTCGGTAGTCCTGCATTAATGGAGTCCCTATGACCAGTATGAATGACATTTACTCAATTCTCCCGATCATGATTGTTGTTGGCTGGGCGCTGCTGCTTTTGGTGGTTGATTTGTGGATCCCCAAGAATCGCAAAGGGATTACTGCCGTCCTGACTGTGGTAGGGTTAGCAGTTGCGCTTGGTTTTGTTTTGACTTTTAGCGGCAAGACGATCCAGGGTTTCAACCAGATGGTGGTTCTGGATGGCTTCGCCAGTTTCTTACAGGTTATTTTCCTGGTAAGCGGTATGGCAGCGGTGGCGTTGGCTTACGATTATATTCAACGCATGAATATCAACCATGGCGAGTTTTATGTACTGATGATGTTCAGCATATCCGGTATGATGTTGATGTCTCAGGCTTACCATCTTTTGATCATTTTCCTGGCTCTGGAATTATTATCCATTCCTTTGTATGTACTGGCTGGCTTCGCCCGCTCCCGAATTGAGAGTGAAGAAGCCTCCCTCAAATATTTCCTTTTAGGCGCCTTTGCCACCGGGTTTGTGCTCTATGGAACTGCGTTGGTTTTCAGTGCTACCGGACGATTGGATTTTGTTGGCATCAATGAAATTGTGAGAGCTGGCAGCGCCAATACAATTTTGTTCCTGATTGGCTCAGCGATGCTGATTGTCGGGTTCGGGTTTAAAGTCGCTGCTGTGCCATTCCAAATGTGGACGCCAGATGTTTATCAGGGGGCACCAACTCCCATCACTGCCTTCATGTCTGTTGCAGTTAAAGCAGCCGGTTTTGCAGCTTTGATGCGTGTTTTCCTGGTGATTTTCCCCGGTCTTAGTGGTAACCTGACCCCCATTTTCTGGGCGATTGCTGCTCTGACCATGCTGGTTGGCAATGTGGTGGCAGTGGCTCAAAATAATATCAAGCGTATGCTGGCTTACTCAGCGATTGCCAATGCGGGTTATATTTTGATGGCATTTGTTGCCTTTGGAAACGAAAAAGTAGCAGGCAATGCTGTGGCATCCGCGCTCTTCTACCTGGCAGCTTATGGATTGACCAGTATTGGCGCGTGGGCGCTGCTGGTGGCGATGGAACAGGAGTACGGCAAAGGCTTGATGTTGGATGATCTTTCCGGCATGGGCAGGCAGTATCCGTGGGTCGGTTTTGCCATGCTGATCTTTATGTTTTCATTTGCCGGTGTGCCTTTGACGATGGGCTTCTGGGGAAAGTTCTACTTATTCCGCACCGCGATTGAGGCTGGTTTTGTTGGGCTGGCTATTCTGGGTATTCTGACTTCGGTGGTTTCTGTGTTCTACTATTTACGAATCACCGTGTATATGTTCATGAAACCAGGTGAGCCAAAGTTGAAAATCAACCCTTGGGTGTCATTGGTTATTGGGGTTATGGCTGCGGCTGTGCTGCTGCTCAGCCTGGTGCCGTGGACGATCTTCGACCTGGCATCCAGAGCGATGATGCTGTTACAGTAAGAAAAGAGCAAAGAGCGGAGAGAAAACCTCCGCTCTTTTTTTGGTTTATGCAGGTGACTGTTCTGGTTGCCCGGCAAGATCCGGTCAATGAAAATCGGGTCTGGTTTACAGGCTAACGATTAATCACGGGCATAAAGGTTTTGAAAATATCGGTATTAAAGATCAACCGGCCTTCAATGAGTGGGTGAATGGGTTCACCTGTTGTGGTGGTGAGATCTGTGACGTATTCGATCACCGCATCACGCACGTAATATTGGGTGTCAGCTACGATCTGATCCAATGGCCAGAGGGTATGTCCACCATCACTGAAATTACAGGCTCCAGCAGCCAGATAGTTTACTGATGAAACACGGTAGTAGGTGCTGGCATCATTGAAATCGATATTGACACCGTCAATGGTCAATGCCAGAACATTGTTACCATCCGGCAGTTCTGGATATTTATCCCAGTAAGTGATGTTGTTATCTGCATTAGTATCCAACATACAGGTGGTGTAGTAGGAATAGCCGCCGTATCCGGGTACATATTTGTAATAGTAGTAGTTGCGATAAGCTCTTTCCAGGACCGCTTTGAGTTGAGGTCCATTCATCTCCATTACCACCAGTGAATTCTCGTATGGCATGGCGACGAACATATCAGCTACCTTGAGCGTGTACGGATTAAGTTCTGTGGCTGTATTGGCAATTTTGCTATTGGTCATGGCACCGGAGAGATGGAAATCCACATCAATGCCTTCCTCTTTTAATTTCCAGACTGCAGCGTCCGCCTGTAAATTCGCTCCGTTGGTTTCCTGGGTGTAGGCACTTAATGCATCAATGGGGACCTCAGTTTCTCCAATTTCAGTGTTGTTGTAGCTGGCCAGCAAAGTAGCGTAGGGATCCACAATGGCTTTGATGGCGGGATCTTCAACCATGTCAATAGGCACGCTGATGTAACGGCCGGCTTGAGAAACGACTTCGTAGGCACCTCGGGCTGCTTGTTTAGGAAGAAGCCCAACGACTACTTCACCTAAAAAGGTGTTGTAGCGATTGGCCTGGGTTACCAAAACCGGGGTTGAATCGGGAGATCCCAGAATGGTTGGCAGGAACTTGTAATCCCCAAATCCGGTATCCGGCCGGGTATGGCTATGCCCACCGATAATTACATCGATGTCGTTCACGCTTTGAGCCAGGAAGGTATCTACGTTATCATCTACCTCAATACTATTTGGATCGGTGGTTAAACCGATGTGGGTCAGGGCAATCACAACATCATTGTTAGCTTTCAACTGGGGAGCATAACTGGCGGCTGTAGCGATGGGATCCAGGAATGTTAACCCGGGAATGTTGGAAGGCAATTCGTAACTGGGGATGCGATGATTCCCGATGCCAAGAATCGCAACGCGCAGGATTTCCGGTCCCACAGTCTTGGTGATATAGGGTAAAACAGGGATATTGCTAAGTCCGTAACTCCCGTCATCCTTAATATTCGCCTGTAAGATGGGAAAATTAGCATCTTCCAGGGTGCTGAAGACTTCTGCTCCAAAGTTGAATTCATGATTTCCCAAAGTCAGAGCGTCATACCCGATGGCATTAAAGGCTTTAACAATGGGGTTAATTTGTAATTGAGGAGGTAAGAGGGTTTTGTCGGCTGCATATCCCAACCCGGCAGATTTGAAGTAATACATCATCGAATCGCCTTGGATGAAATCTCCAGCATGCAGCAGTAAAGTTCGATTAGGGTTGTGATCTCGTTCCTGTTTGATTAAGGTGGCCAATTGGGTTAATCCCTGATTGGCACCGCTCTTCAATAAGCGCCCATGAGAGTCGTTATGGTGCAGGATAGTAAGTGGAATTACATCTCCGCCGGTATTATTTCCGTTACGGGTAACACGCCCATCCAGTGTTCCATCACCATTAGGACCTTTGTAGGCAGTATCAGGATCGGAGTGATTATTCGCGACCCACTCATTGACCAGGTCCAGCATATCACCCCAGTAAGAAATATTTTTCGCGTACTTAAACTGGACAAAGCCATCCTGACCGGCAGGTGCCAGGAATTCATTGGTGGCGATTTTGTAAGTAGCGTTAGGATCAATGGCTTTCCATTTATTTTCCAGCTTGTCAAAATAAACGATGTCATAAGCGCCCCAGGCCCAGGGTTGTGGACCGGGAAGGGCATCGCTATAGCGATAGAATTGATGGCGAATACCAGCAACGGAGAGTGCTCCCTTGAATAATGTGGCGCTTTGGTTCAGTAAATCGATTACCTGGGCGCCGGTCATTTCCCCTACCACGGTGGCGTTGCCAAATGGAAGAATCTGGAACATTTTGCCAAAGGTAAGTAACATCGGGTCATGAGACCATAAACCAGTGGAGCAGTCGGTTGCATCGCTGCTCCAGATGTATGTGCCGGGGTTTTCAGGGTCTTCCTTATCGCACCAATCAATACGCAAACCACCAGGGTTATTAAAGACAAAATCAACGTCATTTTCGTCGATATTATCGGTATTAAGCTGGTAATAAACAGCATCCTGAATGAAAGTGCCCATCATCCCATCGCCATCATAGTTGCGCATGAGATCAGTTTGGATGTAACCAATGGGTTCATTGATCAGATCTTGATAATCGGGGTCATTTACATAGCTGGCGATCAGAGCTTTAATATCCGGGTCTTCATCTCCAGACGGCGAAACAAGGAGTTTATTCCAGGTGATACTGACTGCCTTGGTGTCGGGATCGAAGGTGATATCGGCACGTCCAACCTGACGGCCGGCGTAATGAGCCTGAACGACAGTGGTTGATCCAACAACTGCTGGCGCGGGGATGTTGGTGTGACTGTGAGCGCCAATAATCAGGTTGACAGGTTTGCCGGCAGCGTTTAGTTTGGCAGCCAGGGTTTGGTCGCCATACACGGTGAAGCCATAGCCATAACCGCCATCGACCCAGCCATTATGGCTGAGGATTACCGTAACATCCACTCCATCAGCGATCATATCATCATAGTAATGAAGAATAGAAGTAGCCGGGTCTTTGAAACAAAGTCCATCGGTTGCTTCAGCAATGGTGATATAGGGTGTTTCGATTGAACCTAATCCCATTACGCCTACTTTAACCGGACCTTCGGTTGTATTCATTTCGATAATGGTGTAAGGTTCAATGGTGTAAGTATCAGCAGGGTTCTCTCCAACCAGGACAGCTTTTTCCCAGCCATCGCAGGAGCCACCGACTTTGGCAGTGATGTTGGCAGCCACAAAGGGAAAAGCTGTACCGGGTAAGGAGTCATTGGCAGCTTGTAAGGTGCGTTGGCTAAGGACTTTCTGTCCCCAGTCAAACTCGTGATTCCCAAAGGTTGCCACCTGATAGCCGATTTGTTTGTAGTAATCAATCGTAGGCAGCCCTTTTTGCAGGTTTGAGAGCAGCGATCCCTGCATAATATCTCCGCCGTCCATTAATAACACATTATTGGCACCTACAGCAGTACGCACATCCTTGATTACTTTGGCCACGCGGGCAGCTCCCGGGTTTGAACCGGCTAATTCCAGGTTGCCATGAAAATCATTTGTATGCAGGATGGTAAAAGTAATCGGTGTTGCTGCTGTTACATTGTTGACAGGCATTGGAATAGCCAATGCGATTGTTAAAAGAAACACAAAAATCATATACGTTGTTTTTTTCATCATTCCCTCCAAGAATAATAGAACCGACAGTTCACAATGAACTTGAACAAATCAAAATTTATAAAATGTGAAGCTCACCTCCTTTTTACGAACGGGCAAGCAAAGAAGATCCAATTTAATTGAGAATGATACGCAGAAAAAAGGGACCTATGGCAGGGGGGTTCGGTTTTTAAGCTTACCGGTAAAAGCAGGCTTCAAAATACGTTTTCTGGTGAGTAACTCCTATCAGCAATTACCCCTCATGGTGCAGTGGGAGAAGGTCTTCATCCAGGAAAATTTTGACAGCCTGAAAAGAACAGAACGCGGACACTTTAATTAATGCATGAATCCTGAATAAAGTCAATCAGAAAAGAGGTGAGTTTCATGATGATTTGCTGCTCACTAAGAATTCGGGATTGACAAACCGACTATAAATCGCTACTATAATACTATACTGATTAGATGTTCTTCATCGGGGTAATTATTCGTTTTAATCATTCGTTGTAAAGAGAGGTAGGGTCGGTTAACTTTATTAATAGAATATTCGCATCCCGGAGGTTCCCCTTCACCCGGGAGATTGATAAGGAACTGCGCATCTATCGTGCGCAGTTTCGTTTAATTGCATGAAATATTGCAATGGAGTATAATCGGGGATACAAAAGCCCTCGTAGCTCAATGGATAGAGTGCCTGACTTCGAATCAGTTGGTTGGGGGTTCGAGTCCCTCCGGGGGCACAAAAGACACTGGGATAACATTCCGGTGTTTTTTATTACGAATAAAAGTGT
>WBZR01000679.1_pt1 | contig 39458 bp, 34 predicted proteins | sample 5204231 | NCBI WGS metagenome assembly WBZR01 (sample SAMN12412403, study PRJNA552823) | activated sludge metagenome | isolation source: activated sludge from anammox sidestream of wastewater treatment plant... | place: USA: Virginia | collected 2017-08 | reverse complement strand
CGTAACCCTGAACAGTTTTAACAAGATTTGGGATAAGATCTGCTCTTCGCTGATACTGGTTTTCAACCTGTGCCCAGGCTTGATTAACGTTTTCATCCTGCTGTACCAGCGAGTTATAACCGCATCCTGAAAACGCTGATAGAAATATTAAAAGCAACGAAAAATTGAAGAATAATTTTAATTTGGACATATTTATAGTATAAATTTAAGGAAAATTACGAAAGTTAGTAATTAAATACAATTTGAAAAAAATTACGGAATTATTATTTAAAAATATTATCAATTGATATAAATCTATTCTATATGTATAATTGTAAATGCGATTAAAACATCTTGATTTTTTGAGGGGAATTGCAGTTCTTCTGGTACTTTTCAGACACTATGCCTTATCAATTGTATTATTTAATATTGGGTGGATTGGAGTAGATCTATTTTTTGTACTGAGCGGATTTTTGGTTTCAGGATTACTGTTTAAGGAATACATTAAATATGGTAACATTAAACCAATCTTGTTTTTAATCAGAAGAGGATTAAAAATATATCCACTGTTTTATTTTGCACTTATTTTGAGTTTAATAAGTATTTCTGTTTTTAATTATTTTAAATGGGATCAAAATAATATTTTCAGGGGGGGGGTAATTGCAGAATTTTTATTTTTACAAAATTATTTTGGACATATTTGGGATCATACATGGTCTTTAGCGGTTGAAGAACATTTTTATTTTACATTAATTTTGTTAATATTTATTTTAACAAAAACAAAAACTCTGCAAAATAAAAAATTATTTATTACCCTATGTATTGCTGTTAGCTTAGGTTGTTTATTGCTGCGCTTCCATAACTACACAACAAATATATTTTCAACATATACTCATGTATTTGCGACTCATTTAAGAATAGACTCTTTAATGTTCGGTGTCTTATTATCTTATTTTTACCATTTTCACCGGGAGAAGTTTGTAATATTTTTTACAAAATACAGAGTATCTTTATTGGTTTTATCAGGAATTATTTTAATTATTCCGTTTATTTTTTTAATTGATTCATTCTTTATGAATACAACTGGATTAACATTATTATATACTGCTTTTGGCATCATTTTATCGGTTATGGTTGTTAGCGAAAACACGATACAAATTCTAAATAAGATATTAGGGCAAAAGATTGTAAATCTGATTTCTAAAATAGGTTTTTATTCGTATTCAATATATCTTTGGCATATAATTGTATTATATATAATTACAATTATTATTAAAAATACTGTTAAACCTGAAATACCTATTTATATAGTGTTTACGATATATTTTTTATCATCAATATTCATTGCTATTGGTGCATCTAAATTAATTGAACAAAGAGCATTAAAATACAGAGATAAAAAATATCCCAGCAGGTCAAAAAATGTAATGTAAAATTCAGTTCAACATTTTAAAGGTATAATTTATTATAGAAATACTTAACTTTAGTTCGTACATATATTATTACTTTGAAATAAAACAGCGAAGGAATTACAGATTTTCATAAAAAATTTATTAGCTAAATTAATATTTATTTTTATGGAAAACCAAAAATTAAAATACTGATAATTCCTGAAAGCATCATTAATCCGTCAAGATATAAATAAAACCATAAATCTGACCGGGTTTTCAGACTATATTGATAACCGGCTGCCGATAGTACAGCAGGCAAAAGCATTATTATTGTATCAGTCAGCCCGGTACCTTTAGTAAATAAAACTACAACACATGCAGCTGATATAATTAGACTTGTATAAAATAATATCTTAATGCCTCTATAGCTTAGCGTTGTTATTAGACTTTTAATGCCAATCAATGTATCGGCTTCCTTATCCCGCAGGTCAAATAGAATGCAAATAGCAAAAAGCATGGTAAACCTGTTTACAAAAAATAAATATGAAGAAATATCCCATTGTAAATTGCTGAAAGCAAGCGGCAGGTAAACGGTTACCAGCGCCCACATAATTGAAAGATAAATAGTTTTGCCAAAAAAATATTTACGAAGATATAAAAATGGTCCTTTAGGAAGCTTTCCGGAAGAATACAGAAAAGTTAAGAATATTAAAGGAATTAGTTTTAATAAATGTTCCTTTAATATGAACATTGAGTAAATTGTTCCGGCAGAACCCAGAACAAGCAAGAGTAAAAGCAGCAATCTGTATTTTTTGCTCCAAATATCTCTGGGAGAAAGCTCTCTGTGCCCCGAAGGCAGTAACCAATGGAATGAATAACTTGTCAATGTTCCGGAGGCAATAAATATCAACGGATAAAAACCGGTTTTAAAAGAAAAAAGCTTTGCAGTATAAAGTGTCATAATGATACTGCAAATTACAATGTATATATTTGAAAAAATTAGGGAAAGCAGAATCTTTTTCAGTATGGAAAATGAGTTATTTTGGTAAGTATTATCAGTCATTGTTAACCGATCAATTAGGACGGATGATATTATTTTTTGAGAGAGTAAAAACTTAATTCAGCGTTAGATTAACTTCCGTATTTAATTATCTTTACCTTTTCTTCAGTAATTAATGAACTACCAATCATATTTGTTTCTTCAAAAACAGCTTTAAGTTTTTGGATATTTTCATCGGTATCTGCAATTTCAATTACAATTGGTAAATCACTAGAAAGTTCTAAAAGGTCGCTGGAATGTATCAAACTGGCTTTTCCAAATCCCGTAATACCTCTAAGCACAGTAATGCCTGCATATTTGTGCTCTCTTAAATAATTGGTTAAGTATTTGTATAGATTTTTTCCCTCATACTTATCGCTTTCACCAATAAATATCCTCAGCAGAGTTCCAGTGGATTCTTTTTGCATAATTATTTTTTAATTCAATCTTATATAAAATAACAATTATAAATGATATTAAATTACTTCGTAACAATTAAGGCAAGCTCCCTGCCTGCATATACAGCCATAATACATAGCACAACGTTAAGCACTATGTTTAGAGTAAACAATATTACCTGATTAAGTTCTGCAATCCTAAATGATTCATAAGCAAAAGATGACATTGTGGTAAATCCCCCAAGTATTCCAATAGTGATAAAATCACGAAGTTCAGGTGAAATGTTTCTGCCGGCAGTAACGGAGTACATAACGAAGCCAAGAATAAAACTTCCAATTACATTTACTGTAAGTGTTCCAAGAGGAAATGACGGTAAAAAATTATTAAGCCAGCGCGAAAGCAGGTATCTTGAAATTGTCCCAATAAACCCGCCTATGCCAATATAGATAATTGTCATTTTGTTATAAAATAATGTATAAAATATATTTTATAAAGGTATAACAACATAACAGATTAATTATAACTTTATTTATGCTGAAGATTGCAATTTATTTACAGAAAAATTATCTTTTGGTTTTGTAAAAACCGCAATTGCAATTATATTCACAAAAAACCCTAAAATGGCAATCCCGTTTATCATACCAGCCCAATCTTTATAAGGGGTAGCTGCAGGAAACACTGCAAGGATACGCATTATTAAAGAAATGTTGAGAATTGCATACCACACATAAAGCGATTTTCCGAATGGAGATAATTTAAACTTAAGAACTGCCGGAAGAATTACGGGAGCATGAGCAAAAATCATCATGAATACAAATCCCAAAAAGAAAGCATGAAGAGACGCATCATAAAATAAACCGAAAAGAATTCCAGCAGCAAATAAAATTCCGGAAATAATAAGCCATATATATCCTGTGGTAAGCATTAAACCTGAATAAAAACTTTGCCCGGGTTTTTTAAGGGAGTGTTTAGCCATATCAAACCTTAAGAGCCATATTGCACATCCTATAAGAGAAATTGCGGATGCGGCTCCTCCCCAAGTGTGGAACGGCTGGAAAATTCCTGCTATAAGTAATGCAAGTAATATCAATAAAACATTTTGCTTCAGCTTTACATTTTTTAAAATAACAAATCTGGAAAGCTCCAGCCTTTCACCGGTAATTGTAAAAAATAAAAACGCAATCCACCACATAACAGCATTAGGGTAAAATGAAGTACTGAATAAAACTGCATTCCCAATTAGATAACACATTGCACCCGCAAGCATTATTAATATATGAATACCGCCATGCTTCATGTAAATAATATAATATATTGTGCACATTCCCAATCCGCCGAGCATTAGAAATACATAAGCAATTTTGGGAGTTTCTGCAATAAAGAATATTATACTTAATGAATTTATTACCGGAACAAGAAGAGCAGCTTTGTTTGGAAAACTTACAGAGCGCTCAAGCGCAATCAGTGTTCCGAGAAAAGAGCCAATCATTAAAGCTCCGTGCTCACCCGAGGGTACTACAAAAGGAAGATTCCATCCAATTCTGAACCAGCCGGTTAAAATACCGGTTAGCAGACCAATAAAAACTAACGGGAGAATAAGTAAATTTTTATTCTTCATAATTATATATAATGCGATACCACAAATTTACAAATTTTTATATCAGTATGAATTGACTTAAATCAAAGCAAAAAATAGAATCAGACAGAAAAACATCAGATATAAACTAAGGATATAACATTTATTTAGGATATTAACGTTTCTCAGAAAATTAAATCTAAAAGTGATGTGTGCAAATTATATCTGATAAAATTTTTTATCCCTTATTCATTTTATAATAGCGTTGTAAATATAATATTTCAGTTATTCCCTTTAACTTGGATTGCAACACTTCCCAATAATCCTTAAACTTGCAAATATTAATTTTTTAATATGAAAACAACAGCTTCAATTTTTTTTATATTTAATATATTTTTAAGCATTCACATATTTTCACAATGCAGTGATGCAGGTGTTTGCATTATTGGCAAACATACCCTTAGCGAATCAATAAAAAATAAAAATCTTATTTATTTTGGTGCCAATTACGGATATACGGGTAAAGACCCTGATATAAACGGCAGTTTTAATGATATAAGTATTGTTACATTCAGAGTTGAAACAGATTTTTCTCTTGGCAAAGAATTCAGATTTAATGCTTCAGTACCATACTCTTTTATAAACGGACCTTTGGGAGAAAACAACGGGCTTGGAGATTTTGAAGCAGTTATTTCAAAAACATTTAATATTCACAAAAAACTTAAGCTTACATTTTTACTTGGAGGCAAACTTGCTTTGGGTAAAGTAAACTCAAAAGATTCACTTCCGCAGAGATATATGCCGGGATTAGGGACAAATGATCTGATAGCAGGGGCAATGATTACCGGGGTGAATTATTATTTCGGCATAGGATATCAAAAACCTTTTGGGCGAAGCGCTAACTATGTTACAAGACTGAAGCGGGGAGATGATGCGTTCTTTAGAGCAGGATTTTATGAAGTGTTCAATAAAATTAGCATTAGAGCTGAGATACTGACGATACTTAGAGTTCAGCCATCAAGTGTATTAACAGCATACACGCCAGAAACATTTACAAAAATTTCAAACAGCAACGAAACGCAGGTTAATCTGCTGGCTAATTTAATATATCAGGCAAGTGAAAATATTTCGCTTACTGCAGAGGCGGTACTGCCATTATTAAAGCGAGATTATAACATTGACGGACTAAAACGTAAACTTAGCTTTAGGGGAGCTGTTGGTTATAATTTTTAAATTGTTAGATAAATAGATATTAAATCTTCATCAGAAAGTGAAATATATTTTATTGATATTTTTGTTTTATTTTCTTTCCTGCTCCAAACAGGATCTTAAATCAGATAATTCAGAAAAAAGCAGCATAACAGATTCACTTAAACCCGAAAATGTTTTATTATCAGAAAACCAGAAGAAAGTTCTTGCCGGTGCAAAAGAATGCCTTAGCACAGGATTTAAGTATGATATGACAATGGGTTATTATGTTTGTACGTACAAAGATGGCGAAAACACCGGCTCAAAGGTTTTCCCCGGGGGAGATATTGATCCAAGCATTGGCGTTTGCACAGATGTAATAATTCGCGCCTTGCGTCTTGGCGGGGTTTGCGATCTGCAGGAAGAAATTTACAATGACCTTAAAGCTCAATGGAGCGACTATCCAATGTCCCGTTGGTCTGCCAAAAAACCTGACCCCAACATTGATCAGCGAAGAGTACCTGTACTTATGGTTTGGTTCAGTAAATACTGGCAAAAGCTTGATGTATTGAATGAAATTGAATACCAGCCCGGTGATATTGTTGCATGGGATATGAATGATGACGGATGGGGTGACCATATAGGGATTGTTTCAGATAAATCGGTAAATAGTATTCCGTATTTAATTCACAACTTCCCCAATCCCGGTTACGTTGCCGAAGAAGATGTGCTGCACGAATGGACAATAATTGGAAGCTACAGAGTAAAGGATTAAAAATTTTTTTTGTATATTAATATTTCCGGTACACGTTTTGAACAAAAAATGAAACAGTTGTTGAATATATTTACCAACCGCTATATTGCTTAACGACCATGATAAAATTTTCATACAGTAACAAATCATATTTTTATCAAAATAAATAAAAAACAATGAGAACTGTTTATCACTGGGGTACTTTTCCATTATTTTTATTATTAATTTTAACCACCACAACTATAAGCCAGTCATTACGCTCTGTTAATTATCAGGGAGCGGGCTGGGTAACTGCAGTTAAATATACATCAAACGGAGCAAGACTTTATGCAAGAACAGATGTAGGCGGTGTATTCCGAAGTGATAATGGAGGCAACAGCTGGCAGTTTATTTCAAGCTATGCAGCAACATTTTCGGGTTTGTATATACAAGGTCTTGCACTTCATCCTTCAAATAACAATATTATTTATATTGCCTGCGGTACTTCATACAGACCTGCAGATGAAGGACGAGGAGTGTGGAAAACAACTGATGGGGGTTCAACTTGGTTACATGTTTTGCAGAATGTAAACTTTAGCGGCAATGATGATATACGGTGGGGAGGAGAGTGTATTGCAATAGACGAGGGAAATCCTGAAATAGTTTATGCAGGCGGCAGAGAGAGCGGGATATACAAATCAACTAATGGCGGAGCAACATGGAGTATTGTTGCAGCGTCAAACGTTGTTACAGGAAATATTTCTACCATAACTATCAGACCCGGTACCTCAGGTAACTCAGCTGAAATTTGGACAGGTTCACAGGGTAATGCAGGTGTGTGGAGATCTGTAAACGGAGGTTCAACCTGGACACAACTTAGAAACTCCGGGGATGTAGAGGGAATTGTTTTCAGGATTGCTGTAAAAACAGATGGAACAGCTTTTGTTGCATATAATGAAAGTCTTGCAAGATATAACGGTACATGGACAAATATTCCCGGATTCAGCGGTGCAGGAAGTCTGGCAGCAGTATTTTTTATGGGTACTGAAAATAAAATCATAGCAAGCCGTATGAATTATACAAAGCTTTCTATTGACGGAGGTCAAACTTTTCCGCAGGTTCTGCCAATGACCATGCAGGGACCTCTGCCAAAACATTCTTACAACTGGGTAGTTGTTGACTGGGCAAGGAATCATTTTATGCAAAATCCGGTAAATTCAAATGAGTGGTATATGTCAGGGGGATTTGGATGCCTTAAATCTACCGATGCCGGACAAAACTGGAGATATAAGACAGATGGTATTAATATTCCTGTTATGTACCGGACACATTTTCATGTAACAAATCCTAACTATGTTTATTTACCTATGGGTGACCTTACAATGGGCAGATTAACTGATGGGGGAGCAAGCGGAGAAATTACAGATTATGCATTTTATTCATTTGCTGTACTTCAGGATTTTTCTAATGCAACAGCTGTATTAACAACAACAGCAAACCCCAATAAGAATTATATTGTTGGGGGAAATATTTACAGCGGAGAAATATCTGGGGTATTTGTAACAAATAACAACGGTGCAAATTATACAAAAGTAATAACAAATGGTTTGCCTGCAGGTAATAATAGAGCAATAATAAATGGTGTTGCAAGTGATGCAAATGAAAACCAGCTAATAGTATTTGTAGGCGGGGATTATTCAAACGCCGGTACAGAGGGCGGAATATACTGGAGCTCTAATGGCGGACAAAACTTTACAAAATCAAACGGCATACCGCAAAACATTATAGCACCCGGAGTATTTTATTCAAATTATGGGCTGGCAAAAGATCCGGCAAATACTTCAAAACGGTATGGATACTTTGAAGGTGACGGAGGAGGATTTTATGAAAGCGGAGATGAAGGCAAAAACTGGACTTTAAAAAGCAATATAATTTCGGGATACAAGCCATCAGGAACGCTTAGCGTTCACCCCTCAACTCCAAATCTTTTTTATCTTGCTCTATCATATACAGGTCTCTATAAATCAGTTGATGGAGGAAGTACATGGAACAATATGGATGGCTGGGTAAGTGCGTGGCAGGTTGATTCCCGCGGAAATGTGATTGTAGCTTTTGGACAAAGAACAGGCGATACTTATGATAAGATATACAAATCAACTAATAATGGAAGCACATGGGAGCTTATTACAACAGGAGTATATAAACTGCCTAACACAACAAGTCTTGTTATAAATCCGCATAATATTAATCAGCTTTGGATTGGCACAACAGGTAACGGTACATTTATTTATGACGGTTTGACAATTGGTATTACAAATATTTCAACCGAAGTACCTGCAGAATACAAACTCGAACAGAATTACCCAAATCCTTTTAATCCTGCAACAACTATAAAATTCAGTGTTCCGTATGAAAGTAATTTAAAAATGTTGTTGTATGATATAACAGGCAGAGAAGTTAAATTATTTTTTGAAGGGAAACTGAAGGCAGGAATATACAGCTATAACCTCAGTTTAGATGAATTATCTTCAGGTGTATATTTTTATAAACTGATTTCAGGTACAACTTCATTAACTAAAAAAATGGTTTTAATTAAGTAAATATAAAATAATATGGGATATTTTGATAAACAATCTGAATATTATAAATCAGAACAATTTGATAAAGAGGGAAAAGATTTGAAAATCAGGTAAAAAACTCTTTTTTATCAACATTTATCATAATTGGAATTGTCTTTTTCCTTATAATAATTCTGGTTGCTTATTCATTTATTTCATCTATTTTTTAATGATAACCAAGCCTGTTAACTTTTAACGGGCTTTTGCTTTACAATTTCAAAGTATTTACTTTTAAGCCATTCTTTGCTTATTAATTCTTCGTTTTCTGTTATCAATTGATGTATAGACCCATCATTAATAGATATATTCTCTCTCATATCAAACAATTTATTAACAATATTCAAAAATTCTTGTGCTCGTTGCCTTAAATAACTGCTTATAAGTTCGGTTGTTCTAATAAACTGCCGGGTTGAATCTATAAAAACTGAAAATTCTTCCCACCTGTTAAGTTCAAAAAGCAGCATAAGTTTGGTTATACGGAAGTTCACTTTGTCATAGGCAAGGAAAGGTTCATGTCTGTTTATAATTTCCAGCGCTTTTTCAAACTCTTTTTTTGCAAACCAAAGGTTTGCATAAGTATAGTTAATTGTATAATCGGAATTCTCACCCTTTATCCAAACAGAATATTTGGTTATAAACTTCTCAACTTTATCAAACTCACCCGCATTTGTATGTGCTTCTGCGGCAACAAGAAAATTTGCAGGTACTATTATATTTGTAACCGGGTGTCTTATTATATCAAACTCATCAGCCTTATCAAATATAACGCTTAATTCCTTAACAAAATTGTATTCAGTGCTGCCTTCAAATTTAAGGCAGTAATTTATAAGAAATATAAAGAAAAAATATGCAACGCGCCGCGGCATTTGTGAGCCGTTTAGAAAGAGAAAATCACGGTAAATAAAATAATCTTCATATCCGCGAGTTGATCTGTACATATTCATCATGAAAATATTTACTTTAAGAGTAGGGTTATAGCGATAATCTTTTTTATTTAGAATTGCCGTAAATTTTTCAAGATCAATGCAGTTTAATAATTCGTTTACGATATTGAATTTTGATGAATTGTTATAGATATTTGTTTCAACCCAAATCCTTGCAGTTTCCTGAATAATAATGCACAGAAAATAAAATATGCCGTACTCATAGTAACGCATTCTTGCTTCAAAATTCTTATGGCTGTTGCCGGTATCTGTAGCATAATTCATCCACTGAACCTGCAGAAGGTGGCGTTCATTTAAGCTCTGGAAATCATAAACTGAAATCTCATCAAATATTTTCTCTAGGGCTTTTGCTTTATTTTCAAACATGCGGTTAAGTCCTCGCTCACGCAGCTCAGCTGCCAAGAAAATATCAAAATTAAGTTTATACCCCGAATCAAGTTTTTTCATAGCAAGGAATTTTTCAGTCATCTTTAAAAATACTGAAGATACTTTTCTTATTATGGTATCGTCATATTCCCTGCCGGGATAAACTGCTGAAAATATTTTTCTTTTTTCAATTTGTTTTTCTCCTAGCTCAGGGGAATATTTTTTAAGCTCACGCCAAAAGTTATAAACATATTTGCCTCCTCCAAAGTAGGGAGATTTTGTCATTTTTCCGAATTCTTTTATCTCTTGCTTTGAAAAAGTTCGGATAATTTTAATGAACGCGAAATTATTCATTTATTATTCACTTTAAAAACATAATTATTGCAGAATTTATTTGTTTTAAGCAAATTTTTAATTTTAATAATAAAATTCAATTCACAAATTTGTTAATTCATTTGTTATTAAATTATTTATAAATAACATTTTTATATAAATTTGCAAATACTTAAGGCATATTTGTTGTTTCGTTTTCTTTACCTTGCATCCAATTTTAAAAATTGCTATAATTGTAAGATATTTAATGATTATGAATTGAAATTGACGCTCCTAAAAGCGTCTTTTTTGTTCTATATAAGCCCTGTGGTAAATAAAAAATTAACAGGGAGAGCAGAAATAAGCATTTTTATTTAGAAAATATAAAAAAATAATACATACTATGAGGCTTAACAAATGAAATCTGATATAGTTGAATCCTTTTCACAAATGGTGAAAGATAAGAAGATTGACAGAGACCTTCTTGAAAGTATTATCAAGGAAGTTTTTGGAATGATGATTAAGAAAAAATACGGACAGAATGCAAACTTTGATGTAATTGTGAATATGGACAAAGGTGATATTGAAATGTATCTTTCGAAAGCTGTTGTTGAAACTGTTGCAGACCCCGAAACAGAAATTAGCGTTGAAGAAGCAAATGAACATTCCGGAGAAGAGCTTGAAGTTGGCGATGATTACACCGAGGTTCTTGATTATGTAACTTTTGGAAGAAGGCACATTGTGAATCTGAAACAAAACCTGAACCAGAAAATTCGTGAAGTAGAAAAGGAAATTATTTATAATGACTACAAAGACCTTGTAGGTGAAATTATTGTTGGTGAAATATATCAGATAAAACCACACAGCATACTTCTGATACATAACGGTCACGAAATACAGTTTCCCAAAGGTGAGCAGATTGCAAGGGAAAGGTATAAAAAAGGTGAATCAATAAGAGTATATGTTAAAGAAGTATCCAAGAAACAATCAGGTCCGCCTGCTATAATCGTTTCCAGAGCTGCTGATGATTTCTTAAAAAAACTGTTTGAGCTTGAAATACCAGAAATTTATGACGGAGTAATTGAAATTAAAGGCGTTGCACGCGAGCCGGGAGAGCGGGCAAAAGTCGCGGTATATTCTTATGACGACAGGATTGATGCCGTTGGTGCATGCGTTGGAATGAAGGGTATAAGAATTCACTCAATTGTCCGTGAGCTTGCTAATGAAAATATTGATGTTATTAACCATAGTGATGATATAGGATTGTATATAGCACGTGCTTTAGCTCCGGCTAAACTTAAAGATATTTATCTTGATAAGGCAAATAAGGTTGCTAAAATAATTGCAGATGAAGATCAAATTTCATTAATTATTGGAAAGAACGGTCAAAATATTAAGCTTGCCAGCAAGCTTACTGATTACGAAATAGATGTTGAGCGTAACAGCGGCAGACCAAAAGATATTGAAGAAGCACTTGAAAGAGAACTTGAGGCACAGGCAGAGCAGGAAGAAGATGAAGATATTGATGAAACACCTGAAACCTCGAATGACGATGATGAAAATACTCAAGAGGAACCAAAGGAAATAAATGATAACGATGAAAGCAGTGATGAAGACGAAGAAAACGAAGAAGAAGATGATGGAGATGAAGAAGAAGAAGATGGAGAGGAAGAAGAAGAGGGACAAGATGAAAAAGAATCAAAAAAAGAAAAGAAATAATGTAAAACTAGGTAATTAATAATAGAAGGTAAAATAATTTTTAATGCCCGAAAGTACAAATAAAGGATTAAAGGGAATACAGGTTTCTAAGATTGCAAAGGAAGTGAACAGGCAATCAACAGAAATACTTGAATACCTGAAGCGTATAGGTGTTGAAGTAGGCAGTGTTATGTCTAAAGTTGATGAAACCGCATATCAAAAAGTTTTAGGGCATTTTAAAAGCGACCTTGAAGAAGCCGAAAAACATAAGAAGAAACTCATTGACCTGAAGAAAAAGCATAAAGGAATTGAAATAAGTGAAATAGAAGATGAAGTAAAGAAAGAAAAGGAAAAGAAGCTTAGAGAAGAAGAAGAAAAGATCAGACAAGAGAGGGAGTTTCAGCAGCAGAAAGAACTTGAAGAAAAGCGAAGACAGTTAAAAGAAAAAGAAGAACAAGAAAATAAAGGACAGATAGTTCCAGAAGCAAAGAAAAGAACTAATCGGGAGGAAAAGAAACCTGAAGATCAAAAGCCAAAAGAAAAAAAACAGGTATCTGAAGAGGTTAAAACCGATGAAAAGACTCCAGAAAAATCTGCTGCAAAAGTAACACATGAAAAGAAGATACCAGAAAGGGTAGATATTTCCAAACCGATAACTACAAAAACCGGAATTTTCCAGACACCTCATTTAATGAAGGGCAGACAGTATGGAGAATCACGCGGCAAAAAGGATAGTAATAAAGCCAAAGGCGAGAGAGTAAGAGGAAAAGGCGGTGTTAAACCGGATGGCAAGCAGCAAGACGATGCAAAAAAAAGCGGATTTCAGAGAAAAACAGGCGGAACTTTTGAACGGGTTACAATAAAAGACGATTTCAGAAAAAATAAAAAACCTGTACATGGACAAAAAGCACCGTTTAAAAAACCATTTACTTCACGTGAAGATGAAAAGAAAAAAGATGAGAAATCAAAAGATACAAAACAAGTAACTGAAAGCGCCGGCTCAATTGCCAAGAAACGCGATATTGACAAGAGTTTAAAATCAAAGAAACAGAAATATCAAGACGGCGCGGAAGCAAAGAAAAAGAAAAAACAGGCTGACGAAGAGATAACACAGGAAATAGAAGAAGCTATACGTGAAACTATGGCTAAGATGGATGAAACCGGCTCAGCAACCGCAAGACAGCAGCTTAGAAAAAAGAAAAAGAAAGAACGTTTAGAACAGGAACAAAAAGAAGCCGAAGAAAACCTAGCAAGAGCCAACATTATTCAGGTTACAGAATTTGTTTCTACCAGCGAGCTTGCTGCTTTAATGGGTATTGAAGTAAGCGAGCTTATCCAGAAATGTTTTGAACTGGGAATGATGATAACTATAAACCAAAGGTTAGATAAGGACCTGATAACTTTACTAGCAGATGAATTTGGATATAAAATAGAATTTCAGAAAGAATATGAAGTTGATGCCCTTGCAGATACGATTGACGATACCGATAAACTTCTGCACAGACCCCCTGTGGTAACAATTATGGGTCATGTAGATCACGGAAAAACATCACTGCTTGATTACATAAGAAAAGAAAGTGTAGTTGCAGGCGAAGCAGGCGGAATTACACAGCACATTGGAGCTTATCAGGTGAAACTTGAGGATGGGAGATTAATAACATTTCTTGATACACCTGGTCACGAAGCATTTACGGCTATGCGTGCCCGCGGAGCACAAATTACAGATATAGTAGTGCTTGTTGTTGCCGCTGATGACAGTGTGATGCCCCAAACAATAGAAGCTATAAATCATGCACTTGCAGCTAATGTGCCAATAGTGGTGGCTATTAATAAGATTGATAAACCAAATGCAGATCCTAATAAAATTAAAACACAGCTTTCGGAAAAAGGTGTGCTTGTTGAAGAATGGGGAGGCAAATATCAATCAGTAGAAATTTCTGCAAAAGCAGGCACCAATATTGATCAGCTGCTGGAGAAAATTCTGGTTGAAGCAGAAGTACTTGATCTTAAAGCTAACCCTAACAGGAATGCAAGAGGAGCTATTGTTGAAGCTAAACTTGATAAAGGTAAAGGTATTACAGCTACAGTACTTGTACAAAAAGGTACTCTAAAAACAGGTGACCCGTTTGTTGCAGGTAACTTTAACGGAAGAGTTAAAGCAATGTTTGATGAACGCGGAAAAAAAGTTGAACTTGCAAAACCTGCGGTACCGGTACAGGTGCTGGGTTTTGACGGCATGCCTCAGGCAGGTGATGTAATGGTTGTTATGGATAATGAACGTGAAGCAAGGGATATTGCCTTAAAACGCCAGCAGCTTAAACGAGAACAGGAATTCCGGCAGGTTAGATTTATTACACTTGATGATATTTCAAAGCAGATAAAAGAAGGAAAACAAGTTGATCTGAATGTTATTATTAAAGGTGATGTTGATGGTTCCGTTGAAGCCCTTTCAGATTCTTTATTAAAGCTTGGAACAAGCGAAGTAAAAGTAAGCATTATTCATAAAGCAATTGGCGAAATTACCGAATATGATGTGCTGCTTGCTGCAGCATCAAGTGCAATAATTGTTGGTTTTAATGTCAGACCCAATCTAAAAGCAAGAAAGCTTGCTGAGGCTGAAAAAGTTGATATAAGGCTGCATAACATCATATATGATGTGATAAACGAAATAAAACTTGCGCTAGAAGGTCTTTTAGAGCCGGAAAAATCAGAGGAAATACTTGCTACGGTTGAAGTTAGAGCAACGTTTAAAGTACCTAAGATCGGAACAGTTGCGGGATGTTATGTACTTGACGGAAAAGTTGGGAGAAACAATAAAATTAGGCTGTTAAGAGATGGTTTTGTTGTTTTTGATGGAAGCATCAATGCACTAAAAAGATTCAAAGATGACGTTCGCGAAGTAGAACAGGGATTTGAATGCGGTATAAGTCTTGAAAATTACAATGATATTAAAGTTGGTGATATTATTGAATCATATACAATAATAGAAACTAAAAGAAAACTTGAACAGAAGTAATATACAGCAACAATATAAAGTGTATTGAAAAACTATGTCTATAAGAACAGAAAAAGTTGCAGAAGAATTAAAGCATCAGTTAGCAAATATATTAACCAGAGATCTGGCGGAACTGCATTTAGGGCTTGTAACAGTAACACGAGTGCGTATAAGCAAGGATCTTAAGAATGCTAAAATTTATTTGAGCTTTATAGGAAATAAAGAACCCGCCGAAGTATGCATTGAAAAAGTGAATAACAGGAAAAAACAAATAAGAATGCACCTTGCTCATAATATACATTTAAGGTTTGTACCTGAAATTGAATTTTATTTTGATGATACAATTGAATATGCCAGCAGGATTGATGAGATAATTAAGGATATTCATAAAGATGATGAAAATACCGGTGTACCAAATACCGAAGAATCGGAATAATTTTTTTCCGCCTTTTATGTCAGCAGAAATTAATGATACAGATTTAAAAACTGACCAATATAATACAGGCATAAATGAAGCGGACTTAAATGAATTTAAAATTGTCGGCAGTGATTTTTGGAAATTAAACTGGCAGGAACGCAGCGAAGCTGCAAACAAACATGGTATAACACTGCTCTTTGATAAACCAAAGGAATACACAAGCGCAAGAGTTGTAAATATTGTAAAAAAATTTCTTGATGTAAGTAAAGCAGGACACAGCGGAACACTTGACCCTAAAGCAACTGGTTTAATGGTTATTTGCACCGGAAAAAAAACCAAACTGCTTAATAATCTGCTAAACTGCGATAAGGAATATGAAGGGATTCTTGTTCTTGGTGAACGAACCCGAAGCTATGATTCAGAAACTGAAGTGTATGAAAAAAAAGATATTTCATATATCACTAGCAAAGATATTTTAAAAGCTGTAAAAGAGTTAACAGGTCAAATTAGCCAAGTACCGCCAATGTACTCGGCAGTTAAGTATAAAGGCAAGCCTCTTTATAAACTAGCACGTAAAGGTCATACACTCGAGCGTAAACCTAAAGAAGTTCACATTAAAGAGTTTGATGTAAGTCCATTAACTAAAAATGAATTAAATTTCAGGGTTGTATGTTCAAAAGGTACATTGATAAGGTCTCTTGTGAGCGACCTTGGAGATAAACTTGAAGTTGGGGCATATTTAAAAGAGCTTCGCAGAACTAAGATAGGTTCATTAGATATTATTAATGCACTAAAAACAGATGATTTTATTAATATGAATATGAACAGACAGGTATGAACAGACAGGTATGAATAACAGAAATTTTTGGGGTAAGAGAAAATTATAAAAGACCGCAACTATAATTAATGAATATTTACAGGGATATTAAAGATGTTACAAAGGATAAAAAAACTGTTGTTACAATAGGCACTTTTGACGGGCTTCATAAAGCACATAAACAGATTATAGATAAAGTAACATCATTAGCCCGGCAAAACGAGCTGCGTTCTTTTATAGTTACGTTCGAGCCGCATCCGCAGGAAGTTTTAAAGAATAAAACTCCTGATATCAAACTGCTTACATCAATAGATGAAAAACTAAGACTGTTTGAAAAAGCAGGGATTGAAAATGTGCTGGTTTTAAAATTTACCATTGAGTTTTCAAAAACCGACGCAAATGAATTCTATGAGAGTTATGTAGCAGGTGCAATAGGTTTAAGCGATTTGGTAATTGGTTATGACCACCTTTTTGGAAGAAACCGTGAAGGCAGCTTTGAAACATTAATGGAGCTTGGAAAAAAATACGGATTTACCGTACACAGAGTGGAAGAAATTGATATTGAAGGCAAACCGGTTAGCTCAACCCGTATTAGACTTGCCCTTGCCGAAGGCAATATAGAAGAAGCCAACAGACTGCTTGGATATGAATACGGATTTGACGGAATTGTGGTAGAAGGCGATAAAGTTGGAAGAACAATTGGTTACCCGACAGTTAACTTAAAGCCCGTTAAAGAAAACAAAGTAATGCCCCGCGAAGGTATTTATTGTGTGAAAGTGGAATATAACGAAAATAATTATTATGGAATGATGTATCACGGTTACCGCCCAACATTAAGTGAAGGGATCCAGCGGGCACTTGAAGTTCATATTTTTGATTTTAATAAAAATGTTTACGGCGAAAAAATTACAATAGGTTTTTTAAAACGGCTGCGTGATGATATGAAATTCAGCAGCAAAGAAGAGCTTATTAAACAGATAGATAAAGATAAGAAAGATTCACTTAGTTATATAAAAGAATTTGAAAGCAGAAAGCAAATAAATCAGAATTAATATAAAATATAATTATCACTTTAAGGAGATAAAATAAAAAAGATGTTAACAAAAGAAGCAAAACAGGAAATTGTATCAAAGTACGGAACGAGTGCTAAGGATTCAGGTAAAGCAGAAGTGCAGATAGCAATTCTGACTGAAAGAATTAACACTCTAACTGAAAGCCATTTTAACACAAATAAAAAAGATAATCACTCCAGGCTTGGATTGTTAAAAATGGTTGGAAAAAGAAGAAGACTGCTTAAATATCTTGAAAACAAGGATATCAGCAGGTACCGCACAATAATTAAAGAGCTTAACATAAGAAAATAATTTTCAACAGGGCTGTTTTATTGAAAAGCTGTTATTCTGTTAAGTCAGGGCGACGAAAATACTTTCTCAGTTTGTATTTTAATATGATTTGAGGCAGCTTTTTCGCCATCCTGCTTACGGCATGTTGTAAATGCCATCCAACAGAGTAACTTCTTAAAATTTCAGCAGCCTTTAATTAATTTAAGGAGAAATATAAAAAAAGATGGTAACAGTAAAAGAGCTTTCACTAGGCGGAAGAACGCTGAGGCTTGAGGCAGGTAAACTTGCCAAACAGGCAAGCGGTGCAGTACTGGCAACATACGGTGATACTGTAGTGCTTTGTACAGTAGTAGGAGCAGATGAACCAAAAGAGGGCATGAATTATTTTCCGCTGCAGGTTGAGTTTCGTGAGAAAACCGCATCAGTTGGAAAAATTCCCGGTGGTTTTTTTAAACGCGAAGCAAGACCAAGTGAAAAAGAAATTTTAACAGCAAGACTTATTGATAGACCAATTCGTCCGCTTTTTCCTGAAGAATATATGAACGAAGTGCAGGTTGTATGCACTGTGTATTCAAGCGATAGAGAAAACGATGCTGATGTTGTAGCTGCCGTTGGCGCTTCAGCAGCACTTATGATCTCTAAAATTCCCTTTGAAGGACCGGTGGGTGAGGTAAGAGTAGGAAGGATAAATGGTGAATATGTTGTTAACCCTACTCATTCACAGCTTTTAGAAAGTGATATGGATATGGTAATAGGAGGCACAACTGATTCTATTGTGATGGTTGAAGGTGATGCAAAAGAGTTAAGCGAGGATATTGTGCTTGGAGCTATAAAGTTTGCACATGAAAATATTAAACAACTTTGTATAATGCAAACTGAATTTGCAGCTGAGCGAAATGCTGTTAAACAAAAAGTTGTACCTGCTGAAGTAAATAAGGAACTTAAAGATGAAGTGTACGAAAAAGCTTCAAAAGTAATCAGCGAAATTCACAGAAGCGATGTTACAAAAGATGAAAGAAGCCAGAAATACAAAGAGCTATACGAATCAATTTCTGAAGCATTAAAAGATAAATATCCCGAAGAGGAAAAAGTTATTGCAAAGCATTTTGATGATATCCAGTATTATGACATGCGAGAAATGATACTTAGCGAAAACCGCAGACTTGACGGCCGTACTACAACACAAATAAGACCTATCACATGCGAAGTTGGTTACCTGCCAAGAAACCACGGCTCTGCATTATTTACACGCGGAGAAACACAGAGCTTAACCAGCATGACATTGGGTACAGCAAGCGACCAGCAGATAATAGACGGGTTAATGCCGGAGGAAAAAAAGCGTTTTATGCTTCATTATAATTTCCCTCCATTTTCAACCGGTGAAGTCGGGCGTTATGGCTCAACAGGCAGGCGTGAAATTGGTCATGGTCATTTAGCAGAAAGATCACTTAAAGGAATGCTTCCTGTGGAAGCAGATTTTCCTTACACTATCCGTTTGGTAAGTGATATACTTGAATCCAACGGATCTTCATCAATGGCAACAGTATGTGCAGGTACGCTAGCGCTGATGGATGGCGGGGTACAGATAAAACGCCCTGTTGCAGGAATTGCAATGGGTTTAATTAAAGAAGGCGATAGAGTTGCAGTTCTAAGCGATATACTTGGTAATGAAGATTTTCTTGGGGATATGGATTTTAAGGTTTGCGGAACCTCCGAAGGTATAACAGGGCTGCAGATGGATATTAAAATAAAAGGTGTATCATTTGAAATAATGCAAAGAGCTTTAGCGCAGGCTAAAGAGGGAAGAATGCATATACTTGGTATTATGAAGGAAACTATTGCTGAACCAAGACCTAATATTTCGCAGTTCGCTCCGCATCTATATACTATGACAGTACCTGTTGATATGATTGGTGCAGTTATTGGACCCGGAGGTAAGAATATAAGGCATATAATTGAAATGTCTGGTGCAGAAATTAATATTGATGATGATGGGACAGTTGTAATTGCTGCTGTATCTGGTGAATCAGCCAGAATAGCTCAGTCAATGATTGCAAAAATAACTGAAGTGCCTGAAAAGGGTAAGACCTATGACGGCAAGGTCGTAAAGACAACTGACTTTGGTGCATTTGTTGAGATACTCCCCGGCAAAGAGGGTTTGCTGCATATTTCACAGATAGATAAAAAACGTGTTGCAAAGGTAGAAGATGTACTTAAGCGCGGTGATAAAGTTACTGTAAAAGTGCTTGAAATTGATAAGCAGACTGGAAAGATATCGCTAAGCCATAAGGCAGTGATGGAAGACGAAGAAAAAGCTAAGAACGCACCAGACGCTGAGAATAAATAACATGTTCATCGGATGACTTAAGGGCTCATCCGGTGAATTATAAATTAATTAGAGCCTGCTCAAAAATTTGAGCAGGCTTTTTTATTACCATATTAAACATTGTTTGTTTCTTTAAAATTCACTAACTTGGGTTTAACACTAATTTATCATTACTAATATGATTAAATTAATTATACTCATTTCTGCCTTTATCTTTTCACTGCCAAATTACGGACAAATTATTGTAAGCGTTGGATTAAAAGGAGGTATCACAATTACGGATTATACTCAATGGAATTCTTCAGATACCATAATAAATAAATTATATGTCAACCGGCCTGAAAGCAGGATACTGGTAAATATTGCATTGTATGCTGAAGGATTAAGCACAAAATATTTCAGCACTGTAGGCGAAATTGCCTATAATCCAAAGGGTGTTTCATTCACTTATAATGCGCTTAATGGTAATGGCAATATTATCGGAACGGAATCTGTTGATAACCGGACCGGATACCTTTCAGTATCCCTATGTGAAAAGGCAAGGGTAAACTGGAAGAAAATGAACCTATTTATCTATGCCGGACCAAGGCTGGATATGCAGATAAATGAAAACAGGGGTTTGGATTTTTACGAAACTTATAAAAAATTTGAAACAATGATATTCGGTTTATCTGCTGGTTTTGGAATAGAGTTTGTTGACAGGAAATACCGTTTTATAACTGAGGTACAGTTTGAGCCTGACCTGACATTTACTTTGAATAACACAATTGGAAAAGTAAAAAAAAATACATGGTTGGTAAGGATAGGAGTAGCCTTAAATGAAAAGTAAAAAATTAATTTACAGGTTATTTCCATTAATTGCACTTACAGCACTATATTATTTTTCGTCATGCTGGTACCTGGATTCAACTGATACTCTTTTCAGGATCCAGGTGGACAGTATTTCAGTACCTGCTTATATAAATAATAACAGTGATTCTCTTCCGGTAAAATTTTGGGGCAAAATTGGAGAGGATTCATGCTATTCGTTCTCGCATTATCAGGCTTCACAAGATTCTGCCGGATTAATAATTGCTGCGTGGGGACTTATACATACTGTTTACCGGCAGATATGTGCGGATGGAGATATTCAGCTAAACGGCAGGGAGTATAAAATTTGGCCGCTAAGGAATGGTGTTTATACCGTTTCTGTTCTTCAGCCCGATGGAACTATTTTAAGAAAATATATTCAGGTTAACTAATTAATTTTAATACTTCACTACTTTTTCACCTTCATACTTCAGAATTAAAACACCCGGTTTGATAAATTTCTGAATTTCATTTTCTTCAATAACCTGCAGCTTAAAATCATTCCTTTCTGCTAAATGATACAGCATAAATTCAGTATAACGCATTGGCTCAAATCCCGGCTGCTTAAATGCGGAATATCGCAGCTCATCCGTTTTGGGGTTCACAAGCACCAGCGACCCGTTATGGCTAACTTGCGGCAGAAATTTTTCTATCTGATCTGTCATACCCTTTGCCCGCCAGCCAAGCTCGCCGATCATACGCGTCTTATCCATCACAGAAAAAGCATTCATAACGAGCAGGATTGCAGCAAATACAAAAAATACGGTTTTAATTGATCTCCGGTTGTTATTAATATAGTATTCAGAAGCCAAAGCTATTATCAGGATAAAAAACGGCAGGGAGTAATAAGTATATTGCTCGTTCACGTGATTGAGTATTGCCGGCGGAAAAAATCCGGCTATCATAAAACATCCAAGCACTAAAACTTCTTTTATCTTTCTGCCCCTCCAAATCCCCCATAACAATACTAATGCAAATACTGCCGTAACTGCAAGCACAGGCAGTAGTATTTTCAGATCCCTGAAGTGCACTGCTTCAAACACACGTACACTTGAAAATGGCAGCAATAATGAGAATATCAGCATGCCGATATTTTTAGGAATGTTAATACCGATGTTAAAGTCATAAACTCCTGTACCAATGCCGGGCTTATATGTTACAATCTTAGAGCGTATTAGGAAGAATATTGCAAAAATTATTAAATATGGAATTAACATAAGAATGATCTTTTTTACATCATTAAATGTACGGTTTTTGAAAATAGGAATTTTAACAAGCAGCAGCATAAATAATAGAGGGATAAATGTTGCGCTGGTTTCTTTTGTAAGCAAACATACTGCAAAAATAAAAACACTAATTGCATAATATTTGTAATTAATAAATTTTGCATCACCTGCAGTTTCAATCGAGCGGTAAATTATCCATAAATTCAGAAATGTTAAAAAGGATGTGATTAACTGTCCCAGCGTATCATTTCCACCTACCGCAGTTACGCTTACTTGAGAAAGGAGCATGTATAAAGCTGCAATAAGTGCTGATAACTTAGAAAATTTAAGTTTCAGCATTACATAAAATAAAAATACAGAAAATGATGAATGAAGCAGAATAAATAATATGTGTGTCGGCAGAGTATTCCACCCGAAATTAAAGATAAAGAGAGTTGTTATTGTATCTTCTATTGGCCTGTAGAACATCAGCCTTTGGTAAGTGCTTGTCCAAATCTTTTCAAATACAGCATTGCTGTTTTCGGGTACAATTGTATAATCATCACCGTAACGCGGGGCATCAATGCCAGGCGAATAAATGATAAAACCAATTATTATAAAGCAAAACGCAGTTATCCAAAAGTTCTTATTAATGCTATATGTATTCATTTTTTAAATAGAATAATCAAAAATATATCAATTAACCAATAGGAACTATATAAAAATATATATACGAAATATGGTTTTATTTAGCAGGTTTATTTAAGCAATTAAATTATATATTTGCAGATAAATTTATATTAGTAATGAATTTTTCTTATCTGGATATAGCTATAGTTATTATTTACCTTGCGGGAGTAACTGCATACGGTATAATAAAAGGAGGCAGGCAAAGCTCTGCACGTGATTATTTTATCAGCGATAAAGCTATTCCGTGGTGGGCAGTATGTTTTGCAATTGTTGCCACTGAAACCAGTGCTCTTACATTCATAAGCGTTCCCGGTGTAGCTTATGCCGGTAATCTAAATTTTCTGCAAATAGCAATTGGGTATATATTAGGCAGAATAGCCGTTAGTTATCTTCTGCTTCCAAAATATCATGAAGGTGAGCTTCTTACAGCTTATGCATATCTTGGGAAAAGATTTGGAGCAACGACCAAAAATTTTGCATCTGCCGTATTTATGATAACAAGAGTATTTGCTGATGGAGTACGATTGTATGCTACGGCAATTCCATTAGCACTGCTGTTAAAAGGATGGGATCTGTTTCCAAATGCTGCAGATTGGAAGATATATTCATATTCAATAATTATTATAGCAGTAATAACACTTGCATATACATATCTTGGCGGAGTGCGTGCAGTAATATGGACAGATGTAATTCAGATGTTCATTTATATTGGCGGAGGGATTTTAGCAGTATATATACTAAGCAGTAATTTAACAGTTCCTTTAAGTGAAACAATTTCACAGCTTTCAGCTAAGGGTAAGCTTAATTTTTTTGATTTCTCAATTGATTTTGCTAAACCATATACTCTTTTGGCAAGTGTTATTGGCGGGGGATTTTTAAGTATGGCGTCACATGGTACCGATCAGCTTATTGTTCAGAGACTATTAACAACCGGTTCATTGAAATCATCAAAAAAAGCATTAATTACCAGCGGTGTGATTGTATTTTTTCAATTTGCATTATTCCTATTTATCGGATCATTACTTTACGTTTTCTTTAATGCTCAAACCATGAAAGCTGATGAAGTTTTCCCTACGTTCATTATAAAGTATATGCCAACAGGGGTATCGGGATTCATAATTGCGGGGCTGCTTGCCGCGGCAATGTCAACATTATCAGGTTCAATATCAGCACTATCCTCCACCCTTGTTGAAGATATTTACAAACCGTATTTCGGGAAAGAAAAAACTCCGCAGCAGCTTCTGAAAGTATCAAAACTTATAGCTTTAATATGGTGCGGAATACTTATATTATCTGCATTTTTATTTATGAATTCATCGCAATCAGTTGTTGTGCTTGGTCTTTCTATTGCTTCGTTTACTTATGGCGGGCTGCTTGGTACATTTTTACTGGGTATTTTATTCAGAAATATAAAACAGGTATCTGCAATTATTGGTTTTGCATTTGGAATATTGGGGATGATATTAATTATTTACTATACAAAGATTGCCTGGACATGGTACACTATTATTGGGGTTATAATTACTATTGCTGCGGCAAATATTGTTAATTTGTTTGTTTCATCCCCAAAACCCGGAATTTCAGAAAAACATTCAGATTAATTGATCATTATTTAATCTACAAATTCAAATTATTTTCAGGGCAGGAAGTAATATATCCTGCCTTTTTTATTTATTTCATTAAGCTTTTAATATTCTTTTATTTAAAATTACCTGAAATCTAAATTATTCAAAAATTTCTCTAAATATATGTAATTATAAGATTTTATATAAGTATTGTTTGTAAATTTTCGTAAAATCTCATTAAACTTTTTTACTGCAGTGTTGTCTTATTAGCACTGAAGGTTATAACCACCTGAAAACTAAATAAAAATTTTAACAAATAATAATTAAAAGGAGAAAATAATGTTTAACGAAATAAAATCCCACAAGGGATATTTTTTAAAACGATCAAAAAATTTATTGATACTTTCCGTATCTGTATTGTTCATGCTGTATTTATCTGCATGTAATGAAAATTCAGTTGATGATAACGAAACTGATGATCAATTCATTACCAATGTTATAAATGGCGGATATTCAGGATTAAACGGCGAGGATGATGACCTTATGTATTCCATGGTCAGCGATTTCCAGGATGATGGACCTGTTGGTGATTTTGATGGAGATACTCCGGTTGACTCTCTGCTTAAATGGGGAAGACTTGTAACAGGGAGCAGCGTTACTGTTACTATAACAAATGAAGGAGACTCAATTAAAAATGCTGATATTACCAGAACAATTACAGGTAACTATGTTATTGTTGGTGTTGTAAGCGGAATTGTTGATACAATATTTAAACCATACACTCAGGTATTTCACCGTACAGCGGTATTTAAAAGAATTAACAATACCCCGCACCCACGGATGAACTGGAGACTTTACAAGGTATCAATGGTTGATGGACGCACAACTTCTCCGCAGAATAGTGATGACTACATTCAGATGCAGCAGATTCAGGTTTATAAGAACGGAACACTGTGGAATACTTTTAACGGACCGGATTTTACTCAGAATATTTTTACCACAAGAAAATTTGACGGCGCAGGAATTCCAGAAGTAAATATTGGTGATCAAATAAAAATTGTGGTAACTACTTATTCAGCACAGTCAGAGCAGGATATAGTGGCATGGCACTGGGGCAAACGTAACTTTGGTTTCCACAGAGAACCGTTTGCAATGACTAACCAAACACCCAGCGGTGCAGGTTGGATGAGGACATTTGAAAAAACATTTAATATTGGCACGCATCATCTTCGCGGAAGATTTAACGGTTTCATTAGTGCATCCACAAGAAAATCATTATACGATGACTCACCGGTAGAATTTGCAAGCGATGCAGTTGGAACACCATACAGAGTTTTACCGTAACATCAAAATAAAATGCTCTGTTAAATATATGCAGCTTAGTTCTGCAAATAATAAAAATAAGCCTTCCCAATTCCCCAGGGGAGGCTTTTTTATTTTTTAAACTTATAAAATTCAATTAAATATACAATTTAATACTGTGTTTATGCTAATTATATTAGCTATTATTTTCCTATTTATTTAACTTATATCACTAACTATATTAGTTTGGTTTTACATTAAGAAATTTTTCATATCAAAGGGGGATTTTATGAAAAACAATTTACTAAAGCTATTAGCAGTATTAATTTTACTTTTCTTTCTAACATTTACTACCACTGATCTTATTTCGCAGAACTGGACAGCACTTGGTACGGGTGCAAATAATTCAGTTAATTCTATGATAGTATATAACGGTGAGCTTATTGCTGCGGGTGATTTTTCATCAATTGGCGGAATAAGTGCTAACCGAATAGCAAAATGGAATGGATCAATTTGGTCACCATTGGGACTTGGTACCAACGGCAGTATTTTTGCAATGGCAGTTTTTAATGGTGAGCTTATTGTTGCGGGCAGCTTTACTCAGGTTGGAGGAGTTACTGCAACTCGCATTGCAAAATGGAATGGAAATAACTGGCTCTTGTTTGGTTCAAACAACGGATTTAATAATGAGGTACTAGCGCTTGCTGTATATAACAATAATCTTTATGCAGCTGGCAGATTTACATCTTCCGGCTCAACAAGCCTTAACAGAATTGCAAAATGGAATGGAAATTCATGGGAGCAGTTAGGTCTTGGTTTAAATGACCACACTCACTCACTTGCAGTATATAACGGTGAACTTGTTACAGGGGGCGGATTTACTACCGCAGGCGGCGTAAGTGCAAACCGTATTGCAAAATGGAATGGAACTGCATGGAGTAATTTAGGACTTGGTATGAATAATGAAGTATATGCACTTGCTGTTATGAATAATTCTCTTTTTGCAGGTGGTATTTTTACACAAGTTGGCGGAGTAGGGGTTAACAGAATAGCTAAATGGACCGGGAGCTGGAGCAATCTTGGTACAGGTGTAAATAATTCCGTTGAGGCATTATATAGCTACGGAAACATTATTTTGGCCGGGGGAAATTTTACAAGTGCTGGCGGAATTGGTGCAAACCGCTTTGCATCTTGGAACGGTTCAAACTGGTCTCAATTTGGAAGCGGTATGAATAACGATGTTCTGGCTATTTCTGTTTACCAGAATGTTATTTATGCAGGAGGAGATTTTACAACAGCAGGCGGAACTACCGTGAACAGAGTTACAAGATGGTCAATACCGGTAGCAATTGAACCCGAAGGCAGCGAGATTCCTTCAGAATATAAGCTGTATCAAAATTATCCCAATCCATTTAATCCTGTAACTAAAATTAAATTTACAATTCCAACTGGTGGAATTACCACTCTAAAAATTATTGATAATACAGGCAAGCTGATAAAACAGATTTTAAATAAGCATTTAAGCCCCGGTGCTTATGAGTTTAACTTTGATGCTTCGGGATATTCCAGTGGTGTATATTACTATGAATTAATTTCTGGAAAATTTAAACAGGTTAACAAGATGATTTTGATAAAATAAGATTGATTTAATGTTTAAATTATAATTATTTTAACATATTACTTAATTTTATTTCTGTTTATAAAACCCGGTTTATTGTTAAGCCGGGCTTTTTATTTTTCTACCCTTAATTTAGAAGAATTTTTTGGTATTTAATGAAAATATTCAAAAACGTATATTTATTTGTTATTTTTAAAAATTTTATCAATAAATCAAATTATATTTAGTAAGGAAAATATGCCGAATTTAGTACTTATCAGACACGGGCAGTCACAATGGAATCTTGAGAACCGTTTTACAGGATGGATAGATATTCCCCTTTCTCCTAAAGGAGAAGAAGAAGCTTCTTCAGCAGGTGAAAAAATTAAAGGTATGACCTTTGATAAAGCATTTTCATCTGTGCTGCAGAGGGCAACCAAAACTTATGAAATAGCAGCACAAAAAGCGGGATTTAAACACTTAGTCTGCGAACGCGATGAAGCGTTAAACGAAAGAATGTACGGCGACCTGCAGGGATTGAACAAGGATGAATGCCGTGAAAAATTTGGTGCGGAGCAGGTTCATATCTGGCGAAGAAGTTTTGACGTTCCACCTCCGGGAGGGGAAAGCCTTAAGAATACCGCTGAAAGAGTTCTGCCGTATTTTTACAAAAAAATTGAGCCGATGCTCCGCGAAGGTAAAAATATTCTTGTAGTTGCACACGGCAACAGCTTAAGGGCTTTGATAATGCATCTGGAAAAACTTTCAGGTGAGCAGATTGTAAAAGTTGAGATACCAACAGGGGTGCCAATTTTATATGAACTTGACAGCAATTTGAATATAGTTTCAAAAAAGGAATTGTAAGTTTTTTGCGTGCTTGGCGGTTAAAAAGCTAAAAACCGCTAAGTCAGCAAGGATTAAAGAAATGATATTATACAACAAAGCATTGGAAACTGTTCACGAATTTGTGAAGAATGAAAATCTTCGTAAGCACATGTATGCGGTAAGTGAAGCTATGAAACAGTATGCTCAAAAATTTGGCGAGGATGAAGATAAATGGTCAGCAGTTGGATTACTGCATGATTTTGACTGGGAAATTCATCCTACAGCAGAAGAGCATCCCGTAAAAGGCAGTGAAATACTTAAGGAGCGCGGATGGAGCGATGAAATCATAAGAGCAGTACTTTCACATGCTGATTATACCGGTGTAACCCGCGAAAGCATGATGGAAAAATCACTGTTTGCAGTAGATGAACTTTCGGGATTCATAGTTGCCTGTGCATTAGTACAGCCAACAAAAAAGCTGGCTGATGTTAAAACGGAATCTGTTATTAAAAAAATGAAGAAGAAGGAATTTGCGCGCAATGTTAACCGTGAAGATATAATAAGCGGCGCTGCGGCGCTTGGCATACCGCTTGAAGAACATATTGAATTTACTAAAAATGCAATTACAGGAATTGCAGGTAAGATGGGGTTGTAGATGATTTCGGATTTTGGATTGTTGATTACGGAATTTGGATTACAGGTTGCAAGTTTTTGTCATCCCTGTTTACCATGATGCTTAGGCTAAAGCAGGAATCTAAAAAAATTATATAATGGATCTATTTAACAATACAGACACAATCGAAAAAGTAAAAGCTAAACCTTTCATTAAATGGGCTGGAGGTAAATCAAAATTACTTCCGCTTTTCAAACAATATTATCCAAACGAGTTAAAATCTGGTTTAATTGATTATTATTTTGAACCTTTTTTAGGTGGGGCATCAGTTTTTTTTGATATAGCACAAAAGTATGAAATTAAAAAATCATACCTTTCCGATAGCAATATAGAAATAGTGTTGGTTTATAAAGTTATTAAGGAAAGGGTAGAAGATTTAAGATCAGCATTAAATGAACTTAAGAAAGATTATTGTAAAAAATCTGAAACAAAAAAGGAAAATTTCTTTTATAACATAAGAGATAAATATAACAATTATAAAATCAGTTACTTAAATGGATTAAACGATATTTATGTGTACCGTGCCAGTCAAATGATTTTTTTAAACAAAACCTGTTTTAACGGTTTATATAGATTAAATCGTTCCGGTGATTTTAATGTACCGTTTGGTAAATATATTAAACCTGGAATTTACAGTGAAGAAAATTTATTAGCCGTATCAGAAGTTTTACAAAATACCGAAATTGAACATGGAGATTTTGAATTTTTTAAAAATAAAATTAACAGTAAATCCTTTGTATACTTCGATCCACCTTATAGACCAATTAGCAATACTTCAAGTTTTAATTCATATAGTAAAGAAGGATTTAACAATGATGAACAAATCAGATTAGCTGAATTTTACAAAAAATTAGATGAAAAAGGTGCGAAATTAATGTTAAGCAACTCAGATCCCAAAAACATTAACAAACAAGATAATTTTTTTGATGAATTATATTCAGGTTTTAACATTAATAGGATTGATGCAGTGAGAGTAATAAATTCAAATGCAGAAAAAAGAGGTAAAATAAAAGAATTATTAATAACTAATTATTAAATTTAAAGGAGAAGTATAATGAATTACAAAATTATTATTCCAAAAAACGATATAATCAGCGAAAATGGTAAACTTAGTATAAATGAAATTGTCAATTTACTACGAAAATACAGGAATGAACCAAACAAAGTACGGTTTATTGCTGATATGATGGAAGAATAAATAATATGAAAAGTGAATCTTGGAAAGCTATTTTTGATTTATATAAAATTAGTAGCTATGATTTTACTAAATCACCGTTCATAATAACTGCAGAACAAATTAAAAATGCTACTTCTCATTTTAAGAAAACAACAGAAAAAGAGGTAAGAATATTATGCAAACAAGATAGTCGTGAAAAAAGACCACAAGTTTTTATTGAAAATGAATTATTTCTATTGCCAATAAAAAATGGTACTTTTGCAATTGTAAAAGGTGAGGGTTATATTGATATTCCCGATATTACAACTATTCAAGAAATATATAGTTCAAAATTAGAATTTGAGTTAGTTAGTTCTAAAGTAGGTGATTCAGAGATGCAACATTTAGATTTTGCCTATGCTGTTAGTTTAATACGCACTTTTATTGGTGATCAAAGTTTAGTGTTAACAATTAGGGGTCGTAAATATACACCAGAGTTTTCTTTTAATGTGGGAAAGCAAAAAATAAATGTTTCAGGTGTACAGACCGAAGTAGATGCTGGTTACGAAGGTAGAGATAAAATTGTCTTAATCGAAGCAAAAAACCGACTAACTAAAAACACAATTATTAGACAACTATATTATCCCCTAAGGCTATGGACAGAGCGTACTAATAAAAAAGTTATTACATTATTTTTTGAGAAAAGGAATAACGAATATTTATTTTGGAAATTTGATTTTGCTGATATTAACGATTATAATAGTATAATATTATCAGATTCGAAGAAATATATAATTAAATGAAACTAAATCCAGAAGATTTTCAATCAGAACTTACTTCAGTTTGGTCATTTCCAGAACGAGGTGATTGGGCAACACATAATTCTAAATACAGGGGTAATTTCGCACCTCAAGTAGCTCGTAATTTAATTGAGAAATATACTAAAGAAGAGGAAAATGTTTTAGACCCCATGGTAGGTTCTGGTACAACATTAATAGAAGCAAAACTATTAAACAGAAATGCACTTGGAATAGATATTAATCCAAATGCTATTGAATTAACAACAAAAGCATTAGAATTTGAATTTAAAAGCAAATCAAAGCAAAAAGCATTACTTGGCGATGCAAGGAATCTTGAATTTTGCAAAAATGAATCTGTAGATTTAATTATTTTTCATCCACCATATTTAAATATTGTTGAATATTCAAAAGGTTCAATCGAAGGAGATTTATCAAATATTAGTAACATTGAAAAATTTTGTGTCGAAATTGAAACAATAGCTAAAGAATTATATAGAGTTTTAAAACCCGGTAAGTATTGCGCTGTATTAATAGGTGACACTAGAAAAGCTCAACACTATATTCCTTTATCATATTATGTTTTTAATAAATTTCTTGAATCAGATTTTATATTAAAAGAAGAAGTAATAAAGGCGCAGCATAATTGTACATTTTCAAGAAAATGGGCTGATAGTGCTCAAAAATATGGTTTTTATCTAATAATGCATGAACATTTATTTATATTTCGTAAACCTAAAAATGGTGAAGTTTTATCAAAATTTAAATGGAGCATGAAACAAAAACCTAAGAAATAATCTTTGCACACAACAATAAACATATCGCAAAACCTATCCAAGGCTGAAAGGTACGGGCAGTTATTAACGCAGATTAAGATTTTAATTACAGGGGAAAGTGATTTGATTGCAAACCTTGCAAATATCTGTGCTGTTTTAAAATATAATATTCGGGATTTTTTCTGGGTTGGGTTTTATTTAATAAAAAATGGTGAACTTGTTCTGGGTCCGTACCAGGGTCCATTAGCATGTACCCGAATCAGCATGGGTAAAGGAGTCTGCGGTAAAGCGGCATCCCAAGGCGAAACAATAATTGTGCCTGATGTTAATAATTTCTCCGGGCATATTGCCTGCAGTAATTTATCAAAGAGCGAGATTGTTGTGCCAATAATAAACAACGGAAATGTTTGGGGCGTGCTTGATGTTGATTCCGACAATATTAATATGTTTGATGAAACAGATAAAAAATACCTGGAAGAGTTGTGTTCATGGATAAAACCATAATCACAAATTATTGACCACACACCAAAAAATGGATGCCCGTTTTTTGTCCCTCCCCGAAAGTGAGGGGGCAGTTATTAAAAGAATTTGAAATATTCAATAATAATATTAATTATATTTGCAGTTTCAAATATTTACTCACAGCAAACAGGTGATTCATTGCTTTATATCCCTATCAATGATTCACTAAAAAAATCAGTTGATTCAACCCAAAGCAGTGATATTAATGCAATTATTGAATACTCCGCAAGTGATTCAGCAATATTTGATATTAAAAATGATAAACTGATGCTTTATAACGATGCACAGCTAAAATATAAGGAGTATGACCTTAAAGCAGCAAGAATAATTCTTTTCAGGGAAAGCTCAATAATGGAGGCAAACGGAATACCTGATACCGCAGGAAGCGGAAAGATGATAGGCACACCGATTTTTATGGAGGGTTCTAAAAGATATGATGCATCTAAACTGCGGTATAACTTTGAAACCCGGCAGGGTGTAATTGATATGGGCTCTACTGAACTTGAAGGCGGATTTTATGTTGGCGAGAAAATTAAAAAAGTTGACGAGGACATATATTTTATAAAAAACGGCAGATATACCACCTGCGATAAAGCTGACCCTGATTATTATTTTGGCAGTCCAAAACTTAAAGTTATTCAGGGAGATAGAGTTATTGCTGAGCCGGTTTATCTTTTTATTGATGATGTTCCGATATTTGCGCTGCCGTTCGGGTTATTCCCAAATCACTCGGGGCGCTCAAGCGGAATTATTCCACCTGCATACGGTGAAGACCCGACTTATGGCAGGTATCTTTCACACCTTGGTTACTTTTGGGCTATTAATGATTTTTTTGATTTGGCTTTGAAGGGTAATTACTATACTAAAGGCAGAATTGATTTGAACTCACGCTTCAGATATGTTTTAAGGTATAAACTTTCCGGTAGCGCAGAGCTTGGCGGCAGCCGTATTAGACTTGGTGAAGAAAATGATAATGATAAGATTTTCAGTGATGAATGGAGAATTGGTGTTTATCATAATCAGACAATTAACCCAACTACATCACTTACAGCAAATGTAAATTTTTTAAGCAGCAAGAATTACTACAATACTTCAACCAATAATCTGGATGACCTGTTAAGGCAAAATGCATTATCAAATATTACATTAAACAAATACTGGGAAGGTACACCTAATTCAGTAAGTATAAATTATTCCCGTGATCAAAACCTTTCAACCGGCGAAATAAGCCAGACAGTTCCTAATGTTACTTTTAACCGGACTCAGACGTATCCTTTTAGAGGCAAAAACACATCACTTTTTGAACTAAAATGGTATGAACAATTTTCTTATTCATACAGCTCACAGCTTAAATATATTGATGAAAAAAGACTTGTTAACCCCGCTTTTATTAACGGAAGTTTTAACCGCAATACAAGAGGCGGTATTCTTCAGCGGGTAAATTTAAATGCGCCTGTTAAAATTGGTGAATTCAGTTTTGCACCTTATTTTAACTACAATGAAGTTTGGTATAATAAATCAATTGAAAAGGTATTAAATTCTGCTGATAGCACCGTAATTACCAGTGATATTAAAGGATTTAAAGCATTCAGGTATTTTAATACAGGTATATCACTAAATACTAGGTTGATAGGATTATTTAATACAAATATTCTTGGAGTTAAAGGGTTAAGACATACCATTACCCCTTCATTAAATTACACTTATACCCCGGATTTTTCCAAGCCTGAATGGAATGCCTATAAGTCTTACATTAATCAGTTTGGAGAGGAAGTAAAGTATTCAATATTTGAACGCGAGGTATTTGGAGGAGCGCCAATTGGTGAACAGCAATCACTTAATTTATCAATTGGCAATATATTTGAAATGAAAGTAAAGGATACAGACAGTACTGATAAAAAGTTTCAATTACTTAATATAACAGCAGGCTTGGGATACAACTTTGCTGCTGATAGTCTTAAATTCAGTGAAATTGGTTTGAGTTACAGGACAGAAATCGGCAGTTTTTTAAGTGTATCAGGTGGAGCATCTTTTAATTTATACAAATATATCAGCGGCGTTGGAAGAATTAATAAGTTCCTTTGGAAGGATGAAAAAAAGATTGCACAGCTTACAAGATTTAATATTTCACTTTCATCATCTATTGCGGGTGGTGAGATAGTTAACGAAACCACTGACTCCACCAAGGAACAGGAAGACCTGAGTGAAGGCAGTACACATGAAAGCGAATATGTTGGGGTATATGGAGATAAACCTGTAAATTTTTCTATACCATGGTCAGTTACGCTGAATTATAATTACAGTTTAAGCAAGCCTGATCCAAGTGTTATAACAAAGTATTCCAATTTATCAGGAAACCTGAATTTTAATTTAACCCGTAACTGGAAAGTTTCGTTTTCGGCATCTTATGATATATTTGCAAAACAATTTGCAGCGCCATATATTACAATATACCGAGACCTTCATTGCTGGGAAATGAGTTTTAACTGGGTGCCAACAGGGATATACCGCGGATATAAGTTTGAGCTTCGCATTAAAGCTCCTCAGCTTCAGGATGTTAAAGTTACCAAACAGACTAATTACAGGGGAGTGTTTTAAATTGAAATACGAACTATACAGCGGAGCAGGAAATGATTTTGTTATAATAAATAACTTTCCTAAGGGTATTTCCAAAAGTGAGCAGAAAGAGTTGACAATAAAGCTTTGCAGTGAAAGTTTTCCTGAAATTGATGGTGTAATATTTGCCGAAAAACCAGTTTTCCAAAGCAATGATGTTAGAATGACCTATTATAACCGTGACGGCAGTTTTGGTGCTATGTGCGGCAACGGGGCAAGATGCACAGCAATGTTTGCCTATAAACATGGAATAATAAATAAAAAGGATTTTCTGCTGGAAGCAGTTGATGATATATATACTGTAAAAATAATAAATGAGGAAATTGTTAATATTGGTTTTCCTGAGCCAAAAGAAATTATAACAAATATTGCAATTAATGCTGAATTAAACGCAATAATTAAAACCGCAAATGTAAGTTATGCTGATGTTGGAAGTAACCATATTGTAATTTTTATTGACGAAGAAATTAACAAACTTTTTTTGGATAACAAAAGTATTGAGCACATTGATGTAAACGGAATTGGCAAAGTTCTTCGTTTTCATAAAAATTTCAGCCCAAGAGGTGCAAATGTTAATTTTGCTGAAATTGAATCCGGAAATTTGATAAACTTAAGGACATACGAGCGGGGGGTTGAGCGTGAAACACTTGCCTGCGGTACAGGGATAATTTCAACTGGAATAGTTGCCATGCTCGAAAAAGGGTTCAGTTCACCTGTAAATATTAAAGTCCAAAGCGGTGAGGTGTTGGAAGTTACCGCAAGTATAAACGGGAGGAAAATTTCCGAGTTAAGTTTAATGGGCAGTGCAAAAAAATTTGGTGAAGGAGAAATTAAAAATTTACAATGATATTTCTAAAGCGAATTTTAGCAAGAATAAACAGGATTATTCACCCTCCTGAAAATATTGAAGATGAATTCCATTCCAAGTATTATTACAGCAAAGTTTGGGCAGATACATACTTTATGGGCAAAAAGGTTTTTAAATGCCCAAACGATCTGTGGATATATCAGGAAATTTTATGGAAAAACCGACCGGATGTAATTATTGAATGCGGTACATTTCATGGAGGAAGTACACTTTATTATGCAAAATTATTTGATATTTTGGAAATTGAAGGAGAAATAATATCTATAGATGTTGACCCAATGCCGGATATGCCTGAACATAAAAGAATAAAATATCTGCTAGGTTCAAGTATTTCTGCTGAAATAATTTCACAGGTAAAAGAGCTTATTAAAGAGAAAAGGAGAGTTATGGTTATTTTAGATTCCGACCATAGCTGTGACCATGTTTATAAAGAACTGGAACTTTATCATAGCTTTGTAACTCCGGGACAATATTTAGTTGTTGAAGATTCAAATATTAACGGGCATCCTGTATATTCAGGTTTCGGGCAGGGTCCCGGACCGATGGAAGCTATGGAAAAATTTCTTCCAAATCATCCGGAGTTTGAAGCAGATAGAACAAAAGAAAAGTTTTTAATGAGTTTTAACCCCAAAGGATACTTGAAAAAAATCAATAATTTTTAATTAAACGATAAAAACCCCTCAATATATGAGGGGTTTTATTTCCTTGGGGGTTTTGTTTATTAATGGTGATGTATTTTAATTTTCTGCAATCATAGCTAGTTGATCCTGTACTATCCCGAAATCCTTATCATCCACTTGATAATTCCAGTTTATATATGATATCTTTCCTGTTTTATCAATTATAAAGAGGGTTCTTTTAAAATAGCCAAAGCTGCTGTTGCTGGCATATTCAGATGAAATTAAACCTGAGTTATCACTTACAAGTTTAACATTTTTAAGCTGCATATCTTTTTTCCATTTGTTTAAAATTTCAATTCCAGAATTGCTTACCATAAGTATTTCAACATCATTTTTAGCTCTTACGTTGCTGCTTGATAATTTATTTAGAGTCTGGTTTTCTGCATAAGCATCAAATGTTTTTACTTCTGCAGCGCAGCTCATGCTGTATGGTGCAGGATAAAATGCTATAATAACATTTTTAATTCCAAAATAATCAGAAAGGTTTGCAGTACTTTGTGTACCCGAAGAAAAATCTGTGTAGGTAAATTTAAAATCAGGCGCATTATCACCGGTAAATAATATTTGATTATTTTCTTTTAAAATATACGCTGGGTCAGTAATATTCAGCTGTGCAAAAAGTTCTTTCTGAATTGTACGGAGTTTTTCTCCTTCGCCTTTATATTCGTGGTTTGCAAATGTTATTTTATTATTTTTATCTACAACATATACATACGATGCTTCGGTTTGCGAATCCCAGGAATTTATACCAAATGAGTTAGCAAGCTCTAAATTTATATCCGGAACAATATCAAAAGAAAAATTTTTCTGATTCAAAAAATCTTTAACTTCTGCTTGATCATTTTTTGTAACTAACAGCACTTTGATATTATCTTTATATTTATTCCATTCGTACGGACGCCCAAATGCCATGCCTTCTGAAAAATATGTTTCAAAAGCAGATGTAATTATTTCAGAATATTTATTTTTATTTCCGATTTCCGGTAAAAATGCTATCAGCATTGTTTTATTTTCTTTATAATCATAAATATTTACTGTATTTCTTTGGCTTAATGATTGATTATAAATACTCTCAAATAAAAATTCAGAGTTAGGGCAGGTGTCGCCGGAGTTTAAACCGTTTCCCCCTGTATAAATATCTTGGTTTATTATAGCAATCATTAAAATTAACACAACAAATATGCCGGATTTTATATGAAATTTTCCCATTTTTAAAATTATTTGGATTAGCTGTTGATATGATTAATATGTATGTTTTAAGAGTTTTACTGAAAACTAATTAAATTTGTTCCCAAAAGTTATTGTAATTATAGACAATTTAGAAATATGTAAATACAATATCCAGCATGTGGTCTCCTTGATAACGGTTAAGAAAGGGCAGCATAAAACCATTTCTGATAATTACTTTTGAGAGATCAGAAGATTTTTTCATCACTGCACTGTAATTTACATTTGGAAACATAGCTATGATTCTGCCGATGGGATAGTATGGTCTTTTTAAAAAATTATTTCTGTGTTCTTTTGCCTTTTTAGTAATTACTGTTGAATCAACTTTTATGCTGTCGTTTTGTTTTACGAATTCATATTTATGTATATATAGACTATCGCCAATATAAACAGGAAGTTCATCTTTTTTAACTTCATCATACACTGAAAGTCTTACATCATATAGTCCGCTTTCAAAAGGTGAAGTTTTGAACTTTATTGAATAATTAAGCATTGCAAAGGGTTTAATGATTAGAATGTTTTTTATCTCTTCGGTATCAAAAAATTCTTCAACATTACGTTCGGAAAAAATATTAGCATAAGTATCAAATGCAGCAGAATCATTATCTATAGGAGTTAATTCCAGATGCGCCTTATACCTGCCGAACTCTTCGGTATCAGTATTCAAGCTATCAAGTATAGTGGCATCGGCTATCTGCCATTTTAAAGTAACGGTTTGCGGATTTACTCCGAAATTAGAGTTATCTATTCTGAACTCGCTTAATACAAGTTTTCTGTCAAACGATATTTCATCTTCCCCAAGCTGTTTGCTGCCGTTTGATATTTTTTTTAAGTCACCAGTGGAATCGTTTTCACCTGATCGCTTATAGTATATTTTACGGTCAGAAATATAAAAGATCCTGTAGTCACCAATTGTTTCTGATTTATAGCTTAATTTAGTAAGTTTATCTATAAGAAGATCGCTTCGCACAATGAACAGTTTTATCTTTTTCTGTTCAATAAATTTTCTCACTTCTAATATATTAAGCTTAAGCTGTTCTTCTTCATTTTTTTTCTTTGAAGTTTTTTTTGAAACAGGGGGTTCAACAGCAAAGTAAGTTGGTATTGTATCTGTATTAAATCTTGATGGGTCATTTGAAATTACCTGTAAAGGGTAAATATCATAATATCCCTGTACCATTTCAAAATAAATTTTATCACCCGGCTCAAGATATTTAATATCGATTAACTGACGGGTTAGTTCTGCAACTTCATAAGTGTCATCCCGGTATGCCTGCTGGTAATAAAAACTCCAGATTATATTAACAATAACAAGTACAGCAGCTCCGATGTAAAAAATATACCATTTTAAATCGCATAGCTGCCATACCGCAAAAGGGAAAAACAAAATTGCATTAAGCACAATATAGCGTGAAATCATATTAGTGCCTCCAGAGCCGACAATACCGCTGAACATCAAAAGTAAAAGCTCTAAGATATTAAGTAATAAAAAAATCCTCAGCAGATAAAAACTTCCTTTAAAACCATTATGTTTTTTTCTTATGGTTTGAACTGCTTTCCATAATCCCAATATAGTTGTAAGAGGGGCAATATAAAATATGAAGAAGGGATATTGTATGCTTCTTTGAATAAGCCCTGCACTGCTTAAACCAGTATATATTTTGGTGGTTTCTTTAATAAAATAGAACATATCATTATAATCATGATAGTTCTGCCAAATCCACCAAAAAATACCTATAAACGAAATACAAGACCATGCGAAATTTATGTAAAGCTCTTTTTGAAACCTGAATTTACGGTATGATAAAAGTACTACCATTATAACAAAAGCAATTGTAAAAAACCATCCTTCATAACGCAGAACATTAGCAAAGTTTAACAATACCGCTGAAACAATAAGATATTTGTGACTTTTACTTCTTCTGTTCAAACCATCATACCACAGGAGGAAATAATAAATTGATGCAG
>WBZR01000987.1_pt1 | contig 39489 bp, 40 predicted proteins | sample 5204231 | NCBI WGS metagenome assembly WBZR01 (sample SAMN12412403, study PRJNA552823) | activated sludge metagenome | isolation source: activated sludge from anammox sidestream of wastewater treatment plant... | place: USA: Virginia | collected 2017-08 | reverse complement strand
TGATGCCCTCAAGGAAAGAAAAGCTGACGCTACGCTCGATAAGACCGACTGGTACCTTGCCAAGAAGAATCTGTAAAAATACTAGCAATAAAATCATTTAGCTGGATGTGTAACATAAGTAACTGTAAGCCCGGAAAAAAAGCTCCAACTTTGTATCAGTTACCATCACATCACTCTTAACTAAAATAAAAATGACAGTAGAACAAATTTATACAGGATGTTTGGCACAAGGTGCATACTATATCACATCGAATGGTGAGGCTGCTATCATCGATCCGCTTCGGGAGACTGCACCTTACCTGAAGAGGCTGGAAAAAGACAATGTAAAGTTGAAATACATTTTCGAAACACATTTCCATGCCGATTTCGTAAGCGGGCATATTGACCTGAGCAAAGAGACCGGTGCAAAAATCATCTACGGACCAACTGCAAAAACCGGTTTTGAAGCAGTCATTGCGGAAGACAATCAGATATTTGAACTTGGAAATGTGAAGATTATGGTTCTGCACACACCCGGTCATACACTTGAAAGCTCTTGTTATCTGCTGATTGATGAAAATGGCAAAGAGAAGGCCCTGTTCAGTGGCGACACCTTGTTCCTCGGAGATGTAGGCCGCCCCGATCTGGCACAAAAAGCAGCCAACATGACGCAAGACGAGCTTGCAGGATTGCTTTATGACAGCCTTTACACCAAAATACTGCCATTGCCCGATGATCTGACTGTTTATCCTGCTCATGGAGCCGGCTCAGCTTGTGGTAAAAACATGATGAAAGAAACGGTAGATACGCTCGGCAACCAGAAAAAGCTGAACTACGCACTTAACCAACCCGACAAAGAATCATTCATCAAAGCCGTCACCGATGGGTTGTTGCCTCCACCTGCATATTTCGGAATGAACGTAGCGATGAACCAGAAGGGATATAATAGTTTTGAAAATGTATTGTCAGGTGGTCTTACACCACTTTCACCGGATGATTTCGAAGCCACAGCCGAAGAGAGCGGAGCACTGATACTTGACACGAGGAATGACAAGATATTTTCGAAGGCATTTATACCACAATCTGTCAACATAGGTATTGACGGAGATTTTGCACCGTGGGTGGGCGCTATGCTTGCAGATGTTGGCCAACCGATATTATTGGTAACCGAAGTGGGCAGAGAAGAAGAAACTGTCACCAGGCTCAGCCGGGTCGGATTTGACAAGGTACTTGGTTATCTGAAGGGCGGATTTGAAGCTTGGGCGAAGGCAGGAAAAGAAACCGACCAGGTCAACCGAATCACAGCCGGCGAATTTGCTTCAAGGCTGAATGTTTACCAAGACAAGGTCATAGATGTGCGACGCGAAAGCGAATACACTGCCGAACACGTAGAAGAATCGTACAACAGACCACTCGATGCCATCAACGACTGGGTTAAGGACATCGACCCGAAGGAACACTTTTTCCTACACTGTGCCGGTGGATACCGAAGTATGATAGCAGCCAGTATTTTACAGGCAAGAGGTTACAGAAATTTTATAGAAGTGGAAGGTGGTTTTAAGGCAATAGCACAGACTAACATACCAAAAACGGACTATGTCTGTCAGTCAAAGGTTTTGAATTAATTAATACTTCAAATATTAGTCGGCAGCATGCAGCGTACTTTGGTATCTGCAGCTGCTGACTTTCATTTAATGAAAAATGATTATTCTAAGTAAAATGTGATGAAAGAATTCTGGAACCAACGCTTCAGTCAGGATGAATATGTATATGGCACCGAACCCAACGAATACCTGAAGGAAAAATTATCCCTTCTACCTGGAGGAGACATATTATTACCAGCAGAAGGAGAAGGACGCAATGCTGTCTTTGCAGCAAAAACAGGATGGAAGGTAACAGCATTTGATCAAAGTAGTGAAGGTAAAAAAAAGGCCTTGTTGCTTGCAGACAAACACAATGTATCTATCGACTACAGAGTGCATGATGTTGAAAATGCAGAATTTGCTTCAGAATCATTTGATGTGGTGGCTTTGATCTATACACATTTTCCGGAATCAAACAGACGCAATTACCACAGAAAGCTCTGTTCGTACATTAAAAAAGGCGGCACGCTTATTCTTGAAGGTTTCAGCAAGGCACATGTGGCATTTCAAGCAGTGAATCCTAAAGCAGGAGGCCCGGTCGATGTGTCTTTGCTGTACGATGTGGAAGCGTTAATGCAGGATTTTGATGAAATTGACATTCAGGAAGCATGCCAGACCGAAACAATACTGCATGAAGGAGAAAACCATAAAGGCAGCGCATCCGTAGTACGGATAACCGGTATCAAAAAATAGTGCGCAGATTCAAACTTTTGCCTATTTTTGAACTTATTGATCAATATTTAAAACAAAGGCTTATGTTCAATTTATTAAGAAACTGGGATTTCATGCGCGTTTTGAGACTGGCTTTGGGTCTGTATGTGATTGTAGAAGGGATCAGAATGCACGACACCATGCTCATCACACTCGGTGGGATATTTACCCTGATGCCTGTATTCAACATCGGGTGCAGTGCAGGTGGTACTTGTACTCCGCGATACAGAGAAAGACAGACATTTAACCCAAATGAAGATATTAGCTACAAGGAAATAAAATAACCATCGAAACGATTAAAATGATGAAGCATCTGTTTTTCGTAGTTTCACTTATGGCTTTGATAAGCTGTGGTGAGAATTTGTCAAAAACAAGAGGAGAAATTGACAAAACCGCTTTGCTCGCTAAAGGTGACAGTATTGCTATGATAGCCCAAAAAACACTGGTAGGCAAGCTGACAAGTGCCATCAGCGAGCGAGGAGTACCTGGTGCAGTAGCATTCTGCAATCTGAATGCAATGCCCCTTACGGACAGCCTTTCAATGTCAAACAATGTTGGTATCCAAAGGCTCAGCGATAAAAACCGGAACCCTGCTAATACATTGAGCTCAATTCATGACAAAGAAGCATGGACCAAAATACAGAAAATGATGGCCGATACCGGAATCAAAGACAAACATCTGCTCATGGAGGACAAAAACAGCGTATATTATTATAAGGCTATACCTCTTGGTATGCCGCTGTGTCTGAATTGTCATGGTCAAAAAGACAAAGACATCGCGCCTGATGTATTCAAAATAATTTCAGAAAAATATCCGCAAGACAAAGCCATAGGTTATGAAGCCGGACAGCTGAGAGGAATGTGGAAAATAAAAATGCCCGTAAATGAATAAGTTTATCAAAAACAACATCTTGACTTTAACCGGAGCAATCCTGGGTGCAATAGGCGGATACCTGTACTGGCATTCCGTAGGTTGCAGTTCGGGTTCTTGCGCCATTACTTCGAAGCCATTGAATAGTACACTCTACGGTGCGGCAATGGGCGGTCTGCTGTTTTCCTCATTTGAAGAAATGTTGAAGAATAAAAAAAACAAAACAACCGGAACTACGGGAGTAGAATAATCACTTAACCAAAGAGTATAGGTAAGCTGCCTTCCAATAATCACCGTCAGTCAAATTATTTCCAACCAAAAAGCAAATAAAATGTGCTGCTCTTTAAATAAAGTAAAAAAAACTTAGTTTTACTTTGTTTTTAATCAATTATGCTTTCATCAACGCCCCGTTTAGGACTCAAATATAACCGGTACCAGTTCACACTGCTTATCTTGGTTAATATCCTGGTGGGCGGAATGGCTGGCTTGGAACGTACCGTGGTGCCCATCATCGGCATGGAAGAATTTAAAATTTCTTCAGACATCATGGTCTTTTCATTCATTATAACATTCGGTGTGGTAAAGGCCGTGACCAATTTGGTTTCGGGTGTACTGGCAGATATTTATTCACGAAAACTTATATTGGTCATTGGCTGGCTGGTGGCGTTACCGGTTCCGTTTATGCTTGGCTGGGGTCCATCCTGGAACTGGATTTTACTCTCCAATGTACTGCTCGGTATCAGTCAGGGACTTACCTGGTCTATGACGCTCAATATGAAAATAGACCTTGTAACACCACAGGAACGCGGACTGGCAATGGGGCTTAATGAAGCCGCCGGTTACAGTGCCGTCGGTTTGACAGCTATGCTTACAGGATATCTCGCTTCAGTTTACGGGCTCAGGCCTCAACCATTTTATATAGGTATAGCCTACGCTGTCACCGGTATTCTCACATCTGCTTACTTGATAAACGATACAGGCAAATATACCCGCTCAGAACTGGTCAATACTCGCAGCAAAACTTCAGGAAAATCAGCCAAAAGAAGCCTGGGGTGGATATTCAGGCAAGTGAGTTATAAAAATAAAAAGCTGCAGGCAGTCACACAGGCAGGCCTTGTCAATAACATGAACGATGGTATGTCATGGGGTGTATTTCCTATTTTTTTTATGAAAATGGGTGTTGACCTCGAAGAAATAGGCTGGATACGGGCAGTTTATCCACTCATTTGGGGAATTGCACAGGTTGTCACAGGGCCATTGTCAGATAAAATAGGCAGAAAACAACTCATCGTACCAGGTATGTTTATTCAAGCTGGTGGCCTTTTCCTCATTACCGGACAATTATTCACACCTCTCACGTCAGGCCTCCTTGGCTCGGCGCTATTAGGAATCGGAACAGCCATGGTGTACCCTACCCTTATGGCAGTAGTAAGCGACTCTGTTCATCCGGCACGCAGGGCTTCATCTCTTGGTGTTTACAGATTTTGGCGCGATATGGGTTATGCGGTAGGCGCACTCTTTGCTGGTATCACCGCCAATATGCTCGGCTTTGACTGGACCATCAGGCTCACTGCTATCATCACCGCTCTGTCTGGTATATATGTATGGGTTCATTTAAAAGAAAACAAAGAGCAGACAACCGCTTAGTACATTAGTATAGTTCATGCGTTATTAGTCGAATATCGTAAAATTGAAAAATGACTTGGTATGGCGTTATTGTAACAGAATTGTAAAATTACTTTTTTATTAAAAGTATTTTTCTACTTTTATTAAAATAAATGCCTATCTTTGTGATGAAATCTCATTTATCATCATAAATAAATATATGGAAACCGCGCAAGAGACCATCATCAACGTACAGGAACTAGAACCCAAATTGAGACATGCTACAATATTCCAGACTTTTGACGAATTGAAGGAAGGAGAAAGCCTTATCATACATAACAATCATGACCCGCAACCTGTCTTTTACCAGCTTATGGATATGCGCGGCAATATTTTTGCTTGGGATTATCTTCAGAAAGGTCCTGAATGGTGGGATATACGTGTGACGAAGTTGGTAGGCAATATATCTGGTAGAATAGATGAATTTATTCTGAATGTTCCGGGTATAAAGCCAGAATCAAAGCATGCTGCTATATTCCAGGTATTTAAAGGTACGGATGCAGGTGAATCGTTCATTATTCACAACGACCATGACCCAAAACCGGTATTTTATCAGTTACAGAACGAATTCGGTGACAGTTTTACATGGGAATACATCCATGAAGGGCCGCAATGGTGGAATGTACAGATAACTATCAAGCAGGTAGCTCCTGAAAGGGACGAAAATGGCGAAATCGTCATTAACGTGCCATCTATCGAACCAAGGCTAAAGCATCAGACCATCTTCAACACTTTTGACAATTTAAAGCCTGGCGAAGCATTCATTATACACAACAACCACGACCCAAAACCGGTATTTTACCAGCTAAACCAAATGCATGGAGATGTGTTCACCTGGGAATATCTGCAAGAGGGTCCACAGTGGTGGGACATCCGTGTGACCAGAAAACCATTGGAAACCAATATTTCTAACGAAAACCATCCTTCACCTAAGGAAATAACAATTGATGTTCCTTCTCTTGAGCCAAAATTGAAGCACTCGACTATTTTTGATACATTTGACCGACTACAACCGGGCGAAAGTATGATTATCCACAATGATCACGACCCCAAGCCGGTTTATTATCAGCTGAAAAGTGAACGCGGAGATATTTTTACATGGGAATATCTGCAGCAGGGGCCGCAATGGTGGGACATCCGTGTAACTAAAAATGCTACCGTCACTCAGGAAACCATAGGCGAAATCGTTGTTGGTGACATCCGAAAAGCCGAAGTATTCAAAAAATTTGGCATCGACTTTTGCTGCAACGGCAAGAAAACCATACAAGAAGCATGTGCGGCCAAAGATATTGATCCGGCAATCGTAGAAGCAGAACTCCGCAAACCTGTAGAGGGCACTGCTACTGCAAATGTCAATTATACCGAATGGGAACCCGACTTTCTTGCAGACTACATCGTCAATACACATCACAGATATGTAAAGAAGTATCTACCTGAAATACGCGGATATTCCATTAAAGTAGCTCAGGTACACAGCAACCAACATCCCGAACTGAAGGAGATTAAAGATCTGTTTGAAAATATTAATGAAGAACTCACCGAGCACATGCATGACGAAGAAGGAAAATTATTCCCAATCATCAGACAGATAGTACATGCAAAAAATCAAAACACAAGAATCGTAAACGAAACAGTCGAACAATACAAAACAATGACAGCCGATGCCGAAAAAGAACATGACAGTGTAGGCCGTGCAATGGAAAACATAAGGAAACTGAGCCAGAATTTCGAAATTCCTCCCGATGCCTGTACAAGTTACAAACTTTTGTTCAGGATGTTGGAAGAATTTGAGAATGACTTATTCGTACACATACACCTCGAAAACAATATTCTCTTTCCGAAAACAGAAGAAATTTTAACAACCTTTGGATAATCTTTATGTTCTAATGTGAGTAGCGCCATGAGATAATTTTGGATACACTGGAATATTTCGTGGCCGCTCTTTTTACAATGAAAGTAAAACAACAATGCCGGTACTGTTCCGGACACCTATATGGCGAATATTGTTACAACCAACGATAACGAAAAATGCGAAAAAGCACTCACCGGACTTTACAATGTTATTGATCCGGAGATTGGGCTGAATGTTGTTGACCTGGGTCTTATCTACAGGATTGATTTTGTTGATGATGCAGGGCGTATTGACCTGATTATGACACTCACCACTCAGTTCTGCCCAATGGGTGAAGCCATCACGGGTGGTGTAATGAACTCGGTGACGGATGCTTTCCCGGGCTGGGACGTAAACGTACAACTCACATTTGATCCGCCATGGAGTTTTGAACGCATTTCACCTGACGGGAAACAATTTCTAGGTCATTAACAGAGCAAGATTTTGTTGGATGTACAATATGAATTATGCCCTTTAGATATTTTATGCAAAGGGAATTTTCTATGCCAAACGAACCACACATTTTCCTCAAAAAAATTTTAATATAAAAAAAATAAATACTTCTCAAATGGTAACTCTTGAAAAAAACGAAAACGGCGAACTCGATGTACGGGTGCTGGTACCGATACAAAGGCATGAACTTCTGATAAGATTATTCAAAGAATTGCCTGCACATGACAATTTTATATTCATCAATGACCACGACCCCATTCCACTTTATTACGAATTCCGCTCCATCTACGGCGATGTTGTAGGCTGGGAATACCTCAACCGCGGCGGGCGCGAATGGAAAGTAAAAGTAACCAAAACCGAAGAATCTTTGGGGCGAGAGTTTACAGACATATCTACCCTACTCGACCTAAGAAAAGCCGACAAACCGGAATGGAAGCAGATTGTTTTCCACCGCTATGGTATGATGGAAGAAGGCACTACCATGGAGCTCGTATCAAAAGAAGACCCAACAGAGATTCATGGCATTTTCATCCACAAATTTGAAGGAAGACACAAGTGGGTGTACAAGAAAAAAGAAGATGGCGAATACGTCATTCACCTGACCAAGCAGGACAACAGCGGACTTGGAGACGATGGTTTTTCGGTAGTGAATGAAATGGACATACGCCCCTACCCGCCTACGGAGCGTCACGAGATGTTTTACAAGGCATTTGCTGATATCAAGTCGGGAGAAGCATTCGAATTTATCAACGATCACGATCCGAAACCGCTCTACTACCAGATGGAGGCTGAGAGCAAAGAACCGTTCAGATGGGAGTACCTCGAAAAAGGTCCTGATGTATGGAAGGTAAGGGTAACAAAAGTGAATGAATAAATAACCCATAGTCTTATAAAGCCAGGATTGGTTTTCAGAAAATGGACAGGCCTATATTTCAGTATTTTGAAGAAGATCATCGCCGGTTAGACCAATTATTGGCAAATGCCTGTGCTGTGGATGGCAAGGTTGACACCGAATGCTATCACCGGTTCAGGACCGGATTGCTGCGTCATATAAAGATGGAAGAGAAAATACTGTTTCCGGCAGCAAGGAAAGCCGCTAACGGAAAATTTATTCCGTTAGCGGACAAACTCAGACTAGATCATGGAGCCATTACGGCTCTTTTGGTGTTTCCTCCTGACAAGGACGTAATCAAAGTGTTGAATTATATACTAGTGCAACACAATCAGCTCGAAGAACAAGCAGAAGGTATGTACGACATTTGTGAAAACCTCACCGGGGAATATACAGAAGACGTTCTTGCACAGCTACGCCAGACACCCGAAGTACCGGTCAACCCTTTCAATTCTTCGGAAAATGCATTTGAAGCCACCAAACGAGCCTTGTCAAGGGCCGGGTACGACTATAATGAAATCCTTAGCTCCATTTGAGTAATAGATAATATAAGAATAACCCTTTTCTCCTTTATTGAAATATTCTATCCGGCTTTGGCATCCGGTACTTGCAGGACACTAACACCATGCAGGGTCACAAACACACAATGTTGTCAAAGCATCATCTAAAGCTTTTTCATACTTTTTATTAGCTTCATTTATACAATTCGAGTTGGCAATTAAAATTGTACCATCGCATAAGACTTCCATATCATAGTTAAGTGTTAGCTGGGTAAGATTAACTGAGTCACTGAACCCATCCAAGCATGATTTAGCAAACCCAAGTGTCACACTCAATACGAATATTCCTATCAATACAATTGGCTTTTCAGAATTCCGGATTTACTTCTTACTTGCCATTATTCTTAAAACATCATCACCTGTTACGCCTTCTAAGCCTGCTAAAAATTTTACAAATTCATCCCTGTGGGTCAAGATTTCAGGATTGGCCTACCTGGCAGCAAGTTTTGTATCTATAACATTCTTTACACACTTTGCATAACCAATGGCGGCCAATTCTTTGTCCGACAAACCTGCAGTGCTTTTTGCATCATTATCCGACAATTTTGATGACAGCTCTACTATCTCATCAAAATCATAATTTTTACCGGCCTTAGTAAAATTATTAACATTAAACATTGCCATTTCATTGATAGCCGCCTTGTATGCCAAGATGGTTTTACTATGATTCCATTTGGCATACAGTTCCTCAGGTTTCAATTTATCACCATCTGATTTACATGCCATAAAACCTAATAGAAATCCAATGAGCAAGATCTTTGATTTCATAATAATATTCATTTAATTGATTATAAAAATTATTTAGTAAGTACCTTTTATACAATGATTATATGAATTTTGTGCTTGAATTAGACATACTGAGGAATTAAAAACCAATGTTGCTCCTACTGCAACAAAATTTCCACCTGTAAAAATCCCCATTTCACCTGCCACCAAAAGCGCACCTGAAAGATAATTCATGACATCTGCTTTCCATTGTTCATAACATGGTAATCCCGGAGACAAATCGTCATTGGGGTTATTCGAAGTGATTTTTGTCGGGTTTTGTGAAAAATGATTTTTTAAAGTATCAATTGAGTGCAGATAAAATGTTAAGAAATTTTCAACATTATCAAAATTGAAATGCTTGCCAAATTGGATAACATCCTGATCATTCAGTTGCTTACCCTCTTGAAAACCTTTGGTATATTCTTCGTAATACTTTGCTACCTCAAATGGGAAACTAAGTGGGTTTAAAGTATCCTGTTCAATGTTTGACTGACATGACCCGGCACTTGCGGTCATCGATGTTAAAATTAAAACGCCAATTGATAAAATTAAGTTTTTCATACTATTAAAAAATTTATACAATAATAATAATAATAATAAACTTTAACATTTATTTAACATTTTGAACCGAATATTTTGTTTATCTCTAAGCTTTAACCATACCGGCAGCCTAAAGTATAACTAACTATTGAATAACAATTTTCAGGGCTTCAATAGTTTCATCAAACAACAAAAAATATTAAAGAATAAAATAAACTTAAAATAAAATTTTCAAACCATCTTATTTAAGTTCTTCCGATATCGTACTATCTCAGGTGGTCTACCCCAGTGCGGAGGCACAATGTCGGATATAAGTAAAGGCATTTGCGATGTAATACCGCCAAGATAATCAACATCATGCAGGTAAACGAGCTTTTTCACCCGATAATAACGTATAGCATACGAACACATAATACAAGGCTCATGTGTTGAGTACATGACACATTCCGACAGGTCATTACTTTGCAATTTTTTGACGGCAAGCCTCAATGCTTCAATTTCGGCATGGCAGGTGATATCATTTTTGCTTTTGCCGGCTTCTGCAGCTTCTGCTACGATTTCTCCATTCTTAACAATAACTGCACCTACAGATGGATTCCCTTGTTCTGTCGCTTTTACGCCGAGCAACTCGCATCGTGCGATAAAATATTCTTCATTATAAATCATGTTTTTCTCTATTATATTTAAATTGCTTCATGGAACAATCACTGTACGTACACCTGAATCAAAGCGTTCGAGTGCATCAAGAGCATCATTAATGGCATTTGCTTCAAGCGGAATAGTTCGGCTTACTACCTTGGATACATCCAGAATTTTTTCGGCTGCAAAATGGATGAGTTGAGGGAGTTCGTTCAGGTGATGATCATTTGAGCCTATTAATTCAACTTCCTTTCCGAGTACCTCATGATAAGTATCAACGGACAATGGTTTGTCGGACAAGCCAACCAGCACAACACGCCCCAACGGACCGGCGGACTGCAAAGCCTGCTTTTGAGTTAAGGGCAAACCAATCATTTCTACAGCTAAGTCCACACCAACATTTTCGGTATGCTTACGGATTTCAGCTACGGGATCTGTTTTTTGCGGATTCACTTGTATTGCTCCGTATTCGGCTGCAAGTCTGAGTTTTTCTTCATTGATATCGACTGCGATTACCTTATTGGCGCCTAGCGCAAATGCAAGCTGTACGGCCGACTGGCCCAATCCACCTACACCAAATATTGCCACATTGTCACCGTGCTTTATCCTACCCTTGAGCAAAGAATGAAAAGATGTAGCTGATGCACACATGAGTGTTGCACCTTGCTCAAAGCTGATGGTATCGGGCAAAAGAACAGCATTTCTGGCAGGTACGGCTATGTATTCGGCATATCCACCATCGGTGTGGTGACCGATCATTTTACCAGTCGGGCAAAACTGCTCTTGCCCGGAGTTGCAAAAATGACAATTGCCACAGCTTATGAGGTAATGCAGACAAACACGGTCACCTTGCTTTATGTTGGCCACTCCGCTCCCAGTCGCTTCAACCATACCTGCCACCTCGTGCCCAAGTGTAAGAGGCATATAACTTACAGGCGATAAACCAGCTCGGTAATGAGCATCAGAATGACAGATACCCGCAGCTTTCACTTTCACGAGAATATCGTTGACACCGATTATCGGTATTGGTATTTCCTGCATTTCCAGTGGTTTATTCAAAGCTGTCAGTCTGATTGCTTTCATTTTCTGTCTCATAGAATAAACAATAAGGTGGTAAAATGTATCCGAATAAATTCGAAGGCTCTGTAGGGATTTCAAATGAAATAAAAAAACCGGTTTCTGCGCAAGAGATTAGGCAAAAACCGGTTTGAAGTATGCTTAATATTTACACATTAATTCAAATCAAGCGAATGGATATCGATACCAAGCGCATCGGCCACACCTTTTCCGTAAGCAGGATCAGCTTTGTAGCAATTACTAATGTGTCTTTCTTGGATAAAACGTTCGGCACCTCCTACTTCAGCTGCCGTATTTTTAAACAATCTTTCTTTCTGTTCATCATTCATCAACCTGAACAGATTGCCGGGTTGTGTGTAGTAATCATTATCGTCTTCGCGAAAATCGTAGTGCCATGCATCGCCATCCAGACCAAGTGGTGGTTCGGCATGCTGTTTTGATTCTTCCCATTGGCCGTAGCTATTAGGGAAATAGTGCAGGGTACTACCCTCATTGCCGTCCACACGCATTGCCCCGTCACGCGAAGCATTATGGAACGGACATTGTGGTTTATTGACCGGTATCTGGTAATGGTTTACACCGAGGCGGTAACGCTGGGCATCGCCGTAAGAGAATAATCTTGCCTGCAACATTCTGTCAGGAGAAAAGCCGATACCCGGTACTACATTAGCAGGATTGAAGGCAGCTTGCTCGACATCGGCGAAGTAGTTCTCCGGATTTCTGTTCAGCTCAAGTACACCTACATCTATAAGCGGATAGTCGCCATGAGGCCAGACCTTAGTAAGGTCAAACGGATTAAAAGGGCATTTTTTCGCCTGATCTTCGGTCATCACCTGTATCTGCATGGTCCATTTTGGAAAATCGCCTTGCTCTATGGCATTGAACAGATCTCGTTGGTGGCTTTCGCGATCTTTACCTATGATGGCAGTAGCCTCTTCATTTGAAAGATTCTGGATACCTTGTTGTGTTCTGAAGTGAAATTTGACCCATACCCGTTGGTTGTCAGCATTGATCATACTGAAAGTGTGGCTTCCGAATCCGTGCATGTGTCTGTAAGATTTTGGAATACCTCGCTCACTCATGGTAATGGTTATCTGATGCAGTGCTTCCGGCAGGAGTGTCCAGAAATCCCAGTTATGGTTAGGGCATCGCAGGTTTGTTTTCGGGTCGCGTTTTACAGCCTTATTGAGATCGGGAAAACGGTACGGATCGCGTAAGAAAAACACCGGCGTATTATTACCGGTGAGGTCCCAGTTACCTTCTTCGGTATAGAACTTCATAGCGAACCCACGGATATCGCGTTCTGCATCAGCAGCACCACGTTCGCCGGCCACAGTTGAGAAACGGACAAATGCAGGTGTTTCCTTCCCAACTTTTGAGAAGATATCAGCTTTGGTGTATTTGGTAATATCGTTTGTGACCGTAAATTTACCGAATGCACCTGAGCCTTTTGCGTGCATACGCCTTTCAGGAATGACTTCGCGATCGAAGTGGGCAAGTTTTTCAAGAAACCAGAAATCCTCGAGCAACATTGGCCCTCGTTTGCCGGCTGTTTTTACGTTTTGGTTATCAGCTATCGGCCTTCCGGATACTGAAAACAGTTTCTTTTTTTCTTCGTTTTTCATATATTGATGTTTATTTGTAGGATATCACAAATATACATCAATTTGCCGGATGTTTTATGTTTTCGGTTACAAATTATAATCATACTTAACCATGCGTGCATTGAGCATGACAAACCGAACCGAATGTAGCCGATTTTTGGCTATTATTTCTTATACGATACCTGATTCATGGCTCTGAAATAGCGTACCAAACCAATGATAAAGTTTAATAGAATAAGGCCAAATACAGCTGCCAACAAGTAAAGGTAATGATTGAAGAAAATAAGGGAGAACACAGTATAAAAAACCAGGAGTATGTGTACCCAGTGTTCACGGAAATGGTATTTTAAAAAGAAGAGGATATACTGAGAAAAACAGAAAATAAAAGAAACAATATTTGAAAGCCAAGCAATATGTTTTTTCCCCCACGAGATACGGACACACTGACGTACAGGTAAAGGAAAGTGCAGGTGCTTTTCTTTAAATATAAGCCGATTTATGCTATTATACCCAATATAAATATATACACCCAAGGTCAACAGTATAAACCACCATTCAAAGAAATTATCACCATGTCTTATCCCTTCGTATAAATTTACCAACAACAATGGCCCGGTTAGCTTTTCAAAAATAGTGGTATGTATATCTCTGGTTTCAAAATTACCAATTACTACAATCAATGGCTTTGAATGATCCGCAATGAGCTCTTTTCTAAACTCACTGGCAGTGAAATAATCCTTATCCTTGACAATTTCATCTTGTGTAATCCGAAAGTGAGGAATAATCCTGTTGAGCGTTATACCACCATTTCTGTGACTGTTACCACCCAAAAGACTTAGGCCAAGAAATGATTTGGTATAGGATGTATCTTTTCCACTGCTCAGTTTGTCCCACATCATGATAGGTACGCCACGGTGACCGTCAGTGATGTAATTGTATCTGTAGAATGAATTGTTGAACTGAAATTTGTACTGAGCAATGCCCGTTTTGATTTCGTTGTAGGCAAGTCCTATTTTTGATCGACTTTCGGAATCGTAGATCTGAGGTAGCAATATTTTATCTTTTTGCTGAAAGGAATCCAGCATATCCCTTAGTGATTTGTTAATACGTGCTGCTTTTCCTTCCAGAACTTCGATTTGGGTTTCGTCGAGTTGTTCAGGGTTTTGACCCCAATGTGCATCCACTGTGTCTAAAAGCAAAATATCACACAACACCATCCTAATCTTTTTTTCTTCTTTGTGCAATTCTCGTAATACATTTGCCAGTGCTTGTCTGTCAACCCGTACTTTGTTTGTACCATCAGAATAAACAAGTGCATTGTTATTTGACATGTCAATAAACAGATAATCGGTCAAGGTTTCTCTGACTCTTTCTTCCCTTTGCTTCGTCAACCACCCGATTTTGGATATAGTAAGGTAACGCAAGTGCAATATTTCGCCCATGATACCATACTCCTCACCTAATAGAAAATCAGACTTCATCCAGTGCAATGTAAACAACAACAGGAAAAATCCAATCAACACCGAATAAAACCATTTCGTCAGCTTACTCATTTTCTATTCTGTTTTTGATATTAATGGCAACTTTGTGTCTTAACAATTTTAAAAAATCTTCACTTAGATCGTCCTGTCTGCATCGCACGGTTAGTTCATTGACTATCTCGTCTGTATCAAAACCGGCCGCCAACATGGCACTTATCTGAACTCTTACATCCTGAAAGCTTATGTCTGGTATGACTATTTCATCCATCTGTGACGGAAAAAGGCTAAGAGAAATATCATGAAAATTGTTGAGTTCGCCGACTGAACGAAGATACATGCAATTTCCATTGGTAGCAATGGGTATGATATGACTCGAACCTTCGTCTCTTATAACCCATTTGGCACTATCAAGTAGCAACTCAGACGAAAACAGACAGATGGTATCCGTGTCCCAATTAAAATATTGTCCATTACAGCTGAGGTAGCTTGCCAATTGATCTACCGTTAGCACTTTCCTTTCGGGATTGGTGAGAGAAAGATAGCACTCTGCATTACGGACAGCCATCACGGTTGTCGAATTGAGCATTGAATGTTCCTGTACCAACTGCTTTGCTTGTTCGGTATTGTAAATAGTCAGCACTTCCTTTTTACCTTTGACGATAAACTTTATATAGCCTTTGCCGGGCTTGGGGAATGATAGGGCACTTGTAAAAAGACTCAGGTTCTTAACAGTAATGGTAGTATCGGACCGTAGTTTTACTTTATATTTACCAAAATCTAGATATGGTCGCTCGCATACAGAGACGATAATGATGGTAGTCTTAGTAGTGTCACCAAATGTTGTTGCATGCGTGGAACCAAGTGCAGAAATAACCAAAAAAACATAAAACAGCAGTGCTTTTAAAAATTCAGGTGTATTCATAGATATTATTTGTTAATTATGATTGGGTAAAATATTGAAATTGAGTCGTATGGTGTATCCTTCTTCTTGTTTAGGGTTTTTGCCTCGAATTGTGCCGGTTGTCGGCCAACCAAATATTTCCTGAAGAATATGGAGCTCAGTGCCTCTCGATTTCAATACCGCATCTCTGCCGTCTGGTGACAAGCTGCCAAGGCTAAGCGCCATAGGTGTACTCATGACCATTATTGTCTCGTGACCGAAAGGCTCAGAAACTGTGCTGGAAAAACATTCCTTACTGTCTCCATCTATTTGCAGATCTTCAATGATGAGCTTGTATCGTCCATCAGGCATAAAATCAAAGACGTTTACGAATACTGATTTTTTGCTTTCATTGTTGTTCTCTATACACATCTGTACTGTCTGTCCCGAATACAGTATGTTGTTAGCCTCCTTGCCATCTATGGTAAGCAATCCAACAGCTACCTTGAAAGCTTCATTCCGAAGGTTTAATTGCCTAAGGGCTGTGAATTGTGCGTATGTAATCAAAGATTGTCTGATATTCTCCGGCGTGAGTGCTGCATTGCAAGCCAGACTACCGTCATTAGCATGTCTTATTTCGATAATATCGGCATTTTTACCAGTTTGAAGGTACAACTCACTTTCTGAGGGTCGGACACTGATTTCCTGATCTTCAATAAAATATCCTGTTAAAGTTGCAACAAGAGCAGGATTGGTTCGAGACAAAGAATCAAGGCTGATGGTGATTTTTCTGCCTGAATAAGCCAGAGTAGCAAGTTTGAGTTTACACCTTCTGAAATTAAAGTTTTCAGACAATTCCCCAACAGGTTGAATAATGCTGGTCAATACACCCGGTTCTTTTATGATTTTCATCTTAAGGTTTTGGGTTACAACTCTGTCATTTTCGTAGTTAACAAGATCAAATTCTGACCCTGATGTGAGTGAATGAATTTTACCACCATCCATGGTATATTCATTGCGTTTTGCGTTATAAGACAGAATGCGAAAATAGTCATCGTGTGGAACGAATTGCCCGCCAAATATTTTCCGAGCTGTGTTGGTGCCTGTCATCACAGGGAACTGTGCGGGATGAATTCTGAACATTTCATCACAAATACGGTCGTACAACCTGTCATAGCTCAACTCTTTATCTGTCAATGCCAATACTGCTTTGGTAAATACAAGGCTAAGAGAACCACAAGCATGTTGGCCATCGCTTGTTTCATGGTTTGATTGTTCGGTTTTACAGGCAGAGATAGCCACGTAAGGTGAACCGGAGTCTAAAGAATCCTCCATTGGAGGTGACCCGAACCTTTGATTGGAAAATGCACGCCAACCTTGTATTTTCAAAGAAGAAGCTACTCCACGTATGCGGTCGCGCCCACGTGTTAAGCCTCCGGAATGACATGCATCAAACAGCATAAGAACATCGCCGTTTCGTCCGAGTTTTTGGCGGAGTGTGTTTCTTAATTGTTTTAACTCGGTGTAAGTGAGGTGTCTTTCTCCTTTATACTGTGTACCAGGTTTTAGATGAAATGGAGAGTCCCAAGTTACGAGGCACTCTTCGGCATAACGTCCGTTTTCATCTGCTATGAGTATGCCATGACAGGAAAAATGAATAAACACTACATCTCCTCGTTTGACAGAAGAAATTATGGAACGTATGGTGCTTACAATACCAGACTTGGTAGCCTGCTCATCACGCAATATGATTATTTTGTCAAATTTTTTAAGCTTTAATACAGAATCAAGCAAGATAACATCACGCAATGAACTCAAATTTGTATAACCATTGCCTGCCTTCTCATACTGACCGATTGCAACAATGAGTCCTATGCGCTCAGCTATGCCTGTGTTGAAGCTAAGTGCCACCAAAATAGAAATCAAGCAAATCAACCTTCCGTATCTCAACATGATGTGCTGTTAAATATTTTAACACAAGTGAAAGGAAAGCCGGATATTGCAAAATTATAAAACTTTCCTCTACTACTTAATACAAAATCTGTATAAATATTAACAGCATACAAATAAAAAATCAACAATAAAGTAATGTAACAAATTTCCTATGATCAAAAACGAATATTGCTGATTCCTTACATAAGTTTCATTGAGGTTCTTTGACAGGTTACCAATCTTCAAAAAGGCTTCAAGACCATCAATATGATGATAGCAATGAAAATTAAGTTTTCAATCCTTTCGTACAGAAATAATTTTTTTGACAGCAAGTAATACTCAACAGGAATGTCTTCTCTATGATGGTCGTTAATTAATGCTTTTATCGGCTTGGAGCGGGGTGACAAAACCAAAGGCCCGAAGGCAAGTGCTACAAGGAAAAGTACAAGACTGAGCACATACCATTTCATCTGCCACAGATATGGATGCATGAGGCCCATCAGCAGCCCTGATAACAGCAGCAAGGATCCGCCCACCATTACGAAAATATGCAAACGGTTGCGAATAAGATATGCATGCCTGAGCTCCGTCATGTTGGTGGCACGGGTGACAACGTATATCATAATGAAGCCCGGGCCAAGCCCTAAAATGGCAGAAAGTACATGTACGAGCAAAACAAACTTATATAAACCCATCTTCTCCTCTTCAGTTTTTATTACATAGCTGCTGTTGACAACTCAATATGCTGAGATATAGTAATTCTCCACAATCAATTCTTCTTCTCTCTTGAGCTACAAAGCAGTCATAGCGTAAATTTACGGTAAAGAATCGTATTTTTGATGTGCCGGTCTATACAAATATACTTGCTGCAAATTAGTTTTCCCTAATTCGGCTTCCAGATAAAAAAAACATCAAATGTCGTGCACAAAACTGCAGAAAAATTGTTCATATATACAGACACAAATGATAATACAATATCATGAAACTAAAACCTGAATCTGAAAAACTGGATGATTATCTTGGCTCTGTCTTGCCATTTATAGTGTTCGAAACGCCATTAGTAAAAAGCAAAATATTGGAAATCAAATCTATTACCAATAATAAAGCCTTGCAGGCTAAGATTGCATTTGAGTTTGTAAGAGACAACATTTCACATTCGTTTGATACCAACAGTAGCCTAATAACCATCGGTGCCGAAGAGACCATCGAGAAACAAGAAGGAATCTGCTTCGCTAAGTCACATCTACTCGCCTCTCTGCTGCGGGGCTCAGGCATACCAGCCGGATTTTGCTACCAGCGTGTATTGCGCAAAGCTACAGTCGAATCTGGCTATGCACTGCACGGTCTCAATGCACTCTACCTTGATGGTACAGGATGGTTTAGGGTAGATCCGAGAGGAAACAAAGCCGGAATCAATTCGCAATTTTCGACAGATGAGGAAAAACTGGCATATCCAATAAGAGAAGAGTTGGGCGAAGTGGACTATCCCGATATTTTTACCAAACCACTTGCATCTGTAACGAAGTCTATGGAAGAATCGGGTGATTGTCATGTGTTATTCTACAATAGACCGGAAGCTTTAGGACAAGGTTAATAAACAAAAGATAATAATGCTGACCCGAAAATATAATACTCAATAAAATAAGCCGTTTAATACATGTGCTGTCTGATTATTGGTATAAAAAGTTTGTTACCAATTCAGCCCTTGGGCGTCTAATAAAGTATAATAAAGTAATTTTTTAATATTAAAATTTGAATCTATGTCAATTGTAAAAGTAATCGAGGTTATCGCCTCTTCAGAGACAAGTTTTGATGATGCAGTACAAAAAGCAGTAGCTGAGGTATCAAAATCCATCAAAAATATTGACTCTGTGTATGTAAAAGATATGAAGTGCCACGTAAAAGACGGCAAGATCGCTAGTTACGGCGTTATCTGTAAAGTGTCTTTCAGAGTTGACCCAAATATGTAATTTTCGACTGCAATTACAGGTTATTTTACCATAGCCGTACAAAAAAAAGCACCCCAGGCATTGTGTCGGGGTGCTTTTTTTAATGAATGTGTGCGTTGAAACATAAAGCTAATTTAGTAACAAACTGTTACAAGCTAAATATGCATTAATTAACACTTGCGAATGTTTTGTCAATCAATGAAGCTTTTATTGTTGTCAAATATTGCGGTAATATGCCGCTTTTGATATTTCCGGCTTATCAAATGCCAAAATATTGGGAATGTAGTACGATAGAGTACGGTACCCGGTATTTTTCTTCAATCTGGCAATCCCATCGGTAACCATCCCGGCAAATTTTCGAATAAAAAAGTATTTTGACAAGTGTAGCCAAAATGCTTTTTATGTAGTACGAATGACAAACATATTAGTTAAGTACATCCAGGATGCGGATCTGTTTGAGGCCGCCCGGCAATGCCCACTGGATGGTCATCCCTTTGCGAAAGCCCAACATAGCCACACCGAGTGGTGAAAAGATAGATATCTTCTTTTCGTTGATGTTGGCATCTTCGGGTAGTGTAAGTTGGAGCTTCATTTTCTTGCTGGTAGCAATGTCTTCAGCTTCAAATGAAGAATTAATCTTGATGACATCTTTGTCAAGGGCTGTTTCTTCTACTATATCGGCCTTGTCGAGTTCCTGGTTGAGTTTGCCGAGTTCTGCTGTCTTAAGGTGCTGAGGGCAATTAGCAATCAGAGTTTTTAGTGTGTTGTAATCCGTATTCGTTATGATCGGTTTCATTGTATAATAAATTTTTTAAAAAGTGACTACAGTGCTGTATGTATTGAGCAGCTGCAGAAGGTTAAGAAATGAGAAAATAAATATTGTCCGGAGAATGTGCACCCTCCGCTTAGAAATAATATTCAACAAGAAAAACGGAGGGTCTATGAAATGAAACTTCTGTCGCTTCTGACAATACGAAACAATCGACCGCATACGTACTGCGGGCGTGAGGCAGTTGATTGATGGTGAAATTGTTTCATGCACTTCATAACCACAAAATTAAGAAATAGTTGTGAAATATGCAAATTTAAGTTTGATTTATGGTAAGGTAAGGTGCAAGAAGGAAGATTGAGTTTGGTACAAACCTCAAATCGTTTCTGACTATTTACTTCAAATAATTATTACTTCAAATCCATTGCAAAAGCTCAAAAAACATTGTTTACTATGCTTTTATCGCTATTTTATGGATTTTTTGTACTTACCAATTCCGTTTAATGTCCTATGGCAATATCAGGAATATACCGGCATTTGAGTATAGAATTAATATCAAACGGGCAATTTCATTGATCTGAAACTGCCCGATTAATCAGTGTAAAAATTTGTACAAGTCGGCTGTACGATTACAGCGTTCCGTATTTTTTACCGTAATAAAGCATCTGTTCTACGAAGCCCTGATTATTAGTAATTTTGACATTTACCGGCTTGCCGGTTTTGTCTTTGACGAGTTCAAGAATGGGGTTGACGAAGCCACTGTAAGGAGCCAGGTTAAGTGGCTTCACACGTTTGAGTACTTCGGCATGGATGGTAGGATCCACTTTGGTACCGTAGTTTTCGACCAAAGCCTTTCCTGCATTGTAGTCACCCTCCGACTTGATACGCTGGATTTCGCGAAGCAGATCGCCGAATATTGTGCGGAGTTTGTTGTAATCATTGATATGGTAGAACGTCTTACCATCTCTCACTACTTTTTCTACCACATTATCTTTTCTTCCTTTTGCGAATGCCCATGAAGCTACCAGTTGGCGGTTTTGCATGTGTTCTTCTTCGAGGTTTTTGCCCATATCGAGACGCTGGAGCTGTGTCAACATTCCGTTGCGGATGTAGCCGTCGTATTCGGCTTTCCCTACTTCGAGTGAAGGCATCAGACCGATATCAACTAGTTTTTGGTCCATCAGATAATAGAGGCCTACAAGATCAGCTCTGGCCTCTTCGAGGGTACTTGCGAAGTTCTTGAGTGTTTCACGAGGCTGACCGACACCTTTATTGATCTGGCCGGATGCATGGCCGATGACTTCATGGAGTGCCGTGTGGAGTTTACCGGCGAGTGCCGCATATTTGGTTCCGCGATCTATTTCTGCCTGGTCGTAGGCGAATTCCTTCAGCATACCAGGGCCACTTGCTTTTTCGTAAGCAGCTATGATGTTACCAAGGCTTACTGATTTCGAACCATGTTTTTCACGTATCCATTCGTTGTTGGGTAGATTGACACCTATAGGCGTAGAAGGCGAACAATCGCCCGATTCGGCAGCTACCTGTACAACTTTGTAGCTCACTCCGGTTACTTTTTTCTTTTTGTGTTCAGGCTTAATAGAAGAATTATCTTCAAACCACTGGGCATTGGCAGCTACTACTGCCATCTGCTTAGATGCTTCGAAATCATTGATCTGTATAACACTTTCGTAAGTTGCTCGTTTGCCTATGGCATCACCATATACTTCTATAAACCCAAGTATATAGTCGATATCGCCCTGCGTGGCATGTGCCCAGAGGATGTTGTACTCGTTCCAGAGTTTGAGGGCGCCTGTTTTGAAGTATTCGGTCAGTTTCTGCAGAGCATTGCGCTGCGGTTCGTTTTCGGCATATTTTATGGCTTGTAAGAGGTTTTCGTTTACCTTTTCAAGCGATTTGCCGTAGCGGCCACCTATTTTCCACACATCTTCATAGGCTTTTCCGTCTTTGAGAATCATCGTAGAATTGAGGCCGTATTCAATGGGTTCGGGGTCGTTCTTGTCGATGATACGGCTATAATAATCTTCTACCATTTTTTGCGTAACACCTTCTCCATAAAAGTTATTGGCAGATGATACGATCATGTCCTTGGTAGCGTCTTTTACCTTGCGCTTAGCGTACATTGAAGGGTTGAAAATGGCTTCAATTGCCGGTGGGCACAGCTTGGCCCCAGTGCTTTTCATCAGTTCGATGAAGTACGACTGTGAAAACTCAGGTGTAAACTTGTCCATGCCGTAATGGTGATGAATACCATTGGCAAACCAAAACTGTTTTGCGAACGTAAGGAATTTCTTGTAATTTTCGTCATTGTCTTTTCCTTTGGTATTCGCTACGATTGTTTCGAATGCCTTTCTGATTTCCAGATTATATTTGAAATTCTGGTCGTAATTGATATCGCGACCATAATAACCTGCTTCAGCCAGGTAGTACACGAGTAGTTTTTGGTTAAGGCTAAGATTGTCGAAGCCATTAATATCATAGCGCAACACCTGGATATCTGCGAATCTGTCCACCACATTGCTACCGGTAGGCTGACTCATTTCAGTAGTCTTTTTCATAGTTGAATTTTCGGGCTTTTTAACTCCGCATGCTGCCATTACCATTACCAATAATAGCATGAATACAGAATAAAACGTTTTTTTCATGAACATTAATTTAAAGAGTTAGAAAAATTTGAAGATACAAATTTAACAAAAACAAAGGGAAAACTGCTATTTTACGACAACAAGCTTTTGAATACTTACTTTTTCGTGACTTTCTGCTTTGATAAAATATATGCCAGGCTGTAATGTCGAGATGTCTGCCACAGCTGATGTATTCTGTTTCAGGATAGTACTTACAATACGGCCACTGACATCTGATATCTGAATAACTGAACTGAGCAGTTCTGTGTTTTTGAAAATGAGGAAATCTGTTGCCGGATTCGGATAAAAAGAAAGACAGTTTGCACCATACCGGTCATAAACTGCTGTTCCTTTATTCTTCTCGAATTGGCTAAAAAATCGCCATATTTCTTTTGCTGCATTAAAATCCCGACAGGTATTGCCGGCCAAGGGCGAGTCGAAAGCTGAACCGGGCCATGTGTGACCACCGTTGTTAATCTTAAAAAATTCGACTGCATGGCCATCAGTGCCTCCTGTGTAAACGAAATGAGTAGCCGTAGCATCATCTGTTTTGTCAATATCCGATACTTCATTTATTGTGGGTACAGGATTGCACTTGTTTTTCTGCACCCAGTATTTTACAACATCTTCTATCGGCTTTGATGTCAGGTTGCCGTCGTAAGGTACGGTTGGGTCTGCAGTGCCATGCATTTCTATCACAGGTGTCCCGTAGCTTTGGTTACAGTCATACAATACGGTAGGCATTGATCCGGTAACAGAGCCTACAGCTGCAAAGCGATCGCTTGTACAAGCAAGGTAGTAACTCATATAACCACCATTGGACATTCCTGCAGCATAGATACGATTTTGGTTAATATTGAATTTTGCCGAAATGGTATCACACAATCTTTCAAGAAAACCCACATCATCAACACTCACACCCAGTATTTTATAATTCCAAAAACGGTTGCCGAGAAAGTCTTTGGTACCATCAGGATGGGCAATGATAAAACCAGCAGTATCTGCAATGGGCATAAAGCCCGAATTAAGCGCCTGCTGGATCCCATCGGAGGTGTAGCCATGGAGATTAATAAGCAAGGGTGCCGGTTTGGAGGCATTGTATGAAGCAGGTACGTAAAACGAATAGGTACGCAATTTGCCATCATGCATGAATGATCCACTAATGGTTTGCTGCGCAATGGTCATCCTAAAACCAGCTATAAAGAAGCATAGACAAAAGAGTAAGTATTTCATGTTGACAAAACTTGTTCAGAAGCCGAAAATAACATTTTCTGACATAATACCGGTTCGGTCGGGCAATTTCTTTACATATTCTTATTTCACCAAAACAAAAAAGCCTGCCAATATAGATCAGCAGGCTATATAAGTTGAGTAATATTTTATTGAACAACTGCATTATTGGCATCAACCCACTCATTCATGCCACCGGTATAATTTTTAACGTTTGTAAACCCTTGTTTCTTTAGCATCGAATAGGCTATAGAAGCCCGAACACCACTTTGGCAGTGCACAACGATGGGTTTATTTTTGGCATGCTTTCCTTCAAGCTCAAGTATTCTTGCGAATGCCAGGTTAGCAACACCGGCAATGTGACCCGATTTGTATTCACTCTCATTCCGCACATCCAGTACTACAACATTTTTATCATTGAGATACTGTTTAAATTCCTGCATGCTGATAAGATCTGACTGAGCCGGTGCAGGTACATCGGCCGGAGAGACGAACCCATAGATATTGTCCATGCCTATACGCATCAGCTTGCGTGTCAGGTCTTCGCGGTTCTGCTCCGGAGCGATGAGTACTATTTGTTGGTTGTAATCGAGGACAGAACCAAGCCAGGTAGAGAAAAATTTGCCACCATTAATCTGCAATACACCATCGTTGAGGCCTTTGGCAAAATCGTTAAGCGTTCTTGTATCTATTATAGTAAGCTTATTCTGTTGAGCTCTCAGAAAATCATCCTTAGACAGTACAGCATGCTTTGGTACCTCAATGAGCATAGGACGGTCCACTTTATTCAGGTGCTTCATCATGGCAAAATAACGAGGAGGCGCGGGCTGACCTTCAAGGATGTATTTTACGAATGCGTCCTGATTGTTCAGGTATTTCAATGCCGGGTTCGATTTTTTCTCCTCACCAAGTGTTGATTGTGGGATGTTGCTCAGACTTTTTCCACAAAAAGAACCAGCACCATGACCGGGCCAAATTTCCAGGTTGTCTGGCAATTTCATGAATTCATTTAATGAAACAAACAGGTCACGTGCTCCTTTTTCTTGCGTACCTACCATACCCGCCGCTTTTTCGAGAAGATCCGGCCTACCAACATCACCTACGAATATAAAGTCACCTGTAATGGCTTTCACGGGCTTAATGCCATCCATAAGTAGAAAGCTAATACTTTCAGGTGTATGACCCGGCGTGTGCATGACTTTAAGCATTATACTGCCTACATGGATGATACTTCCATCTCTGAGTGAAGTGTGCGCAAACTGGTATTGCCAGTCTTGCCCACCTTCATCCGACAAAAGCAACTTGGCTCCTGTGACATGCGCAAGTTCTCTTGAGCCCGTCAGGAAATCTGCATGAATATGCGTCTCGGTTATCTGTTTGATATTCAGTTTGTTCTGCTTTGAAATTGCCAAATAGGTATCTATGTCGCGTTTTGGATCAATGACTATAGCATCACCCGTCTGTTTATCGCCAATAATATAGCTGGCCTGCGCGAGTGTTTCGTCATAAATACGTTCGAAGAACAAACTCTGACCATCAACCGACGCCGTCCCGTTAATACCAAATACCGTCAAAACTACCGTTAGTAAAGAGATTAAATTTTTCATATTTTATGAATTTTTTTATTTGATTAATGGTACAAAGTTCAGGTGATTATCTTACCCGGTATGAAACTTAAGTTACAGTTCGGTGAACGTTACAAATAAGGGTAATTTTTTGTTTGATTTTTGAGATTAAAATTTTCCAAAAAACTATCTTCCTCAATATATATGCAGATATGATAATATGTTAAAATATGTACTTTTTATATATTTATTAATATTATTCCTTAAATTTGTAATGAAAGTTATAGGTTTTATTATAATATAATTATTTATCATACATAAAATGATCATTTTTATGAAAAAAATAGTATATCTTTTATTTATGATTGTTATTACCGGAAGCCTTAATGCTCAGTCACCACTGAAATCCGGTTTTCAGATTGTAGTAAGGCATGGTGGTATTGGTGGCTTGGTAGGAAATAATGCAGTATCAGTAAGAATAAGCATCCTTAAGGATTCAGCAACTGCTACAGAAGCTGTTTATAGCGAGGAACATAAAGTGACGACAAATAGCAATGGTCTTGCTTCACTTACGGTAGGTAATGGCTCGGTTATCAAAGGAAATTTTTCAGTTATTCACTGGGGGCAAGGAGGATATTTTATTAAAACAGAAACAGACCAAACTGGTACAGGTACAGCATACATCACAACAGAAATAAGGCCTGTAACAAGTGTACCTTATGCATTGTATGCTGAAAAATCGGGCAGCTCGACTCCCGGCCCAAAAGGAAATAAAGGGCAAAAAGGGCAAAACGGTCAAAATGGTCAAAGTGCTTACGATCTTTGGATAAATCAGGGATATGCAGGCACAAAAGGAAATTATATTAGCTCGCTAAAGGGACCTCAAGGACCTCCTGGTTCGTCGGGTGGATATACACATTACATAGGCGAAGCGTATGGCGGCGGTGTAATATTCTATCTATGGAAAGAAAATAATGGTACAGAACACGGCTTAATCTGTTCTCTTGAAGATCTAAGCTATACAAATGTTGACTCCGGACAGATTTGGAGCAATATAAACAATGCAGCTGTTGACCTGTCGAATGAAATGATGTCTTCGTGGGATGGAAACCAAAATACAGAAGATATTGTCAATCAGCCGGGGCATGCCACCAGTGCCGCAAAACTGTGTCAAGACTATATCGGTGGCGGATTAACAGACTGGTATCTGCCTTCAATTGATGAACTGAAGATACTTTGGCAGAACAGATTTAATGTCAATAAGGCCCTGGAAATATATAGTGCATTCGGGTTACTGGACAGAACAAGTGGGTTTTATTGGTCGAGTACAGAATTTGGGGCAGGTACTGCTTATTCAATTGGTGGCTGGTATGGTGAAATTATGCCGAGCGATAAGTCGGCTCCGCTTTTCGTAAGAGCAGTCAGATCATTCTGATTGGCACACTATTAATTTAAATCAAAAGGAAATGAGAAAAACAATATATACAATTTTGTACAATCTACTTGCAGTAGTCGTTTTGGCTCAGGCACCTAACAAATTCAGTTATCAAGCTGTAATAACAGATGCAAGCAATCAAATACTCAAAAGCAAAAGTGTTGGTCTCCGCTTTAGTATCATCAAAGATAACGCATCGGGTCCGAGCCTGTATAGCGAAAGCCACCAAACAATCACCAGCAAATACGGGCAAGTATCGGTGGAAATAGGCGGTGGTACGGTTTTGTCAGGTGCCTTTGGCAATATCAACTGGAAAGCAGGGCCTTATTTTCTAAAAACGGAAATCGACCCGGAAGGTGGCACCAACTATACCATCACCGGTACTATCCAGTTACTCAGTGTTCCGTACGCATTGTACTCAAACCTAAGTGGCAATTCGCTACCAGGCCCTAAGGGCGACACTGGGGAAGACGGTAACAAAGGACAAACAGGTGAAAGTGCTTATGACATCTGGCTCAGCCTTGGCAATAGTGGCACTAAGCAAGATTTTATCAATTGGATGAAAGGCCCAAAAGGCCAGGACGGTATAGGCTCAGGCAATGATTTCATACATTTTATTGGTGAAGCATACGGTGGAGGTATCATTTTTCATTTGTGGAAAGATGAGAATGAAACAGAACATGGCCTCATAATAAGTAAAAGTGACCTGCATACCAACATCGAATACAGTAACTTTTACAAATCAACTACTGAAGCTACCAGTTTATGGGATGGTGAATCAAACACCAATGCCATTCTGGAGGAGGCAGACTACAACCCATGTGCCGCATTGCTTGTTGTCGAATCAAAGGTAGAAGGCTTCAACGATTGGTATATTCCGGCCATGGATGAAATGATACTCATGCACCGCAACCTCTTTACTATCAATAAAGCATTGAGCAGTATTTCAGGTGGAAGCCCTATATCGGTTGATAAAAATTCTAATCTTGCAGAATATTGGACGAGCAATAGTGATGAAAGTGATACAACTCTTGGTTTTTCATACCGGTTTGTCCCGGGTGAATTCCATAAGTCTCCAAAGATTTTTACAAAAAAACTGCGCGCCATCAGAAAATTTTAATTTTAAAATAAACAGATAGTAATGAACAACATTTATTCTAAAATAATCAGCATCATAATCCTACTTGTGTCTATAGGCACTTCATTTTCACAATCATCCATTAACAGCGGTGGTGGTGATTTGACAGGCACAGGCGGTACTGCTTCATTTAGTATCGGCCAGGTAGTTTACACTTCAAATACTTCTACAAGTGGTACCATTGAGCAAGGCGTACAGCATGCCTACGAAATATACACCGTAAGCACTGATCTCACAGAAGCCAAGCTGAATGCTAAAGTATTTCCGAACCCTGTGAATGGAAATCTAAACTTACAGATAGATGGCTATAAGGATAAAAATTTGAGCTATTACCTGTTCGATACAAACGGTAAGCTTATTGGTACAGAACCTATAGAAGATACAACTACCAACATCGAAACCAAACATTTGCCACAGGCTGTATATCTGCTGGAACTTCGCAGCAAAACTGATAGGATATCCTGTTTTAAGATCATCAGACAATAAATGTCAAAAGTAGTACTTTGTAAAAGCTTGCTCAAAAATCTATTTTTTAATAATGACAACTAAAGCGTCATGAAGAAAACAAACAAATTTTTACTCTCACTGAGTTATACTGTTCTCGCCTTCTGTTTAATAAGTATCATTCATGCCCAGTCTCCAACCAGGTTTAATTACCAGGCTGTCATCCTTGACAGTGCAGGTACTACTATAAAGAACAAAACAATAGGTGTCAGAATTAGCATACTTACAGGAAATACAACCGGGCCGGAAGTATATTCCGAAACACATACACCCACCACCGATGCACACGGCTTGATATCACTAGAGATAGGTACCGGCAATGTGGAGAATGGAAATTTAACGGCAATTAACTGGTCGGCAAACGATTATTTCATCAAAACAGAAACAGACACCGAAGGAGGTAACAACTATAGCCTGACAGGAATCAGTCAACTCCTCAGCGTGCCCTATGCCCTATATGCAGAAAAAAGTGGCAGCAACATACAAGGTCCCGAAGGTGATGCCGGCAAGAAAGGTGAAGACGGAGATGACGGACAGACTGCTTACCAGATCTGGCTGAGTGCTGGCAATACAGGTACTGAAGCTGATTTCCTAAAATCACTGACTGGGCCTCCCGGCAACCCTGGTTCAGGCAATAGTTTCTCTCACGAATTAGGAGAAGAATATGGCGGTGGAGTTATATTCCACCTGTGGCGTGATACAGATGGTACCGAGCATGGTCTCATAGTGTCAAAAGAAGAGCTATACTTTAATCCACAAGACCCACTCGAAGGTATAAAGTGGAGCAATGTAATAAATACCGAAATAGGCGCTCCTGCCCAGTCATCGTGGGACGGAGTGGCTAACACAAACGCCATTAAAAACCAGGCCGGCAATAATAGTGGTGCAGCAAATTTGTGCCTGGATTACGCATCCGGTGGATTCAGCGACTGGTATTTGCCATCTATTACCGAACTGCAACTGGTATGGACTAACCGATTTCATGTAAATAAAACCTTGGACAACATCACCGGTGCCAAACGTATCAGTACCAATGCTACTTACTGGAGCAGTACCGAATACAATACCACAAAGGCATATTACATTTTTTTCTTCAATGGTCTTCAAGACTATTCACAAAACAAAGGTACGGGCTTCAAGGTACGGGCAGTGAGAAGATATTAACAATAAATGCTAATAAGATGATATTAGTCGCCCCCAATCATTTTTGATGCAATGCCCTTATCGCTTGTGTGTTCTGCGAGTGCAACACCACCGAAATGGAGTAAAATAAACAGTGGCACCCAGTACAGTCCCCATTTGTGCACGGTCTCAAACGTATCTTCGTAAGCTGTAAAAAATTCTTTCTCGATACAGATACCGGTAAAAGCAGATACCGCCAAAAATACATAAAAGTACACGTATATCATTCCCTGAAAACGTTGTCTTACAGATATGCCCGATTTGAACGGATTAGGGAATCTAATACCTTTGACCAGCATATAGACAATACGTACAAGAAAAGACAGAATCATGACATTGGCAAATATCTCATGCCATTCCCACATAGGTCCTTGGATAGATTTTATGACACCTCGCACCTGTTCATCCTGGAGTGGAGTAGAAGCGAATTGGTCTCCGAGCGCTGTTTTGATGCTTGTCTTGCTCATCCATTTCATCCTTAGAAAACCAGTGATGAACAAAACTGTCATAGCTATGGCCATTATCCAATGCAACAACCTGTGTAGGGCTGAAAATTTATTTGTTGACTTCATGAACTGAAAAATAATTTTTATAGTATTAAATAGTTGTTTTTTACACAGTCCTCAGAACATTGAGCCGATAATCTCATCAAGGCTTATATTTCGGAAGTGCTTATCGAGGTCTATCCCGGACAATACCTTCCTAAGTTCGTTTTCTTCATGCAATACACCTTTCAGTACATGCTCTACATCTTCTATTCCTTTTTCGGAGAAAAAATCACCAAAAATTTTAACATTTTCGATCACACCGTTTTTAGCATCCAGGTTCATTTCGAGCAAACCGCCATTGGTACGGATGGCTTTTTTAAACGCATAATCAGGAGATTTGCCAAAATTCCATTCGCGGGTGGCGTATTTTTCATCACGGAGTTTTTGTATGGCAGTTATGTCCTCTTCAGTAAACTGATACATACGTGTGTCGGGAAAGTTATTTACTACATACTCCATTACTTTTCTGGTAAATTCTTCAAGTGAAATTTTTACCGGAAGGTGCTCAGAAATATTGGTTACACGTTTGGGTACCGATTTGATGGCCTTATCCTGATATTTAACCGGATTGACATTGAGTGCGCCAGCCACATTTCTCATTTCTGAAGAAAAAAGCAAGGTGCCATGGTGCAGAATTTTATTTTTGAAAATATGAGCCGCATTGCCGGAAAACTTCCTTCCGTCTATCATCAAATCATTCTTGCCTTCGAAGCGTGCATCTACACCGAGATCGCGGATAACATTAACGATGGGTCTTGTAAATTTTTCAAAGTCAGACAGATTCGAATCTTTGCCCGATTTGGTAAAGGAAAAATTCAGATTACCCAAATCATGATACACTGCACCACCACCCGACATACGGCGCACTACCGAGATATTATGTTCTTTAACGTAATCATAATTGATCTCAGCGAGTGTATTTTGGTAAGCCCCAACGATAATGGCATTGTCATTGCGCCACAGCATGAAGCAATCTTCATCAATATGCTTCAGAATATATTCGTCAGTAGCTACGTTGAAATACGGATCCGTTGACTCGTGGTATATACACAACATAATTATCCTTTGATTGCCTGTCTGAAATCATCCATAGCTTTTCTTTTGCTTTCGATGTAATTCCAGACCCAGAATACAAACAACAATGAAGCTGCCAGATAAACAAGCGGATATACCATTTGTGGGCCTTCGAGCAGGAAAGCAAAAACAAGTAACAGCCCTGCAAACAAGTGAGCAATGGCAGTATGCGCATTCCCCGAAATGAGGTCAACTGCTGTTTTATTATAATTTTTACTCACATATCTTATTGCCTGAATAGCAAATGGTACAGAAAGGAATGTAAAATATAGCGAATATGGTGCATAACCCATCAACGGCAGAGCTGCAATAATGCCATAAGCCATTACAAAGAAGGAAATAAGAATATTTTTAGCATTCTCTTTGCCAACTCGTACCACAAGTGTGTTTTTCTGGGTTTTCTGATCAGATTCGGCATCCTGAAACTGATTGATGAGTAAGACATTGGTTATCAACATGGCTACCGGCAATGATATCAAAAATACCTGCGTTGTAAAATATCCGGTCTGAACATAGAACGCACCCATCGTCATAAAAACACCATAAGTAGTAGCAATGAGAAACTCAGCCAGTCCGGGAGCCATATTTACAAATGAAAATTTCCCCTGTACAGAAGTATAATAAACACCTGCTATCAGTCCATACAATATAAGTGGTATAAGCCCCGGTCCGCTGGCAAACACAAGGTAGATACCAATAAGTGCTGCCACTGCCGTGAGCAACATACCGAAAAATCCCATATCTGCTCTCGAAATAAGACCAAGTTGTATCACCCTCGAACCACCGGTAAAAGGTCTGATACCTTCAACATTGTCATTATCACGTTCTGCATCCTTCCAGTCGTTAATCATATTAGTACTGGCCTGTACCATTACACCGCCCAATAACGTCAGTATAAAAAGAAGTAGGTTAAATTGCGGTGTTGTAGCAAAAGCAATTGCTCCACCCAACAACAAAGGAATAAGCGATGCTGTAAGCGACAACGGACGAACAGATTCCTTCCATGCACGGACTCTTGCTTTCAGATCTGCCCATGGACTTACTGCTAGTCTGTTTTCATGAAATTCGAAAATGGTTGGTTTCTCTCCTTGAAGTATTTCAGGAACGAAACGGTATTTGACGGTAAATGGTTTGATGCGTATAAACTCAAGACGGTCAAGTGCTCCAACTTTTTCAAAATTAGCAACAATCGGAGAACGCTGTACCATAATATCGATGGCTTTTTGCCTTTGTTCAGCACCTTTAATTATTTCAGCACGGCCTATCACTTCCACTTCTTCCATTTCGAAGAAAGTAGCACCTTGGTGTATAAGTATAGCAGTCTCCGGGATATTACTCCACTGAATCACTTTTGGGTCACCTTTCATGCTGCTGACATAAATATTAAAATTCTCGTCAGAACCAAAGTGCATCATTCGCTGTCGAGGTGATCCCATGTTGGAAGTTCCTACAGCAGCTACTTCTGCCTTTTTCAAAAAATCGAGAACTTCTTGTTTATCGTGTTGTGCCATCTTGAGTTTTTTAGGTTAGATATAAATTTCGTATTACAAAAATATAGTTTTAATAATTTCTAAAGGCCAAATTACAAATTAATTTCAGAAAATTTTTTGGATATAATGATTCATATTTAACAACATCACTTTACGATTTTAGTTTTGAAGACACAAACAGTTAGTTATCAAAATTTTCTGTAAAAATGGTGAAGTTTTAGTGTAGGCGGAATATCATTTTGGGCTATTGATTTTCGCTTGGTTATAAAGATTTTTAACATAAAACCAAGTAAAAAAATGTTTATTTTAATAAAAAAAAATGTTGGCTAAAGGATTAAATCAACCAGATCCAAAAAGTGACTGATTTTCAAACAATTGGAAACTTTTTGATTTTTTGTAAATTATATGTCATTGTATTATAATGGGTTATAGAAAAAAATTTGTAAACTTTTTTTTAAAAAAAAATTTGGTGGCTTCATTTTTTTGCCTACTTTTGTGCGCAACAATTATAAAAACATAAACATGAATATGAATACTGTGGCTACAAATGCAGAGATGAAAATAATCCCAAATGAAGATGTTTTCCGGGCAACATTAAAGTACTTCAAAGGCGATGATCTCGCCGCCCGTGTGTGGATAAATAAATACGCTCTGAAAGACTCCGACGGTAATATTTATGAAGCAACTCCTGATGATATGCACAGGCGTATAGCAGGAGAAATTGCAAGAATTGAACAGAAATACCCAAATCCGCTTTCAGAAAACGAAATTTTCAACCTAATCAAAGATTTCACCTATATTATACCTCAGGGAAGTCCGATGACCGGAATTGGCAATAATTTCCAGATCGCTTCTCTGAGCAATTGCTTCGTAATAGGTAACAAAGGAGATAGTGACTCTTACGGAGGCATTATGAAAACCGATCAGGAACAAGTACAACTGATGAAGCGAAGAGGAGGAGTCGGACACGATTTGTCACACATCCGCCCAAAGGGTTCTGCGGTTAAAAATTCTGCTCTTACTTCTACCGGCTTGGTGCCGTTTATGGAACGATTCTCTAACTCAACACGCGAAGTGGCACAAGATGGCAGGCGTGGCGCATTGATGCTTTCAGTATCTATAAATCACCCTGATTCTGAGGACTTTATAGATGCTAAGTTAGAGCAAGGAAAGATCACCGGAGCTAATGTATCTGTTCGTATAGAAGACGGCTTCATGGAAGCTGTGAAAAACAATACAACATATATACAGAAATACCCAATCAACAGCAAAAGACCTAAATTTACAAAAGAAATAAATGCCCGCGATTTGTGGGAAAAAATAGTACACAACGCATGGAAATCTGCCGAACCGGGAATTCTATTCTGGGATACCATCATCCGAGAATCTTTGCCTGACTGCTACGCCGACCTCGGTTACAAAACCATATCTACTAACCCCTGTGGCGAGATTCCATTGTGTACCTATGATTCCTGTCGTCTGATAGCTGTTAACCTGTTTTCGTATGTGGTTAAGCCATTTACCGCTGATGCGTATTTTGACTTCGAATTGTTCAGAAAACATGTTGGTTATGCGCAGCGAATGATGGATGATATCATTGATCTGGAGTTGGAAAAAATTGATTTCATTCTTGAAAAAATTGATGCCGACCCAGAAAATGACGAAGTGAAGCGCGTAGAAAAAAATCTGTGGTTGGAGATTCGCAACAAGGCACGTGAAGGTCGCCGTACGGGTGTAGGTATCACAGCTGAAGGCGATATGCTTGCAGCTCTGGGTATCAGATATGGAAGTGAAGAAGGAAACGCATTCTCCGTTAGTGTACACAAAGCGCTTGCCCTGGCTGCTTATCGTTCATCAGTAGAAATGGCAAAAGAACGTGGCGCATTTACGCTATATGATGCTTCAAGAGAAATAAATAACCCGTTTGCAATGCGCATCAAAGAAGCTGACCCTGCACTATATAATGATATGCAGGAATTCGGTCGAAGAAACATCGCACTACTTACCATTGCGCCTACCGGTAGTACGTCTATCATGTCTCAGACTACCTCAGGTATCGAACCGGTGTTTATGCCTGTATATAAAAGAAGAAGGAAAGTAAACCCGAATGACAAAGACGCCAGGGTTGATTTTGTTGACGAAGTTGGCGATTCATGGGAAGAATATGTAGTATTCCATCATAAATTCAAACAATGGATGGAGGTCAACGGATATGATACACAAAAAAATTACTCCAACGACGAAATCAATGAATTAATCGAAAAATCACCATACAACAAAGCAACATCAAATGATATCGACTGGCTCAGTAAAGTAAAAATGCAGGGAGCCATCCAAAAATGGGTTGACCACTCGATATCTGTAACCATCAATGTACCAAATGATACTACCGAAGAACTTGTAAACAAACTCTACATGACTGCCTGGGAAGAAGGTTGCAAAGGGGTAACAGTATATCGTGATGGCTCAAGGGCAGGTGTGCTAATATCTAATGACAATAAGAAAAAGGACGAAAAACAAACAAACGATACAACCAAACCAGCTTTCCCTACCAAGCGACCACAAATATTGAATGCTGATGTAATCCGTTTTCAGAACAACAGAGAAAAATGGATCGCATTTATAGGCACAATAGATGACAAACCTTATGAGATATTCACCGGTTTGGCAGATGACGAAGACGGCATTCTACTACCGCGTTGGGTGAACGAAGGTTATATTATTAAGAACAAAGATGAGTTTGGTATGTCGAGGTACGACTTCCAATACGTAAACCAAAGAGGCTACAAGACTACCATCGAAGGCCTTTCATACAGATTTAATCCCGAATTCTGGAACTATGCCAAACTCATTTCTGGAACACTAAGACACGGAATGGACATCCAAAACGTAGTCGAACTCATCAACAGCCTACAGCTCGATAACGAATCTATTAATACGTGGAAAAATGGTGTGGCACGAGCTCTGAAACGCTTCATTCCGGACGGCACGGATGCTAAGGGCAAATGCTCTGATTGTGGCTCAAATAACCTAATGTATCAGGAAGGATGCCTTACCTGCAAGGATTGTGGCTCATCAAAATGTGGTTAAATTAATATTAACATAAATCTTCGTAGAAAAGGTGTTTCAGTAATGAAATGCCTTTTTTTATTAGTGGAAAATATTGGATGCACATATTGATGTTGCTACCACAGGAAGGGAATAACAGCTTTTCGACCTTCCGGATAATCAGAAAAATGTTGTTTGTACCATCTATGATGAGCAATCGCCCTCGGTATAAGGTTGGCAAATGTCCAGACAAAAAATGCAAGACCGGGCAAACTCCAGGTTAAAATTGCAAATCCGCCCCACTCTATCGTTTCTCCCAAAAGATTAGGACAACTGACATACTTGAACAAACCGCCATAAGGTATCTTATACCCCGTTTCATCCTGCTTCCTAAGACCTATAAGTAAAGCATCCGACCGCCAGTTGATGATAAGCCCGGTAACAAATATCAATGTCCCAATTATAAACTCAGGACTTGTGAGCCATTGATTTTCGTAAACCTTCAGATTCCCAAAATAATAACCAAATGTAAACCCACTAACAATATTTAACACAATACCCATGAACATGATTGCCAAAGGCATCTTCTTGCCTGTTGTCTTTAACCGAAGTGGAAAAATGAAGCTCCTGTTGAAATAGTGAAATGTGAACATACTAATTATCAATACATTAGCGGATGTTTGTTCATTTTTTCCCTTAAATATAAAATACCATAAAACAAGCAAAACTACCATTTCCATAACAACCCAACCAAGTCGGTTACCTACCATCGGCCCCCAATTGGTCTTGCTGTGCCTGCCATAGGGCGCTGTAATAAACATCAATACAATAAAAATAATGATAGCAAATGCCATCCAGCCTATCAGAAAATATTGATATTGCAACGTGCTCATCTTGCTTGCAATTTACCCTGCTCAATAAACCATGCAATCAAGTCCTCCAGTGTTTCACTGAGTGGTCTTGGTGAAAACCGGAGCTCCTTTTTGGCTTTTTCTGAAGAAATATACCGGTTACCATCTTGTAAAATGTCTATGTAAACCTTGTCATAAAATGAATCTTTACCTGTCAATCTTGTCCAAAATTTTACCACAGGCAATGCCGCAATTGCTACAGATGCCGGTAACTCGGTCATTCTACGTTCCAGCTCTTTGTGTGCATATATTAGGTCAGCAAATTCTTTGACTGTATGATATTTTCCACCAAGAATGTATGCTTCACCAGACCTGCCATGATGGATAGCATTGATACTGGCTTGTACTACATCACGCAGATCGACAAAATCAAAGCCACCTTTGACCACAGCCGGTACTCGGCCGGTGTATATATCATAAACTGCCTTCCCTATGTGCGAATACTTGAAATCCGGTGGCCCTACTACTGACGTTGGGCAAAGAATTACAACATCTTGCCCGGCCTCAGCAGCCGACATACCGAGTAGATGAGCTTCGCGCTTGGTTTGATCGTAAAATACTGAGTTGTTACCGACAAAATTTCGTGATTCATCCAATATTCGTTCAGATGGTTTTTGGTCAAACACATGTACAGAACTGAACAGAAGTACCTTTTGTACACCGCATTCTTCTGCAGCTTCGAGCACATTTTTCGCACCGGTTACGTTCACATTATAAAGTGACTGGCTGAAACGATAACCAAGCTCGATGTTAGCTGCCGTATGAATAACCACATTACATTCATCCATCAATCTAATCAGTGAATCCTTATCAAGCACATTACCAGAACAAACTTTCAAAGGGAGACCATTAATTGCAGGGCAGTCATTGCGTACAAGTGCGTTTACCTCATAACCCTGACGGACAAGTTCGCGGCATAATGCTGACCCAATTTGACCCGAGGCTCCGATTACAGCTACTTTCCAGGACATTTTCAATTTATGGATGAGGAATTTCTTTTCACAAATTTCAGTAAATATCCGAAAAATATTCAATCCTATACCGCTGCATGCAAAAGGTTGAATCAACTCTTCTTGGAAATAATTTTTCTATTTCCCTGCCATCAGCATTATGGTTACTTAACTAACTTCCACCCATTCCTCGATGTCAAATATCGTGAAAAACTACAATACAATCAGGGTAACTGCCACAAATACCAGATACCCTGACAATTTAAAAAACCATCGGTTTACTTAAGATTATGCCTTCTCATCCGCACTTGGCCCATACAAACCCGGAATCGGTATATCAAGCAGGCGAAGATAAACACTTAACTGAGCACGGTGATGGTAGAGGTGATTAAGCGCCATACTTCTAATAGCAACAGCCTTGGGCAACTGAAGAATCAATCTGTCTCCTGCCCTTAGTGTCCATATCTCATTGAGATCCTCATCATTAACCGATTGAAGCGTCTCTATGGACTTTTGTGTTCTTTGTTCCAATTCCGCCACCAAATCGTCATTTGTTTTGACATCAATATTTTTCAAAGTATCACCTGCCAGATCCAATTCATCCATCTTGGCAATTAGTTCAGGCCAGTCTGCCAAACCAACTATGTGTGTAGCAAGTGTTTTCAATTTCATGGATTTAGCATGCGGCCTCCATTCAAAACTTTCCGCAGGCACGGCTTGTATCATCCTTTTAGTTCCTTCCGATTCATGCTTGATTTCGGCAATAAGAGATTTAGTTAGTGACATAAATTATTTTTTATTATGATTAAAACTAATTTTTTACAGCATTTAAAGTAGGTGAATTTATTTTCTTCTTAATCCTGATATATTACACTTAAAGACAACAAATCCATAGCAGTTGTTGAATGCTGCGTGAATCAGTGTAAAGCATTGACCTATTAGTGCCAAACAGCGAATCCTTAATAAAGTTTTATCCGACTGCAAAAAAAAGCCTTCTTCGGAGAGAAGAAGGCCTGTTTCAATAAACTTATGTTATATTTTTTAAATTCTTATCGAAGATAATTTTTTTATATCAATTCTTGATTACTTGTAAAGGTACACAGCGTTTAAGCGGTGCTGTGTAATTCTTTGTGTCAACACAATCAGGATTTCCGGTGAAGTAAGCCGTAACAGTGTGCACTGCTCCGTCAGCCGGCAAATCAGGTATTACATAAGCATAAGGGCTTGTAACAGGTGCCGGTACAATGATAGTATGTGGCCCTACTTTGATAACAAGATCTCCTGATGCAGGTGGAGTCTGGAATGTAACCACACCTGTCAATGAATATTTTCCTTCCGGTGAAGCACAATTTTCAGCAATGGCTGTAACAGTTACACATGGTAAACAGTTGCCAGGCTTGATTACGACAGGACAACAAAGCTTTACTTCACATCCGTTGGCGTCTGTTGCTTTCCAGATATATGTACC
>WBZR01000983.1_pt1 | contig 39636 bp, 35 predicted proteins | sample 5204231 | NCBI WGS metagenome assembly WBZR01 (sample SAMN12412403, study PRJNA552823) | activated sludge metagenome | isolation source: activated sludge from anammox sidestream of wastewater treatment plant... | place: USA: Virginia | collected 2017-08 | reverse complement strand
GCTCAAGATGCGCCGCGGCATGGACGACACCGCCGAGAGCGAGGCGAATTTCTTTTCGGTCCTGGATGCCGCCTTCGAGACCGGTCTTTCCGCCGTCACGGTCCACGGGCGGACCGTCAAGCAACGGTACGTGGGCCCGAGCAATTGGGAGTTTCTGGCCCGGGTGAAGCGACATGTCGGCGACCGGGTGATCCTCGGCAGCGGCGACCTCTTTTCGGCGGAGGACTGCGTGCGGATGCTCAGCGAGACGGGCGTCGATGGTTGCTCGATTGCCCGCGGGGCCATCGGCAACCCGTTCATTTTTCGCGAGCTTCGGGCCCTGCTCGATCAGGCCAGCCCAGTTGGACCGATGACATTCTCGGAAATTGCCCCGCCCTCCATTAGCGAGCAGCGCCGCGCTTTGGCCCGCCATTACGATCTTGTCGCCTCGCTGCACGGCGAGGCGCTGGCCGGTCCGCTGCTGCGGAAATTTGGCGTTCGGTACAGCGAGCTTCATCCGCTCAGTGTCGACGTGAAGCGCGCCTTTCTTGCGGTGAAGACCGCGGCGGACTGGCACGCCATGCTCGATGAATGGTACGGCGATGAATCGCGCTACCCAGCGGTGACGCGCCGCCTGCGCCCCGAGGCCCTTATCGCGGCCGGGGCGACATGGGACTGCGAGCCTGCCGAGGCTTGATCAATAATCATCAGTCGGTGATAACCGAATCAACTCAGGCGAACGCCGAAGGACCCCAAAGCGTCGGCATCGGTGGGGAAGAATTTGAACATCTTGTCGAGGCCGGTGAGGGAGAAGACCTTCATCAGTTCCTTGCGCAGACCGGCGAAGACCATGGTGCCCTTGATATCCGCGACCTTTTTCTGGAGCGTGATGAAAACGCCGAGGGCGTGCGACGAGAGAAACTTGACGTTGGCGAAGTCCAGGACGAGCTTCTGCTTTTTCTGGACGTCGGTCAGTTTGTAAAGATCGCGGCCGATCTGTTCGATCGTGGCGGCATCGAGAATCGATGGATCGGTAAAGGTCACCAGCGTAACGCCCGCGTAGTCTTCCACGCGCAGATTTGAAGCAGCCACAGTCGAATACTCCCGTTTCAGCGAACAGCCCGAACCTCTATACGTCGCTCCGGCATGCCACTATCTTACGCCGGAGCACAGGCACAGGCGAGTCGGGGATTTCATGCAGACGATCCGCATTATTGGCATCGAAACGTCAAGCCGCCGTGGGTCCGTGGCCCTGGCCGAAGGCCCGAACGTGGTCGCGGAGGCAGAATTCTCGACGCAGACGCAACACGCCCGCGAACTCCTGCCCTCGCTTGAGGAACTCTACCTCCAAGTCGGCTGGCCCAGGGGCAAGGCGGACCATTGCTATGTCTCGATCGGACCCGGCAGTTTCACCGGCCTGCGGGTTGCCGTCGCCTTTGCCCGACATATGGCACTGGCCGGCGCGACTCAGATCGTGGCGGTGCCGACCCTGGCGGTCGTGGCGGAGAATTGTGCCGCCATGGGGCCGCCGCCGTCTCCGCTGGCGATCGTGCTGGATGCGAAGCGCGGGCAGGTCTTCGCCGCCGTGTTCGAATGGCGGGCAGGCGCATACCATGCCGTTGAAGCGCCGCACCTGGCGAATCCGCGGGAACTGATCGCGCGGTACGACGGGAAGATCATCGTGACCGGCGAGGGGATCGACTACCACAGGGAAGCCATCACCAAATCCGGGGCATCGGTCGTCGATCCTGCCTATTGGATACCTCGCGCGGCAAACGTGTGCCGACTCGGCCGGCGTCTTGCCGAGCAGGGCGCGTTCACGCCGGCGCGCGAGCTGATCCCGCTCTATATCCGTCGGCCGGAGGCTGAAGAAGTATGGGAGAATCGCCAAGCCGGGAAGGAGACGGGCGAAGCTGCTCGCTGACTAGAATCCGCCGAAGAAGAATTGCCGAATGGCCGTGTTAATCGGCAGGGTGACGGAGCTGAAGGCGGTTCGCATACCGAAGAGGGCGGCATCCTCGCGGCAGGTGGAAAGCTGAGCCGTCGTCCCCAGACAGATGGCGGCCAACATGATCCAGCGGCGTCGATAGGCTCGATTTAAGCGGTGCATGTGTCCTCTTGCCGATCCTCTGAGGCAAACCATCGGGCGGCCGTCCCGCCGCCTTCTTTATATCATCGGTCCGGGGCTGGGCCAAGCATGAAACGGCACGGGGGGGGCCGGCTTGGTTCGGCCGAGCCATCGGTTGTATATTGGACGGGTTTGACGCCTGAAGAAAGGGTTTCCCCGGATGAGCTATCCCTACGATTTCTCCAGCGACACGCAGACACGCCCCTCACCGGGTATGCGGAGCGCCATGGCCAACGCCGAGGTCGGCGACGAGCAGAAGCGCGAAGACCCCACGGTCAACCGGTTACAGGAAATGACGGCCGAGCTGACCGGCAAGGAGGCGGCTCTTTTTCTGCCCAGCGGCACGATGTGCAACCTCATTGCCCACGCCATTCATTGTCGACCGGGCGACGAAATCATCCTGGAAGCGAGTACGCACCCGGTGCATTTCGAGGGTGGTGGCCCTGCGGTCCACAGCCGGGCCTCGCTGCGGCTACTCGATACGGAAACGGGCATTTTCACGGCCGAGCAGGTGGAGGCGGCGATTCGCCCCGACGATCCGCACTTCCCGCGAACGCGCCTGGTGTGCGTTGAGAACACGCACAATCTCAAGGGAGGTCGGGTGTGGCCGCTGGAGGCGGTTCGCGCGGTCGCGGCCTGCGCGCGCAAGCATGGTCTTCTCCTGCACCTCGACGGTGCCCGACTGATGAATGCCGTCGTGGCGTCGGGCGTTTCGGCGAGGGATTATTGCGAGCCGTTTGACTCTTGCTGGATCGATCTGTCGAAGGGCCTGGGCTGTCCAGTGGGCGGTGTGGTGGCGGGCAGCAAGGAGTTCATCGCACAGGCGTGGCGGTATAAGCACCTGTTCGGCGGCGCGATGCGCCAGGCGGGCATCGTCGCGGCGGCGGGCGTTTATGCGCTGGAGCACAACGTTCAGCGCCTCGCCGAGGATCATGCGAAGGCCAAAGCGCTGGCACGGGGGCTGGCCGGCATCAAGGGAATATCGGTCGATGTCGATGCGGTGGAGACGAACATCGTGGTGTTCGACATCGCCGGCACGAAGATGCCGCGTACGGAATTCCTCAATCGGCTGATGCCGCATGGCGTTCGATTCAGCGGATTGATGAAGCCGACCCAGCTTCGCGGCGTGACCCATCTGGATATCCCGTCAGACGGGGTCGATAAGGCGGTTGCGGCCGTACGAGCCTGCCTTGGATGACGCTTCCATATCCGCCTGCGCGGATATGCGCGTGACCGGATCATATGATTATCTTCGTGACCACGACCGATCAATAGAATTACAATATGTATTGAACGCATCGGCTTCTGGAAGGATATTATCTTGGATCATCCATTGTTAAATCTGGCTCGGCAGCGTGTCATCGTCATTGACGGGGCGATGGGCACGAGCATTTACGCGCACGATCTGTCCATCGACAAGGACTATCGCGGCTGCGAGAACTGCACCGACATCGTCACCGACACCCGGCCCGAGATCATCGAGGAGATTCACTCGGAATTTCTGCGCGTCGGATGCGACTGCGTGGAGACGAACACCTTCGGGGCCAACAAGATTGTCCTCGGCGAATTCGATTTGGCCGATCTGACCTACGACCTCAATAAGCAGTCCGCACAAGTGGCGCGGCGGGCGGCGGACAGGTTTTCCACACCGGACAAGCCGCGATTCGTTCTCGGCTCCATGGGGCCGGGCACCAAGCTGCCGACGCTGGGGCACACGACTTTTGACATTCTCGAGGACAGCTACGCCGAACAGGCGCGCGGTCTGCTTGACGGCGGCGTGGACGCGTTGATCATCGAGACCTGTCAGGACATCCTGCAAGCCAAGGCGGCCGTCTGCGCCGCGACGATCGCCATGCACGAGAAGTCGCGCCAGGTGCCGATCTTCGTGCAGGTGACGATCGAAGTCACCGGAACCATGCTCGTCGGCACCGAGATCGCGGCAGCACTGACGACGCTTGAGTCGTATCCGCAGGTTCAGGTCATCGGCATCAACTGTGCCACGGGACCACAGGAGATGTCGGAGCACGTTCGCCACCTGGGCCGGCACAGCTCGCGGCTCATCAGCGTTGTGCCGAATGCGGGGCTGCCGCAACTCGTGGACGGCAAAACGCACTACGCCCTGACGCCCGCGGAACTGGCGAAGTGGCTCAAGGAGTTTGTTGTTGCCGACGGGGTTAATTTCGTCGGTGGTTGCTGCGGCACGACCCCAGCGCACCTGGAGGCGGTGGTCGAGGCGGTGCGCGGACTGATTCCGGCACAGCGGCAGCCGCAGCGCCAGCCGAGTTGCTCAAGCATTTATCAGGCGGTGACGCTCCGGCAGGAAAACAGCTTTCTGATCGTGGGGGAGCGGAGCAACACCAACGGCAGCAAAAAGTTTCGAGAGTTGCTCGTCGCGGACGATATCAACGGCCTGGTCGACATGGGCCGGGAGCAGGTCCGCGAAGGGGCGCACATCCTGGACGTCTGCGTCGATTACGTCGGCCGAGACGGCGTACCGGACATGGACAAGGTCGTCTCGCGCTATGCGCAGGACGTCACCGTCCCGCTCATGCTCGACTCCACCGAGTGGCAGGTGCTGGAGGCGGGGCTCAAGCGCGCGGGCGGCAAGTGCATTGTCAACTCGGTGAATCTCGAGGACGGCGAGGAAAAGTTGGAGCGGGTCTGTCCGCTGCTGCGAAAGTACGGCGCAGCGGTTGTCGCACTGACCATCGACGAAGACCCCACCGAGGCGATGGCCAAGGTCGCCGACCGGAAGATAGAGATTGCCCGACGGCTGCATGAACTGCTGACGAAGAAATACGGCATCGCCGAGGAAGACATTCTTTTTGATTGTCTGACCTTTCCAGTCACGACCGGCACCGAAGCCGATCGACGCCTCGCCCTGGAAACGCTTGACGGCATCGAGCGGATCATGACGGCGTTCCCTCGCTGCGGGACCATTCTGGGATTGTCCAACGTCAGCTTCGGCCTTGTGCCGGCGGCGCGGGCGGTGCTCAATTCGGTCTTCCTGCATGAAGCGATGCAGCGCGGACTTACCGCGGCGATCGTCCATGCCAGCAAGATACTTCCTCGCAACAAGATCAGCGACGAGCGATGGAACGCGGCGCTCGACCTGATATACGACCGACGGCGAGAGGGGTTTGACCCGCTTCAGGTCTATCTCAAGATGTTCGACAAGGGCGAGAAAGTCGGCGAGAAGCGAAAGTCGCTGGCGGACCTGCCCATCGAGGAGCGGCTCAAGCAGCGGATCATCGACGGCGAGCGGATCGGTCTCGAAGCGGATCTGAACGAGGCGATGACTCGATACAAGCCGCTGGAGATCATCAACACCTTCCTGCTCGACGGCATGAAGGTCGTCGGCGAGCTCTTCGGGGCGGGCAAGATGCAACTGCCGTTCGTGCTGTCCTCCGCCGAGACGATGAAGGCGGCGGTCGCCCATCTCGAGCCGCACATGGAGAAGGTCTCAGGCCAGAGCAAGGGCACGATTATCCTCGCCACGGTGAGGGGCGACGTTCACGACATTGGCAAGAATCTTGTGGACATCATCCTCAGCAACAACGGCTTTACCGTGCATAATCTCGGTATTAAGCAGCCGATCAACAACGTGATCGAGGCATTTAACAAGCACAAGGCCGACGCCATCGGCCTCTCCGGGCTGCTGGTGAAGTCTACGCTGGTCATGCGCGACGATCTCGAAGTGCTCAACGAGCGAAGCCTGACCATGCCGGTCATCCTCGGGGGCGCTGCCCTGACGCGCGGCTACGTTGAGAATGACCTGCGCTCGATTTACAAAGGCCCCGTCACCTATGCGAAGGACGCCTTCGAGGGATTAGCCTTGATGCGGCGGCTGTCCGAGGGCCAGCCGCTCTTCGAACCGGGCGGGCCACAGGTAGGCCCCAGGCGCACCAAGACGACGGCGCCATCTCAGCCCGCAGGCCCGCTGCCCGAGCGAAGCGGCGTCGCGATCGACAATCCGATCCCTACACCGCCGTTCTGGGGCTCTCGCGTGATTGAGCGGATCAATCTGCAGACGGTCATGCCGTATATCAACGAGAAGATGCTGTTCGGCGTGCAGTGGCAGTACACGCCCGCCGGCCGGAAGAAGGACGCGTACGACGCTTACATTCGCGGCGAGGTGCGGCCGATTCTTCACGAGCTTGCCAAACGGTGCGCACAGGAAGGCATTGTCGTGCCGCAGGCGATCTACGGCTATTGGCCAGCCAACAGCGAGGGGCAGGACCTCATCATCTATGAGCCGCCGCAGAGCGCCGATGCAGTCGCACCGGGCAAGCGACCGGCCTTGAAGGAGATTGCTCGCTTCACGTTCCCCCGGCAGACTGAGCCGCCGTACTGGTGCCTGTCTGACTTCTACCGGCCGATCGGCAGCGGCGAGTACGACGTGGTCGCGTTTCACATTGTCACAGTCGGACGCAAGGCCAGCGACGTCGCACGGCAATGGTTCGCGCAGAATCTCTTCCGGGACTACCTGCACCTGCATGGCTTTAGCGTGGAGGCGACCGAAGCCCTGGCCGAGTACATGCACAAGCAGATCCGGATGGAGCTCGGCATCGCGGAAAAGGACGACCGCGAGGTGCGAAGGCTCTTTCAGCAGCGCTATCAAGGCAGCCGCTACAGCTTCGGATATCCGGCGTGTCCAAACCTGGGGGACCAGGCCAAGCTCTGGCCGCTCATGGAGCCGGGCCGAATCGACATTGAACTGAGCGAAGAGTTTCAGCTTGAACCGGAGCAATCGACCAGCGCGATCATCGCCCACCACCCCGAGGCAAGGTATTTCAACGTGCGCGGGGCCAAGACCGATGACCAGTTGGCGGCCCGGATCGGCAAGGCTTAGCGGACAGGGCCCGCCTTTTTTTACGGTGAATATTCACCGATTCCCGCATAATACATGGGTGGGACTGGTAATTGATTGGCGATGCGTCGAGGATGTCACTCGTTCATCGCGATTGGTGGAGGTTGATCCATGTTGATTGCAGATTCTGCCTGGGCCGAGCTTTTCAAGATGCCGAACATTGCCATCTTCATGGGCTGCATGATTCCCATCGTGGCCAGCGTTGCAGCCGCATGGCGGGGCATTGAGAAGACAAAGTCCGACAACGCGCTCAAGCGCTCCCTGGTCGAGCGCGGACTGGCCGTCGACGAAATCGAACGCGTCCTCACGGCAGGGCGGCGCGAGAGGAAATAGTCGGGGCTGAAGGTCGTGGGCGAAGCGAATCCAGCCTGAATCAGGGCGTCACGATGCAATCGACCAGCGCGCGGATGTCCTGCCCGTCGCGATGATCGTCGAGATTCAGGTCGGCACAACCGCAGGGCATTCCCAACAGAAGACAATCAAGAAGCGGCTCGATATCCAATGTCGAGCATGATCCGTCGTGATTCAAGTCGCCGTCGGCGCAGCTTAAATCCGCGAGCCAGGCTTCGGGCCGCCCGTTTTCGTTTACGGCGTTGCCCGCGATTTTCAGCCCGTCGCCCGAGATGCCCACGGCCTCGGTCAGTGTCATGTCCGTGAGATTCAAGGCGAAATCCCGCGAGAGTACGTCCACGAGATTTCGCATTCCATGCTGAGCGTCCCAGATGAACGGCCGCATGCCTGACGCCGTGCTCGCTGCGCCGACAACAATCGAGCCGTCGCCCGACACACCCATGGCCCGGCTGTCGATTGCGCCGCCCGGGAGGTCGCCCAGCAGTTGATATTCTCCGTTTTCCCAGCGGAATGCCTCGGTGCGGGCCGCATTGAACGTGGCATGGCCGACGATGACCGATCCGTCGTCGGAGATTTGGAGCGGCATGGCGAACTGTGCGCCAGTCGGTGGATCGATGAACTCGACCACGCCGAGCCGCCAGCGAAACTCGAACCCGACGATGGTTGAACCGTCATCCGAGATGCAATTGGTAAACGGCGGAAAGGCTCCCTTGGGGAAATCATCGAAGAGATCGTGCATCACTCCGTCGATCCAGCGGAACGGATGATCGCCGACGTCTCCGGTTCGGCTGATGCCGACCACCGTGCTGCCGTCGCCCGATACTTCAAATCCGTGGCTGTAGAAGATGTCGCCGGGGAGATCACCGAGGCCGGTCATGATGCCGGCTTCCCATCGAAATGCCTCGGTGCCGTTCGGCGAGAGACTCATTCCGGAAACGACCGACCCATCTCTGGAAACGCCGCCTGCTTCACTGTACTCGGTGAACTTGTTCTTGAGATTGCCGAGAGAGATCATCGTACCGGCCTGCCGGCGATAGGCGGTTACATGGCCATTCTCAACGGTGTTTCCAACGACGGCTGATCCGTCACGCGATATCGCGATGACGTTGCTGAAAGCATTCGTCTGGTCCAGCGACCCGAGCGGGGTAAACGATCCTGCACGCGCCCACGAAGCGAATGTACTCAATGACACAACCGCCGCAAACCTTGAGAGCGGTCCAGCAGAATTGAAAAAATGTATCATCGGCGGTTCCTCCGAAGTGAGGCGCACAAAGGCCCGGGCGAGACGTCTCAATTCGTCAGTCTACAATCCTGCTCGTTGAGATGGAATAGCGGGGAGTGGAATCCCGAAAAAAAACTGGGCCCAATCCGTATCAATCGGCGAATGCCGCCACGACCAGCGTGTCGTTCTGCCCGCCGAAGCCGAAGGAATTGGACAGGCAGTTGCGCACCTTCGTCTTTCGGGCCTCGTTGGGGACGTAGTCGAGATCGCAGTTGGGGTCCGGCGTTGAGTAGTTGATCGTGGGCGGAAGGACCTGATCGCGAAGCGCAAGCAGGCAGGTGATCAGTTCGCAGGCGCCCGCCGCGGCGATCAGATGGCCCAACATGCTCTTGACGCTGCTGACCGGAACTTTCTTGGACAGATCGCCGAAGACGCCGCGAATGGCCTTGGACTCGATCTTGTCGTTCTCTTCCGTGCCGGTTCCGTGGGCGGAGATGTAGTCGATGTCGGCGGTGGTAAGGCCGGCGTCCTGCATAGCGAGTCGCATGGCGGCCATGGCGCCGCGACCGTCCTCGTGAATATCCGTAATGCGGAAGGCGTCGGCCGTCGAGCCGTAGCCCTTGACCTCGGCGTAAATCTTCGCGCCGCGGGCCTTGGCGTGAGACAGTTCCTCCAGAATAAGCATGCCGGCGCCTTCGCCGAGGACGAAGCCGTCGCGCGTGCGGTCGAACGGCCGCGAGGCGGTGATGCACGAATCGTTTCGGGTGGACAGTGCGGTCAGCCGATTGAACCCGGTGACACCGAAGGGGTGGATCATCGAGTGGCAGCCTCCGGAGATCATTGCGTCTGCATCGCCCCGGCGAATCATGTTGGTCGCCTCGCCGATGGCCTGGGTGCTGGCGGCGCAGGCGGTCAGCGTGTTGAAGTTCGGCCCTTCGACGCCGAAGAGCTGGGCGATGTGCGCCGCAGCCATGTTTGGATCCTGCTCGGCCTCGACGATCTTCTCCAGGCACTTGTAGGCGACGTCGGCCCAGCGCTTAGCATCGAGTGTGTTCTCGCCGTAGTTCCAGCCTTCGACCGCCGCGGCGGTGAAGTTGTCGAAGTCCATCGGACCCTCGCCGCCGCCGAGATAGACGCCGATGCGGGTCTTGTCGAGCTTGGCAGCCTTTTCAAAGCCGCTGCTGTCCCAGGCGATCCGCGCGGCCGCGAGGGCAAAGCCCGCCTGGCGGCTGACGCCCTTGTGCATCTCGTAATCGGGGCCGATGAACTTGCGCAGATCGAAGCCCTTCACCTCGGAGGCGAACTGGGTCGGGAAAGTGCCTGCATCGAAGATCGTCGTGGGGGCGATGCCGCTCTCGCCGCCGAGAATCCTCTTCCACGCCGTCTCGATATCGTGACCGAGCGGTGTGATCCAACCCATGCCTGTAACGACGACTCGCCGCGTCATGCGTGATACCTCCGAATGAGCAGGGCGGCGGTTTGTCCGCCGGAAAGGGCGCTGGCCACGGAGAGCCCGACTTCGGCGTGGCAGTCGGTCGGATCGCCGCGGACGACATTGAGCCCACAGGCCGGATCGACGTTTGTTGTGTTGAGCGACGGCGGAACGATCCCGCGCGACATGGCGAGCGTGAGCATCGCCAGATCAATCGCCCCGCTACCGGCGCCGCAGTTGCCAAGCGATCCCTTGGTCGCGAGGACCGGGACTTTGCCGGCGTCATTCCCTAGAGCGCTCTTGAGGCCTGCCGCTTCGGCCGCATCGTGCTGAACGGTGCCTACGCCGAAAGCGTTGATGAGACCGACGTCCGTGGGATTCGCGCCGGCGTCCTTGAGAGCCTTGCCGATGGCCAGTGCGAGGCCGCGGCCGTCCGCCTGGGGCTCAAGCCAGTTCTTGGCATTCACCGATGCGCCGAAGCCGACGACCTCGGCGTAGATGCGAGCTCCTCGCGCCTTGGCACGCTCCAATTCCTCAAGAATGAGCAGTCCGCCGCCTTCGCCGATGACGGCGCCCTTGCGATCCTTGTCGAAAGGACGGCAGGCCTGCGCCGGGTTTTCGTTTGAGTCCGTCACGAGCCGATTGAGCAGCGACTGGCGCATCAACCCCATGGGATTGACTTTGCTTTCAGCACCGCCGCAGATGCAGATGTCGGCCGCGCCGCGCTCGATGGTGCGGTAGGCCTCGCCGATCGCGAGATGGCTGCTGGCCTCGCCGCATGTGATTGTGTTGCTCGGAGCCTGGCAGTCGTGAACGATGGTCACGTGGCAGGCCAACATGTTCGGAAGGAACTTGAGCAACCAGAGCGGTGTCAGGTTGCTCATCCCCTCGGTGCCCCACTTCTTCAGCGAGAAGCCCCGATCCTGCGCCGCGTCCGGTCGCTCTGCAGCGGTGGACAGCGCCCCGGCCAGTTCGTTCAGGTCGGCACAGATGAGGCCTGCGCCGATGTTCGCGCCGAAGCGCGTAGAATCGACATCCGCCGCCGGCGCCTCGCCGCGCTCAACCAGGCACTTGGTCTGCACGCCGGCATCTTTGACGGCGTGATAAGCGGCGATGACGGCAAGCTCGATGTCCTTGGCCATCACCTTGGTGGCCTTGCGATAGCCCTTTGGGACACAGTCCTTGACGTTGCCGTTTTTGACTTCACCGGCGATCTGCGACGTGAAGTGGCTGGGATCGAACGCGGCGATGCGATCGATGCCGCTGCGCTTTTCGACCAGGGCCTCAAACGTCTCGACGGCGCCCAGGCCCAACGGAGAGGCGACCCCCAGTCCTGTGATTACGACACGGTGCTTCTTCATGGCGATCCTGTAGCTTAAGGGGCTCAGCAGGCCTTACTTCTGATCGACGGTCACATTATATGTGCGAAGGAGTGACTTGAAGTCTTCGGTGAAGACAAAGTTCTCCTCGGGGAATGACAGGCCGCTCATGTTGTTGTCGATGTGGGAGAAGACGATGTCGATCTCCGCCAGCGGCTCGCCATCGACAAAAACCCGGCCCACCGTGCTCGCCGCCTCGGCAGAAACTTGCTCAATTTCCGCCTCGTAGCGAAGCTGCTCGCCGGGGCGCACCTCGCGCTCGAAACGAGCCCGCTTCACCTTCGCGAGGATAACCTTTTCCTGAAACTGGCGGGCCTCACCGACGAGAATACCCGCGGTCTGGGCCATGCCCTCGACAATCAGGCTGGCCGGCATCACCGGGTATGCCGGGAAATGGTCGTGCAGGTGCTCTTCGGCGAGGCTGACGTTCTTAATGGCGGTAGCGCGCCTGCCGGATTCAAAATGGGTGAACTTGTCGATCCAGATCCAACGCAACGCAGGACGCCCCCTAGGCCGCCATCTTCGTCGTCACATAATTGACAATCGTCTTCACGGTGAACAGGTTCGGCATCTTGGCGACGTCAGGATCCGTCTGAAACTCGGTGAAGTCGGCATGCGGCATGGCCTTCTTCAGCGTGTCGAGACCCTTGGTGGTCATCTTGCCGCCTTCGACGTACTCAGGATTGTTCAGGATGTCGTCGGGGAAGAGCTCGCCGCGGGGAATCTTGATTGAAAAGGTCTTCTCCAGACGAAACACGATGTCGAGAAAGTCGATCGACTCAGCGCCGAGATCGCCCGTCAACGTGGCGTCCTCCTTGATTTCGTCGTCGTCCACGCCCAGCGCGTCAACCAGAACTTCCTTGACCTTTGAAAACACATCATCTCGACTCATCGCCATCTTCAGCGTCCTCCCTGGGACTTTCTCAATTCGTTAGCTGCCGACGGCCAGCGCTGCCGCCGTCTTCGTCGCGGCTGGTCCTCCGACCAGATCAAACACCCTGCGTGCCGCGACCACTAGTTTCTCGTCAACGTCGACCAGCGCCGGATTCTTCTCGGACAGGTTATAGTGCCGCAGCGTCAGGCGGGCCTTGACCATCTCTTGTCCGTCACTCATCCCGAAGGCCTTAAACTGGCTCAACCCTTCGGAAATCTCCATCGCCTCGGCTGTCACTTCGAGCGTCCGGCCCGGGGCGACGAAGCTCTTGTAATTGATGTTCTTGGCTTCTTCCAGTACGACCATGCTCTTGGAGAAGTCCTGAGTCGCCCGAACCAGCCACGCCGCGGATTGAACCATGGCCTCGAGCATCATGACACCCGGCATCACCGGAAAGGTCGGAAAATGGTCCGCGAGGTACTCCTCCGCCAGCGTCAGATTTTTTCGCGTAACGATACGGCTGGGTGGCTCGATGCTCAGGATGCGATCAATCAGAATGAACTTCATACCGTGCCGTGTTCGCGATCCGCGAGCTGTTGCTATCTATTGTGCCGGCGACTGTTTACGGCACAGTAACCGTCTCATGAAACCTTCAGCCTGTTGCCTAAACTTGGCTTTGTAGCGGCTGGCGAGCCTTCTTGCAAGCACCCTCGGACGGAGGCGGTACACACGAAATGGGTACATGGGCCAGGGTGGAGCCTCGGACCGCTCGCGAATGCTCCTAACTGTTGATTGAGCATGACTTTGAGGCGCTACACCTTACGGCCCGCGCCGCGGACGGTCGAAGATAGGGGCCGACGGGTAACAGTCCATGCGCCACCCCTCGCCTCGCCGTAGCCAATAGTTTCCCGTCGGGTCGGTACCGCCCGTTTGCCCGCTCAGGCGGATCGGACCGGCGTGGCCGTCGGCAAACGCAACATTGAACACGTTGGACTTTCGGTGCCACCCTAGAACATCACGGTTCGGATTCCACTTGGCAACTTCGGACACCGTCTCTTCAATCAAGACCGTCATCCCAGGGTCGGGGACCTTCGTACTTGTCCGAAGGTAGGGGCCGAAGAAATTCTGCTGGAATGGAATTTCCTGGGTTCCGGTGAAGTCGATGTGGTTGTTCAACCGGTAGCTCGTACCCGTGATTTGATAGACGTTGAGGTGTGAGCGGCTGGGATGCAGGAAGTACGGCTCGAAATTAACGCCGCCCGATCCGACGTCCTCGATGGGACGATCATTGGGACACTTAAATAATGCCAACTCCGCGCCTGCAGCATCGACATAGACATATTTATTGAGCAGGCGGTTTTCCTTCACAAAGTCAGCTGAGCGAAAGACTCCCACGCCGGTATTGCCGCCGTACTCGTACTCGCCGTCGTAAAGCCAGCGGGTCTCAGCCATCGGATGCACCGGCGTCGTGTAATGCTGCTCGTCCTCGTCGCTGTACATCGACAGGCACTGGCCGATCTGCTTGAGATTCACGAGGCACTTGACCTTGGTCCCCTCGCTGCGCGATGACGACAGCGCCGGGAGCAGCAAACTGATCACCAGGGCGATGATCGCCAGGACGACGATCAATTCTATGAGGGTAAAGGCGGAACGACGGGCGACGCCTCGGACCCCGCGAGATGAGGGCGAACGCGCTGGCATTTGCAGAGGCGGCATGGGTGCCTCGCTCGAAGGGGCTGCCGGGACGGGCATCAACTGCTGACTTCGGCTCGCTCCTGTATCATATCGGAAATCGCCGCCGAGTGTACACAGCGGGCGATGTTTCGACGCAAAACGGGAACGCCCAGGGGTCTGGCGATTTGGCGGGAAAATGGCTCATCACCGGCGCGGGAGGCCAACTCGGCAGTGTGCTGATGCGTGTGCTCGCACACCGCGACCTTGAAACGATCGGGCTGACCTCCGTTGAAGGCCCCCAACCGGACGTCGCGAGCTGCATTCGCGGCGATCTGACCGACGCGACGGACCTCCGCGAGATTGTCCGTTCGCACCGCCCGGCCGTCATCGTTCACGCGGCGGCAGTGACGAGCATTCAGGCTGCCTATGAGAAGCCGGATGTGACGCAACGCGTCAACGTGGACGCAACGCGGACGCTGGTAGAGCTTGCGGCAGAGATCGGCGCGCGAATCGCCTTCACCTCAACCGACCTGGTGTTCGATGGTTCCTCGGCGCCCTACCACGAGACGGATGCCGTATCGCCTTTGTCGGTCTATGCCCGATCGAAGGTGGAGGCGGAGAAAATCGTTCTCGCTTACGACCGGGGAGTCGATATTCGACCGGCGCTGATGTACGGCCTGCCCGTGGTGAATCGGCCGACGACGTTCCTGCAACAACTCGAATCGCTGCGGACGGGCAAGCCGCTCAAGCTCTTTGAGGACGAGTTTCGCACGCCGATCTGGCTGGAGGACGCGGCCGAGGCGACGCGCGCCGCCGCCGCGTCTGACTATCACGGAGTCCTGCACCTCGGCGGGCCTGCGCGGATGAGCAGGCTGGAGATGGGTCGCGTCATGGCGGCGGCACTGGGAATCACAAATCCGCCTATCGTTCCGACCCGCCAATCAGATATGCAATTCGCGGAACCTCGCCCGGCGAATGTGAGTCTCGATTCATCGAAGTTCGCCGCTGAATTCGGAACCCCACCCGGCCGTACAATGAAGGAAGCGATGAAGTCGATCGCGACGGCGCTCACCTAGCCAATGATAAACCGACGACGCTTCACGTAGTCCCAGACGACGTAGCGATCCAATTCCCGCCCCCCGACGAAGAATGCGCGGCCACTGGTGCTCTCGGCGAGGCGATAGGCGAACTTCACGTCCTCCTCGGTCTGCGACCAACTCGATAGCAGGAAAATGTTGATGGTGATGCCCTGCTCGCGACAGAGAAGCCCCTCTCGAAGCGTGCTGTTTTCGGTTCGCGAGTCCGGCGGATAAAGCAGGTACAGCCACTTTTCCTCGAAGTGCGCCGTCGGAAGGCCGTCGGTGATGAGGATGATCTGCCGGTTGGGCGTGTCCTGCACCTGAAGCAGTTGCCGGGCCATCTGCAAACCGTGTTGCAGGTTGGTGAAGTGCGGCGGGATGTCGCGCTCGGTGAGGCGGTCGTCGCTCATGTCCGCCTTGAGCCGCACGAACGGCTTGTGGATCGTCACCGGCTTGGGCAGAAGCTGTGGCACCTCGGAGATGTGCCGGCGCTTGGCGAAGGTGAACATCTCCACGAAGTCGACATAGTCGCCGGGATACTCGCTGCGGATGAGCCCGTGCAATGCGAGCGCCATGCGCTTGACGTTGACATATTGCCCGTTGAATCGCATCGAGCCGCTCATGTCCATGCACAGTACGGTCGCGCACTTCGGCGTGTTGCGCGTGACGTGAATCTCGATGTCCTCAGGCATGAGCCGGATTCGCCGGGCCGGGTCGGCACTCTCCGAACCCGACGGCGTGATGCCGACGATTGCCTCGGCGCTCGGCGCCGGCTGAAGCGTCGTGCGTTCGCGAATCATGGCGTTGATCATCGACTGTCCGACGTCCATGTTCGCCAGGCTGTCGCCGAATTCGTACGACTTGGTCCGCTGCGTCTCGACCACGCCGTCACCCACGATCGGCTGCGCGTGCCGCCCGCTCTTGGCCGCCTGGAGATCCGCGAAGATGCGATCGAGCAGCTTCGACTGGAAAAGTTTGAATGCCTTCGGCGTAAGCTGGTATCGGCCGTCCTGCTGTTGCAGGCCCTGCTGCTCGGCAAGTTGCCGAAGCATCTCCTCCACCTGCTGCCGCATGCGTTCGAGCCCTTCGATCTGCTCCTCGTCGGCGAAGCGCCCCAACTCATCCATGTTGATGAGATAGATCTTCGCGTTCTTCGCCGCTTCCCTGAGCTGCTCGATCAGGCGGTCGATCGTCTCCAACTCTTCCTTGATCTCAATCGCCTGCTCGACCGACATCGGACGCCGGCCGGTGAATGCGTACTTCGCGGCCAACTGCTCGACCTCGTAACGGGCCCCGAGCTTGTCCATCAGCGAAACTAGCTGCCGTGCAAACTCGCCTCGCTGATCCTCGCGATACCACATTCGCTCGAGGTCGGCGATCTGACCCTCGCGCACGGCCTTGTCGAATTGCTGCCGTCGATTCTTCGGCGGCTCCGTCTCTCGCGCCGCCTGTTGAAACTCGCGCTCGGCGTCTTCGCGCGCCGCGGTGGTCTCGTAAGTTTCAAGAATCTTCCGCTTGCGTTCCTCAAGCATTGCGATGAGCGAACTGATGCTCGGTCCGAGCCCCGTGATCTGCGAGGGGTCCAGCTCGATCGCCTCGGCCAGCTCCTCTTCGGTCAGGTTTCGAAGGCTGCCGTATTCCAGGAGATGTTCAAATGCGGGCGTGACCAAGTCCGGGGGCGTCGCCGAGGGCATCGGAAACCGCTGAGGGTCGTACCCAAGATAGGTATGTACGATCCCACCAGCGTGACGCCGCGGATTCTCCGAAGGTTGCTTTGAGTCAGCCATTCATCTCTCCCGGACGACATTATACGTTCCCCGCAAGGCTCGAAGCCTGAGATGTCCGTTCTTTGACGCAGAATGCCCCCTGCCCTATCTTTTCGACCCAAAGGATGCGATCCGTTCAAGTGCTTTGCTAAGCCGTTGTCCTGACGATTTCCCGGAGCCCGATTTATGAAACTCGCCTACAGCAACGTTGCCTGCCCCGGTTGGGACATCGTCACCCTGGTCGAGAAGGCCAAGGAGTATGGCTATCAAGGCCTGGAGCTGCGCAGCCTCGACGGTCAGATGCACCTTCCGCTTGCGCCGCAGCTCGCGTCGAACCCGGCCAGGGTCGGCAAGTTGATGCGCGACGCCGGCGTCGAATTGGTGTGTCTGGCGACTGCCGCCGCCTTCCATATGCGAAATGCGCGGGAAGTTGCGGAGAATCAGGCCCAGGTGCGCGAATACATCGAACTGGCAGGCAAGCTGGGCTGCCCCTTCGTCCGCGTCTTTGGCGCCGAGATTCCCAAGGCACGCTTCTGGCTCATCGGTAACGAACGGCGCGAGGTCGTCCTCGGTCGAATCGCCAAGGCCATCGGCGAAATCGCTGACTTCGCGGCGGCCCATCGCGTGACCATCCTCATTGAAAACAGCGGCGACTTTACCGACAGCTCGGCCATGTGGTACCTCGTGGACGCCGCGAACTCACCGGCGGTTAAGTGCTGCTGGAACCCGATGGCGGCGCTGACGCGCGGCGAACGACCCACCAGTTCCATCCCCCGCCTGGCCGCCCGTATCGCGCACATACATCTGACCGACGCCAAGTTCGATGGCCGGGCGTTTGACGGCCACGTCCTCCCCGGTCAGGGTTCCGTCGAGATTCCGAGGCTCATCCAATTGCTCAAGGGTATCGGTTATCGCGGATACCTGTGTTTTGAATGGCCCAAGTTGTGGAACCCCGGCCTCGCCGATGCCTATCGCGCGCTGCCCGCCGCGGCGAAGTACCTCCAGCCGCTTCTCGACGAAAAGACCATCCCGATGACGGCCTACAAAGGCGACAAGTACGCGCCCCGGCAAGGCCACGAGCTTCTCGCCGCCGAATGACGGCGACGTCCCGGCGTACCGCGTGCTAACATTCGCTGATGCTCTTCGCTCCGACGCTCCTGCTTGTCGCAATCGCGCTGGGTGATCCAACCGTCGGCGGACCGCCGGTTGACACGGAACTCGCGCGGACTCTCCTGAGTGACTTGGGAATCCGGTTCAGTGCCGACTACGGGAAACACTTCAGCGTCATCTCCGACTCCGCCGACCAGTCTGCAAACATTATGAGGACGGCGGACGACGTCTATCAGCGCGTCATTGAGTTTGCCGGTCGCCTCGAGCTAAGCACGACACGCCCGGGAAAAAAGATGACCGTTGTGTTCTTCAGCAAATGGGAGGACTACAGACGCTCCGGAGCAGCGTCGGGATTTTCGGTGAATGAAAACGCTCCCGGTTTTTTCGATCATAAGTCCGGGGTCTGCTACGGCTATGACTATGCCAATTCCTCCCTGATGCGGGAGAAGCGGGCGGTGCTGAAAACCGCGCGGGCGAAATTCGACGCCGATCGAGACGCCGGCACCCTCAACAGCCTGACGGAGGAGCAGATCGGTCAGCGGCTTGCGGCCATCGTGCAAATGACCAATGCGCTCTTCGAACACGAGAGTCTCATCAACCAGACTGTTATTCGACATGAACTGGCTCATCAATCACTGGCAAATCTCGGCATTCAGACGCCGCGCATGAAAGACCTGCGCTGGCTCTGCGAGGGGCTGGCGACGCAGTTCGAATCCGTCAGCGGCATCAACGCAAACCGACTGGCCGACTTTCGGGACATCGACTGGTCCGATCCAAAGCTCACCGTGCGTACGCTCATCACCGACTCGAAGCTCCTCGGCCCGGGCGCCGAACAGCCGTCGGTGGGTTACGCCGCCGCCTGGGGACTGGTGCATTACCTGATCAACGAGAAGCCGCGCGAATTCGCCGCGTTTGTCCGGCTTTTTCAACAGCTGCCGCCCGATGGAACATCGCCGGCCGAATCGGACAAGGCCGCGTTTGAGAAGTGTTTTGGCAAGCCGGACGCCAAGTTTCAACTCACCTGGCTGGAGTACATGTCGGCGCTCAAATAATTCCTGATTGATAATTGCTCTTGCCCGATTGAGAATCGAGGCATGATCGCCAAGCTCATTGATGGAAAGGCCCTCGCGGCGCAAATCAAATCGGAAGTAGCCTCACGCGCCAAAGCCCTTGCACATCGCGGCCACAAGCCCTGTCTTTCAGCGATCCTCATCGGAGACAATGCCTCGGCTGCGAGCTACGCGCGATCGCAGGCAAAGCACGCCGAGGAGGTCGGCGTCGAGTATCAACTGACTCCGCTACCCGCCGGCACAACCGAAGCCAAGGCGATCGACGCGATCAGAAAGCTCAACGAGGACGCAAAGGTCCACGGCATCATTCTCCAACTGCCGGTACCCCAGCCGCTCGACGCGTTCAAGCTCCAGCGTCAGATTAGTCCAGACAAGGATGTCGAAGGCGTCGCCCCCGCCAATCTCGGCCTGCTCGCCATGGGCCGCAAGGCCCTGGTCCCCTGCACCGCTGCCGCCGCCTTCGCTTGTCTCCGCGCCCACATGCCCGACCTCGCCGGGCGCGATGCCGTCGTCATCGGCCGTAGCGTCATTGTCGGCAAGCCGCTGGCCATGCTGCTCTTAAGCGCAAATGCCACCGTCACCCAGTGCCACACCCGGACGCGAGACCTCGCCGAGCATACGCGCAGCGCGGAAATCCTGGTCGTCGCCGCCGGTGCTCCGAGCCTGATCGGTGCCGAACATGTTGCACCCGGCACCATCGTCATCGACGTCGGCACCCATCGCGTCAAGCTCATCGATTCGGATGGCGTCGAGCGCACCCGCACGATCGGCGATGTCCGATTCGACGAAGTCGCCCAGGTCGCCTCGGCCATCACCCCCGTCCCCGGAGGCGTTGGGCCAGTCACCGTGGCCATGCTCCTGCAGAACACGATCGAGGCCTGCGATCGACAAACTCACGGGTAAATGGGTGCTTTGGCTCAGTTCAGCGGTCAAACATCGGGCGGCGGGCACTCGCCTAAGATTGATACCCCCCGGGGCGTGGATATAATCACCTGAAGCGTTCCTCACAGCATCGCGCACTTGGAAAACAATCCTGCCGGAGGTCGCCATTGCCCCTCGCCGATGATCGCCCCACGCCACAGTCTTCCGCGCAAGGACTCGTCGCCGCCCGGCTTACGCCTGAATCCGCTGCCTCCCGCACCGCGGAATCTCAAAACGCCGCCTCCCTGTCGCCTGGCGTGGGTGAATCCGCTGCCCCAGGCCGTTCACTCGCCCCGGTCAGTACACTGGGCTCGCTCGGACTCAGCCTTGTTTCACACGCAATCGTCGCCGCCCTTTTCGGCCTCGTGACATGGTCGGTCGGCAGCATTGTTCGCGCCGCCCCACCGGAGATTCACGCTCAGATCGTCGCCGCTGATGTGCCGGCAGGAAGCGGCGGCTTCCGTTTCCCGGGCAGCGCCCTGATTGACCGGCCCGACTCCGCCACCGCAGCCGGCGCACCGGCCCCCGCTGCCTCACTCGCAGACCTGATCGCCAACCAAACCCCACCGGATGCCGCCTCGTTATCCGCTTCCGGGACTTCGCTTGCTCGCCTCGCATCAAGACCCATCAGCCGTACCGATCTCACCGGCACCGGTACCGGCGGCGATAACGGTCGAGGAACCGGCCTCGGCGACCGCGACCTTGCCGGCGGCGGCCCCGTCGGAAGCCTCTGGGGCGTCGGTGAGGGTCAGAAGGCCCGATCGATCGTATACGTCATGGATCGAAGCGGCTCGATGGCGGACACCTTCAAGCTGCTCCAGCGCGAACTGATGCAGGCCATCGGCTCCCTCGAGCGCGACCAGGAATTCAATGTCATCTGGTTCAACGAGGGCGACGCGACGCTCATGTTCACCAAGCTTGTACCCGCCACGCTGGAGAACAAGCGAAAGGTCTTTGACGCGATCGCCGCCATCATCCCCAGCGGGCAGACCCAGCCGCTTAGTGCCATTCAGACAGCCCTCAGCTACAAACCCGATGTCCTGTTCCTGCTCTCCGACGGTGACTTCGGCGAGCAGAATCGCCGCATCACCAGTACCATCAAGCGCAAAAACAAGAATCGCGAAACGATCATCAACACCATCCTCTTCGTATACGACACGATGGGCGACGGTCAGCGCGTGCTGCGGAGCATTGCGGAAGACAACGGCGGCGTTTACAAGCACGTCCGCCAGGAGGATCTCTAACTCGGAATGATCAATTGGCCGCTCTCAATTGAAAGTTCCGATGTCCGTCACAGAATGCGATTCTGCGACGATTGGGCCCAGTGATAACTGCCTCATGAGGATTCGTATGACGACCGTGCGGGCATTGATAGTCATCGCAGTGATACACGCATTTGCCGTTCCCCTTCACGCGGCCGATGTCCCCGTCGAGTCGGGCCGATCGTTCCTGCGCGTGCTGAGGGACGGCGCGGAGTGGCCGGGCGTCATCATCCTCGCCTTGTCGCTCGCCGCCGTGACCATCATCATCGAGCACTTCTGGACCATCCGCCGGTCCACCATGTCTCCTCAGCATGAAATCGAAAACACTCGGCAGCACATCGAGGCACGCCGATTCAAGGAAGCCATCGAGGCCATTCAGGGCAGCCGCACGATGTTCGCCGACGTCATGTCCACGGCCCTTCGCCACGGCCGCCACGGCTTCGATGCCATGCACGAAGCCGCCGACGAGCGTGGCGCCGCGTGGACCAGCCGTTTATTCCGCAAAGTCGATGCGCTCAACGTCATCGGCAACCTCGCGCCGCTCATGGGGCTTCTGGGAACCGTACTGGGAATGATCGAGGCCTTCGGCGAGATGCAGGCCGCGCACGGCGCCTACAAGCCGGAGAACCTCGCCGGCGGAATCAGCCTCGCCCTGGTCAATACGTTTCTCGGGCTGGCCGTCGCCATTATCGCGCTTGGCTTCTTCGGCGTCTGCCGCAGCCGCGTCGATGCCATGACCGTCGCCGCCCACGCCGCGGCGATTGACCTGCTGGAGTTCTTCCGCCCGGTGGCCGTCGGCATGCCGGCGAGCCCGCCACCCCCGACTTCCGCAGCGGCTGCGCCGTCTCATGCTGCCGTTCCTGCGCCGCAAACTGCAAAGCAGGAGGCGCGTCAGTCAGGCCTGGCCTCCAAGTCGCCGGACGCCTCAGCCCAGTCGAGCGGCCCCAGCGTGCCGCAGCCCACCGCGACGTCACGATAGGAGCCTTACTCCGTCATCATGCGCCGACCCCTCCATACGACCCCGTTGGAACTGAACCTCGCCCCGATGGTCGACGTCATGATGTGCCTGCTCATCTTCTTCATGGTCGCCACCAAGATGGTCCAGCAGGAGACCAGCAGCATTGACCTCCCCCCGGCGAGGTCCGCCCGTGAACTGGACGCCGCGCTGCTTGCAGACCGGCTGGTGATCAATATCCGCGCGGCCGCCGATCCTGCCGCCGCGCCGACCTACCTGATACGAGAGCAGCCGCTGGATGAAACGAGCGTCGTCGAACAAATCTCGCGCGAGGCCGCGGCGAACCCGCAGCTCAACTGCGTCCTGCGCGCAGACAAGTCCGTCCACTATCGATACATCGAGGATGTCCTCGCCGGTTGCCTCGCATCGGGCGTCCAGAACATCGCATTCAGCGCGGCCACCGAGGAGCCCACGCCATGATGCGATCGAAGTTGCACCGCGCGCGTCATCCCTCGTCGCCCTCGATCCCCAATCTTGCCCCGATGGTCGACGTCGTCATGGTCATTCTCATTTTCTTCATGCTGGGCACCAGCTTTGCCCTGTCAGAGGGCGTTCTCCCGTCCCAGCTTCCCGCCCAAGTCGGGCCCGGCGGCGCAGCCTCCGTCGCCATCGTGCCGCAGGTCCGCATCGCCCTGGTGACGCGCGAAGCGAGCGCAGCGTGCCGCATTCTCGTCATGGGCAAGGAATTGTCTGAGGAGGGATTCGAGGCCCTTCACCTGTTCCTACGGCAAAAAGTCGAAGCCGGCGCTGACCCCGCCGGACGCGTTCTCCTCGCGGTCGATCCGGACATTCGATACGAAGACGTCGTCTACGCCATGGACGCGTGCGTTCGCGCCGGCATGCCCAACGTGCAACTTGTCGTCGGGCCCGGCGAAATCGCGGCGGCTCGGCAGCCATGAAGCATCAGGCCACTCCTTGTTCAACTTCCGCCGGCCCACGTGGACGCCTTTTCACGCGGGTGTTTGCGTTCATCCTGGCCATGTCCGCTTTGAGCCCCGCGCGCCTTGGGGCACAGGCCGTTCTCGACGTACGCGCGGAGCCGGAGGACAAGCTCGCCGCCGAGGAGCGAAAACTGGTCCAGGAGCTGACGCGCCGCCGAATGCCCGAGCTCGTCGAAGCCCTCTTGCGAAACGCCCCAAAGACCTACTACGTGCACATTGCCCGCGCATACGCACAGGCAGCTCCCGAAGCGTCCGGACAGTCGATCAATGAAAAGTTCACCAATAAAGCGGCAAGCTACTATCGCAAGGCGATCGCGCTGGAGAAATCTTCCAAGTGGTTCAAGGGCCTGCGCCGCAGCTTCGAAGTCTGCGACTGGCGCATCGAATATGCCGAGTTCATCCTCCGCCAGCGCTGCGCACCGGACCTGGATCGATTTGAGATGACGAGCGGCCTGGACTTCAACCGTTCCCGGCTCGTCGATTTGCTGGAGGACGCGGAGAAACTGCTGGAAGCCGCTTCAGTCAGGCTCGACGATTTCAAGGTCGGCATGCGCACTCGCGAGCAGGACTTCCTCCTGCTTGGGCTCGGCAACAAGATCCCGCGCCTCGCCGCCAGACATGCCGTCATCAGCGCATGGACGAAACTCTACCTCGGCCAGATCGAGGGAGCGGCCGCTCCGTCGGGGAAGAACAGGCTCCTCTCCGCGCTGGATGCCTTCGATCGGATTACGTCCACTTCAAAGGACGATACCGGCAAGTACAACGCCGCCATTGGCGTGGGCATCGCCCTGCGCGAACTCCGTCGCTACCCGGAGTCCGAAATCGCCTTTAACCGCGTGATCGATTCGACGGCTGCCTCGGCTATTCAAACTCGGGCCCGACACGAAAAGGCGCGACTCTTTCTGGTTTCCGGCAATACGGACAAGGCTCAGAAGGAGTGGAATGCGTTGGCAGCCGCCGCAGATTCCGCCGTCGCCGCGAACGAGGCGTTTTACCTGGGCATTGCGCCTCTGATGTTTGCCTACTCGGACATCCTTGCTTCGCAGTCGCCGCAATGGCCGCCGTCCGAACAGCTCAAGCATCGCGAGCGCGCAACGTCCGCCCTGCACAAGATCGCACTGCAAGGCGGCGCCTGGCACGAACTGGCCGGCGTCTATCTCGGCCTGCTCGACATCCGGGGACAGGATTTTTCACGACTCGGCGACGATGAAGTCTTCAGCACGGCGAGCCGTCTCATGGAAAACGATCGCACGACGGAGGCGATCGAAGCATGGCAGACGTTGCTCAAGCGGCCGCTCGGCAGCGAGCGAAATGCCCATGTGCGATTCAACCTCGGCATCTGCTGCCTCGCGCAGGAAATGTATGCAGAGGCTGCCGACGCGATGGATCAGGCACTCGCCGACGGACTGCCGCCCAAGCAGTCCGAGCGGGCCGCCGAAGTCGCCTATCAATGCAGGCGCATGATCTCCGGAAAACATCCGTCACCGGATGCCCATCGAAAGCTCGCGGAATCCGCCGAGCGACTCGTCAACTCCTTCCCTGACAGCAAGCTCGCCGACGAAGGCCGGTGGGTCATCGGTTTGGCACTCAAGGAGGCCGGAGACGTGTTGTTCGCTCGACAAGCGTTCGCCCGGGTGCCACCGAGTTCGGAGCACTATTGGGACGCCAGACGGGGCGAGGCAATCTGCGCCCAAAAGCTCCACGAGAATGATCTGGGCCGAGGGACTCAGGCGTCTCTTCGCCGATCCGCTGAAGTGGCCGTCGATCTCTGGCGTCGATTCGCTGACGACTTGCAGGAAATACAAAACCGCACACCCGCCAAAGGCTCCAAAGACCCGGCCAGTCATCGACCGTCCGCCGAGTTGTTGGCTCAGTGGCAAACCGAGGCGCGCGTCGCCGCAGCCGCGCTCCTGGCCTCGGAAGCCGTCGGCGATTTCACGGAAGCATTAAACCTGCTGAACGGTGCGGCGTCCGATGCCAGATCGGTCGGGCTTCGTCTTCGATGCCTCCGTGCGACCGGGCAATCCGAAGCGGCGAAGCAGGAACTCTCGTCGTTCCTGAAGCACGCCGCCGAGGGCGGCTCTCCGGACGCAGTGCTCAACCTTGCAGTAGGGTTTGAACGAGAAATGGACTCGCTCATCGACCAGGGACGGTTGCCCGCCGCCAAGGAAGTCGCGCAGGACGCGGTCCCGCTTCTTATCCAGTTACTCCAACAGGTCAAAGAGTCGAAAGACGGAAAGCTCAACGCAACAGTCATAGAGACCAGCCTTGCCCGGGCACTCGGCATCGCCGGCGAAATCGAGCAATCGCGCGAGCGCTTCGACCGGCTGATCGCCGAATCACCAACCAACGGCGCAATCATCCTCGCAGCTGCCCGGACAGAGGAGCGCATCAGCACCGCCTGGACCGGCGAGAAGCGAGACGGGGCCGCCGCACGCGCCGAGTCACTCTGGGCGCGCCTGCTCCGCGACGCCGGTTTGCGAGATCGCTCTCCCGATCACTATTGGGAGGCCCGGTCCTATTGGTTCGCCCACCTGCTTCGCCACGGCCGCGCCGAAGACGTCATCAAAGGCATCGAGTCCGAACAGGCATGGCATCCGGAGCTCGGCGGTCCCCCCTGGAAGGACCGGCTGCTGACGCTGTCTGCCGAAGCGCGAAAGATGACGAGCGACCGGAAGCCATGATCGAAGAAGTACCATTGTCATGACGTTCTTGTTGTCACAAATATGGATCAGCCTTTTCCTCGCCATGGGCCAGCCCGCGCCCGCCGCCGACGCTTCAGGCGATCCCCTCGCCGAAGGCAAGCGGCTGCTCGAAGGCGTCCGTGACGGCGTGTTCTCGTTCGACGATCCCGCCTTCTATTGGTTCTGCCGATATGTCCACTCTCATCCGCCGCCCGTTGAGCCAGCCGATCGAGCATCCGGCACACCGCTGAACTGGAAGGTTCTCTTGGAGCGACCCTCCGACCATCGCGGGCAACTCGTCACCATTGAGGGCGTCGTCCTCTCCTATCAAGCCCACGATGTCACCAATCGTCCCGATCTTCCCCGCCTCTACCAAATGGAATTATCCCAGGTGGCCGGCCCCCTGCTCTGCTCGCTCGTTCTCACCGAAGACCCCGGCGACGTCCCGCTCCACAGCGTCATCAAGGCTCAAGGGTACTTCATCAAGATTCGCGGTTTTCGCGCCCGCGACGGCGCCGAAAATTCAAGCCCTCTTATTGTTGCAAACAATCTCTCCGAATTGCGAGCCCCCGCAGCGCGCGTCGCGAATCCGCTCGAGGATCGCCTTTCATCCCGGCTCGTCGGGGCCGTTGTCGCGATGGCGATGATCTGGTTCTTCATGCGACGACGACTTCGAAGCGTCGAGCCCCATGCTGGCGGGCCCGGCGCCAGGGTGCGCGCCGAGAGCCCGTCAGATCGTGACTTTGACTGGCTGGTGAAAAACGACCAGCCGCGCAAGCCAGATCGCGACGCGTGACAATCATTCCTGGGCGGACATTCCCGCCAGGTCCGCTCAAGCTTGCAACGGATCGCTCCCTCCGAGAAAATGCGGAACTGCCTCATAAACTGTCGCGGCGTCAAGACGCCCGCGAAGAATGGGGCTCACGCCGACTCATTCGGCCCGACACGAGAGGAACGATGCTGCGCAATCAACCACTAGGAATCATCACCGCCCTCTCCTGCGTCATGATGCTTGGCGGATCACGTTCATTCGCGGCGAGCCGTGCCGATGTCACCATCACCCCTTTGGGCGGTGGCGCGATCGAACAGGGCAAGACGACCCAATCATTTCGCATCCCCACGGACATTGACGGGGCCCTTCCTCAGGCCCTGGTCATCGTCGCGGCCCAGCCGCTGGCAGCCGTCGCACCGGCCGCCCCACTCGCCGATGCACCTGAATCCGAAGAGGACGTGCCCAAGGTCAAGGTCCCGGCCACGGTCAAACTCACCATCTCAGGTCAGCAGCTTCCCCCCTGGCAACTCTACAAATTCCCCAGCGCCTACGTGATCAGTCCGGCGACGCTCCGCGCCAACCCGCAATACGCCGCCGGCCGCGTGGCAATCGACTTTGACCTCGACACCGTCGCGGAGGCCGTGAACATCTCCGCCTTCGGCATGCCCGACCCGCTGATGTTGAGCGATTCTCTCGACGGCCCGATTTCCACATACCTGGACCAGGCCCAGGATCCGCAACTCAAGGCCTACTTCGGCGCCATGGCCAACGAGATGGCCGGTAACAAGGAACTGGCCCGCTCGACCTATCACCACCTCGCCGGGTCGCCAGACGAGCGGCTTGCCCGAATGGCCCGACGCGGCGTGCGTCTGCTGTCCTACGATCAGCGTCCGCACAAGCTCTCCGGTAATTTCCGCGAGCACTATCGCTGGGGACTCTTCCTGGGTCAGACCGGCGTCTTCGCTTCGGCGTTCAAAGAGTTCAATGAATGCCGGATCATCTACCAGATGCACTCCGACGCCCAGTATCGCGCCGGCGAGATGCTCGACCATATGGATGGCGACATCTTCAAGGTACAGGACTATATGGACCGCGCCGCTTCGTCCGCCTTTGAACGGCGCCCCGCCCAGTGGTCCGTCCTCATCGTCCTGATCCGCGGCGTAGGCGATGCCCGAATGCCCGACTCGCGGCTCCTCGATCTCAAGGCCTCGTGGATCATCGCCAAGGACATGATCCGCGGCGCCACATCGGGAAAGGTCGTTCCGCAGGCAGTCATCTATGAACTCGATAAGCCGGACTCGTTCCCACTGTCAACCTATCCCGGCGGTCTTGTCGGCCCCGCCGAGGACATCGTTGCCAAGCGCGGCTGGTTCGACAGTGTGATATTCATCCGTCCGCGAGCTGCCGACGATTCCGGCCCGCGTGTTCAGTCTGTCGGCGGCGACGTCGGCCCCAACGGCGCAGGCCTCTCCGTAGTCGGCACCGACGCAACCTGGCAGGACTTTCTCCTGGCCTGGTATCAGCAGTTCGCCTGGGCGGCGCGAAACGGCGGACTGACCGGCGGCATCCCCATGCCCGATGAACTGGCTGACATCGGCCACCATCCGGTCCCGGACATCGGCTATGCCATCCGCGCGGCACTCAAATATCATTGGCCGCCGGAAGTCCTTCCCTGGGTGAAGATGGTCCCCCGCCCCGGCGCGACCGAGTTTGTCCGCCTCTGGGATGTTTCCAGTTCGATGGCCTTCTCAGATTCCACCGCGCTGGAGAGCAGGTCAGACGTCGTAGATATGAATCGCCTCGGAGTTTCCGCCGGCGCATCGGATACAACGTTCGCGAGATGCTGGGTCTACTCACCCGTGGATCAGCAGGCTGGCGTCTGGCTCGGCGGAAGCGCTACCCTCGAAATCAACAGGAGCCCTGCCTTTGATACGAAATCCCAGGACGCCTCATCAGCGAAGCCATTCCTTCCCGACACCGCCGCGGCAATCGCGATGCTTCACACCGGCTGGAACGAGGTGAGAGTCACATTGCCGACGAGCTCGTCATCATCAACCTCTACGAACAAGTTCTCACTGCGTTTCTGCGGAATTGACGACCGACCCATCCCCGGACTCGCCTACGTCAACGTTGCACCGGATAGCGACCTCGCCCCCGCCGACGTGCCGCCCAAGCCCGGCGATCACTACGCATGGGACCGCGTCCGCCGCGACTGGAGCACATCGCTGCCGAATCTTTCAATTGAAGACTTACGACAGATCACGGGCATCACCAGCCTGACCCTCTCCGGCACGGCAGGCGAGCATGGCCACGCAGTCCTTAACGGCCTTCAGTCATCGTCCGGCGCAGTCGTTCGCATTCTCAATGGCGAATGGAAGCCCGGCGAAGATTCCGACGTCGTCCTGAACAATCTCCTCGACTGGGACCGCGAAGATTGCATGGCCCTTCGCTTCAAGAAGGACGGCCGCGACCGAGACCTCCTCTTCGTCAAGCCCGAGGCCCTCTTGGCCTACATGACCCTCCTCGACGAACCCGCCGCGGCCGAGCAACTCTTCGGCAAGTCCCCGGTCGAAGAGCGTCTGCTCGGCTACGTCGTCATCCCGACAAAACAATCGTCTCGCCGTCTCTTCGTCATCGACTGCCTGCTCGGCAGAGACGGCGCCTGGCCGCAGGACGAGGAAGACCTGCTCGGGCCGATCGCCAAGGAGTACATCCCCAATCCGCCCCGCATGGGCCCCGGCTTCAGGCAGGATAGCGAATAACATTAACAACCAGCCATCGGCGACGGACCGCCGATATCAATGCATGGAGGCGATGCGGTGTCGACCAGGACCGCCATACCTGAATCTCGTTCCAGAACCCTCGGGGCCCCGCTCGATCCGCTGCTCGCTGCGCCCACGATCACAACAGGCTTTTCTCAAACCCCCCTCCCGCAGATCGGCCGAGGTCACTGCGTCGCGGTCCTCGCCGTTCACCATGTTCACCCAGGCGGCCAGGTTCTCACCGGCGGCGCGGAAAAGTATGTCTGCGATGCCGTTGAGGCTCTGCTCTCCGTCGGCGCCCGAGTTCACGTCGGCTACAGCGGCGTCTCGGTCTATGGAGACTTGCTCGACAGGCATGCGCCCGACGCCCTCACCGTCGAGCACGTCGGATGGATCGACGATCAGCTCTCCGGTGACGACAAGCTCGGCCTGATGCGCCACCGCGAGCGCAGGCGTTGGCTCCGCGCCACCCATGCCGACACGCTCTTCGTCGTACAGCAGGCCTCCGGCGCGGCCTTCTTCGCCTCGCTCGTCGCGGCCCGCTCTCTGGGCCTTCGCGTGGTCTCTTCGATACGACAGATGGCGCCGAGTGCTGCCCAGCGCCGCCGCCCGACTTCTCAGATGGCCGCGATGCTGCGGCCTTCCATCCGACGCCGCGCGCTGCCGGCAAGGTGCTGCGACACTCTGATCTTCAACAGCGAGACGGTCGCCCGCGACTACTTCCACTCCTTTGCCTTTTCCGAGGATCGCGCGAGGATCATTCTCAACGGTCATCGCCTTCTGCCCGCTGCCGCAAAGCGCCGCCGAAATCTGGAACCGGTCCTCGGTGTCGTCGGCCGCGTCTCAAAGGAAAAGGGATGCGACATCGTCCTCGCCGCTTTCGGCCAAATCGCCAAACAAGATCGACATTCTCGACTCGTCTTCTTCGGCGACGGCCCGCTGGTGCCGGCGCTGCAGGCCGACGCCGTATCGCTCGGAATCGCCGATCGCGTCTCGTTTCTGGGCTACGTCGCCGACCGCGATCGTCTGTATTCGGATATCGACATCTGCATCCAGGCCTCGCGCCGCGAGTCCATGGCCAACACCGTCATCGAGGCCATGTCCCGCGGCATCCCCTGTGTCGTCAGCAATGTCGGAGGCTTGCCCGAAGCGGTGCGGCACCAAGAAACCGGCCTCGTCTTTGCCGACGGAAATGTCGAGCATTGTGCCGAGGCCGTCCTGGCATTGTTGATGAACGAGCGCAAGTGGTCCGCGTTTTCAACGGCCTCCGCGGCGCATGCCCGGCGAATGTTCTCGTGGGAGCGATTCGCCGTACAAACCACGCGCGCGATTCTCGGTTGATCCCCCCTGCCCGAAACGCTATGCCGAGTTGAACGAGTGCGCCGAGGGACACAAGTCCGCAAGCGTGCAACGGTCGCAGTCAGGCTTTCTCGCCGCGCACACCCGCCGTCCGTGCCAGATCAGCGCATGACCGACAAATGTCCAATCGTCTTGCGGGATTAATTCCATCAGGTCACGCTCGATCCGCACGGCATCCTTGTCATCCTTGGATCGCCAACTGAGTTTCAGCCGGTGCGACAACCGCCCGATGTGCGTGTCGACCACGACGCCTTCATTCTTCTTGAACCATGTGCCGAGAACGACGTTCGCCGTCTTTCTCGCCACGCCGGGAATCTCCAGCAGGTCATCCATGTTGTCCGGCACCTCGCCGCCAAACCTCTCACAGATCACCCGTCCCGCGCCGATGATGTTCCTGGTCTTGTTGCGAAAGAACCCGGTCGATTGAATCAGCTTCTCCAACTCTGCGGGCCTTGCATGCGCGAAGTCCGCCGCCGACTTGTATCGCGCGAATAACTCGGGCGTCACCTTGTTCACCCGATCGTCGGTGCATTGAGCGGACAAAATCGTCGCCACAAGCAGTTGCAGAGCGGACTCGTGACCCAATGCGCAGTCCACGTCCGAGTACAACTTATGAAGTTCGCCGACGATTTTTTCAGCCCGGTCGTGGCGTGAGGCGGCGGATTCCGTGCCGCCGAACTTCTTAATGCCTCCGCGCCGAGTTTTCGGCTTCACCGATTTCATGACGCACTCCCCGGCGAGCGCCTGTCGCGCTGCGGCATCGCCATTTCGATATTGAGGATGAGTACCAGCACCATCACCGCTTGCGCGATGCGAACGGCCGATGCGTGAAAGGCATCGAACGCGGCCTTCACCGCCGCCTCGGCGTCCGGCGCCGCAATGTCCGCCTGCATGTTCGCGATCTTCGGCGTCATCACCATCGCGCTGTACAGCATCAGTCCCGCAGCACCCAAGATGATCCCCATTCTCACCTTGTCCCGTGTGGCGCGCCGGCCCCTCAGCAGTGATGCGATCTGCCACGCGACAATAACGGCCGCGCAGGAAATCTGCACCGTATCAAACCGGGAAAAGTTCTTCGCCATCACCTTTCCCGCGATCATATTCGGCCGATCCACATCGACCGTGCGCATCACGGAAAAGGTCGTCGGCGCGACGATGGCCATCATCACAATCGCACCGAGCCAGATGCCCGCCGCCGTCTGCGCGATCGCCCGAGCAATCGTCATGAACACGTGGGGTCCACCCATTCTGCCGAGCCATCGGCCCAGATGTTTTTCTTCCAGATCGGCGCGTCCGCCTTCACCTTGTCTACAATCCATCGGCAGGCGTCGAACGCTTCCACCCGATGCGCACTCGCGACGACGACAAGGATCGACGCCTCGCCCAGCAAGATGCGCCCCAGTCGATGGTGGACCGCCGCATCCAGAACGCCAAATTTCTCGACCGCCTTCTTCCGCGCGGACTCCATCTGCTCCAGCGCCATCTCCTCATACGCCTCATACTCCAGCGCCGTCAGCGGCTTGCACCCGTCCAACTCCGCCCGAACGGTCCCCACAAACGTCGCAATGGCCCCCGCGTCCGGCCGCATCAACTCCGCCACCACCGCATCCGTGACAAGCGGCTCCCTCGTCAGTCCCACGCGCGGCGCAGGCGCGCCCCCCGACACCGGCGGAATCACCGCGATCTCATCGCCGTCCTGGACGACGTGGCTCAGCGGGACGAATGTCCGATTCACCGCCAGCCGAATCCCCAGTGACTGTCCCAGCTTCGGATATTTCTCCGCCAGCCTGCCCGCCACGCCGCCGACCGTCTCGCCCGCCGCGATCTCAAGCGAAGTCTGTTCAACCTCCGCTCGATCTTTCGCCGGGCCGTAAAACTTTACGATGACATTAGCCATAACGTCGCATCACCTTATTCCTTCTCCGTGTCGATCTCAAATGCGCCGGGATTCTGCCCCAGCCAATCCGCCTTGCGCCGGAGCATCTTCAGAAACTCAAAACCATCCAGCCCGGCAAAGGTTCCGCGCTTCAGGATCGGCGAGATGACCTGCGCGATGAGCGCCTCCTGCATCAGAAACCGCAGCGTGCGAATCTCCGCATGGGTCAGGGTGTTCATCTCGTCATAGCCGTGCAGAAAGCGAATGATCCTCGCCTCGTCGGCCCGAGCCTCCCATGCGGACAGGTCGCGCGGACCCGTAATCATGGAGAATTGCAGGCATCCGTTGGCGATATCCACCACGCGCGGGGCGACCCGTGCCGCGTCGTAGTCGATGACCGCGACCACGTGCTGCTTGTCGAAGATCAGGTTTCCGGGATGCCAGTCGGCATGGATGATCTGCGGCTCCCACTTGAGCAGGCCCAGCTCGTTGGCCTGCGCCGCCGCCATGGCGTACGTCTCGCGGAGCGAACCGATGGTCGCCGCGAGTTCATCCTCATGCCCCACCGCCGAAGGGCGCTTCGCGAGGACGGCCTGCATTCTCCCGATCGAATCATGCACCACCTTCGACCCATGATAGGTGCCCGGCGGCGGCGGATACTCCGGCTGATAAGCACTCACCAGGGCGTGATAGAGGCCCAGCGTCTTGCCGGACTCGTAGGTCGCCAGCATCCCGCCGTCGTATGGCTCACCATCGATGAACTCGTAGACCTCGTAGATGCAGTCGGCGATCTTGAGCATCGAGTTGTTGTCTGCCCGGGTGCCGATCAGGTGCGGCATCGGGAAGTGATGATTGGCCAGGTAGAGTTGCAGCGCGTGGGTGAAGGCGATCTTGTAGGGGTCGTCCTTGCCCTTGGGTCGGCGCTTGAGCAGGAACTTGCCACGGTCGGTGGTGACCAGAATCTTGGCCGCCTGATGCGAGCCGCGGGGGAAATCGCGGAGGTCCACGATCCTGCCGAGATCGTAGTGGCTCAGCACGATGGCCAGTTCCTGCTGATCGAAGATTGCCCGGGCTTCCGCCATGGCGGTAGTTTACGCGAGTCAATGATGGAGGTAACGGCCGGCGATTTGACGGATTTCCCGGCTCGCCGGATATTGCCGACGAACGGCGGATGCGATGGCGCACCCGCGGGAAAGGACACGGCGCATGGCGACGGAGATCATCGGGCTCATCGGCGGCACGGGCCTGGGTCATGCCCTGGCGGGCGAGATTCGGGGCGCGGCGGTGACGGTGGAGACCCCGTTCGGTCCGCCGAGCGCTCCGATCACGCGGGGGAAGTGGGAGGGTGTTGAGATCGCCTTCCTTCCGCGGCACGGTCCGAGCCACACCTTCGGGCCATCGGCGGTGCCTTATCGTTCCAATATCTATGCGCTGAAGTCGGTGGGCGTCACGCGGATCATCGCCAGTGGGGCGACCGGAAGTCTGCGCGAGGAGATTCGCCCGCGCGATCTGGTCATCGCGGACCAGGTCATCGACCGGACGTATCGGCGAAGCTCCAGCTTTTTCGACGAGCCGGGGATTGCGGCGCATGTTGAGTTCGCGGAGCCGTTTTGTCCGGCGATGCGGCGAATTCTCTTGGACAGCGGGGGGCAGGTGCAAACGACGTTGCACGACGGGGGGACTTATGTGTGCATGGAGGGGCCGGCGTTTTCGACGGTGGCCGAGAGCCGGATGCACCGCTCGTGGGGCGGCGACCTGATCGGCATGACCTGCATGCCGGAGGCGAAGCTCGCCCGGGAGGCGGAGATGTGCTACGCCCTGGTGGCGCTGCCGACCGATTACGACTGCTGGCGTCCTCACGACCCGGGGGCCGACCGAACCGCCCTGCTCAAGGAGATCATCCATAACGTCGAGGTCGCCACGGCGAACTCGGTACATCTCATTCGCGCCGCGCTTCGGCGATTCGTCGATCAAACTCCCGCGGCCTGCACCTGCCAGAGCGCTTTGGCGATGGCGGTCTGGACGAAGCACGAGGCCATAACGGCCGAGACCCGGCGGCGACTCGGACCGATCGCGGCGAAGTACTTCTCATGACACCATCGCCGCCTGAAACCACCGCCACCGCGCGCACGACCGCGCAGCATGTTCTTTTGTTCGTCGGCTCGCTTTCGTATGTTGGGTTCGTCCCCTTCGCGTCGGGCACGGTGGCGGTGGCCGTCGTCGGCGTGCCGCTGTATCTGCTGCTGGCGCTGTGGCTCAAGATCGGCGTCGGGGCGTACATCGGCTTCACGGTCGCGTTCACCGCCGTGAGCATATATGTCGCGGATCGCACCGACCGCATCCTCAACGAAAAGGACAGCAAGAAGAACGTCATCGACGAGATTCCCGGTTTTCTGGTAGCGATGATCGCCGTGCCATGCACCTGGCAGCTTGTCGCGGCGGCGTTTTTCCTCGAGCGGGCCATCGACATCGCCAAAATCTGGCCGGCGAACCTGATCGAGCGCAGGCTGCCCGGCGGATGGGGCGTGGTGCTCGACGACATCGTCGCGGGTTTGTACACGCTGGCGATCCTGCACGCGGCGGTCCGATTCGCACCGGGCTGGCTGGTGGGGCTCGGCTCGTAGGGCCCTTTCTGAGCGGGTTTTCGCGGCACATCCAAGGTGACATAAGGTGACACAAGCCTCTTGCGGATTGTGGTAACGCTTGTGGCGGGCGCGGGTTGGGGCGGTTCGCGTTTTGGGAGGTTTTGGGAGGAAACGTCGAAAAGTCGAAACGTCGAAACGTCGAAATTTTGAGCGGCGGCGGGGTTGCGCGGGGCATTCGAGAGGGTCCGGAAAAATGCAGAGGCGGCGGTACTGATTGCGTCGGCGATGGGTGTTGAATTTGATTGGGGGTCCGGATTTTCTGGTACCGCTTGCTGACGCGCGCGGCTCGGATTGGGGGGCCGGCGGGCGAGCAATATTGAAGGTGACACAGAGGCGCCAGAGGCCGTCCTGCGTGAATGCAAAGGCGGCGACACAAGGCGAAGCGTGGGCGGCTGGTTGACCGTCGCCAACCCACTTTGCTACGCCCCATAGGCAAGCCGGCAAGCCGCTTCGGGGCCCAGCGCGGGATGGGTGTAGGTCTTCGCATAGCAAAGGAGATACTTGATCAGCGCTCGCGCGGATTTTGGGGGAGGGGGCGGTGTTGATCGGCGAAATAAAAGCCCCCGGTCAATGACACCGGGGGCTCAGTGTGTCGGGGGTTGGGGTTTTGCGAATAGCGAGTCGCGCTACGCGGAAGAAAACCCTGGGTGAGTCACCGCGTCTTGTCGGGACAAAACCACCCGATTGCTCCTCTCGCCCGAGAGTTCACTCATCATCTATTCACGAACGGGTGCGGCGCGGCCGACGACCCATCTTTACCTGATAAACAAGCAGCGACAGAAGTAACACGGCCGTAGCCGGTTCGGGAATAGGCCCATAGGTCGGAGGTGAGACCACCGTGCCGTCGATGACCGATGCGAAGGACGTCGTGAATGCGGGGGCGTCCGTCTGCACGACCAGCAGGGCGCTGTTCGAGCCGGGCGAAATAAGGCCGGACCCAATCGGGAAGGAAATGAAACTGAAACCCACCACGTCGGCGGTCAGCCGGTCGACATACGCCGGCATAACCCCTCCCGGCGGCGCCTGGTAACTCGCATCGGTCAGGAAGCCCTGATACCCGTTGACAGTCAGGCGGGAGATCATGTTGACGCTGATGGCATCGGAGGCCAGCAGGTACGTGAAGGTGAGGCCGCCGAATGGATTGGACGGATCGCCGGCGATCACGGATGACGTCAGCGTTCCGCTGTAGTTAATGCTGGCGAAGGGCACGGGAACACCGCCGGCCACCAACACTCCGCCCGTCGGGTCCGGCTCCGCCGGCGCCGGGAACAGCAGTCCACCAACGCCCAAAGGCGCGGCGCCGGCCGTCACGGAAAACGAGAGCACGAGCGCAAGCGCAATCGCCGAGCACCGAACGGCGCCGACGCGCCCGAGCGCACAACGACTGATTGCTCTCGCCGCCATCGAATCGTGGAAGGACAACGGCTTTGAAAAAATGGACGGCGACGAATGTCGCCCCGATACAAGGCAACACGGATTGGCCCTTAGATACATGAGTGATCTCCCCTCCTTAAGGTGATCCCCGCCGCAGCGATTCGTGCGACGCGCACGTCTCTCCCCATGGCATTTCAATTCATACTACGAGTTCGACTACCGCGTTACTAGCTGACTATAGTGCTAGTACTGCCGAAAATCGGAATGTTCGCTACCAATTGTGACGATCAATCTCTTCGTTCGAAGCGCCCTACCAATCCATATAGATAGCCATCGATCCGCGCTATCGAGCTTGTATATCGGCGTCAAAACGACCACTGCAGGCTGCTGGAGGCGAATCGCCCTCTCTTTAGACAGCTAACAATTGTGTCAGAAAGGCGGCACCGGCAACGAGCCTGAAAAATCCAATGGGCGAATTCAATTTAGATACGACCAATAATTCGCGGCAATATCGGCGATCGCTCTTGTCACCGGTGGAACAGTCGCTTTACCGTGACCGAACAGCGTTATTTGCACGCGATCGCGTGCTTCCAGATGTGAAGGACCACATCCAGCTTATCGCTCGTGCCCGTCTTGCGGTGGAGGTTACGCAGGTGGAACCGGACGGTAGATATGGCAAGCTTTAGAGTGCGGGCGATCGTTTCATTTTTCAGGCCGCAGCAGATAAGGGTTACGATTTGGATCTCGCGCGGCGTGAGGTCAAAGCTGGCGGCGAAGCTGCAAATCGCCGGCTGTGCGCCTGGCGGCAGCCGGGCGCCATCATGGAGCCATCCGAAGTCGCCCATCGGAGGCAACCCCTTCGGCAATTGAGGACCGTTTGTCCTAAGACCTTCATTCATCCGTGTCACCCGGCCATGACAGGTTTCAACTGTATGCGCTGACCGGCGTCATGGCCGGTCAACTGAACGAATTCCGACGTTGTCCTCCCTCGCTGGATCGATCAGGATCAACTCGCCGTTGTCGAATTGTTCCTGCCGTCCTCACCATTCCCCGGGAAGCGCCGCGGCAGTCAGACTGCCGCGGCGAACCTCCCAAGGCCGAGAAAGGAGAAAATCGGATTCACTGGCGCACGTCGGTCTTATAGTTACAAGGTACGACCGCCGAGCGTCCTATCCTTTGCAGCGCAGGCACGAAGACTGCGCGTACGCACCGAAAAAACGATGAACTTCCGGCAGAGCGGGCCGGCGTTGCTTGCACCGGTTTGGCGCGGTTGCCATGAATCACGCCTGCATGGCGTCATGGCAAGCACGCGCAGCATCACTCGACCCCTCGGTCCCCTGGCCCTTCCTCTCTGGATGCATTCTCACCGGCGATTCGGGCTTGTTCACCGAGCTTATTTTGTGGGTGTCGCCCGACGGAAAAGACTGGTTCGAAAATCGGCACGCGCGCGTGCCCGCTAGAGAGCCTCCCTTGCTGCAAATTCGTAGTTGACCCATTTGGCGTTTTCGCGGACGGAAGCGACGCCAAACCACAATTGCAAGTCGCTGGTGCAATCTTCAACAAAAAGTCGGCGGGGCACAACCTATCGATCTCGATAGGCAGTGGAGAATGGGCCGCGTGGCGATGTTGTCAGCACGGCGCCCGATGCCGCAGGTAAGCCGCCCACCGGTGCTGGTTGTGTCGCTTTGTTCGGCCCAGCGGGGCATTAAGTTGAACTTCGCTTGATTGCCGGCCCGGTGACGTTGAACCTCCTTTTGAACGGCCCTGAACGCCCCCTATCAATATACACCTGGGAATAAACAATGAGAGTCTAAATCTGTGCCTTTTTGACCCGGGCGAAGGCACCGGCCTGGAAATCCTGCGGGGAAGGCCGTTGAAACGGCCTGAAGGCTATGACGGTGATGCGGAGCGCTCATGGCTTCGTTGTTGTCGCTTTGTTCGGTAGGTATATTGCCGGCGCATCTACGTCGTTCGGCGTCCAGAAGTCGTAACGCTTATCTTTTGAGAGGGTCCGGCCCTGCCGCGTAACGTCTATAGCGAGATTAATCTGCATATCACCTGGCACACTAAGGAGAGCCTGCGCGTGCTAGCCGATCAGATTGAGAACCGGGCGCACCACTACCTGCGGCATCGCATGTTGCAGACGCCGGAGGTGATCGTTCACGAGGTCGGCGGCGTCGAGGATCATGTTCACATCGCGGTGAGCGTGCCGTCGTCGCTGCTGATCAGCGAGTGGATCGGGGAACTCAAGGGGGCCAGCGCTCACTACATCAACAGCGAGATTGCCAATCGGAAGCTGCTGGCGTGGCAGGCGGGCTACGGCGTGGTCAGTTTCGGCACGAAGGATTTGCCGTGGGTGGCGGCGTACATTCGCAATCAGAAGGAGCACCACGCGCGGGGGACGACACAGGAGCGGCTGGAGAGAATCGATCGGTTCAACGGGTGAGGGGTGCGTTGCGAAAACCGATTCGGCGGAGCGTGGTGGAATGGCGGATTCGCGGGGTGGCGGATTTACGGAGTGGTGGAGTGGTGGAGATTTGGTGGTCGTCGGTTTGAATAGACCGTTGAAACGGCCTATGGCAGATTGCGCGTTGATGCAGCATTGTATAACAGGAAATGTTCCTTGCGATTCACGTCCGGCAGAGGCGCCGGACGCTACGCAGATGCGCAAGCCGCTTTAGCCCGATGAAACGGCCTGGGCACGATTAATTTGGAAATACGCCCGTTTACCACCGTGTTCTCTTCCCCGTTCGCGGAGTTTTCCCGAAGGGCATGGGTCTGTGTTTTCAGCCCCGTTCACGGGGCTTTCCCGAAGGGCTACTAGACCAGCCCTTTAGGGCTGGGCGACGGGTGCCGCGCTTGTTGCACTCACCCCCACCCCCCCGGCCGCGTAGCGGCCGGGGGGGTGGGGGTGAAATAGGGCGAGGGTCGGGCGGCTTTGTTGACCAGGGCTAAAGCCCTGGCCTAGCCCGAATATTTCATCAGGTCGGCGTTGAATAGGAATAGAAAAAGCCTCGAAGCCCTGTAGACTGGGGTTTCGTAAGAACATTCCGGTCCATAGGCAGGGAGGCTTTTTCGTGACAGACTGTAA